>Ga0209705_10000057_pt1 | contig 52885 bp, 44 predicted proteins | sample PPLLaktember2015_5_FD_187262 | JGI IMG/M metagenome (GOLD analysis project Ga0209705, IMG submission 187262) | Freshwater sediment microbial communities from Prairie Pothole Lake near Jamestown, North Dakota, USA - PPLs Lake P8 Core (1) Depth... | ecosystem: Environmental > Aquatic > Freshwater... | reverse complement strand
GGAAAGCGGCCTGAGCGTACGCATAATTGCCCCGTTTGATCTGCGTTGCCAGCGTTACGCCCATCGCAACAATATTGCTCTCGATAAGGCGAAAAGCATAGTGATCAGGGAAGACCGGGCACGAAAAGAATTTGCTAAGGACTTTCTCAATGCGGACATCTGTGATTGCAAATACTATGACATTGTGATCAATACCGAGAAGTTCAGCCCTGAGTCAGCGGCAAAACTTATTTGGCGAACGCTGGATCAGCGTACAAAAGGCACTGTTTGATACCCGATAAAATAGTAAAGTGCGTTTAGCAAAGTCAACTGACAACCAGTTTATTTAATGGCAATGGTCTGCTTGACGCTGCAAGCGGAAGCGGCGATTTTTGATCTCTGTGTTTCGCTGACGAAAATTTCGCTCGTTCTTGTGACGAAAGCAATTTTTAGAGGTTCTCTAATGCAATATGCCGCCGGCAACTGTATCGTTGTCGCGCATTAATACGAACCGGCCTGTTTCAGCTACGGATTCAAACGGGTCCATACACACATATCCGTCCGCCTTGAGGGTCAGTTTGGCCACTTCGGTGTCGTGGAGGTCCTTGGCGTCGGTGGCGATTATTTCCAGGGTGGAAGAATTCATACGATCGGTGATTTTTTTGACTTTGCACGAGACCTGTCGTGTGGCGCACTTCAGATCGATCGTTTCGTCTTTCCTAAGCGGTTCTCCGTTCATCCAGAATACCGTGGCCACGATTGTATTGTGAACGTGCGGTGACGGGCTGAGGTCACAGGCTACTTCGCCCCTGGCGAGTCCCTGCATGGCGTTTTTGTTTTTGAGGACTATGCCGATCGATTCGCCGGCGATTGCCTGATCTTTGCTGGCTCCAAAAACCTTAATATAGTCCACCGTTGCGGTCTTGCCGAGCGGGTGGAACATGATATCCTGACCGTTGCGGAGTGTACCCGATGCCAGGCGGCCTACCAACACCTTTTCGCCTTCGAGTTCATATATATCCTGTACCGGGAAGCGAAGCCGGCCATTCTGGGCCGAGGGGGCCGGTTGCAGTTGGTCCAGTCCTTCCAGCAGGGTCATGCCGTCGTACCAGTCCATTTTGTCGCTACGTCGAGCGACGTTTTCACCGAGGGTCGATACGATCGGTATCGTCATCAGTGGTGGTTCCATGCCGAACTCTTCAAGGCGTTTGGTAATATCTTTCTTGATTTGTTCGAACCGCTGTTGATCGTAGTTGACCAGGTCCATTTTGTTGATAACGATCAGCAGTTGCCTGATACCCAGCAGGCTGAGCATATACGCGTGACGGTGGGTTTGCTCCTGCAGACCTTCCTCGGCTGCGACCAGCAGCAGGGCAGCTTCGGCCTGAGTCGAACCGGTTATCATGTTTTTGAGAAACTGTTTATGTCCCGGCGCATCGATAATCACGTATTCACGTTTGGCTGTTTTGAAGAATATCTGGGCGGTGTCGATGGTCACGCGGTTTCTACGTTCTTCCTCCAGGTGGTCCATGACAAATGCGAATTCCGGTACGCCGTCGTTTTCTTCGCTTGCCATGCGTACTTCGTCCATTTTGTCGGGTGGCAGTGAATTCGTATCATAAAGCAGTCTGCCGATAAGCGTACTTTTACCGTGATCTACGTGCCCAACTGCTACAAATTTCAGGTGATCTCGCATGTCTGTGTATTCCTTTCCCTATCGCCATGAACCCATATTTCTACATATATCCCAAGGCTCGGAGTTTTTGCATAGTATATGTGTCTTCTTTGTCCTGTGCTCGGCCAGCGCGTTCGGAGGTCGTGGTTGTTTCCAGTTCGTTTATCATATCGTCTATGGTGGCGGCGTTTGAATCGACTGGATTGCAGCAGGTGGTACATCCGATACTGCGATATCTTTTACCGTTTTTGGCGAAGTACAGTTCGGTGATCGGGATTTGTTCTCGTTTGATGTATTTCCAGATATCCAGCTCGGTCCAGCCCAGCAGCGGATGCACGCGTATATGGGTCTGTTCCTCGGCCTGGCTTTTGAACTGGTCCCACAACTCCGGCGGCTGGTCCTGATAGTTCCATTTAAATTCCTCATCGCGTGGCGAGAAGACCCGTTCCTTGGCCCGGATCCCGTGTTCGTCGCGACGTATTCCCAGCAGCAGGGCATCGAAACCGTGTTTGGCTATAGCTATTTTTAATGCTTCGGTTTTCAGGGCAGTACAGCATTCCAGTTTTTTTTTGCAGGTCATACCGGCCGCCAGGGCTTTTTCGTTACGCGTTATTACCAGGTCCAGCCCCCACTTCCTGCTGTATTCGTCACGAAACTTGTACATTTGGGGAAACTTGTAGCTGGTATCGATATGCAGTGCCGGGAAAGGCACTTTTCCAAAAAACGCTTTCCGTACCAGCCATACCATGGTTGAGGAATCTTTACCGATCGACCATAACATTGCCAGCTTCTTGTAATGGTAATACGCCTCGCGAATTATATAGATACTTTGACTTTCCAACTCATCCAGTTTGTCCATAGTCACCAACTTCCTTAAAACTAATTTTTTTTCTCAGAGTTGACCTTGTCGTCAGAACCTGGGTGTTATCGCACTGCCTGTGCCGTCCATATCGTTCGGCGGTTCAACGCCCAGTTTATCGAGTATAGGTCTTGCCAACATCAATATTTCCAGATCGTCTTTTGGCAGTTCTATACCGCGAGCCACCATAAAGGCGTCATCATAAGTGTGCATTCCTTCCAGTTCCGTTTTTTGTAGTATTTTGTTGCCGGCTAATCCGAGTTTCAGATCGTAGCCGTCGTATGGTATGGCGATCAGGTCCGCCGCCTTGCCGTATGTTCCCTTATACATGGCCGACTGTTCCGGCTCCATTGTCGCGTTTTTCTCACGGTCGCTTGGCCAATACACATTTTCCCGCATTACTACTTTTTTTATCACATTTTCGCCCGTTTCCGGATCGCGCAGTTTCAATAAATCTTCTGCAAGCCGTTTGCGTACCTGTTGATATTTTTCTAACGGCACGATTCCGCCCGGTTCGCGTCCGAGAAGATTTACATATATCCGCCCAGGTATCAGGCAGTACGCCTTCGATTTGGCTGGATCGACAGACAGCGGATGGACGATTTCCTGTGCGGGCGTCGTCCAGCCCGTTTCGACCAGGTACCGCGAAAGCTGTACTTCCTGCTTGATCCGGCAGAAACCATGGTCGCTGAAAATCAATAACGGTATATCCGGCAGTTGCTCCAGCAGTCGTCCGATTGCTTTATCGATTCTTCGATAATATGCGAAAAACGCCGGTGCGAATTCCGGGTCGTTATCTTCCATTTTCTGCCAAAGAAAATGGTTGATTCGGTCGCTGCCCATAATATGCGTATGAAAGAAATCCCAACTTTCCTTATCCAGGTAATGAAACATCGCCTCCATCCGCGTATCCAGCGTTTTGTCGAGGTCGGCCAGCATGGCGCGTTTATCACGCCGGGCCAATTGGGCGTCACTGTCAATGCGGTAATCTATCGAGCGCAGATATTCGCTTTCGCCGGCCGGGTATGCGGCCTTTTCGATGGTGGGCGCAAGAAAGTCGCCTATCAAAATACCATTGACGCGACGGGGCGGATAACTGCTCGGCACATTCATTCCGAATACACGCTTGTCGGCGCGGGAGAGCACTTCCCAGATGTTTTCGGCGGACATGGTTGCGGAGTTGGGAAACATCAAGTCGTAGCTTTCCGTTCGGCGATCGATAAATCCGTATATTCCGTGTTTACCGGGATTTTTGCCGGTCATGTAGCTGGCCCAGGCCACGCAGGAAACCGTCGGCTGTACCGATCGCATCTGCCGGATACCCACATTACCGGCAAGTCCAGCCATATTGGGCATTACGCCATCGTCCATCATCCGTCGCATCAGAGCGAACGGCACACCGTCAATACTCAACACCATCAATTTGGGATTATGTTTTGCGGTCGTCATTGTTCTTACTCATTTGATTATTCTGCTGTTGCCTTGGGATCACCTGCTAATCTGCCCCAGGTTACCACGTTCCATGCCCGTTCGTGTCCATAGTACAGAATAAATTTAATAATCACATCCAACACCATTATCCAGCCAGCCTTTTCCATGTCCCTTGTGATTATCCACGCTATCGCTCCTGAAGCCATATTCGCCAATATCCGCCATGATATTCCTTTGGTTATACTGCGCAACCGTGTCTCAGTTAAGCTGCTTTTACCATTAGTCATAATATGAGTTTCCAATTATGTTTGGTTAGCTGCCATTGATTTGTTCGTTGCCACATTAGTTGCCGGCAGATATTTCGAAACTGTCGGTTATCGCATTATTACTCTCATTTGTTTCCGGTACGTCGTTGTCCGGATCAATTATCAGCATATATTTACAGTCGCCTGCCTTGCCGGCCACCAGATGCCATATTTTTTCATCCACCGTGAATAGTATCTCCCGGCCTGGGGGGATAGGTTCCCGGCCAGTGGCGAAAAATACTCCCTGACCTCCGGCTACCAGTGCGACTTTGTAACTTCCAGCCGGTACGGTTCCTGTCCCGGTGTTTTTCAATACACAGGAAAAGGTAACTGTATCACCTTCCTTAATGGTTGCCGGCGCAAACGTAACTTTTTCGCAAATCAGATCAACCGTACCTCCCCAGTCAGTTTTTTTCTGGGCCATTGCCGCCACATCGCGCCCGGCCAGCAGCGCCTCTATCTCCAGCCGCAAATGTGGCATGCTTTCTCCGTCATAGCCGACATGTACACTTTGTATTTTGCCGTTTTTATCGATCAGGACCGTTTGGGGAATGCCGTTCACCAGGTATTGACCAGACACTGCTGCCTGCCGGTCCAGCAGTACGATAATATCGAGTTTGTTTTCCTTTAGGAATTTGAGGATATTGGTTTTTCGGGATTTATCTTCGTTATCTTCGTTTACCGCATACAAAACCACGCCTTTGTCCTTATACTCCCGAGCAATTTCGCCCAAACCCGGCATAGCAGCCCGGCATGGCGCACACCATGTGGCCCAAAAATCCAGAATAACGATATCTCGGCCTTTGTGACTGGCCAGTTCCATTTCTTGGCCGTCCAGCACGTCTAATTTGAAATTTGCCGCCATTTGTCCCAATAATGGATGATCGCTGGTTTTTCCGAAGTACAATACTTCCCGGGCCCAACTGGGGGGCGAAAAGCCCAACGGTGTCTGTTTTGCCGGCGCGTCGGTTTGCCAGTTTTTGAAATTCCATTCCAGCCGAGCTTTTGTTTTGTCCTGTTTTGGTTCAATAGCTATTTTACGTAACAACGGTTTAGGGCCGGCTTCTATCCACAACTGCCAATCCATCTTAGGCTGGACAAGTTTCAGGTTTAGATGATGGCATTGCACCCCTTCAATCTGTACCGTACCAAGATATTCGTTTTTGTCGGTGTTGGGCATAATCACTTTATAGGCGTTCCCCAATACCAGACTATCTATCATAGGTATTGTGTCATACAACACCATCGACGCTGCGCCGCCAGGGACAAACATCTCCTCAAGGCTTGCCGGCGCTTTCTCCTGCAGATACTGGTTCAGTTGCGGTATATAGACCAGCGTTTTGCTCCCATCACACACCACCGTCGGGGCCATTAAACCTCTATTGCAAACCAATGCCAACCGGTTGGGTTTCTGCACAGTCAGCGTAAAATCTTCCTGGTTTATGTATATTATTTGTTCGGTGTCTATTCTCGCGTGGCCGGCGACCTCCACACTGTAGCTGGACAGTTGCGTAATATATTGAGAAAACTCCTGTATTATTTTTTCGGTTTCTCCTTTTTGGGTTTCTTGTTGGCTCCATGCCCGGCTGGTGGGATATCCGCCCAAAAGAACTACCAGCAGTGTTATTACAATTCCGTGTCTGATGTGTTTGTTGATCATAATTATTACCTTTAGATGTAACCTAACGCCCGCAGACGTTGTTTTACCTTATCGATATCTTCCGGTTCGGTGGTTTCTCTGCCGGCCAATTCGTGGCTGGCTACCAGATCGCGGAGAACATATACCACGAAATCGGTTACCGAATTATAACCGGCTCCCTCAATAGCTGTGGAAATTTTCCCGTACAGCGGTCGGGGAATCTTGATCGTCACCTTATCGGAACTTTTTTGAGGCTCATTTGCCACAGACAACACTCCTGCAATACTACTATAACACTCCTATTAGAGTGCCACATTTTGCTGTTTTTGTCAAGAGTTATTTTGGAGAAATTTTCAAAAAAAGACGGCTCGAAGTTAACTATTTGGCGACAAAACACTTACGTTAAGTCCGAGTTGATCTGCCCATATTTATTTTATGCTCGGACGTTGCGGGCACGGCAAGAATTCTTTATCGAAGTCTTTTATTTGACAAGATGTGTTAGCTTTGTTAATCTAGTTGGCGGAAGTGATCTTTACCGTGTGAATGACGATCACAAAATACTTACTTTAGTGCAAATTCTTACATAACCCTATTGGGTTCCAGGCTCTTGCCTGGTTAAGGAATATGTTATGGCAACTCAAGACTGGTCTGAAGATATACTAATGGTCGATCTGACCAACGATCCGGATTTAACCGATGAATTATCTGCTCTGATCGAACGTATGGAGGAAGAACCAAAGGATGTGGTTCTCAATTTTTCCGATGTGAGCTTCCTTAATTCTTCTAATATTTCACGTTTGCTGAGACTTCGCAAGGTGTTGGTGGATCAAAAACACCATCTTTGCCTTTGCGGTATAGCCGTTCAGGTATGGGGGGTTTTTCTGCTGACCGGGTTGGATTCTTTATTCGATGTTGCCGAAAACACTGCCACCGCATTGGCTTCCCTGCAGATGAAATTATGATTTTGGCCACACTTTTTCTTAAACATGACGCCAGCGTCAATAGGGGAAAAAAAGACCGTCAAACATAAATAAATGCTTGACGGCCCATTAGATCAAAAACATATTTACGTCAGTTCGGCCATGCAGAATACGCAATCATCGGCGAGACGCTCGGGAAAACCGTTATCCAGCTTTCAGGGCAGACTTTTCATAAACCGGGAAATTACGTACGATATAGCCGAACACCAACAAGCCGATAGAAATAATTCCTGCCGAGATCAGTATTTCCGACCAGGCGGGGCTGTAGGTTTGCCAACCACGGGCATGGATACCAGTAACACTGACATTGAATCTATGGATAAACAAACCAACTATCATACACAGGCTGCCCCAAAACAGGTTCGTTTCGGTTCTGACGACCTTCGGTCCTAATAATATCAGAGGAATAATAACGCCAACGGCCAGTTCCACCCAAAACATCAACGATTTGGTGCCGGATGTAAATACAGCGGCGATCGCTCCGGGCTGAGCGACTTCCTGGGCGATGATTCCGGCAATTCGCACCAAAAGATAGATGCCCAACAGCGTAGGCAGCACCTTAGACAGACCGGATAAGAGTTCCAGTTCTGATTTTCGCCGGAAAATCCTGGCACTGACCAAACCTTCGAAGATCACCATAGCCGGTCCTATCATGATAGCTGAAGCCAAAAATACAAAGGGCTGCATCGGTGTGTACCAAAGGCTGTGCAATTTATGAGGGACGATCAGATAAAGCGAGCCAAGGCTGGACTGATGCAGACAACTGAGCAGCACTCCAGCCATGATCAGCAGGACCGGGACATTTCGACTTTTACCGGTTTTGCCCAATTGCGTCAGTTCAAAAACCACGGTAATGGCGAATACGGCTATTGCCCAGCCGAATGAAGTCGTCATGGCGTAAGTAAACAGGGTGAGCAAAACGATCACGATCAACGGCGTAACACTACGCCACAACTTCAACAGTTCCGTCAACTGGAATTTTTCCAGGATGCTTGGCAGGAACTCGAATACCAGTATAGTCAGATATGTCGCTACGCACCATCCGACTTCGAACATAACACTGTCGTGCTGCCACATCCATGGCAGGAACATGTGCCACATAACCGGTCCTCTTCCGAGGTCAACGACCAGTGCCGCCACGAACAGTACGTACCCCAAAAGTGCCGTCAGGATTGCCGGTCTTGCCAGGGAATGATACTTCTGATTGCCCCAAATATAGATCGCAGCCGTTAGTGTAAAGCCTCCCGCGGCCAGAGCCACACCGGTAAGAATGTCCAGCCCAATCCAAAAGCCCCATGGATAAGCATCGTTGAGGTTGGCCACCGAGCCGATGCCGAATATAAAACGTTTGATCATCAGCACTATACCAATAACGGCCAACAAATACAGAATCCAGCCCCCTGCGTTTTTGTTTTCCGTGGTAATGCTATTTTCAGCCATTGGTACCGACCTCACTTTCTTTTTTTGTAGAGTTTTGTTGTGATTCGATTTTATTACGTCTGACAGTATAAACACCGGCCATACCGGCCAACAGCGCCACAATCGCATAGGGCAGTCCCTTCATGGCCCAACTGGTCTGATTGGCCAATGGCTTAGTGGGCAGACCGACCGGATAACGCAGTTTGTCAAACGACACACCATTGGCTGCCAGGACCAGCACGCAGGTACCACCCACTTCGTTTTCACCGTATATGTAACTGTTGTATTTGCCGGGATTGTCTTTCATCCGCTGTCTGGCCTCAGCCAGCAGTTTTCCTCTTTCACCGGTCACTATGGCGTCGGTGGGACATGCCTTGGAGCAGGCCGGCTCTGTCATGGCGGCTTCGCCATGAGTGATGCGATCAAAACACATGGTGCATTTGCGAATACGCGGCCAAGGTTTGTTCCATTCGAACTTTGGAATCTGGAAAGGACACGCCAGCATACAATATCGACAACCAATGCAACGGTCCTCATGCCAGATAACCGGTCCTTTTTCTGTTTTTTCCAAGGCTCTGACCGGACACGAAACAACGCATGCCGGCCATTTATTTCGATCCCTGGCATCAGTGCCACAGTGCATACACTGCAATTTACTGAATACCCAGTTTAGCTTGCCATTTCGCTCAATTTCGTTGAAGGTGATTAAAGTCCAGGTTTTGTCCGACAGGTCGCGTGGGTTTTGATAACCTTGATCGACAAATGCCCTGGCAGTGCCCTTTTGGCTCGGCAGGAAACTGGTCTCCTCAGCCTCCAAGCCGTTCCACTGCTTGCAAGCCACTTGACAACTGCGGCAGCCGATACAACGGGTTGAATCTAACAACATCGCTGTCATATCATTCATCGGCTTAACTCCTTTCTCGCTATAAGGCGAACTCGGGATATTAATTAATGTTTATTTTCAATATCTTCAAACCACATCGAAGTATTTTCTGTGAGTGTTCGCCCATGCGGTTTTTACCCGGGACGGGCACTGCACGGTTATACTGACTCCACTATTTTATGTAAAGCCATGAGCAACTTGTCGTAATCAGGCTGCGAAAATTGTTCCTTTACAATTTGCATGTATCGAATACTACCTTGCCTATCAATGACCAATACGGCACGGGCCAGAAGCATTCTCTCTTTGATGATCAGGCCATACGCTTTACCAAAATCCCGGTTCCGGTAATCCGACAGAAGCAGAGTATGGCTGACGTTTTTTGCGTCACACCACCGCTTTTGAGCAAAAGGAAGGTCCCAGGAAATCGTCAAGATCGCTACGGTGTCTTTCAATTTCTCTGCTTCCTGGTTAAGCCGTAGCGTCTGCAGGTTGCACATGGGCGTATCCACAGAAGGAATACTGCTGATCACGACAACTTTACCTTTGAAGTCGCTGAGCTTGTGCTCATTCAGTTCCATATCCACAACGGCGAATTCCGGTGCCCGCTGGCCAATCTTCAATTCCGGACCTAACAGTGTCAAAGGCACACCTTTGTGCTGGATGATGCTGGTACGCTCCGGCAGGGAGGATATGTCGGAGGACTCCTTTTTACATCCACTCAATACACAAAACACCGCTAAAACCAGTATGAACATTTTTCGCATAATGCAGATTCTTTTTCTTTAGGCTACAAAGCCACTTCGGAATGCTTTTTCAAATCCAATTTACTGATATCCACCATGAACGCCTTGGTCTCCGGGATCATCGTATTGCCATCGCCGACGTTGGGCGTCAACAGGTTGGCGCTATCGCCGCCCGAACCGTCCTCGGGCATCTTCCAGCCAAAGTGCCAGGGCAGGCCGACTTGATGGACTTTCTTACTGGTTACGCCGTCAACGGTAATGTCCAGAGGTTTATAACGGGCGGTTACCAAGGCGATTGCCGTCACCGCACCACGAATACTGCAGACGCGGACCTGGTCGCCGCTCTCGATGTTTTTTTCCTTGGCCAGTTCTCGGCTCATCTCGATGAAAAGTTGCGGCTGCATTTCGAGTAACCAGGGTGTGTGCCGGGTCATTACGCCCGTTTGCCAATGTTCGGTTACCCGATAAGTTGAGCAAACATAGGGGAACTCTGTCGATCCGCAAGTCGAACATGGATCGGCAGGACCGCTCCAAAGCTTGGAGGCGGGATTGACCATCTGGTTATTAAACAGATTCTTGGTAACCGGTGTTTCCAACGGTTCGTAGTGCTCGGGGAAGGGGCCGTCGGCTAAACTAGTGGCGAAGATTTGAGCGTGTCCTTCGGGCTTCAGGATAAACGCGTATTTACTGGCAGGATTCGGCGTGCCATCGTGATTCTGTAGTGGCGGCCAACTGCCGTCCGGGACATCACCTACCCATTTGCCGTCTTCCCACGCGATTACCGGGCGTTTGGTATCCCAGGGCTGTCCTTTCAAATCAACGGAAGCCCGATTATAGATAATCCGTCGGTTGACAGGCCAACACCAGGCCCATTCCGGGTTCAAACCGATACCGCTGGTCTCTCTAGTCCGCCGAGCGGACATGTTGCCCTCTTCGGTGTAAGAATTGCAGTATAGCCAGTTACCAGAAGAGGTTGAGCCGTCGTCCTTAAGAAAGGCAAAGCTGGGTACCAACTGGCCTTTCTTGAAACTTCCCTTTTCGCCGAAGTCCACGTCCTGGAGGAAGTAGCCGTTAATTTCCTTGGCAACGGCGTGGGCGACGCCCTCAGGATGTATGCTCTTATCGAAGTAATCCCATTTGAGATTAACTATCGGATCGGGGGTCTTGCCGCCTTCTTCTACGTACAGTTTCTTCAATTCCTCATAGATCAGGTTTATGATCTCGGCGTCGGGTAAGGCTTCACCGGGAGGATTGGCTGCCTTGTAACGCCATTGCATCCAGCGGCCGGAATTGGTAATGCTACCTTCCTTCTCGACCGAAGCGGCCGCCGGTAAAACAAATACCTCGGTGTTAATATCCTTGGCATCAATGCCCAGGTTCTTATCCTGGAAGAACCAGCCGGTCTCGCTGGGGAAAATGTTTATGTTTACCAGCCAATCGAGCTTGGCCAGTGCTTTGCGGACCTTGTTAGCGTTGGTGCCACTGCACGCCGGGTTTTGGCCCCAGGAGAAGAAGCCCTTGATATTTCCGTTGTACATCTCGTCGAAAATGGTCAGCCAGGAGTAATCCGCTCCATCATCCAGCTTGGGCAGCCAGGAATAACCGAAGTCTTTTTCCTTCGTGGCTGCTTTGCCAAACATCGACATCAGTAAGCTGGTCGAGTATTTAGGATAGTTGCCCCACCAGTTTGCGCTCAGTTTGCCCAGTGGCTTGGGGGTGCACTCGGTATTATAGGCATCCAGCGTTGGCTGTGAGGCATTGGGGGTCTTGAGGTAACCGGGCAGAGTGTGGAACAGCAGGCCCTGGTCGGTTGATCCCTGTACATTCGACTCGCCGCGCATGGCATTTACCCCGCCACCGGCACGGCCGATATTGCCCAGCAGAAGCTGGATCATCGCCATCGTCCGGATGTTCTGTGTCCCGGCGGTATGCTGGGTCCAGCCCATCGCGTACATAATGGTGCCGGCTTTTTCCGGAGCACCAGTTGCGGTATAGGTTTTGTAAACCTCCAGAAGATTCTCAACCGGGGTTCCCGTCACAGCCATAATTTTTTCCGGTGTATAACGGGAGAAATGTTTCTTAAGCAATTGATAAACACAGCGGGGATCTTTCAGGGTTGGGTCCTTCTTTGGCTCGCCGTCCGGGCCGATCTGGTATTCCCATGTGCCCTTGTCGTACTTACGCGATTGTGGATTGTAGCCGCTGAATACACCTTCAATTTCGTCAAATTTAAACTCGTCAGCAATCAGGAATGCCGCATTGGTGTAGTTAACCACGTATTCCTTATGAATCAGATCATTGTCTGTAATGTACTTGATCATTCCGCCCAAAAAGGCGATATCCGTTCCCGAACGCAACCGGGTGTAGATATCCGCTACCGAGGAAGTACGGGTAAAGCGTGGATCAACGCTGATCAGCTTGGCTCCCTTCTTTTTGGCCTCGGTTACCCATTTGAAAGAGACCGGATGATTTTCCGCGGGATTGGCCCCCATCGCAAGAATGCAATCGCTGTTGCGAAGATCAATCCAGTGATTGGTCATGGCACCGCGACCGAACGTTGCTGCCAAACTGGCGACGGTGGCGGAGTGGCATACACGCGCCTGGTGTTCGATATACACCAGGCCCATCGCTCTGAGGAATGCCTGGTAAAGCCAGCACTCCTCATTGTCCAAAGCCGCACTGCCCACCGATGCGATGGCCGTGGTACGGTTTACGACCTGGCCCTTCGCGTTCTTTTCGGTGAACGTCTCATCCCGCGTCTTCTTGATCCGCTTGGCAATCTCTTTCGCGGCCCAGTGCCAATCCTTTTCCTGGAACTCACCTTCGCCAGGAGCACGATAGAGCACCTTCTGCAGCCGCTTTTCATTGTCTGCCAGTTGATACACCGACGACCCCTTGGAACAAAGCGAGCCTTCGTTGATAGGATTTTCGGGATCTCCCTCGGTGTTTACCACCTTGTCATCACGACTGTGGACAATAATGCCGCACCCCACGGCGCAATAGGGGCATATCGTGGTCGTCTCCCTGGTAAGGTGCGTCTTGAACTGGCCCGCTGCCGTGGCAGCCTGCAATCGTTCCGGACGCCCCAACAGCAATCCCAACGACGCGCCCAATCCAACCCCCGTACTGGTTAAAAACCCTCTACGCGTTAACTCCATCTTATTCTCCTTGTAACAGAACAAAGATTTATACGACGTACTTCGTTTTGGAGAAATGACATTTTTTTATTTTTTTGCATCATTCATTGTTGTTCAGTTGGCGGTTGAAACCATTCCCACAGGCTCAGCAACAAAACCGGCACCAATTGCAGCCTGGTCAAGTTCAACCGACAAGAGATATTCTTTATCGTAATCGAATTCTTCCCCGCTTTGATCTTCAGAACAGACAAAAAACTTCTGATATCTTTTACACTTGTCGCAGACATAAATCCGGTATTTATCATAACCGTCCACGGTGAGGAAGCCCAGATCATCATGGTTTTTGTTATTACAAAAATTGCAACCGATACGGACGAAGTTCCATCTGGTACTGCAGCAGCAGCACCAGAGTTCCTTTTTGCCATTATAGAGGAGTCTGCCCAGGACCGGCCAATGGCCACATATTGGGCAAAACCCCTGATGCCAAAGCCACAAGTCGATATGAGCGAGAAACGATTTGGCGATTTGCTGGCGAAATGGACGGGCCAGGCTCAAGGATACAAATTGCAACACATTGGCATCTATCGAAAAGTTTTGAGACCAAACCTTCAACTCGCTCCAGGAATTACTTATGGTTGCCCGTAATATTTGCTGGGCAGGCAGTTGCCCCGATCGGTATGCCCGGTCAAGGTTGTCCAGGTCTTCACCTTTGTCTGGAAGGATTTTTCCCAAGGTGATCAACAATGACTCAAAATATTCTTCCAACACCGGCTGGTTAATCTCGAGTTCTTGAGGAACAAACAAATATTTTCCCGCTTCCAGAAGCTGATGCAACTGATCTTTGTCCGTTGGCAGGGGAAAATTGTTCAAGAGCTGTTTACCAGAAACCGCCTCTATCATCTGGGAGAAGTCTGCCGCCCAGGCATCGCTGTTTTTCTGTTCGTCTTGAAACATTAATTCCTTTGCTTACAATAGGTTCTAACTCAATACGCCATGATTTCAGACACACCACAACATCCACAGCCATAGATGCCCTTATATGACTCGAAACCATAGGCGCCATCGTCAATTGTGCTAAATTTTCTCGATTGTAAGAAAACGAGGCATAACATCAACAATTATTCTTGTTTTTTCACCGGGGGTTTCCGCTGGGTATCACGAGATTGAACTCAATGTTCTCGGTTTCAAGAATCATTTTGAGATGGTTACCTTGATGGATAGAGGCCTCCATACCCATATTACAGTCCGGAGATATCGTCCGGGGCACCGGAATCATTCGACTGGGAATGCCGGCATCTTGGACTGCCCGTTCAGCCCGCAATGCGAAATATGTGGATGGGAATATTACAATACAGCGTTCATCGGAAACAGCACATGTATCTCTGAGCGAGCGTACGAGATATTTAGCCTCCTTTTCGGTAGAATAGTATCCGATGCTGGCCCTGATAGTACCTTGCGGAAACGTTCCGATCAATTTGTGAGCAGATGGTGAACAATGAAGCCCGACTCGCACCATAATGCCGCTGTGTCTGTCCAGATCGTCTGCCACTTCTGCGATATCCCGATTTTTTACTGTAAACGAGAATATACCTACGTTGTGCTCCATGGTATGAGGGCCATATAACGTAATATCATCCATACTTAGGGATATATACTTGACTCAACCTGACCCAACTTATGGTATTTCATACTATGGAAGATTATCCTCGGACACTTCAGGCGTTAGAACAGCGATTTTCTACCAGCGAGGCTTGTCGGAAATATTTGTATTCACTTCGATGGCCGGATGGATTCGTTTGTTCACACTGCGGAGGTCGAGAAGCTTGGCCAATGAAGGAAGGATTGTGGTTGTGTGAGCAATGTCGGTATCAGGCCTCGGTAACAGCAGGCACGATTTTTCAAGACAGCCACTTGCCATTGACCACATGGTTTCGTGCAATGTGGTATGTCACCTCCCAGAAGAATGGCGTCAGTGCACTCGGGCTTCAGCGGGTGCTGGGGTTAGGTAGCTATAAGACGGCATGGGCACTCTTGCACAAGTTGCGACGGGCTATGGTTCGGCCTGGTCGAGATCGTCTGCGGGGCCTGGTTGAGGTCGACGAGAGCTATTGGGGTGGCGAAGAAAAGGGTGTGGCGGGTCGTTTGACAGAGGACAAAGCACTAATCATCGTGGCGGCTGAAGCGGATGGCGATGGTATTGGAAGAATCCGCCTGCGACGTGTGCCCGATTTGACCAAAGACACTCTGCATGGTTTCATTGCCCAAGTGGTGGAACCGGGCAATACGGTTCGGACGGACGGGCTGAATGCCTATCTGGGTCTGGATGGCTATCTGCACGACCGACAAGTTCAACGCCATCAATCCGAAGGTGAACATTTGCTACCCAGAGTGCACCGCGTTGTCTCGCTTCTCAAACGCTGGTTAATGGGAACCCATCAAGGAGCTGTTGGGCACGACTACCTGGATTACTATCTCGATGAATTCACCTTCAGATTCAATCGCCGCAAATCTGCATCCCGCGGTAAATTGTTCTATCGACTGGCTCAGCAGGCTATCCAGGTAGAACCGACTCCTTTCACCACGTTGATCAACCCACCACCCATAGGAGGTGGTTGAGTGAAGTATATATCCCTATCTTTTTTTGATAAGGAGTTACGAATAACACAGCGACGTCATGCCATGAGGCATTTATATGAAAACTCATTATCGCTAATGTCTTCTTACATCATTCACTCACTGTCACAACACACCAGCCAGCGACCCAATCTCCTCCTCGCTCAGCGCATAATTATAAATCCGAACATCATCCAGCAGACCAACGGAACCATCTAAAGAAATCAAGACATCCATATCGACGCCGGTGTCGATTGTCTGGCTGCCAAGGCTGATGGTGGTATCTTCTTGCTCGCCATCTACATAAAGCAGTATATCTTCGACTTTCACATCCTCTTTGTCCGGCAAGACAATCGCTACATGATGCCAAGTATCATCGTTTACAACTGTATCACCGACAACGCTGCCGCCAACCACGGCGGCTCGGAGGTTGCCGGCGGCGTTGATCACATTAGACCATAGGCTACCGTTGATTCCCAGCGTACCCCAACGCACAATCGATAGACCTGATCCATTTGATTCGGCCCTTACCCATGCGGTCACGCTTCGAGGTTTCGACCCGCTAACGCCTTTGTAACCTTCGACTTCCACATAATCACCGACCCCGTCAAATTCCAGCGCACCGCCAATCTTCCCATCACCCGGCCGCCACGTCGGATCCCCGTTAAGTGTCCCGTCATTACCACCCGCGCTATCACTGGCAATCGTACCACTCGATTCATCCAGTCTCCATCGCGCCACCAGCAGACGCGGAACTCCTTCCAGCCAATTCCTAGCCAGGAGAAGCAGATCATCCAGATCGACGTCATTAATCAGATCGATGTTGGCTCCGCCACAAAAACTGTTGATCAAGTCACAGTCAGTCTGTAGCCAGTGTGCAGCAAAGGCGGCAAAGTCGGCTATGTTAACATAACCGTTCAAATCCAAATCGCCGTCCACTGGGCTAAGTAAGACGCCGGCCAGCATGGCAACCTCACCGCCGTTTAGGGCAATGTCAAATATCTTCACATCATCCAACACGCCGACAAAACCATCACCTATTATAACGTTACCCACATCGGTCGTAGCGATACTTTGTGAAACAAACGTACTACCGCTATCAACTTTGACATCCACATACAGATTAATATTGTCGGTAAGTTGCTGCCAGGCAAGGGGGCTGCCAACTTCCACGGCTTCGGATACGACCGCGACGTGATGCCATTCGCCATCGGTAACACTAACAGAACCTTCGATGTGACCACCGCCGACATCCACATACAGATGCCCCGACTGGATACTGATCTGCCATTTTTCGCCGGCGCCGTCGCCGCCCCAGCTTATAATCTGGCCATCCGCCGAGGTCTTGATCCAGATGGCGCAGGTTCGTGATCTCATACCCACAACACCGGTGAAATCCTGTAATTCAACTGAATCATCGCCATCAAATTCCAATGCTTTACTGCTCCGTGGCGCATCGCCAACAAATGTTGGATCACCCACGGGCGAACCGTAGAAACCATAATTATCCTCCATGTCCATCGAAACTACTATTCCGTTGGCCAGATATGGCGTGATAATTTGGGCAAATCTGGCACCCATCGTAACATAATCAGCCGATTGCGGGAGTGGTCCATCTTCTTGATAGTGATACCCGGCGCTCAGATCACTGGTCGCAAACGAAGCAACATTAACCACATTATCATCAGCATATAATTCGGCCTCCCAAATCAGCGAAGCATAGGTCCATGGCGACTTGGCCGCAGAATGAATGCGAGCGATCATAAATGGCATATCGGGAGCGTTGAAATCGTTTCTCAGGTCGGAGATCAGGTCCAGCAAATTTTCTTGGTATTGTTCAACTCGGAACATATCCATGCTGTCATTTTCACCCTGGAACCACAGGAACCCGGCTATCTCATAGCCGCCGCCATCATATCCGGGCAGTCCTTCCAGGTTTGCAATGCGGGCATTGAAATCGTCAACCAGATTGGTGTAATGATTTCCTACGGGATTGCCTGTACGGGCCGACGCCGTGGGAGAAAGCCAGTAGCCATTGCCGTTATCTGGCCAACTCAGAGTCGATCCACCTTGGCAACGTTTGAAAATGAGCACTTTCTGATCGGCCCACGGGCCAACCAAATGTCCAAATGAAAGTTCCGGACCAAAATTCCCGCCTGAATACCCCCAACCGGGTCGCAGATATCCGATACCTTTATTGCTGTCCGCTTCCACATCCATAATCACATCTTGACGTGTCTCTGCCAGGATAGACGGATAAGGCAGATCGCCCTGAACATCGTCAGCCAAAAGGCTGCCTGTAATGTAGGGCAGTTGGCTATTGCTGCCGTTGCCGACCATATTTGACTGGCCGGCGGCAAATATAACCTTAATGGGCTGTTCACTGGCCTGAATCACGCATCGATGTTCGGCGGCACCTAAAACAAGTCCAGGCCCGGAAGGATTCGACAGCGTAACAGTGAAGGCCTCTTTGAGTTCTGCGGAGGTATCATCGGTTATGGTGAAACTGATAGGCTGAGAAGTTACGCCGGGATCGAAAGTCAAAATCCCCGCAGCAAGATGAGGCGAATAGTCAGAAGAATCCGCATTGTTATCCGTAGTCGTATAATTTACGGTAGCGGTAGCGCCAAGAGCCATATTCAAGACAACGTCTATATTCACGCTGTCTCCTTCCATAACCGAAGATGTTGACTGAACAAACTGGACTCTCGGAATATCAAGCGTTCCAATCTCCTCCTCGCTCAACGCACAGTTATAAATCCGAACATCATCCAGCAAACCAACGGAACCATCTAAAGAAATCAAAACATTCATATCGATACCGGTGTCGATTGCCTGGGCGCCATAGGTGATGGTGGTATCTTCCTGCTCGCCATCCACATAAAGAAGTATATCTTCGACTTTCACATCCTCTTTGTTCGGCAACACAACCGCTACATGATGCCATGTATTATCACCTATATCCGTATCACCGACAACGCTGCCGCCCAACACGGCAACTCGGAGTTTGCCGTCGGCGTTGATTACATTAGACCATAGGCCACCATTGACTGCCAGCGTACCCCAACGCACAATCGATAGACCCGGTGCATCTGATTCGACCCTTACCCATGCGGTTACGGTTCGAGGAGTCCACCCGCTAACACCTTTGTAGCCTACGACTTCCACATAATCACCGACCCCGTCAAATTCCAGCGCACCGCCAATCTTACCATCACCTGGCCGCCATGTCGGATCACCTCTAAGCGTCCCGTCGTTATCACCCCAACGATCACTCGCAACCGTACCACTCGACTCATCAAACGCCCAGTGTGAAATTAGATTACTCATATACGTTGGTCCTATCGGTTCCTGTTCGGCAGGATCGATAATCTCCGCAGAGACACTGGAAACAAACATCCAAAGTAAGAACAGCACTGCCCAAACACAAGTCATTTTTGTCTTTCTGTTCCTGTACATAATCACACCTCCGAATGTTGAAATGTTTTTAGTTTCGTCATTAATTCGCCAGAGACTGGATATCTTCCTTGCTAAGCGCATAATTATAAATCCGAACACCACCCAGTAATGCAACCGCTTGCATGTTGGATCGGCCGGCCGGAATGAAAATCTTTAACGGGCCACCCACAGCCCGCCCAACCAAAACCGCCTGCCCAACCGCCAGAACAGTCAGTATCACAATAAGCACCTTATTTAACGACTGTTTTTTCTCCACTTTTACGTCTTTTCTCCTCTATGGCAATCGCCACAATCGAAAGCCTCTATGAGGCGGAGTAAAAACAATTACAACCGCGGTTTTTATTAAGTGCCTGCAAAAGAAGGACTTGCCTCTTAGTGAAGCAACAAACCAGCCATCCTGATTGTACCCAATTTTGTGCTGCTGTCAAGTTTTTTTTGAGCCCTGAAACACCTGGAGCGTATGCCAGTTGAGGACATGAAGAAATCGGGTATCGATCCTGGATCGCTGGGTGGGGACAAAACCCAAAGGCGATCAAAAAGTCTTGCGTGAGACCAAGGCCTTTTTCAAGAAACACAACGTCAAATCTGTTGTGATGAGCGAGGGCAATCTTGGATATCCACACGAAGAGGGTGAAGATCTTCGCACTTTTTTCTTGTGTGTTGCTTATACGCAAAGTTAGAACAGGGGTGGTTTTCGGGGAAATGTTGTTTGGGACGGTTGTAGGGGTTGGAGGTGATGGGTCTGTTGCAGGGGAAATAGCAGGTCAGATAAAATAGATAAATAGAAGTAATTCGGTCAAATGGGTTGACCGTTTGGGGGTTGTATTTTATGTTTCTTGTGATGGATAGTAAAAAAGGCGATAACCAGGGATAAAAGAAAGGAAGTGGGAGTTAACACAACTATTTGATTTTCCAGGACTATACCCAATGGATGACGTCAATATCAATGGATATCACGGTATTTGGCAATTTTATTCAGTATGGGTATTAAATTTGTAGTGGTAGTCGAGGCAATTGCAGTTGAATGTTGAATTTATTACGAAAAAAAGTATTCCCTATCGGGATTGATCTGGGCAGCTTTAGTCTGAAGATTATTCAGTTGGCCAGGGTGGCAGGCAAGCTGGAGCTGATAGCGGCGGCGAAGGCAGAGGTTCCTAAAGACCTCCGAGGCGATCTGTTAGGTCTGCAAAAATGGTACATTACAAATATCAAAGAATTATTGACAGCCAAACCGTTCAAAGGCAAAAGGGCGGTTAGCTGCATGCCCGCCCATACTATGCTGATCCAGCATTTACGGTTACCCAAGATGGAAGAAAAACAATTGGAACAGGCTCTGAGATGGGAAGCCCAGGAGAAACTGCCATTCGACGTTGCCGGAGCACTAATACGTCATATCACAGTAGGTGAGGTTTATGAGAACGAACAGGCTAAGCAGGAAGTTATTCTGATGGCGGCCTCGCGAAATGTGGTACAACAGCATCTGCATCTTGTCGAACAGTCAAAGATCGAGATCGATTCCATTAACGTCGAGGCGTGTGCTTTGGTGAATGGTTTTTCTCTTTTGGATGGTCGCTCGGATCAGCAGAATCATGCTATGATGCTGGTTGATTTAGGTCATAGTTGTACGAAGGTGGTAGTGGCGCATGGGTCGAAAATGGTATTTTGCCGTACCGTCAATCTGGTCGCTCAAATCTGGAACGATGTATCCACAAACACGTCGTTTGTCGCGAAGACAAAGTCAACAAATGCTTTACAAGAATCAGGGTCGTCCTGCGTAACGGTGATCGAGGAGGAAAGTCAGGGCGAAGAAAGCCAGGTCGTGGGGAATGAACCAACAGTGAAATCAACTGCTCAACCGGTTTTGCAGAATCTGGTTACGGAAGTGCTTAGCTGCATTCGTTATCATGATTTGATGTTCGACAATCAGCCGGTGGAGAAGGTGATTTTTGTTGGTGGTAAGGCTAAGGACCGGCAGTTATGTCAGCGTTTGGCGCAAGGCTTGGGTTTACCAGCTCAGTTGGGCGATCCTCTGGCGCGTATCGAGGCGTCCAGCCGAACAGGCAGTCATAGCGATCTGGACGATCAGCAGATTAACTCGGATTGGGCGGTGGCGTTCGGATTGTGCCTTAGTGGACGTGGTCAGTAAATAAAAAGTTAAAAACTGAAGATTATTTTTTGCTGTTGGAAATAACATAAAACCGAAGGCCAAAATAAGTAAGGTGGTACTATGAGTAACAAAGTGAATTTTTTACCGGAAGATTATCTGGATAAGAAGGCGCAAAGGCGCACCAACGCTGTGTGTTTGTTTCTTTTTATTCTGGTGGTTGGTGGAGTGGGTGGAGCTTTTGTCGTTACCGAACAACGACAAAAGGCCGTCAAGGAGAAGGCGGCGGAAATAAACAGACAGATGACTCAGGCGGGTAAGGCACTGGGACAATTGGAATTGCTGGAATATAAGAAGAAACAAATGGAAACCAAGGCCTCGATCAGCGCTATGTTGATGGAACCGGTGCCTCGTTCTCTACTTCTGGCGATCATAACCAATGCTCTTCCGGCAGATGTTTCTCTGACCGAATACAATCTGGCCAGTAAAGAGGTGATCGATCAGTCGAGTCAGTCGCAGAGTAAAAAGGACAGTCGCAATAAGAAGGAGAAAATCGCCGAAGTGACAGAAACCGTCGTTGCCAAAAAGTGGAATACTACGATTAAATTTGGCGGCATAGCTCCGACAGATGAAAAAGTATCTCAGTTTATGGCTAATCTGAATGAGTCGGTATTGTTCAATCAGGTAAATCTGCTGGTTACGGAAGAGTATCAGTTCCCAAACGAAGATGAGTTAACGCGCCGTTTCGAACTGCAGGTGGTCCTGGCTCCGGAGGCGAGGGCTGACAAGATGGATGTGGAATCGGCCCGTCGTAAACACATAAGAGGCATGTAATGCCTAAATACATAATAAGAAAACGGAAAAACTAAACTGCTATAAGTAGAAAAGGAAACAAAGCCATGAAATTCGGATGTCGAGAATTACTGCTTATTGTTTTGTTGCTGGCGATACCGGTGGGTGCGTATTTTTGGGTTTTTGAGCCTGCCAGGGAGAATACAGAGAAGTTAAAAACCGATCTGGAAGTGAAGAATAAAAAGATGTCAGATCTGAGTAAGGCGCTGTCTGGTGTGAAGGATCTTAACGCAGAAGTGGACAGGCTGTCTGAAGCGATATCTTTTTTTGAGGGCAAACTGCCGGACCATCATCAGATTCATAAGGTCTTGGAGCAGGTAACAAATATAGCGGACGCCCACAATCTGGAGACGCGTTTGTTTAAAACTCTAAAGCCCAAGCCTTTTGCAGGTTATAACGAACAACCGATCAAAATGGAGGTTTACGGGGATTTTGATGCATATTATCAGTTTTTGCTGAGTGTGGAGAAATTGCCCCGTATAACGAAGATTATGGATATGGACCTCAAGAAAGACCCCAAAAACGAAGGAGCGATGGAAGCTGATTTTACCCTGAGCATCTTCTTTGATAACAAAGCCAATCAAACCGGTTAAAACAAACATCTGATCGATCAGAACAGACAGGAATATTTTTATATTTGGATACAGGAGAGGCGGTAATGGATAATAAAGAAGGAAAATTTGGAATTGAGCAAAATGGCGACGGTCAGGACTGGGATGTCGAGTCTCAGGACGCATTAGCGGAGGCGGTGGCGGCGGATCATGCCTGTGTATCAGTAGCCAAATCGCGCAACAATACGGCGATGATACTTTTGGGCGCGTGTGTATTAGGTATGTTTGGTGTGTTTATGTTCAGCCGCCATCAGAAGCCCCCGGAAGCGACGGTCGAAGAAAAGGCCGCGGAGACGCAAGTCGATACAGCTTTAGCTAAACTGGTGGAGATGAACGAGAACGATGAAAGCAAGGATCTCTTTAAAAACGTAGATACAATGGTTCAGACCTTCTACGATTATCCCTCCAATCAGCAGGTGGCGGCGGACGATTTGCAGAAGAACCCCTTTTCGCGTTATATCATTGATGCCAACGCCGGGCAAGATTCATCCAAGGCTCGGGCGGAGCTGGAAAAGGAACTGAGGAAGAAGTTTAGTCAGTTGAAACTTCAAACGGTTGCAGGATCGAAATGTGTAATCAGCAATGAGGTCGTAGGCGAAGGCCAGGAAATCGCGGACACATTTCTTGTGAAGACCATTAGCACGGATAGCGTGGTTCTGATAGCAGAAGGTATTGAATTTATCTTACAGATGTAAGGACGAATGAGCGGATCGGTAATTGAGCATGTTGGTCGCTCTGGAGAAAGATATGAGTGAAAGTAAAACGATGAACAAACCTCCGGCAAATACCAGTTTACCGGGATATGACCAGAAAGACAGCAACTCTTTGTCTCTTGGCGTCGAGTTGTGCGATTTGTGGCAGCCGGATGAGACAGAGTCGGTCAATACTCCTAAGGCATTGGCAGATCGCTTATTCGAGCGTGGACATATCACTACCCAGCAGATGGAGCAGGCCCGTTCGATACATACGAGAACCCCACGCAAACGTTTAGGTCAGGTTCTTCTGGAGATGGGCGCGGTGCGGGAGGTCGATTTGCTGGCGTGCGTAGCCGAGCAGTACGGCCTTGAGTTTATACGTTTCGATAAAGAAATGGTTGACCACCAGGCTTTTGAGCTTTTGGGCAGGAGCTTTATCGAAGCGCATAATGTGTTCCCGTTGTGTTTCGAGGAAGGCAAGCTCGTGGTCGCGTTGACCGATCCTACAAATGTTTTTCTTCTGGACGAAATACAACGCAAAACAAAGAAAGAGTTATTGCTGAAGGTGTGTCCCAGTGAGGACATCAAAAAAGTATTAGCCTCGTTGAACAAGGACACAACCGAAACCGATTTCCAGGTGGATGATATTATCCAGAACGTCAATGACGAGGACGTGGAAGTGGTCGATGCCGAAGAGGAAGACATTTCCAACCTGGAACAGGAGGCGGCTAATTCTCCGATAATCAAGTTTGTCAATTATATAATTCTCAGGGCGGTACGGGACGGAGCTTCCGATATCCATGTTGAACCCGGCGAGAATAAGCTCACGGTGAGGTATCGCATTGACGGCATACTTTTTGAGTTGATGTCACCTCCGCGTCACATGCACGCGGCTGTCGTTTCTCGTATAAAAATTATGGCCAATCTTGACATAGCCGAGCGACGTCTTCCTCAGGACGGTCGTATTCACGTAGTGATGAACAAGCGTCGCGTTGACATGCGTATTTCTACTATACCGGCTTGTCATGGTGAAAAGGTTGTTATACGTATTCTGGATGTTGGCAGCAATCAATTGAGGCTGTTGGATTTGGGTATGGACCCGGACAATCTGGAGATTCTCAACCGTCAGGTGAATCAACCTCATGGCATTGTTCTGGTAACGGGTCCGACCGGTTCGGGCAAGAGTACGACGCTTTATGCGGCGCTTAGAACTATGGAATTTCAGCGTATGAACATTTCGACGGTGGAAGATCCGGTGGAATATCAGATGGATGGTATAACGCAGATCCAGGTTCACGAGAAAATCGGTATGACTTTCGCAGCGACGTTACGTTCTCTTTTACGTCAGGATCCTGATGTAATTATGGTAGGTGAGATTCGTGACGAGGAGACGGCCAGGATCGCGATACAGGCGTCTCTGACCGGTCATTTGGTTTTATCGACACTGCATACCAATGATGCTCCGAGCAGTATTACCCGTATGATTAATATAGGAATCGAGTCCTATTTGATAGCGGCTTCTACCAATGCGATTTTGGCTCAGCGCCTGGTGCGTAAGATATGTCCGCACTGTAAAGGTCTCTACGAGCCGGAAGCCGAGCATATCGGTTTTATTGAGATGTACGGGTTCAACAGTGAGAATATGTTTTGCGGCTCGGGCTGCGAACATTGTCGTCACACCGGGTTTTCCGGTCGGATGGGACTGTACGAATTGCTGGTGATTGATGATACGTATCGTGACATTATTATCAAGAACCCTACGGTGACGGAGCTTCGCAGAATATGCAAGGAAAGAGGAATGGTTTCGTTGAGGGATGATGGTTTTCGTAAAGTTCAGGCAGGTCTTACAACGATTGACGAAGTGATGCGAGTTACGGAAAGTACGGTCTAGAACCCATTAAGGCAAAGGAGAGAGCCGTGTCATATACAGATGTAGCAACGTATTTGCGAGAGTTGCTGGAAATAGCCATGGATAGTGGTGCTTCCGACATACATGTTTTGGTTGGAGCGCCTCCGCTGCTGAGAATCCATACACTACTGAAGGAGACTGACCATCCGGTGGTGACTGCTGAAGGGGCGGTTGAGTTGGTCCGAGAGATGCTGACGGAGAAACGCTTCGAAAAATTCATGGACAAACGGGATATAGATTTTTCCACAGAAGTGCCCGGTAAGGGCCGTTTCCGTGTTAACGCCCACTTTCAGCGCGGCAATGTCGCCATTGCCTTTCGTACCATTCAGGACCGTGTGCCGGCTTTGGAAAAGTTGAATCTGCCCGAGCCGGTCCGGAAGCTGACTGATTTGACCAGGGGGCTGGTTTTGATTACCGGGGATACAGGTTCTGGCAAGAGTACGACTATGGCCAGTATGATTGACGCGATGAACAAAAAATATCGTAAGCACATAGTAACATTGGAAGATCCCATAGAATATGTGCTTACCAGCAATAACTGCGCCATCGAACAGCGCGAGATCGGCAGTGACTGTCCGTCGTTTGCTTCCGGCTTGAAGCATGCGCTGCGACAGGACCCCGATGTGATTTTGGTTGGTGAGATGCGTGACCTGGAAACCACCTCTGCCGCGATCACCGCGGCCGAAACAGGGCACCTGGTTCTCAGTACCCTGCATACCATAAGCGCGGCACACACGGTAGAACGTATCATCGATATTTATCCAAGCGGTCAGCAAAATCAGATACGTTCGATGCTGGCTAACACTTTGCAGGCCGTGATAAGTCAAACACTGTTCAAACGCGTCGATCAGGCCGGCATGATTCCAGGCGTCGAGGTTATGATTTGTACCCCGGCCATCAGGAACTGCATACGCGAGAACCGTATATTCGAAATCCCCAATATTATCGAGACGTCGCGATCTTTGGGTATGCAGACCATGGATAACAGTCTCGGACAGTTATACTTTAACGATCATATATCACGCGAAGATGCAATTGCACACGCGGTCTATCCGGACAAGCTGGAACGAGTGTGTCATGTGTAGAAGTGATTGTGTGTGATTTGGTTTTGTGAAATCATACGTCCTTGGCAATTATTTGTTTTGCTATGGTAGGGCAGATAGGAAAACGGGAATATTATGCCTAATTATCATTATGAGATAAAACAAACTAACGGTCAGGTAAGCGCCGGCCTCATCTCTGCTGAGTCGAGCAGAGTTGCAATTGGTCAGTTGCGATCTCAGGGCGGATATATTCTCTCTTTGCTTGAAATGACCGAGAAAAATAGTCGTCCTTTGTTGGAGTCGATTTTATCGTTTAGGGTCCAAATGGCTCCTTCGCAGAAAGATATTTTGCATTTTACCCGGCAGTTGGCGGTGATGATCAGGGCGGGCATCAGTATCAGGGCCGCCCTGGAAGGTATTGTCGAACAGGTCGAAAATGACAAGTTCAGAGACATCCTCCATCAGGTCAGGCATGACGTGGAAGCGGGCAAATGTTTTTCAGATGCTCTGGCAAAGTATCCCAAGGTCTTCAGTCCGTTATATGTCAACATGGTGCGTGCTTCAGAGTTGTCCGGTTCGTTCGGCCACATGCTCGACCGAATAGCCGGATATATGGCGCATCAGATCGAAACTCGCGGGCAAGTCCGCGGTGCGATGATCTATCCGACCATTATTGCCGTGATGGCCGTTATTACCATTGTGTTTATGCTGACGTATGTATTGCCTAAGTTTGTGGCTATCTTCGAGGGTAAAGAAGCGGCACTGCCGGTACCGACCAAGGTCATTCTCGCGATCAGTCATGTCTTTTGTAATTTCTGGTACCTCATTGTCGGCGGACTGGCCGGAGTGATTTGGACCTCCTTGTGGCTGATTAATACCGATTGGGGTTCGGCGTGGTGGGATCGGGCCAAATTGACAATGCCGATCATAAAAAAACTCTCCAGGTGCCTGTGTATTTCGCGAAGTCTTCAGACGATGGGTGAGCTGGTTAACGCCGGAGTACCGATGCTGGATACGATCAGCATTACCGCCCATATTTCCGGCAATACGGTATTCAAAAAAATGTGGCATCGGGTCTTTGTTGCGGTTAAACAGGGCAAAAAAATATCCGATCCGCTCACACGCAGTGGACTGCTGCCGAAAAGTGTCGTACAAATGATCAGCGCCGGTGAAGAAAGTGGCAAATTGTCCGAAGTGCTCCGGGATATCAGTGACTACTATCAAAAAGAATTGAAAAACATTATTCGTGCCGTTACCGCGATGATCGAACCGCTGATGATTGTTATCATGGGAGTGGTTGTAGGTTTTATTGCTATGAGTATTATTCTGCCGGTCTTTAAGCTTTCAACTTTGGTTAAAGGATAGGCCGGTAGATAGGTAAATGAGTGGATAGTTTCCATTTTCCAGTCATTGGGAGAGAAGCTTTGTGAAGCACATAAAAAAGAAACAAAGTAATATCGGCGCCTATGGATTTACTCTGGCGGAAGTGATGCTTTCCGTGGTAATTGTCGGCGTGGCGATTGTTGCGCTGATGATGCTTTTCTGCGCAGGTACCATAGCCAACGATTATGGCAATGATCTGTCAACGTCGATATTTCTGGCTGAGCAGTTGCGGTCGATGACCGATCAGGAAGCCTTTGGTAATTTGATGAGTTATGACGGCAACACGTATAACGGCGTCGATGCCAATGGCAATCCGGTAGCGGGGCTTGAGCGATTTCAACAGGGTTTGAGCGTACAGCCTGTCAATCCGGAGGATATGACAGTATATATCGGGCCTGACCCGGAGGCGGCGATTCTAACGGCAGCCGTATCGTGTGGCGGGACGCAAATAACCCGCGTTAGTTGGCTACGCATAAAATAATTAGTTTGGCCCAGGGAGTAAGGATCGATTTTATGAAAACTAAACGTTACTCATCCGGTGGCTTCAGTTCGGTAATGGCCGTAATATTTGTTACCCTCTTTTCCGTACTGGCCATATCCTTTACCGCCATGAACGACATTAACGTTCAGATGTCGCGTAATCATCGTGATCTCTATGCCGCCCAGGCGGCCGCCGAGTCGGGACTGGAGTATGCCAAATACCTGATAAGAGATTATATTATCTACGGAGCGGACAGCACCGTCAGGAACGTCGTCAGCAGTGATGACGCGATGAACTCTTTCGAGAATCTGGCTGCGTACCTGCAGGACGAACTGGGAGAACTTGTGGGACAGACAATTCCTGATCCGGTTACTTTCAGTAGCAGCGGACAGACAGGCCGCGAACTGGTTATTCCAGTGATAACCTTTTCTTCCGGTGACCGTGCCGGTTTTTCTCTGAAGGTCAGGCAGTATAATAATGATCCGAAAACCCTGGATATTGTCAGTACCGGCAACATGGCCGGTACCAGTAGAAGTGTACGTGTAAGCTATACGATGAGCAAGGATACCAGTGTGCTCGACTATTCGGTGGCCAGTCGCAGTCGGCTGATAATTACCGGCAATTCCACTCTGGAACGAGGAGTGTACTCGGCCTGGATGCATTCGAACATTGCCAATCCGATTGAACTGGCGGCGGAATCGACGGTCATCGGCGACATCAACACCAGTTTGCCAGAAGAAGACTTCTCCGAGGAAGCGGTTGCTGGTAATTATGAAGAAATCAACTACGATCAGCCGGAGATAGACTGGCCGGAGGCAGGTGACTTCGATACCAGTATGTATGACGACATGACGGCAAATCTCTCATCCGGCCATACCTACTCTCGGAAAGAGTATTTTCCACACGCTCCCGGCGACTATACTAAACCGGCTAATTGGACCAGCATCTCGCTTAATCGTACGGTTTATGAAAATATGACGATTACCAACAAGCAGCTTGCCTCGGGGAATAACGCCCTTTTCAAAAATTGTATCTTCGAAGGGATATTTTATATTAAGGGTGGAATCGGCGTCAACAATGTCCGTTTTGAAAATTGTGTTTTTAACGGCCCGATCATCACCGGCGAAGTGCCCAAATTCGGTCCCGAAACATGGAAAAAGAATGTGCTCTATTTTACCGGCAGTAGTACTTTCAATAATACCACGATGGAAGAGACCACCATCCTGGCGCCGAACTTCAACGTCAATATTGGTAACACCCAGACTTTGGAAAGTAGTAGCGAAAGTGTGCTCAAGGGTGTCGTACTTGGCGGAATTGTCGATATTCGCGGTAATGTGAAGGTGGACGGCACGATCATTTCGATGGCTGATCCGGATCCGCAAGATTGGGGCAGTGCCGCCGGTCAGGTGGCAACTAATATCGGATATTCTGACGAAAACCAGGAAGCGGGCATACCCGAGGAAGATGGGGTCATATTTGTCTCACCCGATCCGGACCGAAATCTGCCGATTGGAATGAGTTCCAAGATCATTTTGAGCATGGATGCCGATTCGTATGTGGAATTGTAAAAAACTAAACGATGGTGAATGCGAAAGTTAAGTGATATAATGGCAACAAACAAACAATTACAAAAACAAAGGTTATCGGCTCGATATCGACCGGGGTTGTCAATAATTGAAATATTGATTGCCCTGTCGATAGCGGCATTGCTGTTGACGGCTACCGCGGTTGCCTTCGATGCCGCTTTCAGAAACTACCAGTCCAACTGTGACATGACTACGACGAGTGTTTCCTGTCGTAATTCCCTTTATCAGATGACCAGCACAATTCGTTCGGCCTGGAACGGCGGGGACGACCCGAATAGTCCTGTGATCGACGTATATGATGACGGCACCGGTGACAAATGTTCGCTGGTCGATGCCGATGGCCGGGATGTGATTTATTGGCACAAAACCGCGACACGTCAACTGCAGGTAAGTATTGACGGTGGGGTCAACTGGTATGTTATGGTGGACGATGTATATCCGATCTCTGTGGATGAACCTGTTTTTACCGCTGTGGCCCCGGACAATCCCGGTTTTTCCGAAGGGACGCTCGGCAAGGTGATAATCCGCTTTAAGGTACAGCACAATGGGACCAGCTACCCCATAACGGCAACGGCGGTACCCCGCAATATAATTTACTAACCCAACTTTTGCAAAACTCCGGTTACCAAAGGGCGCCACGTACGATCACGCTCGCGATGAGCCTTGTCCGTGGACTCAACATACCGCTTCGAGAACATGTTCGGCAACAAATACAGGCATGTTATTGGCCACGCCCAGTGCGATAGCGTCGCTTGGCCTGGAATCGATCTCGATCAATTCACCATCTTTATTGATTACCAATTGCGCGTAAAACGTATGATTACGCAGGTCGTTAATGATGATTCGTTCCAGTCGGCCTTCCATTTCCACGATGACGTTGTATAGCAGGTCATGCGTTAATGGTCGTGCCGGTTGGATGCCTTTGAGACGTCGATCGATAGCCAGGGCTTCGGTAATGCCGATCACAATGGGAAAAGACCGCTGTCCGTTTCGCTCTTTCAGGACGATAATCTGCTGTTCAGATGTTTCCTGGATGATAATCTGAGAGAGTTCCATTTCAACATCCATCTGGACGCCCCTTCCCTTATGTCAAATCGTTAAGGTTTTTTTGTATTGTGGCCAATTGTTCGTTTAGTTGTTCCAGTCGTTCACGCTGACGCTGAACGACCTGGGGATTGGCACGCGTGATGAAATTCCCATTGTTCAGTTTGGACTGGGTCGCTTTGATCCAGCCGAGGAGTTCTTCTTCTTGTTTGAGCAGTCGCCGACGCTGCGCTTCCACATCTGTTACGCCATCTACATATATTTCCATATCCTCGGCAAGAACAGCGGCCCCGTTGGCTGGCTTGACTGTCCCCGGCCCCGCGGTAAATGTGTTCAGGTTGGCTATATCGGAGATTAAATGCTGTTGGGCCATGAGAATTTCCGATACCCGCTCGTCCGCTTTTATCGAGACATCCAGTGGTTTTCGCGGCGGCGCCTGATGCTCGGTACGAATGTCACGGATAAGTCTTATTACGGTTTGGGCCAGCAGCATCTGCTGCTCGATCTGCGCATTTACCATATCTTCTGTGAGTTTGGGCCAGGCGGCCGAAACCAAATCCCCGGAGCCGCCCAACTCCGCAAAACCATCCAGATCACGATGAGGACACACAGCGTTGAGCTGCTGGTATATCCCTTCGGTGATAAACGGCAGAAACGGATGGAACAATCTCAAAGACGCATCCATAACAAAAGCCAGAACTCGCGCAGCGACTCCGCGTTGTGATTGATCGCGCATACGCGGTTTGATCAGCTCAAGATACCAATCGCACAACTCATTCCAGAAGAACTTATACAGAACATTGATCGATTCACTGAACTTGAATTCCTCCAGGTGGCCGGTCGCGGTCTCTATGGTCCGGCTCAGGCGCGAAAGTATCCAGCGGTCTTCCATGGCAAGCAGCGCCGGGTCAAATGGTCCGGTCGGCGTCTCCTCAAGATTGGTCAGGGCAAAACGGGAGGCGTTCCACAGCTTGTTACAGAAATTGCGACCCAAATCAAATTTCGGTGATGTATTGACCGTTCGCCCGTCGGGCAGTTTCATCGATTCGACCGGCATCCGCACGTCCTGTGTTTGAGTGGTCATACTGGCCAGGGCGAAACGCATAGCGTCGGCTCCGTGGCTGTCGATGGCCACCAGCGGATCGATACCGTTTCCCAGGCTCTTGGACATCTTGCGACCACTGCCGTCCTGGAGCATCGCATGAATGAACACGTCTTTGAAGGGAATATCACCGGCGCAATACTGTCCCATCATCACCATCCGCGAAACCCACAGCGTAATAATTTCACGAGCCGTGCAAAGCACACTACCAGGATAATACGTCCTCATCTCCGGCGTATCGTCCGGCCAACCCATCGTACTGATCGGCCACAACGCAGAACTGAACCATGTATCCAGCACATCATCGTCGTGCTGATAGCCGATTTTTTCTATATATTCGACAACTTCTTTGTCAAGTCCTTCGGGATCACGAACACAAATAAAATGTAATGATTCGCTCTCATCATATATTTGTTCGTCGCGCACCATGCTCCCTATAGTTTCTATACGCTTTTCTTCTCGCCATTGGCTCAGCTTTGAGTCAATTTGATTATCTGTTATTTCTCCTGCGATGCAATTCCATACTGGTATCCGATGTCCCCACCACAGTTGTCGGCTGATGGGCCAGTCACGCAGGTTCTCCAGCCAGGTCTGATAGGTCTTCCCGTAGCGATCGGGAACAAAACGCAGCCTACCATCCAGTAGCGGCTTCAACGCCAAACCCGCCAGCGAGTTTAACGGCACATCTGTACCTTCGATAAGGCCTTCCCCGAATTTCTCCGCCAAGTGCGGTATAGGCTTTTTCACAGCGATATACCACTGATCCGACAGATACGGTTCGATGGGAACATGGCTCCGATAGCTGTGCCCGACTTCATGGGCATATTCCCGCACATCTTCCAGCATATTTCCCTGACGGAACCATTCGACGATTGCTTCACGCGCCTCAAAGCGGTCCATGCCGACGAATTGCTCGGCATCCGAACCGGTGGCATCCTCCCACCCGTATTTGTCACTGATCGATCCGTCCGGGGCCATGACGTTGATTATCGGCAGATCGTGCCTCTGACCGATGGCCCAGTCGTCGGGATCGTGGGCGGGAGTAACCTTCAGAAAACCGGTCGAAAACTTTGCTTTTTCGTCGTCACTTTCAGGGTTCGGTAATACAACGTACTCATCGGCAATGATCGGTATGACCCGCCCGACCAGCGGCAGACGTACACCTTTGCCGAGCAGCCATTTGGCCCGTGGATCGGCTTGGTTCATGGCTACCGCGGTATCGCCAAGCATGGTTTCAGGACGGGTGGTGGCGACGGTTACGTATTCGATGGTTTGCCCTTCGACCTCGACCGGCTCAACCAGCGGATACCGCAGATACCAAAAATGACCCTGTACGGTCTCATGTTCGACCTCATCGTCGGCCAGAACGGTTTGGGTAGCAGGGTCCCAGTTGACCAGCCGTTTGCCGCGGTAGATCAGCCCATCCCGGAACAGATTGAAAAAATTCACACGCACAGCCTTGGCGCACACCTGATCCATCGTAAACCGTGTCCGCTGCCAATCGCACGAACAGCCCATTTTTTGCAGTTGATCGATGATACGTCCTTCGTATTCATCCTTCCATGCCTGCACACGTCCGATAAACTCCTCTCGCTCGAAATCGGTTCGTCGCCGGCCTTCCTCGGCGAGAATACGCTTTTCGACGACGGTCTGCGTAGCGATCCCGGCATGGTCCGTACCGGGCATCCAAAGCGTGTTATACTGCTGCATTCGCCGCCAGCGGATCAGGATGTCCTGGAGCGTATTATTGAGGGCGTGCCCCAGGTGCAGGGCCGCCGTGACGTTGGGAGGCGGAATGACTATGCAGTAAACCTTACCAGGTTCGCCGGGTGGGGACGGTTTGGCGTGAAATGAGTCGTTTTGCCGCCATAGCAGGCTGGCCTGTCTTTCGACCTGTTTCGGGTCATATGTTTTGGGCATCTCTTCTATCATAATAGCATTATAAATATAACGCCCTGATTGTCAAGGTGGACTATGTTCCGGAAAACACAGGCCAGGCCAAAACTAAACCCCGGTCAAGAGCCATTATGGCATCTTGCCGGGGCTTATAAATGGGATTGTGTTGGATAATGTGGTTCTACGAGTGTTTGTTTATATTTCTGTACGGTGTTTTTTTCTTAAAGCCAGCAGTGCTCCCATAGCCAGAAGTCCGATGGTGGCCGGTTCGGGAACAGCCGAACAGGTGAACGCTGCCGTAGCCGTGAAGCCGTTGTCCCAGTTGCCATTTAGCGGCTGATGATTATCAAAGCCAAACGTAAAAATTTCCCCGCTTAGAACTCCCGTGATCTCCGAACCGGTGATAATAACGTCATCGGCCCTCAAGACATTGCTGGCATGCAAACCTGCGCCATATTTAGCCAGGTAGCCGCTCTCAAAATCTATTCGTATCAAGGGTTCGGTCTGGTCGGGATCGACACCGTCGGCATAAAATTCAATGGTGCCGCCACCAGTGTCGCCACCGTCAAGACCGCCCATGTAGGTAATGGATTCGGGAATAATGAAAAAAGCGTCCGGAAAAATATTGCCGGTAATAGGTACCTCCAGATACAGACCCGTCCTGAAGTCTTCCCAGCCGCCGGTTATGGCGTCTTCGCTGAAATCGACCGTAAAAAGGGGAGTATCTGAATTCAAAGCGGGATTGGCGAATGTTGCTATAGTGGTGCTTGTCGCCGCGTAACTGCCCCCTGGAACTGCCAGGGCGATGATCGCTGCCGCTGCCATTACCGGTAACACATACCGGGAAAAACTATTCCTGTCGTGACCTAATGATTTCATATCTGCCTCTCTCTCCACTGAAACTGCCTGAATCTAAATTAAAACACTAAGTTAAAAACCTTATTGTGTGATAATCGGCGTTTGTACCGTCGCCCTTTACGGTTCAATCCGATTAACCCGCCACCGACCAACAGCAGGATGAATGTTGCCGGTTCGGGCACCTGGGCTTGTTCCTGAAACGCCGGTACCATAGGCTCAGCCGGGAAAAAACACACTTCCGCACCGGTACCGGAACCGTCGGTAGTTACGCTGCTGGTCAGTCGGACATTGATAGTATTAATATCATCCGTGCGGGTGTAGAATTTGTAAGGAATAATAAGGTCGGCAAGATCAACCCTGAAAAGGTCGCCCCCATTGCATATTTCCTTAATGTCGGCCTTTTTGATTTTCTTGCTATTGCCCTTTAACACTATCTCACTTTCGTTTTGAATGGAAGTGATTAGGCTTTTCTTGATCTTGCCCGAGGTCTTGATCGCCACTTTACCGTCTTGCTTGGCGACGAGTCTGATTTTACCTTTAGCGAGCGTCTTGATTATTGTTTGGGGTCCTGTGCGCGTCTGGCGCTCGAACTCACGGGTTATCAAAACATCGAAGGACGCCAGCAATCCTTTCCGATTTTTCACAAAAGGATTTACCACTAAAATCGACCCATCGAGTTCGAGCTGGTCATCTATTCGAAAGGATTTTCCGTAACTCACACCACTCTGTTCATTGTCCAAAATGGGCGTTGCCTTTTTGGCGACATTGCTGGTTGCGTATTTGACGGCCTCTTCCGTCGAGAGACTGTAGGCGTACACATGCTGATATGGTTTATCACTGACGGCTGAGCCGCTGTGTGCGATGGAGTTATTCAGATATATATCCTCGATGCAGTTATATTCACCGGTATCCGGCAGGCCGGGCTTTGTGCTGGGCAATGCTTGGGGTAAGCGACTCCCGTTACGGGTGATGTGATTGTTGACCGGATCCCATTTGATGACCGGGTCCCATGTGTCGGTAATTATTGCGGCAGAGCTCCTCTGAACTGAACCCGAAAAAACTACCAGCAATAATACAACCCATAAAAAGGCCTTGCCCTTTTGGCTGCGGTCGATCACATTAGTTTTCATAATAATCTCTCTCTCCTTGTTTTTCTCCCACTCCGAGTGTAAGAACTACTCTTACTCTCTCCACGCAACTGACCGGAAGGGCGGCTCTCCCCAGCCCTTCCAGGCTTGGTCACCCAACACCCATCTGGTTTTGTCCGATGCCATATTTACGAAGCCGGACAGGCATATACAATCAGCATCTGCAAAACTCAATCTGCAAAGAAGGTATGACAGTTGAAAGGGGTGACTTGCGACCGCCTCTCTCTCTCAACCCTACCTGCTCTCTCCAGAACCACAAGTGAATCTCTCTTTTCACCTATAGTCCACAGCAAAAGTATTATAAGCAAAGGATATGCCGACTTCAAGCAAAAAAAAGTAAAATTCAGCTAAATTGTGTAACTGCTTGTGTGACACGTGGTTATGAATATGGGGCTTTTCTTTGTCTGTTTTGGCTCCTGTTGTGCTGTTGGTGCCAGATGTATATCAAAGACATCATCGGCAACAGAACTGTTTGCCGTAAATGCCTTGTAAATAATAGGTTATGTCGATTTTGTGGATGTTGTCCAGACGCAACGCCAGAAATCTTGTCAGCATCCAGTTGCAGGGATGGCTATAGTTGTATCGATTATAGCGATTTTGCCTCGCGCACCCGTATGTGTTTTGTGTGTATATTGAGCCGGTTACGTTACAACCTCGCCCGACGCGATGTGCTTTCACTTGCATTTTGGCGTAATTATGCTACATGAATGAGATTATGAAAACTACAGCCACAGACCAACTGCGAGCTTGGGGCAGGTATAAGCCGCCCGACCAAATTACGGTGAGGGGATTGACCTACCGACGGAAGAAAATATTTAAACATGATTTCTTCGCTCTCACCGCCCTTTTTGAACTGAAAAGCGATATTAATTTGGAAAATAAGAAAGCCCCGGCTAAGGTTGTTTTAAAGCTTGGCCGACGTAGAAATTTTTTGGGCCTGCCTCTCGATTGGCTGGGACGGGCTCTTTGCCGACACGAAATATCCATTCTCAAGCGTTTACAGCATTTATCGCAGGTGCCGCGTCTCCTGGCTCTCCACAGCAATATAGGCTTTATTTATGAATATATCGAGGGATGCAGTTTGGATGAAGAACCTTCGTTGCCCGACGATTTCTTTGACCGCCTGGAAGACCTTATTAGGCGGATTCATGCCTGCCGCATCGGCTATGTTGACATGAACAAACGCGGTAACATACTATTGGGCCGTGACAATCTGCCTTATCTGATCGACTTCCAGATATCATATCACGTTTCGTGCCCGCCGTGGCCGCTACGAAAACCGGCTGATTCTATTCTGAACGCCCTCCAAAGAGAGGATTTTTATCATCTTTTCAAACACAAACGCCGGTTGTGCAGGCATTTAATGGACGATTCGCAGATGATGAAATCTCAACGAAAGAGCCGTTTGATCTTGGCCCATCGGATTGTTGCCCGACCGTTGACCAGACTGCGCCGCAAAATACTGAGCTTCCTGTTCCGCAGTGGCCACCTGGTTATGGATGATATCACCGTAAACACCCCGGAAAACGCCCCATCACGCTGGGAAAAGTAAAACCATCCAATAACCCGACGCGTGGATTTATTCGTTGAATAGCGAATTGAAAACGAAAACAAAAGTTCTTGACAGTTCAGGATGGTTTTGATACAATCCCCGACCTGAAATCTAAAGATTCAGTTGTTAATATCTCCGATTTAACAGCAAACAATTAAATGGCGTGCTTGCCAACTTAAAACGATCTATTTAAATAAAGGGAAAAACAATGATTAAGACCGACATTGCACAGCGACGTCAGTTTCTAAAATCCACCGCAGCCGGAATCGGATGCCTCATTATACCCAGCGGCACACTTTTCGGCGCCAACACGCCCAGCAACAAGCTAAATGTCGCCCTAATCGGCACCTGGGGCCGGGGAGACGCACATTTTGACACGATTTCGAGCGAAAATGTCGTGGCCCTGTGCGACGTGGACGAGAATCACCTGGCTCACGCCGCCGAGAAGTTTCCCAAGGCAAAACAATATGTGGACTGGCGAAAGTGCCTCGACCAAAAGGACTTGGATGCCGTGATCTGTTGCACCACCGATCACACCCACGCCTTCGTCGCCAACTGGGCCATGAATCGGGGACTCCACGTTTACTGCGAAAAGCCGCTGGGCAACAGCGTCGAAGAAGTACGTGTGGTCCGCGCGACATATCTCAAGAACAAAAACAAGCTCGCTACACAGGTCGGCACCCAGCGTCACGCCATTCCGAACTTCAACCGCGTACGTGAATTGATCAAAGACGGAGCGATTGGCCAGTTAAGTGATGTATATGCCTGGGGTAATCGTCAGCTTCGCAAACCCGGCTACCTGCCCGCCGAAGGCACACCTCCGAAAACCCTTTATTACGATCTGTGGATTGGGCCGGCGCCCTTCCATCCCTACAATCCCGACTACTTCTCCGGTGGTTCCGGAGCGAATTGCCTCCAGTGGAATATGTACTGGGACTTCGGCAGCGGACAGATTGGCGACATGGGCAGCCATACTATGGACCTCGCCTGGAATGCCATTGACGCCGGGCTTCCGACCTCCGCCGTGGCTCAGGGCGACCAGTTCAATCCCGAAGTCACACCCGTCGAATTTAAGGCCACTTTTGAGCATCCCGCCAACGACTGGCGCCCAGCAATCAACGTCAGTTGGTATCAGGGCGGCGCCATGCCAAACTCGCCAAAAGAGTATATTGACCTGAACAGAATCGGACATGGCGTAATGTTCAAGGGCGACGAGGGTTACCTCATCGCCGATTTCGATTCCCGGATACTGCTCCCTTATGGCAAGCAGGCCGATATGACCTACTATAAGCCACGTTCCAAAGACGAGCTTATCGCGCCTCTGGGCCACTTCCAGAAGGAATGGACCAATGCATGTAAGGGCGATCTCAAAACCTCATGCGATTTCGATTATGGCGGCACCCTGATCGAACAGATGCTCCTGGGGCTTGTGGCCTACCGCGTCGGCAAAAAAATCGAGTACGACGGCAGTAGCGGTCGCGTCACCAACAGCGATGAAGGAAACGATCTCCTGAGCAGGCAGTACCGCTCCGGCTGGACCCTTGACGGGTAGGGCGACAGGACAAACTCTCAGTCAATTTGAGCATCGCGGTTTAACTGTTTTTCATAGAGCCGAGCAGTTCCTGTTCGAGTTTTAGAAGATCTCGCTTTCTCGTCTTGACCTTGCTCGCAGGACATCCGACATAAACACCAAATTCCTCACAGTTCTCTCTTACAAGGGATAATGCGCCTACCACCGCGCCAACGCTGATCTCAACGTTAGGAAGAATTACTGAGCCAACGCCCACAATTGAGTGTCTTTGCAGAACCACTTTCCCGTGCTGAACATTTCTGTATTTCTCAGGCACAGTGGGGTGCGCAAGGTAACTCCCGGAATAATCATCGTTACTTGAATAGATCGATACTCGGCCGGATATCCCGGAGAAATCACTCAGGATAATTTTGCCTTGACCAATCAATGAACTATAACAGCCAATGTGTACGTATTTACCAATTTCAATACCACCTTCTCCTGCCGATAGAATGCAAAAATCATCTATCCGGGCATTGTCATCAACAGAAATATGGGAAGCATTGTAAATAGATGCTTTTCGGGAAATACGAACATTTTTTCCTATAGACCTAAATCCTACAGAAATCATCTCATCTTCCGTCAGGAAAGACATAATCTAAACCCCTTCACTATTTTAAGGCTTTTGATGGATTTCTCTTATAATATAAGAAGGATATTTTTGCAAAATCACGAAGTTTCTTATCACGAATTCGCCGATTAAACATAGCACGGAAACGACAACTAACAAACTTATTATGATGGCATTTAAGAGTAATCCCGCTGTGACCTCAGGCAAAATAGAAAAATCGTAAGCGTTCACGCAGTTTTGGTTAATGTAACGGTTGCTGGTAGTAACGATGGGACAGCAAGGCCATCCAAATGACAACGACACGCATTACGCAAATATTCAATCACGCTTCGTCCTTGCAGCCGGCAAGTCGCGCACACGCTGAGAATGCGCTCGGCATAACGCGCTCCGCGTTCGCTCTGGGTGCCGAAGCTGCCCTTGCGCCACAAGACGGCTTGTCGCACCATGCGCTCGGCCAGATTATTCGTTGGCTCTACCCGTGCATCCTGTACGAACGTCCACAGATACTGCCGTTGATTGAATATACGACGGCACTGGCCCGACAAAGACTCGCCACTGTCAGCGCCTTCTTCCAGCAAGGTTTCCACCCGCTTTATCAGCGGTTCCATGCGATATTGAAAGGTCTGCCACAAAAGCGTTCCATCCCGCACCCGTCTGCGCAGAGACAAAATCTGTTTGGCCAAATCGTACAACTCTCGTCCGATTCGCCCCATCTTTCCTTTTGCTTCGCCCAAAGCCTTAAAATCCCGCTTGAGATGGGCCCAGCACAACTGCCGCAGACCGGCAAAACAATTATAGCCACTCCAGCGGTCGCAATGCAGGATGCCGGTAAAAGCGCCCAGCAACTTTTGGGCCGCCGCTTGTCCCCGTCCAGCCTGAATCATAAAAACCGCAGCCGTGCCGCAACACAACGTCCAGAGCCAACCCTTTTGCCGATTACCGCGTGGCCAGCCGGTTTCGTCGGCGTGGGCTGTCGCCTGCTGCTGCACGTGTTCCAGAAGTTCTTTATGCGGTTTCTCCAGAGCTTGCGATATTTGTTCTTCGCAATGCGACAGGCCGCCCAGGCTCATGGGCACTTGAAAAACCTCGTTGATCATGGCCAGTGCCTTACGCTTGCTGGTGTTAAGCGAGCCGGTGAGAATCCCCACCACCGCCAAAAGCCCCGGACCAAAGTGCCGGCGTTTGATCGTATCCGGCAGAGGCTGATAAACAAGCTCTCCACAGTCTTTGCACCGATATATGTACTGAACATACTCGATGACTTCAGGCTTGATGGGCGGAATATCGACAATCTGATGACGCAACGGCTCTTCGCTGCTATCTTTAAGGTTTGTACTGCCGCAAGTGCATACATCAGGTTTGAGCGGAAAATGTTGTTTTACAAATTCCCGCGGCAACAGCTTCTTCAAATGCGGCTGATGACCGTGCTTTGCCCCGCGTTTTTTACGCCTTCGCCTCGGAAATACAACAGCGGATGTTCCCAGTGGGTCGGACGAAGGCGGCTTGGAGGAATTCTGCGAATTCATCCCCAACCGCCGTTCCAGATTGTCAATATGTTTTTCCATCTGCTCGATACGTTTTTCCAATGTTTCGATGCGTTGTTTCAATGCGGCGTTTTCCGCCTCCAACTGCTTAATATATGCGTCCTTGTCCATACCAGAGTTATCGGACAGAAACACGCTTTTACATGAAATGGTAATATTTCAGTGAACGCTTACCTTATACTTACATGATATAGTATACACTATGAGGGCAAAATAAACCAGCCCAGGGCAAGCGAAGCACCGCCCTGGGTATAATGTCCCCAATATCTTCTCCAAGCCCTGTAAGGGCGACATAAAACTTTGGGTGCCATGCCCACGCTTGCGTGGGCATGCTTATACCAACATAGTCCCAAATCTTGGGTGGTACCTTCAAACTCGTTTGGAGATGTTTTTAAGCTGCGAAGGGTGTCCTCTTACCCCACGCGGATTTTTACGTATCATTCCCCCATCGCGGCAATCTCTCTGTCACCCCCACCCACCATTGTCATTGCGAACCCGCTCCGCAATTTTCAATTTCACATTTCACATTTTTCATTTCCACCCCCTCGCCACCTGCGTCAAAAAACCACACCAAATAACAGAAAAAATCTGCAAACAAAAAACTTGTCCCCGCGTTCGCGGGGATCGAATCCTTCACGTAGTTATTGCGAGCGCAGCGGAATTGCCGTCCGAGTGCAGCGCGTTGTTATGCCCTTTTATCATTTTGCATAAATCAAACCCTCCACCACCATTCCAACCAATATCGTGTGAAATACCTCCATCTTCTCCGCCAACTACTAATTGAAGGCGCTTTACCGCATACTCCACTATATGAGTACCGCTTTCGATACCTATATAGTGCCGTCCCATTTTATGTGCAGTAGATGCTGTACTTCCTGATCCAAGAAAAGCATCCAGCACCAAGTCTCCCTCGTCAGTCGCAATGTTAAATATTCTGCGTATTAATTGCTCAGGCTTTGGCGTGTCAAATACAGGCTTGTTAGGAAACAGTTTAAGAATATGTTTTTTGGCCATCTTGTTTGTCCCAACATCTTTTCCGAGCCAAATAGTCTCAGGAGTGACGCCAAGTTTTGCATCTACCAAAAACTTTTTTATCCGGGGAACGGCTTTTCCATCCAATCCAAACCAAATATTATTATTCTTTATCTCTCTTTCCATTCTTTTTTTGTTATAGACCCAGCATCTACCATTAGGTGGATAATGTTTTTTCCTAGAAGGAGAAGTTATTTCATAGAATTGCGAATCTACGGCGTGCCCAGCTTGAACATTTGCGGAAACAGATTGCCATAAGCCCCTCGGGTCATTGTCGGGGTTTTTATATCGTGCAAGAATTTCATCTGTGATGGGCAATAGGTTTCTTGCCTGAGAAAAACGCTTTTTGTCGATGCAATACACCAAAATGTATTCGTGGTTATTTGAAAATAGTTTTCTATTCTCCCGCGTCGTTCTTTGCTGCCAAATAATAGTTGTAATGAAATTATCCCTCCCAAATACTTTATCTGCCTCTACTTTCAGATAATGGACTTCACTGTCGTCGATAGAAATCCATATACTTCCATCTTTGCGTAATATTGGTTTCAGTTTTTTTAAAACAGCCGAAATTTTTTTTAACCATTCTTCATGATTCGACTGATCCTCATAATGTGTATATGACTCACCGTTATTGTATGGTGGATCGATGTATATACATTTTACCTTTTGGCTGTACTTGCTATGTAAACATTCAAGAACCTCAAGATTATCGCCTTGAATTATCAAATTGCCACTACTGTTCCCATTAGAAATGGAATGTTTTTCTATTCTTTGTAACATGCTCAATTCCTGCACACTAATATTGTTTCCCCGAAATTACTGGCTTCTAAGTGCTTTTCTGAGTGATTTAGTTTGCTATGAGAAAAGGCACCAGGTGAGCACGCTTTTACAACATCAAAATAACTTTTTGCTAATGTGATCAGTTGTTCCAATTTCATAACCCTTGGGTGTGCCTTAGCATCTTGTTCATAAGGTGAATATGACAACATTAAGATCTTATTTTTCTCGGAAGTAATTTCAAAAAGCTCACGAAACGCATTTGGTGCCTGAGATTTTATGCAGAAGGGAGATTGATGTCGATTCTGGCGATAGAGTCCTCTACTTAATCGTAGTGATCCGCCTATCTTGGTCTTTGATATTAAGGGGTTGTCTTGTAGGGATAATGTTTCAAGCCCATGGTAAAATCGGCTGTAGTGATCTCTAGTGTATGGAGGATCAGCATACACAACATTCACATCTTCTGCAAGGCTTTCTAGTGCCTCCTTGTAATCCATACAAAGTACTTCATGGTCTTCTACGGTCTGTTGCAAACTCGAATATTTAGCAACCCACTTCTCGAATGTATCAAACACTGAGCCATTCCGGTCTCTGGACAATTGATTGATTAGCCCATTTTTCGGTGTTCCATTCTTGTTTCGGGGTCTAATGGGCTGGGCAAATTGTTTTCCAACGCTGTTAACAAGATCGCTGGCAGTACTTAGTAGTGCAGCCATTAAAGTGTTCTGGAATTTTAAGGGAGCGTGTTTTATCTCATATAACAGAACATCGATATGAGCCGCTTGTTCAAATGAATAATAAACACCACCAAAATAGATACTTGCAATAGGGTCAAGACCATCAAGTTGTTTTATCTTTTTTATAGTGAGCTCTAAAGCTAAAATTAGATCAGGCTCGCACCCAGATAATGAAACCTCCATAGCCCCGTATAGTGAACAATTTTCTAAAAAATCACATACGGCATTAAGCTCGCCGTTCCTACCAATTTCAACAACATCGTTTTCGTAATCTATAACTGGATGTAACGCTTTTTCCAGACTCTTTTTGACCGGTGATGTCCTTAATGATTTAGCATACTCGAGAATATCTTTATTAGTGAATGGACTTAGCAGCGCACTACAGATTACTTTTGAATATTCTTGTATATCCACTGATACAATTCGCCGATAGTTAGACAAATATTGTGAGACAGACCCTGACCCTGAAAATAAATCACATATCGCGCCACGGCTTGGATCTTCCTCGTCAGCCACCTTTCGAATAAACTCCAGCATTCGAAGCTTGCTTCCTAAATAGTGCAGTGTGCGAAAAGGCTTCTTCGGGAAGACTAAGCTTCGGTCTAAGTTTGGCGTAATAGATGGTTTTTCAAATAAATCTAACTGCATTAATAGGACACCAAGAAACTATGTAACGGGGTCTGATTTAAAATCGAATTAACCGTGCCTGCCTCTACCGTAATACGTTTCATTCTATCCGCACTACCACTCCAATTAGCGTTCATCCAGTCCAATATTTCATCATATTTGTCATCGACTGGCATGAATAGCTTGTAGATAAACATGCGGGTTGAAAGCCGAATAAATATACCAATTGGCCGACCATTTACAGGGTAATCCAGCCCTGCCGCTGCCTCCAGCTCAAATCTGTAGTTTTGGCTCCTCACCGAAACGCTTGGCCTAACTTCTATATCGCCCAAAACCCGATCAGACACGACATTGCGTAATAGAATTCTTTGGCTGTTATCTCCCGCTTTTGCGCCAAAAAAGTTCTCAAACGTAGTTACATCAAAATTGGCTTGATTCCAACGATTACCACTCCTTGGTATCTCAGCAAAGAGTACCAAATTGTCATCCTGGTAGTTCCATTCAATTGATTCCTCAGTACTTTCGCTATCTGATGGCAGTTCATCAATATCAACCGGGATACCCTCAGGTACTATAATTTTCTTCCAGGCTTTCGCGCGGACAGTGTTTGCTGCAACTCTTCTTAAAACATCCGAATCAGTTAATGGCTTTAGGTAGTCTGCGGACTTGGCGACCCAGTCATTCCAATATGCATTTATGTTAACTAGCTCCTGCTGAGATAAAGATACTACCGCAAATGCTTCACGATTTTTTCTTAAGCCTCCTGTGGTTAGGTTGCCTGAACCAATTACGAGGCTACCGTATCCATTGTTGTCAGAGAAAAAACTGATTTTTGGATGGAAGAGGGAATTTCTAGAATTATGCAAAAACGCACTAATTTTCAAAGACGAGTACCTATTCTGATATTCAACAAGCCTTTCTATTGTTGAAGTATTGGTAATTTGATCAATACCAACTATCAATTGGTATGATCCTCTGTTCAACATACTCTCTATCTCTACATCCCCAAAAAAAATATCTGCTCCTGCTCTTGAAACAAACGCATAAGCACCATTACCGCTCTTGGCACATGCGCAAACGCTGATAAGTGCCTCGTGCAAAGAATAGGAGTTGGCATATGTGGGATCTTGAACGTGAAGCATGTTTATTCTCCTATCAACCTATTGTGCATAACATTAATTAGATTGATCCAAATAAGATGCGGAGTTCTTGCTTTCTGTTCGTATAAGACACCTTCGGATTAATTGCTGGAAGAATTAGAGAGAATTAAAGAGGTCAGACACCTTTTCGGTCTGCCTCTTGGTTTTAGAGTCGATTCTAGGCCCAGTTGTTTAGCGTATCTGATTCGCATCAACTCGCGGTTCCTATTCTTTTCCTGTATTGTATTTTCTTTCATTTTTGCTTCGCGCCTTTGCATGATTTCTTCCTATCCCAACATGGCTTATCTCGGCTATAAGCCAAAATTACCACGCCCCGTCCAAAAAGTCAACAAAATCTCCCCCTTTCACCTCCTCTTTCCTTCCCTGACCCCGGACCGCCCAAAACCCAACTCTACATCTTTCCTTCTCTTTTCTTTCTCGTGCCTCGTGCCTATTGCCTATTGCCTTCTTTACCATTCTACCCATTTACTCATCTACCCATTTACTCACCCACTTCTGTTAAGAAGTGGGTGCAAACATAGTGCAAACATAGTACAAACATAGTACAAACATGGTGCAAACCGCATCACTTTTCATCGGAATTCGTCGGAATTTCACACTTTTTTCTTACCTATCTTGCCTAATCGTTATAATCGTTACGCAAAAATAAGGACTTACATCAATTCCAACAACGCAAAATAAGCACTTACAACAATCCCCCGCAACCAAAAATAAGCACTTACATCAATTCCAAACACCGCAAATAACAACGAATTGCAGGAATTCAAACAGAACAATTCTTCAAAACCATCCTTATGTCATAATCGCGGCTAAGAATATTTAACCGATCTCAAACCGACCACAGTCCCAGTCAAATATGCGTATCCTCTTGAAAACACACAACTTACAAAAACAAAAATCAGCTCTGGCGATCTGGATTACCAGGCTTTTAGAGGATTCTTTTTTTTGAATCTGGCTTTATCTGCGTAATATGGTATAATTGCTCGGTGGTAAAGTGATTGTGATTATTATACAGCATCAGATTTCAAACAGTGTATAACTTTTATAACTATTGGTGGTACAATGATTTATAGTGATATTATGTTGGCTTTCGGTTGGCCCGGTCCCACGGAAATGATACTGATCGCAGCGGTAGGGTTACTGGTTTTCGGTAATCGGCTTCCGGACGTAGGAAGAAGCCTGGGAAAGGGTATCGTCGAGTTCAAAAAGGGCTTACGTGGAATCAAGGACGAGATAGACGAGACCGAAACGAAGGATGACGAGACTACCAAATAGCAATTAATCTATTGCTAATCAATGACTTATGAGTTGTCGGTTTTTCCCTAAACCTGCTCTTTTGCGCGTGCCGCCCTGGCCTCGAAAGAATTGTTGTGGACTGGAACCATAAGTAAAAAGCCGCAATAGGAGCAGCGTACGCGCGCGCCGCGCATGGAGGCGGGAACCATCAATATCTTACGGCACCTAAGATTCGGGCACATAAGAGTTACCGCTGTTTTTTTCTCCTGTTTTTGTCCCATAAGGCGTTAACAACCCTTAAAAAGCTTCTAATCCTTCTGCCACAAAGAACATATCGTCAGATAGAGATAGGCGGGTTTAGTGATATCCGCGGGTTTTTTTGGGCTAAAGGTATTTTCAACACGTTTCAATCGCTGCCGCCCATCTGCAGCTCTCTGCCTATGGTTACCGCTGGGTCCCGCCTACAGCAGACATGAGAACTGGTCCCGCCTGCAGCAGACAGGGGAAAGGGGGAGCCAACCCACTACCCAGCTCAGCGTAACAGGTTGTTTACATAAGTACGATAAATACAGTTGGTTATGATGATCGGCCAGTTCGGACATATAAATTCTGTTTCTTAAATGACCGATATCATATAAAATGGCCGCCCATGCAGGCTTATTGGGTTGCCTGCGAAGGTTGTGATATGTTTTGCGGACAGAAAAGATGTTTTTTGAACGCCAGCGTCAAAAGGATTGTGAAACGTTGATTCTGATACCAAAACAGCGTTTTCAGGCGTAAATATCGACTTTTGACGCCAACACCTTTTTGAAGAAAAGAAATTATTATGCGAGTAATAATCGCCGGAGCCGGTGAGATCGGCTGTTACATCGCCGATCGGGTTTCGAAAGACGGCCATGACGTCACTATAATCGAGTGCGACCAGGAAAAAGCCAGATGGGCTCAGTCCAACCTGGACGCCCATGTAATAACCGCCTCGGCGGCCTCAGCGGTAGTGCTGGTTGGGGCCGGCGTGGCTCGGGCGGATTTGTTCATCGCGGTTACCGGCAGTGATGACACTAATCTGGTCTGCGCTTCCATCGGTCGGAAATTAGGAGCCGCCCGTGCGGTGGCCCGTGTCGATGAGGTGGCCTATCGCAAAGCTCCGGAGATTTCCTACCGTGATCATTTCGGCATAGATGAGTTACTCAGTCCGGAGATGCTCGCGGCGTTGGAATTGGCTTCGGTAGTACGTAACCCGGGATCATTGGCGGTGGAGCATTTTGGTCGCGGCGCGTTGGAAATGCAGCGGATGGTAGCCGGCAGCGGCGCTGAAATGGTGGATAAGCCTTTGCACGAACTGGAGTTTCCCGATGGGGTACGGATCGCCAGTATCGAGCGTGGTCAGAAATTTATCATTCCTATGGGCGATGACATTGTCGAACATGGTGATTGGGTTACCCTTATCGGCAAGACGGAACAAGTGTCGCAATGTCGGAGTTGTTTCGAGACAGAAAAACCCAAGATACAGAAAGTGGTCATTATGGGTGGCGGACACACCACTATGAGTCTGGTCCGGCGATTGCGCGTTCAGATATTTCGGCTGACGGTTATCGAGCGTAGCTCCGATCGCTGCAAGTATCTGGCTACCACGCTTCCACATGCGACGATCCTCAACGGTGACGGCACGAACCTGGCGTTTCTTAAAGAAGAGCAGATCGACAACGCCGACGTTTTTATCAGCACCACAGCCAGCGACGAGGCGAACATTATGAGCGCCATCCAGGCAAAAAACCTTGGTGTAAAAAAGGTGTTGGTAGTGATTCACCGACCGGATTACACCGACCTAGTGGAAAAAATGGGGATTGACAAAGCTGTAAGTCCCCGGGTGGTTGTGGCCGATAATATGCTTTCGCTTCTGCGTAAAGGCAAGGTCTCTACTCTGGTCACGTTGGATTACGGCAAGGCCGAGATATTGGAACTGGTTGTCGAGAGCGAGGATTTTGTGGGCAAGACGCTGCGTAATTTATCGCTGCCCGGCGGGTCTTCCGTGCTTACGCTGCAGCGCGGCCGGGAGGTAACGGTGCCTCATGCCGATACGAAATTTCAACTGGGCGATACGATACTTGTCATTTGCCGATCCGAACAGCGTAAAAAAGTCATCCGCTTCATCGTGGGCAGTACCTGAGTTAAGTTTCGTTGTGGCGCTATTATTTGCTGACAAGGGTTTGATTTGAATTACGGACTGGTTATCAAGCAATTAGGGGTACTGGTGCTTCTGGTTGGCGCGTGTATGGCTACCAGTTTGTGGTGGGCCTTTCGCGACCTTGATCAGCCGGGTTCGGGTCAGGTTATTTACGCGGTGCTGGTTTCCATAGTGATTTGCCTGACGATCGGTCTGGTCTGCATCTGGCACCGTCGCGGTGACGATAATATCGAGCAGTTGTATCGTAAGGAAGCCATCGCGGTAGTTGGATTGGGATGGTTGTTGTGCGGAATACTGGGCGCACTGCCATATATTTTTTCCGGAGTGTTGCGGACGCACTGTGACAGTTGGTTTGGCGTCTTTTGTTCGGCAATTTTTGAAAGTGTCAGCGGTTTTACAACCACCGGGGCCAGCATTTTTCCCTCACCGCAGGACCTGCCGCGGGCAATTTTGTTTTGGCGGAGCCTGACCCATTGGCTCGGCGGCATGGGGATAATTGTTTTGTTTGTGGCGGTGCTGGGCCAGACCGGCTCGGGCGCGAAGTTTTTGTTCAATTCGGAGGTGCCCAACCTTTTGTCCGAATCGCTTCGACCGCGAATTCGTCAGACAGCTATGCTGCTATGGAGGATTTATATCGCCATCTCCGCGGCCGAGGTTATTTGTCTGCGGTTACAGGGAATGAATGCCTTCGAGTCGCTGTGCCACACCTTCGGCACCATGGCCACGGGTGGTTTCAGCACCCTCAACGGCAGCATCGGACAATATGACAAGCTCGGCATCGAGATAACCATTACCGTGTTTATGCTATTGGCGGGGACCAATTTCACCCTCCACGCCGCCCTGCTGCAGGGTCGTTGGCGGGTGGTATTACGTAACAGGGAATTTCGAGTTTATCTGCTTTTGCTGGCAGCGGCAACGGCTATGATCAGCATCGATTTGATGTTGAATCTGCCTCAAAAGTATTCTCCCGCCTCGGCGCTGCGTTATGGGAGTTTTCAGGCCGTGTCTATTATGACCACCACCGGTTACGGCAGCGACGATTTCAATACCTGGCCCAATTTTTCACAATGGCTATTGGTGATATTAATGTTCATCGGCGGCTCAGCCGGCTCAACCGGTGGCGGCATTAAGGTGGTACGCATTATGCTGTTTGTTCGCATAGCCCTGATGGAAGCGGAACACATGTTTCGGCCTAATGTGGTGCGGCCGCTGAAGATCGGCGGACAGATCCTGGACGATAATCTCCGTCGTAATGTCGGTTTTTACGTGGGGATGGTGCTGGTGATCTTTTTTGCCTCTACCGCCTTGCTGCTGCTGCTGCAAAATACAGCTCATATCGAAGATACCCAAAACCAACTGGACATAGTAACAGCCAGTTCCGCGGTGGCCGCCACTTTGAACGGTGTCGGTCCGGGTCTGGCCAAGGTAGGCTTGATGGGAAACTACGCCTTTTTCACCAACCCGGCAAAATTACTGCTTTCACTTCTGATGATCCTGGGCCGACTTGAGGTGATGGTAATTCTATGTCTGTTCGTGCCGAGCTTCTGGCGGCAGAATTGACGGGAACCAAACAAAAAAAACGAGGCCGAAACCTCGTTTTTGTTGACCGTATCAAAGCGCAAAGCCCACTATCCAAACATCTCACTCAAGCGTTTCGTCCCGTCTGTACGGGGGACTATTCCACCTGAGCCTGCTGCGGTTTCCAGTCCCGTTTGAGTGGTTTTACGACCATACCGTTGCGGATGGCCTTGGCCGAGGCCCTAATCCGCACCACTTTACCGTCCACCAAAGCACGGACTTTCTGGATGTTGGGTTTGAACTTACGTTTGCTAACACCCGTAACCTTGCGACCTACGCCGCCGAGGTATTTGGCCCTACCTCGCCGTGAGATACTGTTGCCCACCTGGGTACGCTTGCCGGTAAAATAACATACACGCGACATAAAATGACTCCTCAGATCAATAACAGGGCTGATTCTAAGCCCATTGTTCGCCTCAATCTACATCAAAGACCAACTAGTATAACGTTATTATGGGTGATTGCAAGTAGTTTTTTGATAAAAAGTAACAGCCGATGATTTTCTATAACCTCTTTCAAATCAAAAAGTTATAGAAAATGGGTATATATCGCGCGTAATATACGCTGACCGGCATTGTAGTTTTGGCAACACGTTTTTTTTACCAAATTTTGGCAATATTTCGCCCGGTGGGCCGTTGTATAGGGTAGAATAGCTGGTTATGAGTAACGATTCGCTGGCGAAAATCATAAATCGCTGTCAGCAAGGCGACGAAAAGGCGTTTGGCTGGCTGCTGCGGGAATATGGTCCGAGGTTGTACCGGTATTTTCTCCGGACCAGCGGCTCTGCCGACGACGCAGAGGATCTGCTGCAGGATTTATTTGTCAAGTTGCTGGTAAAAATCGGTGATTATCATCATGAGGGCCGATTTGACAATTGGCTGTTCTGCGTAGCCGCTAATCTGGTTCGCGACCATTTTCGTCGGCGGCAGCGAAGTGTCAGAACAGTTCCGATGCAGACGAACGGCGGCATTGGGACGGTTTCGCCAGCGGAGGCGGTCTCCAGTGGGCCGAGGCCCGAGGAGCGATTGGAAACAAAGGAGCAATTAGACCGGCTTCAACAGGCATTAGGGCGACTGGAGCCGCGTGAAAGTGAGATTATTCTGCTGCGTCACTATGGCGGGCTGAGCTTTAAGGAAATCGCAGAACATTTTCAGGTGCCGATTGGTACGGCACTGGCGAGGGTACATCGAGGTCTGAAAAAACTAAATAAAATGTTGGAAGAAAAGAAATGAAGACACCTGACAAAGAACTGGATAATCTGCTCAAACAGTTATGCATCGATAGGCGGGAAGCACAAAAAATCGCTGATGAGATCCAAATCGGCCAGGAGCTTCTCAGCCACCAAATCGAACCGTACCCATCCCCGGCATTGATGGCCCGCATTGAGCAGACAATAAAATCAAACCTGCGACAAAGAACCACTATAAACAACCGGGGCCGGCGAATCGCGTTCGTAGCCGCGGCGATAGCAGTGGCGCTGTTGGCGAGTTCGCTGTTTTGGCCGGGCAGTAACCACCGACCGACCGATACCACTGCTGTGCTGGCTACTCAAAATGGTATCGATCCCTTCGATAACGAACTTAATCTGTGGGATTTGGCTCTGACGCAGGGCGATGATGACGAAATAGACGAATTGGTTATAACTGAAGTCTCATCGTTGTGGGATGAGGCGGATAATGGACTGGATAATACTTTCGGAAAGGCGCAAGATTATGAAAACTTCTCTTAATGTGTTTTTGACTGTACTGGTATTGGGTTTGTTTAGTTGCCCGACTGTTTTGGCTCAAAGGGCCGCTCAGGGTTCTCAAGATGAATGGGATATCGCGCTGGGCGACGAAACTGACATAGCCAATATGGCTCCAGTTCCCCCACCTTCGCCGTATCACCAGGCACCGGCGATGATCCAGTCGCGTGAGCGCGGCAGAGGTCAGGCTATGGACCGCCGAGGTGACCAAGACCGCTCGCGTGGGTTACAACGCCCTGCCAGAGGGGAACCAACACAAGCTCCGCAACGTGCCATCGCTCAGAGACGCCCGGAGGCCCAGCAGCGCGGCGGCAGAGGTGGACAGGGAATGGCGTGGCAACGACCCGGCAGAGCGGGACGTGGACAGGGAATGGCGTGGCAACAACCCGGCAAAGCGGGACGTGGACAGGGAATGGCGTGGCAACGACCAGGCAAAGCGGGACGTGGACTGGGAATGGCATGGCAGCGACCCGGCAAAGCGGGGCGTGGACAGGGAATGGCATGGCAACAACCCGGCAAAGCGGGACGTGGACTGGGAATGGCGTGGCAGCGACCCGGCAAAGCGGGGCGTGGACTGGGAATGGCGTGGCAGCGACCCGGCAAAGCAGGGCGTGGACTGGGAATGGCGTGGCAACGACCAGGCAAAGCGGGACGTGGACAGGGAATGGCGTGGCAACAATCCGGCAAAGGGGGACGTGGACAGGGAATGGCGTGGCAACGACCAGGCAGAGGGGGACG
>Ga0209705_10000056_pt1 | contig 53130 bp, 47 predicted proteins | sample PPLLaktember2015_5_FD_187262 | JGI IMG/M metagenome (GOLD analysis project Ga0209705, IMG submission 187262) | Freshwater sediment microbial communities from Prairie Pothole Lake near Jamestown, North Dakota, USA - PPLs Lake P8 Core (1) Depth... | ecosystem: Environmental > Aquatic > Freshwater... | reverse complement strand
GCCATGAGAGACGTTTCCGTCATCGGCGTCGGCATGACTAAGTGGGGCGAGCTCTGGGCGAAATCGCTCCGGACGATCTTCACCGAGACCGCCCTCCTGGCCCTCCAGGACGCGGGCGTGGACAAGATCGATTCCATGGTCGTCGGCTGCATGTCCTCGGGCCTTTTCGTCGGCCAAGAGCACCTCGCGTCCCTCCTGGCCGATTCACTCGGCCGGACCCCGGTCCCGGCGGCCCGGGTCGAATCGGCCTGCTCCTCGGGCGGCCTGGCCCTGCGCCAGGGCTTCATGGAGGTCGCTTCCGGGATGAGCGACGTCGTCCTCGTCGGCGGGGTCGAGAAGATGACCGACGTCACGGGCTGCGAAGCGACCTTTGCCCTGGGCACGGCGGCCGACCAGGAGTATGAGGGCTACCACGGCCTGACCTTCCCCGGTCTCTATGCGATGATGGCGGTCGACCATATGCACCGCTACGGGACGACCCGGGAACAGCTGGCCCTGGTCGCCGTCAAGAACCACGACAACGGCTCGCGGAACCCGCTGGCCCAGTTCCCCTTCAAGGTCACGGTCGAGGGTGTTCTCGGCTCGGTCCTCGTCGCCGATCCCCTGAGGATCCTCGACTGCTCGCCGATCACCGACGGGGCCGCGGCGGTCGCGCTCGCCCCGGCCGATATGGCCCGCAAGATGAAGAAGCCGGCCGTGCGCATCGCCGGGAGCGGCCAGGCCACCGACACGATCGCCCTGAGCTCGCGCCGCGACCTCTCCTGGCTCGAATCGACCCGTCTCGCCGCGGCCAAGGCCCTGGCCATGGCCGGGCGCAAGGTCCAGGACATGCACCTCTTCGAGGTCCACGACTGCTTCACCATCGCCGAGATCATGGTCACCGAAGCCCTCGGCCTCGTCGAAAAGGGCCAGGGCGGCAAGGCCGTCGAGGAGGGCCTGACCGCCCGCGGCGGCCGCTTCCCGGTCAATCCGAGCGGCGGCCTCAAGGCCAAAGGCCACCCCGTCGGCGCGACCGGCGTCGCCCAGGCCGTCGAGATCGTCAAACAGCTCCGCGGCGAGGCCGGGGACCGGCAGATCAAGGGCGCCAGGCTCGGCCTGGCCCAGAACATGGGCGGCACGGGCGGCAGTTCCGTCGTCCACGTCTTCGAGGCTGATTAGCCTGGACATTCATGAAAACGCCGTATTTCTGCATAAAGCACGAAGAACCAAGACCTGCGTTTTCACCCTTCGGGCAAGCCGATCCGGCCGCATCTGCTTCGTTGCAAAGGGCTCGCAGTACTCCGAGTACAGCTTCGCCCTTTGACGCCTCGCATCTGCAGCCGCCTCGGCTCGTGAATAATCCAGGCTAGGAGGAGACGATGCCGACACCTTCACGCTATTGGCGCGAGATCCCCCAACGGTACCGCCTGGAGGCCGGGAAATGCGCGGCCTGCGGCTTCGTGGCCTTCCCGCCCCGCGTCGTCTGCCCGGAGTGCGGGGCGCGCGAGTTCGTCCCTTCGAAGCTGGCCGAGGCCGGCCGGCTTCTGACCTACACGGTCATCCGCGTCCCGCCGGGGCCCTTCGAGGACCAGGCGCCCTATGCGGTCGGCATCGCCGAGCTCGACGACGGCGTCCGGCTGACGGCCCAGGTCGTCGACTGCGATTTCTCCTGTCTCGCGGTCGGGCTGCGGGTCCGCCTGGAGTTCCGCAAGCTCTCCGAGGAGGGGCAAGCGGGCGTCATCTACTACGGCTACAAGTTCGTTCCGGAATAAAGGATGTTCAGGATCGAGTCCAAGGTCGACACCCGGAGCCCCGGCTACCGGCGGAACTTCGAGGAGATGGGCCGCGTCGTCGCCGAGTACAAGGCGCGCCTGGCGGCCGTCCGGGAAGGCGGCCCGGCGAAGAGCCGGGAGCTCCACAAGTCCCGCGGCAAGCTCCTCGTCCGCGAGCGCCTCGACCGGCTCTTCGATCCGCGGACGCCGTTCCTCGAGCTCAGCCCCCTCGCCGCGCACGGCCAGTACGACGACGAGGCCCCCGGGGCCGGGATGGTCACCGGGATCGGGGTCGTCCACGGCCGGGAGGTCCTCGTCGTGGCCAACGACGCGACGGTCAAGGGCGGTACATACTTCCCGATGACGATCAAGAAGCACATCCGGGCCCAGGAAGTGGCCCTGGAGAACCGGCTCCCCTGCGTCTATCTCGTCGATTCGGGCGGGATTTTCCTGCCCCACCAGTCGGGGACCTTCCCGGACAAGGAGCACTTCGGACGGATCTTCTACAACCAGGCCCGGCTCTCGGCCCTCGGCATCCCCCAGATCTCCATCGTCATGGGCTCGTGCACGGCCGGGGGCGCCTACGTCCCGGCCATGAGCGACGAGACGGTCATCGTCCGCCGCCAGGGGACGATCTTCATCGGCGGCCCGCCGCTGGTCAAGGCCGCGACCGGCGAGGAGGTCAGCGACGAGGACCTGGGCGGGGCCGACGTCCACTGCCGGATCTCGGGCGTCTCGGACTATTATGCCGTCGACGACGCCCACGCCCTGGCCATCGCCCGGAACATCGTCGAGACCCTCGACCCGCCGCGGCGGTTCGATCTCGACAGGGCCGACCCGGAGGAGCCTCACTACGATCCGAAGGAGCTCTACGGCATCGTCCCGCCGGACCTGCGCAAATCCTTCGACATGCGGGAGGTCATCGCCCGGCTCGTCGACGGCAGCCGGTTCCAGGAATTCAAGGAGCTCTACGCCCAGACGCTCGTCTGCGGCTTCGCCCGGATCATGGGCTACCCCGTGGGCCTCCTGGCCAACAACGGGGTCCTCTTCTCCGAGAGCTCCCTCAAGGGGGCGCATTTCGTCACCCTCTGCGCCATGCGCAAGGTCCCGCTCGTCTTCCTCCAGAACATCACCGGATTCATCGTCGGCAAGCAGTACGAGCACCGCGGCATCGCCAAGGACGGGGCCAAGCTCGTCCACGCCGTGGCCAACGCCGACGTGCCCAAGTTCACGGTCATCGTCGGCGGCTCCTACGGCGCCGGCAACTACGCCATGTGCGGCCGGGCCTACGGGCCGCGCCTCCTCTGGATGTGGCCGAACGCCCGGATCTCGGTCATGGGCGGCGAGCAGGCCGCGTCGGTCCTCGTCCAGGTCAAGGTCAAGAAGCTCCAGGAGAATGGCGTCAAGATGACGGAAGCCGAGAAGGCCGGGATGATGAAGCCCATCGTCGACGCTTACGAGGCCGAGGCCAGCCCGTACTACAGCGCCTCGCGTCTCTGGGACGACGGCATCCTCGACCCTCTGGACACCCGGGCCGCCCTCGGCCTGGGCATCGCCGCGAGCCTCAACGCCCCGATCCCCGACTACAAGGTCGGGATCTTCAGGATGTGACGAAGGGTCATGGCGAGTCCGGCGTTCGAGACGATCAGGGTCGAACGAAGCGCCAAGGTCGGCCGGATCTGGCTCGACCGGCCCGACGTCCACAACGCGTTCGATTCCCGGATGGTCGGAGAGCTCCGGGCGGCCTTGCGTTCGCTCGCGGCGGACGCCGCCGTCCGCGTCGTCGTCCTGTCCGGGACCGGGCCATCGTTCTGCGCCGGGGCGGACTTGAATTGGATGCGGGAGATCGTCCGGTATTCCTACGAACAGAACCTGGCGGAATCGCTCGAGCTCGCCGATTGGCTCCATGAGCTTTCGGCCCTGTCCAAGCCGACCGTCGCCCGCGTGAACGGGGCGGCCATCGGCGGGGGGGCGGGCTTCGTCTCCGCCTGCGACATCGTCATCGCTTCGACGGAGGCCCGGTTCGGCCTGAGCGAGGTGAAGATCGGCCTCGTCCCCGCGTGCATCGCCCCGTATGTCCTCCGCCGGACGGGCGAAGGCCGGGCGCGTCAGTATTTTCTCACGGGGGAGCGGTTCGATGCCCGGCGGGCGCTCGAGATCGGCCTGGTCAACATCGCCGTCGAGCCCGCGGAGCTCGACCGGAAGGTCGAAGAGGTCGTGTCCTCGCTTGTCTCCTCCGGGCCCGAGGCCCTGGCCAAGGCGAAAGAGCTCCTCACCCGCGTCCCGGGCCTGAGCTACGAGGAGGCCAAGCGCTACACCGCGGAGATGATCGCCGGCCTCAGGACGAGCGCCGAAGGCCAGGAAGGCATGGCCGCCTTCCTCGAAAAACGCAAGCCGAAGTGGTCTGAATAGAAGACTATGGATGGCATTTTCCGCAAGATCCTGATCGCCAACCGCGGCGAGATCGCGGTCCGCGTGATCAAGGCCTGCCGGGAGATGGGGATCGGGGCGGTGGCTGTCTTCTCGGACGCCGACGCGGACGCGCCCCATGTCAGGCTGGCCGACGAAGCCGTCTCCCTCGGCCCTCCCCCCGCCGCCGAGAGCTACCTCGACATGGGCAAGATCGTCGCGGCGGCGCGGGCGACGGGGGCCGAAGCCATCCATCCGGGATACGGCTTTCTCGCCGAGAACGCCGCCTTCGCCCGGCGGTGCGAAACAGAGGGACTGGTCTTCATCGGGCCGGGCTCGTCGGCCCTCGAGCTCGTCGGCGACAAGGTTCGGGCCCGCCAGACCATGGACAAGGCCGGCGTCCCGACCGTTCCGGGGATGAAGTCCTGTTCCGCGTCGGCCGAAGAGTTCCGGGCGGCGGCCCGGGCCCTGGGCTATCCGGTCATGGTCAAAGCTTCGGCCGGCGGCGGCGGCAAGGGCATGCGGATCGTCGCGGGCGACGACGGCCTCGAGGCCGCCATCGAAGCCGGCCGGCGTGAAGCGAAGTCGGCTTTCGGGGACGACTCGGTCTATCTCGAGAAATGCATCGAGGAGCCGCGCCACGTCGAGTTCCAGGTCCTGGCCGACAACCACGGCCGGACCGTCCACCTGTTCGAGCGGGAATGCTCGATCCAGAGGCGCCATCAGAAGATCCTCGAGGAATCGCCGTCGCCGGCCCTCGACGCGGGGCTCCGCCGCGAAATGGGGGAGACGGCCGTGCGGGCCATGCGGGCGGCGGGCTACAACAACGCCGGAACGGTCGAGTTCCTTCTCGACAAATCCGGCCGCTTCTACTTCCTCGAAGTCAACGCCCGGCTCCAGGTCGAGCATCCCGTCACCGAGCTTGTGACCGGCATCGACCTTGTCCGCCAGCAGATCCTCATGGCCTCGGGGGCCCCCCTGGAGCTCCGCCAGGAGGACGTCGCCCAGCGCGGGCACGCCATCGAGTGCCGCATCTACGCCGAGGACCCGAAGGCGGGCTTCCTTCCTTCGGCCGGCCGCATCGTGTTCCTCCGCGAGCCGAAGGGGCCCGGGATCAGGTTCGACAGCGGCATCGCCGAGGGCTTCAACGTCCCGGTCTTTTATGATCCGATCCTGGCCAAGCTCATCGTCTGGGCCGAGGACCGGGAGGCGGCGCGCCGACGGATGGCCGCGGCCCTGGAGGACTGTGTCATCCTCGGCATCCACACGACCGCAGGCTTCCTCGGGGACGTCATAGATCACCCCGAGTTCCGGGCCGGCCGGGCGACGACGGCGTTCATCGGGCAGCACTTCGCGTCATGGGGGGCGGGGGAAGGCGAGGAGGACCGGAGGCGGTTGGCCCTGGCGGCGGCCGCGTTCGAAGCCCTCAGTCCGGGCGGGTCCGCGGCCGGCGCGGCCGGGCCGGGCCGAAGAAGAGTCGCCGCCACGCCCTGGACGACCTTGGGCCGGTGGCGGGCGGGGGGTGAGCCGTGAGCCTGGCCGCGTTCGAGCTCCTCCTCGACGGCGAGATCCGGCGGATCTCCGTCGAAGCCCGTGACGGGGCCCTCGTCCTCCGCGAGGGAGGGCGCGTACTCGAGACCGGGGTGCGGAGGATCTCCGCGAACGAGCTCAGGCTCCGCGTCGGGGATAGGTCCGTCAGGATCTTCCTGGCCAGGGACGGCGATCGGACCTGCATCGCCGTCGACGGCCGTCATTACGTCGTGTCCGAACCCCGCACCGAGGCCGGCCGGCCCGGTGAAGCCGATGAAAAAGCCGGGGCCGGCGGTCTCCGGGTCAAGGCTCCGATGCCGGGCAAGGTCACGAAGCTCGCCGTCGCCGAAGGCGAGGAGGTCCGCCGGAACCAGACGCTGGTCATCGTCGAGGCCATGAAGATGGAGAACGAGATCAAGACCTCGATCGACGGCGTCGTCGCCAAGATCCACGTCGCGGCCGGCGATCTCGTCGACGCGGAGAAGATCCTGGTCGAGGTCGAGCCGACGGCTGGCTAGCCGGCCATGTCCCGGAGGACGGGAAGCGGGCTCAGATCCCCAGCTTGCGGGCGATGACCAGCCGCTGGATCTCGCTCGTCCCTTCCCCGATCTCCAATAGCCTCTGGTCCCGGTAGAACTTGGCGACGGGGTATTCCTCCATCAAGCCGTAGCCCCCGTGGATCTGGACGGCTTCGTGGGCGGCCCTTTTCATCACTTCGCTGGCGTAGAGCTTGGCCATGGCCGCCTCTTTTCCGAAGGGCTTCCCGTTGTCCTTGAGCCAGCACGCTTTATAGAGGAGATTGCGGGCGGCCTCGATCTCGGTGGCCATATCGGCCAGCTTGAAGGCCGTGATCTGGAAGCTGCTGATGGGCCGCCCGAACTGCCGGCGCTCCTGGGAGTATTTCAAGGCCGCTTCGAAGGCCCCCTGGGCGCCTCCGACGCCCATGGCGGCGATGGCCAGCCGTCCGTTGTCCAGGGTCTCCAGCATCTGATGGAAGCCCTCGCCGCGCTGGCCCAGGATGTCCTCGTCGGTCACTTCCACGTCCTCCAGGTAGATCTCCGAGGTGTTGCTGGAGCGCCAGGTCATCTTTTTGTGCATGGGGACGGCGGAGTAGCCGGGCCGGTCCTGCCGGACGAGGAAGCAGGTGTACTCCTTCTTGCCGCCCTCCCGCTCGCCGGTGACGGCCTGGATGATCGAGCCCATGGTGATCTTCGTAGAGGCGTTGGTGATGAAGATCTTCGAGCCGTTGAGGATCCACCTGCCGTCCTTCCGGACGGCCTTGGTCTTGGTGCCGCCGGCGTCGGAGCCCGCGTCGGGCTCCGTCAGCCCGAACCCGAACAGTTTTCCTTTGAGGAGCTCGGGCAGCAGCTCCCTCCGCTGCTTCTCGTTGCCGTAATAGTAGACGGGTGCGGCGCCCAGAGAGGTGCCGGCGGCGACCGTGGCCGCCGGACAGGCGTCCACGCGGGCCAGCTCCTCGACGACCAGGATGTAGGACTGATAGTCCAGGCCCATGCCGCCGTATTCCTCGGGGATGAGGACGCTGAAGAACCCCAGGTCGAACATCTGCTGGGTGATCCCGTAGCCGAACTCTTCCTTCTCGTCCAGCTCCTGGCGGACCGGCAGGAGCTCCTTTTCGGCGAAGGTTCGCACCGCCTGTCTCAACATCTCCTGTTCTTCGGTCAGGGCGAAATCCATGGTCTTCCTCCTCGGGTCGCTCTCTCTCCCGCGGCCTGCTCTTGTGCAGGGGCCTTGAGCGCTGCCGCCCGCTAGGGTTTGGCCCGGAGCTTCCGGCCGGCCTTCTTGTAGACGATGGCCACGACGGTCTTGTCGTTGCCGCCCATGTTCACCGATAGCGCGTAGGGGCGTTTCCGCGAGATCTTGATCTGGGCCGCGCCGGCCTTGCCGGTGAGCTGCTGCCAGACGGTAACGGCCTGGCGGACGCCGGTGGCCCCGGTCGGATGCCCCCAGCCGATGAGCCCCCCCGTCGTGTTGAACGGGACGTCGCCCTGGCGCGAGGTCTTGCCCGCGAGGACGTAATCGGGGCCTTCGCCTTTCGCCGCCAGGCCGATGGCCTCGACCGAGAGGATCCCGGAAATGGTGAAGCAGTCGTGGCACTCGACCGTGCCGATCCGGTCCAGCCCGATCCCCGCGGCGTCCAAGGCCTTCTGGACGGCCCGGCGCGTGGTCTCGAGCTCGGTCGGATCGGACGGGGGAACCGTCAGGTCGGCCTCGACCTGGCCCCAGCCCACGACCTCGACGGCCTCGCTCTTGGGGATGCCGCAGCGCTCGAGCCCTTCCTCGGACATTATGGCTATGGCCGCCGCCCCGTCCGACACCTTGGAGCAGTCGAAGACGTTGAGGTGGTCGACGAACGACCGGGGATTGGGCTCGGTCATGGCCAGCGCTTCGAGGTCCTCGCAGGCGTTATGGCATTCCTGGGCCGTCTCGCTGAGGCGCGCGTTCTCGACGGCGTTGCGGAACCAGCGGGCGAAGGCCTGCCGGGTCTTGTCCCGGCCGTGCTTCTCGGCGTAGGCGCCGGCCCGGTCGCTGAAGAGCGAAGGGAAGAAATAGGCATGCCCCTTCTTGCGATCGCCCCGGTACCAGCCGGCCCCGCCGAGGATGTCGGCTCCATAGATGGCCTTGACCGTGTTCTGGACCTCGACGCCGACCGTCAGGACGACATCGGCCGTCCCGGCCAGGACGCTCTTCATGGCCGTGGTCAAGGCGACCCCGCCCGAAGCGCAGGCGCACTCGACCCGGGTGCACGGCTTCCAGCGGAGGTCGGGATCGATCGAGGGAATGAAGGCCGCGAGATGCCCCTGCCGGTTGAACCGGGCGGCCATGAAGTTGCCGATGATCCCCTCGTCGACGCACCTGCCTCCGCCGATCTGGGCCAGGACGCCGCGGCCCGCTTCCTGGATATATTCCTCGAGGCCGGGCCGGGGCTTCTTGGGATGGAATTCCTTCCGGCCCGTCCCCAGGGAGGTGGTGTGATATCCTGCGGCCATATAGACCTTGCGTCTGTTCTTTTTCATGATCCGACCTTTTTTAATCGAAGTAGCCGTTGACGGGCCCGTAGGCGTGGTAGAAACCGGTCAGCATGACGGTGTTGACGTCCTCCTCCCGGCGGGCGACGCCGTCCTTGACCAGGCCCAGCCCGATCTCCTTGGCCCGCTTCCCGTACGTCCGGGCCAGCTCGGCTCCGAGGGTCGAGAGGCCCCTGAGCTCACGGAAATAGCCCTCGAGGAAGGCCGCCTTGTCGGGCCTGGTGATGACGCCCTTCCAGGGCCGGATCGAGGCCGGCGGAGGGCCCAGGCGCTCGTCGCAACGCGGCGCGACCTGGGCCAGGGGAACGTAGGCGTTGGCGGCGGGATCGAAGACCCCGGCCGGCCGGCCTTTCTCGTACTTCAGGAAGCCGTCCTTCTGGGAGCCGTCCGCGAACTGGCCGCCGACGATGCCCCTCTGCACCATCTGGTCCACGAGGGGGCTGTGGAGGCCCTGGCCGGGGAGCCGCTCGTTCATGACCCCGAGGATGAAGCGGCAGACGTCGATCCCGACGTAGTCCACGAGCTGGAAGATGCCCATCGGCCGGATGAGGAAGTCCTGGCTGATCCTGTTGATCATGTAGACGGCGTCGACGAAGCCGTATTCACGGCCCAGCCGCTCGACCTCGGCGACGGCGTGGAGGGCGTCCCTCATGAAGTGCCCGTTGCCGATGAAGCCGGCGACGTCGTTCGAGGGCACGACCGTCTTGCGCAGCTTCTTGGCGTACTCCGCGGCGAAATCGGCCAGCTCGGGCAGGGTCGTCCCGGCCCGGATGAGCTCGACCAGCTTCTGGACGGCCGGCGGATTGTAGAAATGGAAGCCGATGATGCGGCCGCCGAGGCCGACCCTGGCGTCGAGCTCGGAGATGGGGATGGACGAGGTGTTGGTCAGGAACCAGGCGTCCTTCGTGTTGTGGTCCTTGATCTGGGTCAAGAGCTTGACCTTGAGGTCGGGGTTCTCGTTGATGGCCTCGAAGACGAGGGTCGAGCCGTAGGCGGCCTCGATCCGCGTCGTCGGCCGGACGAGGGCCACGACGTCTTCGACGTACTGGCGGATGATCTCCTCGTTCTCGACGAGATCGGCCCGGCCGGCGTAAACGCCCCGCAGGGCGACCGTCCTCTTTTCGGCCGCCCGCAGGACCTGGTCCCGCAGGTACTTCGTCAGCCCGGACAGGGCCTTGGGCGAGACGTCCACGGCGTTGAGGGCGAAGTCCCGGTCCTTGTGGGCCGGGTCCAGGGCCAAGTCGGCCATCTCGAGGGCGGTCAGCAGGACGATGCCGCTGCCCATCTTCCCGCCCGCGCCGAGGACGGTGACATTCTCCATCCGGTCGATATAGCTCATCGGCGGCCTCTCCTCATTCCGCTCTCAGGACTTCCACTCGGGCTTGCGCTTTTCCAGGAAGGCCCGCATCCCCTCGGCCCCTTCGTTGCCGAAGGGCAGGCCGAAGGCTTCGGCCTCCAGGGCGCAGCCGCTCTCGAAGTCCTTGAGCAGGCCCTCCCGGGCGACGCGCTTGACCAGCCGGACGGCCAGGGGGCCTTTGGCGGCGATCGTCTTGGCCGTCTCCACGGCCGTCGGGAGAAGCGCCTCGGGCTCGACGACCTTCTGGACGAGGCCCATGCGCAGGGCGTCTTCGGCGCCGACCATCTCCGCCGTCAGGAGGAGGTAGAGGGCGTGGCCGAGGCCGATGAGCCGCGGCAGCCGCTGGGTCGCCGCGTAGCCGGGAATGAGGCCCAGGTTGACCTCGGGCTGGCCGAACTTCGCCTTGGTGCTGGCGATGCGGAAATCGCAGGCCAGGGCCAGCTCGCACCCCCCGCCAAGGGCGAAGCCGTTGACCGCGGCGATGACCGGCTTCTCGAGAAGCTCCAGGCTGCGGAAGGTCTGCTGGCCCAGCCGCGAAAAGGCCCGGGCCTCGTCCGGGGTCTTCCCGACCATCTCGGCGATGTCGGCCCCGGCGACGAAGGCCTTCCCGTCTCCGGTAACGACGATGGCCTTGATATCGGCCCGCCCGCCGATCTCGGCGACGAGGGCGTCCATCTCCTCGAAGAAACGGGTGTTCAGGGCGTTCATGGCCTGGGGGCGGGAGACCGTCACCACGGCCACTCCGTCGGCCGCCTCCATCTTCAGGATCTCGTAAGTCATCGGTCCTCCTATTCGCTCAAGATCGACCGGGCGATGACGATGCGCTGGATCTCCGAGGTGCCCTCGTAGATCTCCGTGATCCGCTGGTCGCGGTAGAGCCGCTCGATCTTGTAGTCCTTGACGAAGCCGTAGCCGCCGTGGATCTGGAGGGCCTTGTGGCAGACCCGGTGGGCCATCTCCGAGGCGAAGAGCTTGACCATCGCGGATTCTTTGGTGAACCTCTTGGCCCCCGAGTCCTTCATCCAGGCCACCCGGTAAAGCATGGTCTTGGCCACCTCGACGTCGACGGCCATGTCGGCGATCATGAACTGGATCGCTTCGAACTCGGCCAGCGGCTTGCCGAACTGGACGCGCTCCTTGGAGTACTTGACGGCCTCTTCGAGGGCGGCCTCGGCGATGCCGACGGCCTGGGCGGCGATGCCGATCCGGCCGCAGTCGAGGGTCGCCAGGGCGATGCTCAGGCCTTTGTTCTCCAGCCCCAGCAGGGCCGAGGCCGGGACGCGGCAATCGGTGAAAACCATCTCGGTCGTGCTCGAGGAGCGGATGCCGAGCTTGTTCTCGTGCTTGCCGACCTCGAAGCCGGGCGTGCCCCGGGGGACGACGAACGCCGAGATCCCCTTGGCGCCCTTCTCCCGGTCGGTGCTGAAAAAGGCGATCATGAGGTCGGCGAAGCCGCCGTTGGTCGTGAAGTTCTTGGTCCCGTTGAGGATGAAATCGCTCCCGTCGCGGACGGCGGTGGCCCGGATGTGGGCGGGGTCGCTGCCGGCGCCCGCCTCGGTCAGCGAAAAGCAGCCCAGCCATTCCCCGGAGGTGAGCTTGGGCAGATAGGTTTTTTTCAGGTCCTCGGTCCCGAACATCATGATGGCGTCGTTGACCAGGGAGTTCTGGACCGAGACGCCCACGGAGACGCCGGCGTCGACCTTGCTGAACTCGATCATGGCCCCGGCGTAGGCCACGGCCCCGACTCCCGTCCCGCCGTATTCCTCGGGGACGGTCATCCCCAGGTAGCCGAGCTCTCCGAGCGCCTTGAGGGCGCCGACGTTGCTCTGCTGCTTCTCGTCGTACTCGGCCGCGAGGGGGGCCAGCTCCTTTTCGGCGAACTTCTTCGCCCCGTCGATGATCATGCGATGTTCTTCGGACAGTTCGAAATCCACGGCGTACCTCCTTGGCTCGATTATTCGGATGTCCGACGGGCGTTCCGCCGGATATATTCGACGATCTCCTGGAGGTCGTCGCCCGGACCGAAGATCCGGCCGACCCCCAGCTCCTTGAGCTTGTCCTGGTCCTTGCTCGGGATGATCCCGCCCCCCGTCAGCAGCCGGTCGCCGAGGCCCTCGCGGACCATGAGCTCGCGGACCTTGCGGAAGTTCGTCATGTGGGCCCCGGACAGGATGGACAGGCCGATGACGTCGGCGTCCTCCTCGACGGCGGCCCCGACGATCGACTCCGGCGTCTGCTGGAGCCCGAGGTAGACGACCTCCATCCCGGCCTCGACCAGGGCCCGGGCGACGACCTTGGCCCCCCGGTCGTGGCCGTCGAGGCCCGGCTTGGCGATGATGACTTTGATCTTCCGCTCGGCCATGGCGTTGTCCCTTTCTCCGGATCGTCAGTAGAACGGCTGCTCCCGGTACTGCCCGAAAACCTCCGTCAGCGCGTCGCTCGTCTCCCCCAGGGTCGCATACCGCCGGGCGCATTCGAGCAGGGGAGGCATGAGATTTCGTCCGCCGCCGGCGGCCGCTTTCAGGACGTCCAGGCTCTCCCGGACCGCGCCGTTGTCGCGCTCCGTCTTTGTTCGCCGCAGGAACGCGACCTGGTCCTTCTCCACGGATTCGTCGATCTCGAGGAGGGGGATCTCCAGCTTCTCTCCGGGATTGACGAACTCGTTGACCCCGACTTGGAACTTCTTCCGGCGCGACAGGGCCATCTGGTATTCGTAGGCGGCCCGGGTGATCTCGCGCTGGAAGAAGCCCAATTCGATGGCCTTGACGACCCCCCCGAGCTCGTCGATCCTCCGGAAATAGCGCTCGGCCTCGGCCTCGAGCTCGTCCGTGAGCTTCTCGACGTAGTAGGATCCCCCGAGGGGATCGATGACGTTGGCGGCGCCGCTCTCGAAGGCGATGATCTGCTGGGTCCGCAGGGCGATCTCCACGGCCTTTTCCGAGGGCAGGGCCAGGGCCTCGTCCATGGAGTTCGTGTGCAGGCTCTGGCAGCCCCCGAGGACGCCGGCCAGGGCTTCGAGGGCCGTGCGGACGATGTTGATCTCGGGCTGCTGGGCCGTCAGGCTGCAGCCGGCCGTCTGGACGTGGAAGCGGCACAGCCAGGCCCGGGGGCTCTTCGCCTTGTACTTGTCCCGCATCGCCCGGGCCCAGATCCGCCGGGCGGCCCTCATCTTGGCGATCTCCTCGAAGAAGTCGAGGTGGGAGTTGAAGAAGAACGACAGCCGCGGCGCGAAATCCTCGATGTCGAGGCCCGCGGCCAGGGCGTGCTCGACGTAGCAGAACCCGTCGGCCAGGGTGAAGGCCAGCTCCTGGGCCGCCGTCGAGCCGGCCTCGCGGATGTGGTAGCCGCTGATCGAGATGGTGTTCCACTGGGGGACCTCGGCCGCGCAGAAGGCCATGAGGTCCGTGATGAGTCGGAGGTGCGGCTCGGGCGGGAAGATCCATTCCTTCTGGGCGATGTACTCCTTGAGGATGTCGTTCTGCAGGGTGCCGCGGAGCTTGTCGAAGCCGATGCCGCGCTTCTCGGCGTTGGCCAGGAACATGGCGAAGACCCAGGCGGCCGGCGCGTTGATCGTCATCGACGTCGAGACCCGGTCGAGCGGGATGCCGGCGAAAAGGCGCTCCATGTCGGCGAGCGTATCGACGGCGACCCCGGTCTTGCCGACCTCGCCGACGGCCAGCGGGTGGTCGGAGTCGCGGCCGTAGAGGGTCGGATTGTCGAAGGCCACGGACAGGCCGGTCTGGCCCTTCTCGAGGAGGAAGCGGTAGCGTTCGTTGGTCTGGTCGGGCGTGCCCATTCCGGCGAACTGGCGCATGGTCCAGAGCTTGCCCCGGTACATGGAGGGATGGACCCCCCGGGTGAAGGGGAATTCGCCGGGGAAGCCGAGACGCGCTCCGGGGTCGGCCCCGGCCGCGTCCTCCCACGTGTAGAGGGGCTCGAGCGGACGCCCCGAGATCGAGGAGAAGTCCGCGTCGCGGAGCCCGCTCTGCTCGTATTTGTCCTTCCAGGCGCGGCTAGGCTTCTTTTCCACGGGCGGCCCTTTCATCGCGGAATCCGACGCGAACGCGGGAGCAGGTCTCGCGGATATAAGGATAGGGGGACCCGCCGGCCGCGAGAAGCTCTTCGGCGACGGCCCGGATGCCCGCCTCGGCCCCGGCGAGGGCCGCGAAGTCCTCCCAAAGCCATCGCTGGATGGCCGACCGGATCTCCTGTTCGAGGCGATGGAGGCGCTTTTCCCGGTGGCGCCCCGAGCCGACGCAGTCCCCGATGAGGCGCTCGACCTCGTCGGCGGCCTCGTCCATCCCGCGGTCGAGGAGCGCCGAGGCCTCGAGGACATGCGGAAAGGGCCTGTCCTTTCGGACGGGACGGATGTCCATCAAAAAGCGCAGGGACTCGAGCAGGGCCTCCGTGCCCTGGAGGTCCGACTTGTTGACCAGGACGAGGTCGGCGGCCTCGATGATCCCGGCCTTCAGGGCTTGGATGACGTCGCCCGTGCCGGGCTGGAGGACGAGAACGACGAGGTCGGAGCTTCCGATGACGTCGAGCTCGGCCTGCCCGACGCCGACCGTCTCGATGAAGATGCGGTCGAGGCCGAAGGCGTCCAGGATGTCGGCCGCGTACGGCGTCGCGGGGGAGAGGCCGCCGCGGCCCTCGCGGGAGGCCATCGAGCGGATGAACACGCGCCGGCCGCCGTCGAGGTCCTGCATCCGGATCCGGTCGCCCAGGAACGCGCCTCCGGAGAACGGGCTGGTCGGGTCGACGGCCAGGATCCCGACGGCGCGCCCGGCCCTGACGGCGCGGCGGGCTAGGGCGGCGGTGACGGTGCTCTTGCCGACACCGGGGGGGCCGGTCACGCCGATCCGGACGCCGCCCCTCTGGGCCGGGATGATCCTGTCCAGGATCTCGGGCAAGGCGTCCGGGTCGTTCTCGACCGCCGTGATCAGGCGGGCGCAGGCCAGCCGGCCGCCCGCGAAGAAATCAGCCCACAGGCTTTCTTGTATCAAGGACATAAACGAACACGTCCCTTGTCTTGCGGTCCATTTATATCTTGTTTCGTCCCCGAAGGTCAACCGGTAATCCCAAGTTCTCAGGCCATCAGGCTGCAGATCGCCGCGACGTTGATCATGTCGTCGACCGAGCAGCCCCTGCTGAGATCGCAGTAGGGCTTGTTGAGACCCTGGACGATGGGCCCGACCGCCTCGGCCCCGGCCAGCCGCTCGGTCAGCTTGTAGCCGATGTTGCCGGCGTCGAGGTCGGGGAAGACGAGGACGTTGGCCTTGCCGGCCACCGGGCTGCCCTTGCACTTCCGCTCCCCGACCGAGGCGACGAGGGCCGCGTCGGCCTGCATCTCGCCGTCGAGGAGCAGGTTCGGGGCCTTGCCCTTGGCGATCGCCGTCGCGCTGACGACCTTGTCGACGTCGGCGTGGGCGGCCGAGCCCTTGGTCGAGAAGGAGAGCATGGCCACCCGCGGCTCTTCTCCCGTCACGGCCTGGAAGTTCTTTGCCGAGGTCAGGGCGATATCCGCCAGCTGGGCGTCGGTCGGGTTGGGGACGACGGCGCAGTCGGCGAAGCAGAGGAGCTTTTCGGGGAAGACCATGATGAAATAGCTCGAGACCGTCGAGATGCCCGGGGCCGTGCCGACGGTATGGATGGCGGCGCGAATGACATCGCCCGTCGAAGAGATGTTGCCCCCGACGACGGCCCCGACCTTGCCTGTCTCGAGCAGCAGGCCGGCGAAATAGAGGGGGCTCTGGGCCGCTTCGGCGGCCTGCTCCGGCGTCCAGCCCTTGGCCTTCCGCTTCTCGTGGAGAAGCGCGACGAGGCCGTCCTTCCACTCGGAGGCGAGCGGATCGACGACCGGGATGGCCCCGAGGTCCAGCCCGTTGTCCCGGGCGATCTTGGCGACGGCGGCCGGATCCCCGACGAGCCAGGGCTCGGCGATCTTCCCGTCCTTGAGGGCCAGGGCCGCTTTCAGGGTCCGGGCGTCCTCGGCGTCGGGGAAGGCGACCTTGAGGAACTTCTTCGCCGCCTTGGCGCGAATGTCCTGGGTGAACGTATTCGGCATGTCTGACTCCTTAGGGATGATGATGAGGTCCGGCCGCCCATTATACGTCATCGGGTCGGGCGGTTCCAGCCGCCCCCGGGCGCCGGACGGAGGCCCTGGACCGGTCAGCCCTCCATGGTGATCTCGGGGATATCGAACCAGTAGCCGTTCCCGGCCACGGCATTCATCTCGGCTTGGACGATGGCCTGATGTCCGTGCTCGATCTCGACGAACCGTTCGAACAGCGCCTGTCCCTCCGGGGGAAGCTCCTTGACGACCCGGCCGTAGAACGCGCTCGTTTCGACCTCGACGTCGAGGGCCCGCTTGAGCAGCCGCATCTCCGCTTCCGGGGCCGTCCTGGCCACGCGGCTTTGGAGCGTCCGGACGCCGTCCTCGATCCGCTCCCGCGAGGGCACGACCGTTCCCAGCGACGCCGGCGTGACGTGCCCGGTCGATCTCCACTCGGCCAGCCGGGCTTCGAGATAGGCGACGTGCTGCCGTTCCTCCTTGACCAGGGCGCCGAAGACCTTCCGCCCGGTCTCATCGAGGCTCGCCCGGGCGGCCTCCTCGTAGACTTGAACGACCTTGTTCTCATACTGGATGGCCGTCTGGATGGCCTCTGCGATGGTCATGCTGGCTCCTCTCTAGTTTTCGGGAATGGTGCTGCCCGGCCTTTCATAATCGATGATCGTCTCGAGAAGAAGCGCCCGCAGGGTCGCCAGCCGGCGGCTGATGGCCCCGGCCACGCGGCTCATCACGACGAATCCGACCTCCGGGTCCTTCCCGAGATAGTCGAGAAAACGGACGGCGTGGATGGCCACGGCTTCGACCTCGGTGACCGCCTCGGCCGAGCTGTTGTGATGGCCCTGACCGAGGACTGACGAGAAGCCGAATGCCTGCCCGGGCGTTTCGATGGAGGCCAGCGCAACGGGCGCCGGCAGCGCAGAGGCGTGGACCGTCAGGCGGACCGAGCCCCGCAGGAGCAGGAAAGCCCATTCCGCCGCCCGCTCCGGCGAAAAGATGACCTCGCCCGGCGCGTACCGCTTCGTCTCGGCCACGGCCGCGATCGCGGACAGGGCCCGGTCGGGCAGGCCGGAGAACAACTCGAGCATGCCCAGCGTCTTTGGTTCGACCACGTCCGCCTCCTTTGCCTCCCGGGCCCGTCGCCGCAGGGGCCTTCCGATCCGACGGGCTAGTCGCGGCACCTCTGCCAGTCGGATTCGCTGAAGGTCCGGTCCAGCTGCTTCCACAGCTCATTGACGTCGCAGGTCATGAGGATCAGGTCTTGAGGGCCTCCGCGGAGATCTTTGACGAAGTCGGGCAACATCGATTCCTCCCGGAAGCCGAGCCGGCGGAAGATCTTCTGGGCTCCGACCTGGGGCCGCATCATCCGGGCCACGATCTTCTGGATCTGGTTCTGCACGGCGATGAAATAGAGCTCGCGGATCATGATCGTCCCCAGGCCCCGTTTTTGGAACGGACGGGCGACGATCACGCGGATCTCTCCCTGGTGCTTGCTCCAGGCCTCCCCGGACAGCTCCAGGGCGCCGCTGGCCACGATCACGCCGCCGTGGATCGCCACGACGCGGATGTCGTCGCCGCTTTCGACCCGGCTCAGCCGCTTGGCCACGGCCTTCCGGTCCGTGACGTCGAACTTCAGGTATCTCCGGTCCTCCTCCGGCAAGCTGCCGTAGAACTCCATCAGCCGGTCGGTGTCCTTCGGCACGAGCGGCCGGATCGTGACCTCCGTGCCGTCCTTCATCCTTTCGGTCTTCTCCATGCGGGGGTTCCTTTTCTGTGGTTTTTCCTCGTTCCGGCCTCTATTATATAATGAAGCAGGTTCCGGAATGTCAAGCCGCGTCTGCCGCCCGCCGGGTCCGAGGCGGCCTCGCCGGCCGATTGACACGACTCCGACGCCAGTGCTATGGTGACGTGAGGCGGATCAATGTCCTTCCGACGCGTCGTCCAGTGGTTCCTTGATCTCCCCCTGCGGCGCAAGCTCATCCTGAGCTTTCTCACGGTCATCGCCATCGGCGGCGTCCTGACGCTCTTCGTGGGGACCCGGATCGAGCACCGGACCATCATTTCCCAGGCCGAGGCCAAGGTCCGCCACGACCTGGCCTCGGCTTGGATGGTCTATGAGGAACGGCTGAACAGCCTTCGCGACACCGTCCGGCTCAGCGCGACCCAGGCGTTCCTGCGGGCCGCCCTCACGGGCGCGGGCCTCGAGCGTGTCTCGGAACGGCTCGATAGGATCCGCCGGGAGTACGGCCTCGACGTCCTCAATCTCATCGACGCCCGCGGCCGGGTCGTGGTGAGGTCCCGCTCCGCCGACGCTCCGCCCGGCGACGACGCGTCCCAGGATCCGCTGGTCGCCAGGGCCCTCCGGAAAGAGGTCGCTGCCGGGACGCGGATCGTCACCCGGGACGAGCTTCTCCGGGAGGGGCCCGATCTGGCCGACCAGGCGCGTTTCCAGTTCGTTCCCACACCCAAGGCGGCCGCGAGAGCCGAGGACCATGAGGACAAGGGGATGATGCTCGCGGCCGCCGCCCCCGTCGTGGACGATTCGGGCGCCCTCCTCGGCGCCCTGTCGGGCGGCCTGCTGTTCAACAGGAACTACGACCTCGTCGACCGGGTCAAGGAGATCGTCTTCAAAGGCGAGAAATACAAGGGGCACGACATCGGCACGGCGACCCTGTTCCAGAACGATCTCCGGATCGCCACCAACGTCCTCGACAATCAGGGGAGGCGGGCGGTGGGGACCCGGGTTTCCCGAGAGGTCAAGGAAGCCGTCCTCGACCGGGGAGAACCCTACGTCGGCCGGGCTTTCGTCGTGACGGCCTGGTACATCACCGCCTACCGCCCGATCCAGGACGTCTCCGGCCGGACCGTCGGCATGCTCTATGTCGGCATGCTCGAGAGACCCTATATCGACCTGAGGAACAGGGTCATGGCGACCTTCGGCGGCATCGCCGCCCTGTGCGTCCTCTTCCTCCTCGGCCTGCTGTCGTTTGCCGCGCGGCGGATCACGCGACCCCTGGCCGTCATGGTCGACGCGACGGGGAAGATCGCCTCCGGCGACCTGGCCCACCGGGTCCGGGTCGAGAGCCGGGACGAGATCGGCCAGCTGGCCCGGGCGTTCAACCGCATGACCGACGAGCTCAGTCTGGCCCACGAAGACCTGACCCAGTGGGGGAAGACCCTGGAACGCCGGGTCGATGAGCGCACGCGGGAGCTGCGCGAGACCCAGGACCAGCTGGTCGTGTCGGAAAAGCTGGCCTCGCTCGGCAAGATGGCCGCCGGCGTGGCCCACGAGATCAACAACCCCCTGACCACGATCCTGCTCAACAGCCATCTCCTCCTTGAGCGGCCGGGCCTCGACGCGAGCGAGGCGGAGAACCTGAACATCATCGCCGAGGAGACGACCCGCTGCGCCGGGATCGTCGGGGGACTTCTGGATTTCGCCCGCCAGACGCCTTCGCAGGCGGCCCCCACCGACATCAACGACATCATCGAGCGCACCCTCCAGCTCCTCGAGATGCAGGCCTCGGTCCGCAACGTCCGGATCGAAAGGGCGCTCGACCGTTCGCTCCCGGCCATCGAGATCGACAAGAACAAGATCCAGCAGGTCTTCTCGAACCTGGCCCTCAACGCCTGCGAAGCCATGCCCGCGGGCGGGATGCTCGCCGTGGCCAGCCTCCTGAGCCGCGACGGCACGCATATCGAGATCTCCTTCACGGACACGGGCGTGGGGATCTCCAAGGAGAACATCCCCAGGCTGTTCGATCCCTTCTTCACCACCAAGAGCTTCGGGACGGGATTGGGGCTGGCCGTGAGCTACGGGATCATCCGCCAGCGCGGCGGGACGATCCTCGTCCGGAGCGAGGTGGGGAAGGGCACGGTGTTCACGGTCCGGATCCCCCTGGCCGACCCGCAGGATCAGAAACCCATCGAGGAGGCGCCGTCATGACCAAGCCGGGCAAGCACAGGATTCTCGTCGTGGACGACGAGGTGAGGGTCTGCAAGAGCATCCGGCAAGTGCTCATCCGGGACGATTGCGAAGTCGATATGGCGCAGAGCGGCGAAGAGGCCCTCGACAAGGACGCCGAACGGCCGTACGACGTCATGATCGTCGACCTCATGATGCCCGGGCTCAGCGGACTGGACCTGCTCAGGATGCTGAAGGCCCGGAACCCGAAGGCCCGCATCATCATGGTGACGGGATACCCGACGATGCGAAATACGCTCCAGGCCATGCAGCTCGGCGCGATGGACTTCCTGCCCAAGCCCTTTCTGCCGACGACGCTTCGCAGCCTCGTCGCCGCCGCCCTGGAGGCCGGGGGCGACGAATCGGAGGGTTCAGGTCCGGCGGGCTAGGGCGTTGCGCAGCTCGGCCCCGATATCGGCCGGGCTGACGGCGACATGGACGCCGGCCGACCGGAGGGCGTCCATCTTCTCCTGGGCCGTCCCCTTGCCGCCGGCGATGATCGCCCCGGCGTGTCCCATCCTCCGCCCCGGGGGGGCGGTCTGGCCGGCGATGAAACCGACGACCGGCTTGGGGAAGGACGTCCGGATATAGGAGGCGGCCTCGTCCTCGGCCGTGCCGCCGATCTCCCCGATCAGGATCACGGCTTCGGTGCCGGGATCGGCCTTGAACAGCTCCAGGAGCTCGATATACTTGAGCCCGACGATGGGGTCGCCGCCGATGCCGACGGCCGTCGACTGTCCGTAGCCCTGCTGCGAGACCTGCTGGACGGCCTCGTAGGTCAGCGTCCCCGAACGGGAGATGATGCCGATCGTCCCCGGCCTGTGGATGTGGCCGGGCATGATCCCGATCTTGGCCTTGCCGGGCGAGATGATCCCCGGCGTGTTGGGGCCGATCAGGGCGACCGCCCGGCCGCGGAGAAAGGTCTTGACCTTCAGCATGTCGAAGGTCGGGATCCCCTCGGTGATGCAGACGATCAGCTTCAGACCGGAATCGGCGCATTCCATGATGGCGTCGGCGGCGGCGAACGGCGGCACGAAGATCGCCGCGGCGTCCGCCCCTTCGGCCGCGGCCGCCTCGGCGACGGTGTTGAAGACGGGGACGCCGAGGTGCGAGGTCCCGCCCTTGCCGGGCGTCATCCCGGCCACGACGCGGGTGCCGTATTCGATCATCTTGCCGGCGTGGAACGTGCCTTCGCTGCCGGTGATGCCGAGGACGACCACGCGGGTGTTTTCATCGAGGAGGATGCTCATGGGAGTCTCCTTAACGAGGTTTCATTTCACCAGCGCGACGATGCGCTCGGCCGCTTCCTTCATGCTGTCCGCCGACGAGAAGGCCAGGCCCGACTCGGCCAGGATCTTCTTGCCCAAGTCCACGTTCGTCCCTTCGAGCCGGATGACGACCGGGATGTTCGTCCCCAGCTCCCGGGCCGACTTGACGATGCCGCCGGCGATCATGTCGCAGCGGACGATGCCCCCGAAGATATTGACCAGGGCCCCCCTGACGTCGGGATCGCTGACCAGGATGCGGAACGCGTTGCGGACGGCCTCTTCCGTGACGCCGCCGCCGACGTCGAGGAAGTTGGCCGGCCGCCCTCCGGCGTACTTGACGATGTCCATCGTCGCCATGGCCAGGCCGGCGCCGTTGACCATGCAGCCGACGTCGCCGTCGAGCTTGATGTAGTTGAGGTTGTACTTCGAGGCCTCGACCTCGAGCGGAGATTCCTCGTCGAGATCGCGCAGGACCGCGATATCGGGGTGCCGGCCGAGGGCGTTGTCGTCGAAGTTCATCTTGGCGTCGAGGGCCAGGACGTCGCCGTTCTTGGTCACGAGGAGGGGATTGATCTCGGCGAGAGAGGCGTCGGTCCCCTCGAACGCCCGATACAGGCCGGAGATGAACCTCTGGGCCTGCTTGAGCGTGTCCCCCTCGAGGCCGAGCCGGAAGGCCAGTTTCCGGGCCTGGAAGCCCAGGAGCCCCGTGGCCGGGTCCACGTATTCCTTGAAGATGCGCTCGGGCGTCTCGGCGGCGACCTTCTCGATCTCGACGCCGCCCTCGGTCGAGGCCATGACGACCGCCGCCTCCCGGGCCCGGTCGATGACGAGACCGAGGTAGAGCTCCCGGGCGATCTCCAGGGCCTCCTCGACGAGGACCCGCTTGACCCGTTTCCCCTCGGGGCCGGTCTGGTGGGTCACGAGCTGCATGCCGATCATCCGGTCCGCCAGCGTCTCGGCTTCGGCGGGCGTGGCCGCGAGCTTGACGCCTCCGCCCTTGCCCCGGCCGCCGGCGTGGATCTGGGCCTTGACGACGACGCGGGGGCCGATCCGCTCGGCGATCGCCCGGGCGGCTTCGGGCGTCTCGGCGACCTCGCCGCGCGGGACGCGGACGCCGAAAGCGGCCAGGATCTTCTTGGCTTGGAACTCGTGGATCTTCATCGCGCCCTTCCTTTTCTCGTCGATGAAAACGCCCGGCTCTCCGGGCCCACCTCTTATAACAAAGGCCCTTGGTGATGTCAAACGCCGTGATGCGGCGGGCCGGGCCACGGCAGGTGGGTCGAAAGCCTTGACAGGCTTCTTACAAAAAGACTATAGTAGCTATCTTTGAACGCGTATACACCGCTTCATGAGTTAATGCGTAGCCATCACCGGCGAAAAGGACACTCAAGGGCCCATCCCATCGGCGCGGATTCGTCCGGGTGCCCGGCCCTCATCTCCCCATCCAGCGCTGAAAGGACCATCAATGTCTAAGCCCAAGTTCGCTGTCTATTGGGCGGCCAGCTGCGGCGGATGCGAGATCGCCTTCCTCGACATCCGGGAGAAGATCCTGGATTTCGACGCCGCCGCCGACCTCGTCTTCTGTCCTTGTCTCATGGACACGAAATACAAGGACGTCGAGGCCATGGCCGACGGAGAGATCGACGTCACCCTGTTCAACGGGGGCATCCGGAACGAGGAGAACCTCCATATCGCCAAGCTCCTCCGCCAGAAATCCAAGACCCTGGTCGCTTTCGGCTCCTGCGCCACGGAAGGGTGCATCCCCGGCCTGGCCAACCTGACGACCAAGGCGGAGATCCTCGATTACGTCTACCGCCGCTCGCCTTCGGTCGAAGCCGGGAACACGACCCTCCCCCAGACGGTCACGGAGACGCCGGCCGGGACCCTGACCTTGCCGGACCTGTTCGAGGTCCTCAGGCCGCTCGACCAGGTCGTCGACGTGGATTACCGCATGCCCGGATGCCCGCCCGTCGCCGAGCAGATCTGGGCCGTGGCCGAGGCGGCGCTGACGGGGAAGCTCCCGCCCAAGGGTTCCCTGGTCGGGGTCAATCCCAAGACGGTTTGCGACGAGTGCAAGCGGACGAAGGAAGAGAAGAAGGTCAAGGTTTTCCGCCGCCCCCACCTCGTCGACCCTCGGGACATCGACCCCGTCAAGTGCCTTCTTGAACAGGGGATCATCTGCAACGGCCCGGCCGTGCACGCCGGCTGCGGCGCCTTGTGCCCGCAGGTCAACCTCGGCTGCCGGGGGTGCTACGGCCCGGCGGAGGGAATTCAGGACATCGGGGCCAAGCTGGCCGGGTCGATCGGCTCGATCATCGACAGCGACGACCCCGCCGAGATCCAGGCCGCGGTCGACCAGATCGTCGACCCCGTCGGGACGTTCTACCGGTTCGGCCTGGCCGGCTCGCTCATCGGGAGGCGCATCAGACCATGAAGACCATCACCATCGATCCCATCACCCGGCTCGAGGGCCACGGCAAGATCTCGATCTTCCTCGATGACGAAGGCAACGTCGCCGACGCCTACGTCCAGATCCCCGAGCTTCGGGGATTCGAGAAGTTCTGCGTCGGCCGTCCCGTCGAGGAGATGTCCCGGATCACCACGCGGATCTGCGGCGTCTGCCCGGAAGCCCACATGATGGCCTCGGCCAAGACGTGCGACGCGGTCTATCACATCGATCTGCCCCGGACGGCCAAGCTGCTCCGGGAGCTCCTGTACTCCATCTTTTACGTGACCGACCATTCGACCCATTTCTATGCCCTGGCGGGGCCGGACTTCGTGATGGGGCCGGACGCTCCGGCGGCCCAGCGCAACATCCTCGGCGTGATCCACAAGGTGGGCGTCGAGATCGGCCGCAAGGTCATCGAGACCCGGGGGGCCTGCCACGAGCTCATCAAGATGATGGCCGGCAAGTCGGTCCATCCCATCGGGGCCATTCCTGGGGGGATGAGCAAAGGAATGAGCCTGGCGGAGCGCGACAAGGTCCTCGAAACGGGGAAGGCCGCCGTGGAGTTCGCCAAGTTCTCCATCGGCCTCTTCAACCAGATCGTCCTCGGCAACAAGGAGTATGTCGACCTCATCCTGAGCGACGGATTCACCCACCGGACCTATGACATGGGGCTTGTCGACGCGCGGAACCACGTCAATTTCTACGACGGCGACATCCGTGTCACGAGTCCGGACGGAGGGGAGCTGGCCAAGTTCAAGCCGGCCGACTACCTCGAGCATCTGGTCGAGCACGTCGAGCCTTGGACCTATCTCAAGTTCCCGGTTCTCCGGAAGATCGGCTGGAAGGGCCTCGTCGACGGCCCCCAGAGCGGCATCTACAAGGCCACGCCGCTTTCCCGGCTCAACGTCTCCGAAGGCATGGCCACGCCTTTGGCGAACGAAGAGCACGACCGGATGTACAAGACCCTGGGCGGGAAACCCGTCCATCAGACCCTGGCCACGCACTGGGCCCGGCTCATCGAGCTTCTCTACGCGGCCGAGCGCTGGGTCGAGCTCGCCAGTGATCCCGACATCACCGGCGCGGACTATCGAGTCGTCCCCACCCGGACGCCCGACGAGGGCGTCGGCGTCGTCGAAGCTCCGCGGGGGACGCTCTATCACCATTATAAGACCGATAAGAACGGCATCGTGCAGGAAGCGAACCTGATCGTCGGGACGACGAACAACAATGGGGCCATCAACCTCTCGGTCAAGAAGGCGGCCTCGGCCCTCATCCAGAAGGGCCATGTCACCGACGGCATCCTGAATATCGTCGAGATGGCCTTCCGCGCCTATGATCCGTGCTTCGGATGCGCCACGCACGCCTGGCCCGGCCAGGCGGCGCTCCATGTCCGCCTGTTCGATCATGAGGGTAATGTCGTCCGGGACCTGAGGAGATAACGACGTCCATGAACGTTCTCGTCCTGAACAGCGGCAGCTCGTCCGTCAAGTTCCAGTTCATGCGCATGGAGGAGGAGAGCCTCCTGGCCAAGGGCATCGTCGAGAAGATCGGTTCGAGCGACGCCATCGTCACTTACCAGCCGCAGGGCAAGAACAAGCTCCGGGAGATCCGCGAGGTCCTCAATCACAGCCTGGCCATCGAGATGGTCCTCAACCTGCTCCTCAACGCGCAGCACGGGGTCATCCGGCAGAAAAGCGAGATCAGCGGCATCGGGCACCGCGTCGTTCACGGCGGCGAGGACTTTTCGGAGTCGGTCCTGATCACCGACAAGGTCAAGGCCACCATCCAGAGATGCATCCAGTTCGCCCCCCTGCACAACCCGCATAATCTCAAGGGCATCGAGGCCTGCGAAGCGCTCCTGCCCGGCATCCCCCAGGTCGCCGTCTTCGACACCGCCTTCCACCAGACCATTCCGCCGAAAGCCTATATCTACGGGCTGCCTTACGCCCTGTACCGCAAGCTGGGCGTCCGCCGCTACGGGTTCCACGGCACGTCCCACAGCTACGTGGCCCGCAAGGCCGCCGAGATCCTGGGCCGGCCCCTGGCCAAGCTCAACCTCATTACCTGCCATCTCGGCAACGGGGCCAGCATCACCGCCGTCGCCGGCGGCCGGTCCGTGGATACGACGATGGGCTTTACGCCTCTCGAGGGGCTGGTCATGGGCACACGCTGCGGCAGCATCGACCCGGCCCTCGTGCCCTACATCATGGAACGGGAGAAGCTCGGGACCAAAGAGATCGACTCGATCATGAACAAGAACAGCGGCATGCTCGGGCTGACCGAGACGTCCAACGACATGCGCGAGATCGAACAGGAGGCCGCTCACGGAAGCTCCAGGCACCAGCTGGCCCTCGAGATCTACTGCCACGCGGTCAAGAAATACATCGGCGCCTACATGGCCGAGATGGGGCGCGTCGACGCCATCGTCTTCACGGGCGGGATCGGCGAGAACTCCCGGCTCGTGAGGCAGCTCTCCACGGCGGGGCTCGAGGAGTTCGGCATCGTCCTCAACGCCGGGAAGAACCAGAACAACGATCCCGTCATCAGCTCCGGTCGGGTGAAGCTCATGGTCGTCCCGACCAATGAAGAGCTGGCCATCGCCCGGGACACGCAGCGGATCCTGTCCTCCCTCGACCTCCGGCCGGCCGCCGTCGAGCCGGTCCGGGAGGTCCCGGCGGCGGTCTTCGCGCCCGACGACGTCGCCAATCTCTTGCTGATCTGGGCCAAGAACCGCAAGGCCGGGGCGGCCGCGCTGGCCCGGAAGCTGGGGCAGGAGACCGGCCGGACCATCCGAGAAGAGGACGTGACACGGGAGCTCGAGCGCCTGGGCCTGCCGGCCGTCCCGCCCCGCCCGGCCGGGCTGTCCCGGAGAACCAACTGAGGGTATCACCATGGACAAGATCAATCGCGAAGACGCCGGATGGCTGGTCGCCCTGGCCTGGTTGAGCGCGCTCGAGGAGACGGCCCGGGATTTTCACGGCACCCGGCCCTACGTCTTCAGCGCCCGGGCCTACGAGCATTCCGTCCAGTATTATCTCCACCTCCTCGGGGACGAATACGGCCTCCAGATCAAAAAGGCCAGGTCGATCCGGGAAGCCGTCGAAAACTATATCCAGATCGGCGTCGCCGGCGGGCTGTTCCGGGACGCGAACTTCTTCGAGCTGGCCGATGTCAATCCCTTCCACCTGGAGATCACCGTTCATGATTGCGTCTACCTCAAGAGCTGCCAGGCGCTGATCGACGAGGGCTTTTCCGTCCGCGACCTGACCTGCGCCAGGATCGGCTGTTTCCGGGCGGCGGTCAAGGCCCTGGCGAACATCGATTGCGAATACCAGGTCACTTCGTTCAATATCGACGGAGACTGCAAGGGCTTCATCGAAAGGACTTGAATTGGCCAAAGCCTCTTCTCCTCCACTCAAGAATCTGATCCAGGTCGCCCGGGAGAGCGAGGACGCGGCGGCCGTTCGGGCGGCCCTCATGCAGCTCGGCTATGAACGGAGCGACGCGGTCTATGGCCTCCTCGTGCAGAAGCTCGACGACCCCAACCCCAGCGTTCAGCACGCGGCCGTCGTCGCCCTCGGCCGCAACGGGCGCGCCGCGGCCATCGACGAGCTCATCAAGCCGAAGATCTTCCAGTCCCCCTACCACCAGATCCGCTGGGCGGCCGTGACCGCCGTCGGGCGCCTGGGCGACCACCGGGTCATCGACCTCCTCCTTAAAGCCACCGACGACCCGGAATGGATCGTCAAGACCGAGGCCATCACCGAGCTCATGGGCAAGGTCAAGGACATCATCGCCCGCCGGGACGTGCGCCAGGCCCGCCTGCTGATCTACATGTTCTCTCTGGACAACGAGGAGATCGTCGACCTGGCCATGGACGGGTTCCGGGAGATGGGAGCGGCCTGCCTCGAATGGCTCCATGAGGCGCTCCGGAATCCCTCCCCGAATATCCGCTCCAATGCGGCCCGGACGCTGGGAAAGATGAGGTCGCTGCCCTCGACCCCCTACCTCCTCGAGCTTCTTCAGGACGGGGAGTCCGTCGTCCGGGCGAGCGCCACGGAGGCCCTGGGTCAGATCGGGGACAAGCTCAGCATCGAACCCCTGGTGCTCATGGTCCAGGACAACGTCGAAAAGGTCCAGGAGCAGGCGGTGACCGCCCTGGCGGGCTTCGGAAAGGCCGCCACGATCCCGCTGCTCAACGCCCTGTCGCGCGAACGCGATAAATACGCCCAGCGGGCCTTTCTGAAGTGCTTGGGCCGGATCGGCGATCCGAAATCCGTATCCGCCCTGATCAGCTATCTCCGCAGCAGCTACTTCACCGTCCGGCAGGCGGGGGTCTCGGCCCTTCTGAGGTTCGGGCCGATCGTGACCCGGCATCTGCTGGCCACCCTGTCTTTCAACACCTCGGATATCGACTCGCTGAAGAAGGACGCCTGCGACAGGGAACACCCCGAGCTGCAATTAAGGGCCATCAAGGCCCTGGGCGGACTCGAGGACCACCGGGCGGTGGCCCTCCTCAAGCAGCAGGTCGAGGAGGGACTCCCCGACATCCAGCTGGCGGCCTCACAGGCGCTGTCCCAGATCGGCTGCTCCGCCTGGGGGCGATGCTGTGCCCTCAAGGTCTTGGGCGAGGTCGGGGATCAGGACATCGTTCCCGAGATCCTGCCCTCTCTCGGGGACGATTCCGACAATGTCCGGTTCGAGGCCGCCCGGGCCCTCGGAAAGCTCGGCGGTGCCGAGGCCGTCAAGCACCTCCTCCGACTGGCCCGCAAGGACCCCTGCGATTTCATCCGCCGGGAAGCCGTGCGGGTCCTCAGGACGGCCGGTCAGGGCCAGGCCGCCGTCCTGGACATGGCCCGCCGGTCGCTCCGGGACCCTTCGCGCGACGTCCGGGTGCAGGCGGCCCGCCTTCTGGAAGGGTACCAGGACCCGAGGTCCATCGCCCCCCTTCTCAAGGCCATGGCCGATCCTCACTGGAGCGTCCGGGAGAGCGCCGAGCTGGCGCTCCTCAACTTCGGGAGCAAAGCGCTGGAGCCCCTGCTCGGCGCCTTGAAGAGCCCATCGTGGACGACGCGGTTCCGGGCCGCCCGTCTGCTCGGCGAGATGGGGGATCCGCAGGCCGTCCCCGCTCTGGAGCACGCCCTCGCCCGGAAGAAGGAACGGAAAGACGTTCGGGAGGTCATCGAATCATCCCTAGGGAGGTTGAAGACATAGACGGCTCGGGCCGTCGCGGCTCCTTCGGGCCCCGATCGATAGAGATTTTATCAGTCGTCCAGCGAGGAGAGAGCATGAGAGTCAAGCTCAAATCTGGCCGTGACCAGCGGAAGTTCATCCAGAGGATCGAAGAACTCTCCGGCGAGAACGTCTTCGCCTGCTATCAATGCGGGCGCTGTTCCGCCGGCTGCCCGATGGCCCCGGAGATGGACCTCCTGCCCAACCAGATCATCCGCCTGGTCCAGATGGGCCTCGACGAGGAGGTGCTCCGGTCCAGGACCCTGTTCTTATGCGCGTCCTGCTTCACCTGCGAGTCGAGGTGCCCCAAGGGCATCGACCTGGCCCGGGTGATGGAAGCCGTCCGCCACGTGCTGGACCCCAAGGGGAAAGACGCCTTCGGCCCCGGAGAGATCTCCCCGGAGCTGGCCCAGGAGCTCCCTCAGCAGGTCCTCGTCTCCATTTTCCGGAAGTTCGCGAAATAGGGAACGCCGATGAAGATCCATTATTATCCGGGATGCACGCTCAAACAGAAGATGACGGCCCTGGACATCTCCGCGCGGAAGGCGATGGAGCGGCTGGACGTCGAGCTCGTCGAGCCCGAAGGTTGGTCCTGCTGCGGCGCGGAATACCCCCTGACCGAGGAGAAGATCGTCGGGCTGGCCGCCCCCATCCGGGTCCTGCGCCAGGTCCGGGATGAGGGCGGGGACGTTCTCGTTACGACGTGTTCCTTTTGTTTCGCCGTCTTGAAGCGGGCCAATAAGGCCGTCCAGGACGATCCTCTGAAGCACAAGCGCATCAACGCCTACCTCCGGGACGACATCCAGATCGACCCGCTGACCAAGGAAAGGACGACGGGCTTCGAGGACTACAACGGCGAGGTCAAGGTCCTTCACCTGCTGGAGTTCCTGCGCGACCGGGTCGGCTATCCCAAGATCCGCGAGCGCCTCAAGAGGGACCTCAAGGGCCTGGCGGTCGCCCCCTATTACGGTTGCCGGATCCTCCGGCCTCGCGGGGAGATGGCCGTCGACGAGCCCGACTCGCCCCGGCTCTTCGAGGAATTCCTCGGAGCCGTGGGCTGCTCCGCCGTCGATTACCCCTTCAAACAGGAGTGCTGCGGCTCCTACGTCTCCGTCTCCCTTCCGGCCGCGGCCACGGAAGCCTCCTATCGCATCCTGCGCTCCGCGGCGATGGCCGGGGCCAAGGCCGTGGCCGTGAGCTGCCCGCTCTGCTTCTACAACATGGACCACCGCCAGGAGGCCATCAAGGAGGCCTTCCTCGATTTCCCCGGGCTGCCGGTCGTGTTCTTCACCCAGCTCCTGGCTTGGGCGCTGGGGGTGGACAAATCCCTTCTAGGGCTCGGGGAGCACGCCGTCCCTGCGGACGGCTTGTTCACTGAGATCCCCCTGACCGAGGTGAGGCCATGACGGTCAAGGCCACGAACAAAGAGAAAGAGAAGCGGATCGGGCTGTTCGTCTGCCACTGCGGGGTCAACATCGCCAGCGTGGTCGACGTGGAGCGGGTCGCCGAGGTCCTGAAAGACTATCCCGGCGTGACCTTCTCCACGGACTACGTCTACATGTGTTCCGACCCGGGCCAGCAGATGATCATCGACACGATCAAGGAGAAGCATCTGGACGGCATCATCATCGCCGCCTGCTCCCCGACGCTCCACGAGAAGACCTTCCAGGAGGCGGCCCGGCTGGCCGGCCTCAACCCCTACCAGATCGAGATCGCCAACATCCGGGAACAGGACAGCTGGGTCCACTCCGACAAGGAGAAGGCCACCAAAAAGGCCATCAGGATCGTCAAGTCCCACGTGGCCAAGGCCCGGCAGAACGAGAGCCTGGAACCCATCAAGGTCGACGTCACGCGGCGGGCCCTGGTCATCGGCGGCGGGGTCAGCGGCCTCCAGGCGGCCCTGGACATCGCCGACCACGGCTACGACGTCATCCTGGTCGAGAAGAACCCCTCGATCGGGGGCAAGATGATCCAGCTGTCGGAGACCTTCCCGACCCTCGATTGCTCCCAGTGCATCCTGACGCCGAAGATGGTCGAGGTCTCGCGTCATCCCCGGATCAAGCTCCTGACCTACCACGAGGTCGAATCGGTCTCGGGGTTCGTCGGCAACTTCAAGGTCCGCATCAGGAAGAAACCCCGTTACGTCGACGAGACCCTGTGCAATCTCTGCGGCGAGTGCGAAAAGGTCTGTCCCCAGATCGTGCCCGACGAATTCAACATGGGCCTGTCGTTCCGCAAGGCCATCTACATGCCCTTCCCCCAGGCCATCCCGGGGACCTACACGCTCGACGCGGAGCACTGCCTCGGCCTGAATCCGGTGCGCTGCGGCAAGTGCAAGGACGTCTGCGACAAAAAGGCCATCGACTACGACATGAAGGAAACGATCACCGAGGAGGCGGTCGGGGCCGTCGTCGTCGCGACCGGCTACGACCTCTACACCATGGAGGCCCTGGGCGAGTACGGCGGCGAGAAGTACGAGGACGTCGTCAACGGCCTCGAGTTCGAGCGCATCCTGTCCGCGTCGGGGCCGACGGGGGGGGATATCCGGAGGCCGTCGGACGGCAAGATCCCCGAATCGATCGTCTTCGTCCAGTGCTGCGGCTCCCGCGATACGGAGCACCATCTTCCATATTGCTCCAAGATCTGCTGCATGTACACGGCCAAGCATGCCATGATGTACCGCCACCGCGTTCCCGACGGCCAGGCGACCGTCTTCTACATCGACGTCCGGACCGGCGGGAAGTCCTTCGACGAGTTCTACCAGCGGACCGTCGAGGAGGACAAGGTCCTCTATGTCCGGGGCAAGGTCTCCAAGATATTCAAGGAGGGCGACAAGCTCATCGTCTGGGGCGTGGATACGCTGACCGGGAAGAAGGTCGAGATCGAGGCCGACATGGTCGTCCTGGCCATGGCCATGGTCAAGGCCGACGGGGTTCAGGACCTGCTGAAGAAGCTCAAGATCGCGACCGACATCCACGGCTTCCTGGCCGAGGCCCACCCCAAGCTGCGGCCGGTCGAAAGCCTCAACGCCGGCTTTTACCTGGCCGGCTGCGCCCACGGCCCGAAGGACATCCCGGAGACGGTCTCCCAGGCCTCGGCCGCGGCGGCCAAGGTCGGGGACCTCTTCGCCCTGGCGGAGCTCTCCCACGAGCCGACCGTCGTCCCGGTCAACGACGAGCTCTGCTCGGGTTGCGGCATCTGCATCAGCGTCTGCCCCTACGGGGCCCGGAGCCTGGACCCGGATCGGGGTGTGGCCGTGGTGAACGAGATCCTCTGCGAGGGCTGCGGGGCCTGCGCTTCGGCCTGTCCGAGCGGCGCCGCCCAGCAGCGAAACCAGACGGATAACCAGATCTTCTCCATGCTCAGAGCGATGTTGAGGGAGTGAACATGTTCGAACCCCAGATCATGTGCTTTCTGTGCAAGTGGTGCACGAGTTCGGCGGCCGATGCGGCCGGAACGGCCCGCCTCCACCATACCCCCAACACCATCAATATGCGGGTCATGTGCTCGAGCCGCGTCGACCCCCAGCATATCCTCTATGCGTTCAAGGAGGGGGCCGACGGGGTGTTCATCGGCGGCTGCCACCCCGGCGACTGCCACTATGTCGAGGGCAACTACAAGACGCTCCGCCGGATCACCCTCTTCAACCCGATGCTGCAGGCCCTCGGGATCGATCCGAGCCGTCTCCGCCTGGAGTGGATCTCGGCCGCGGAAGGGAAAAAGTACGCCGAGACGATGAACGAGTTCACCGAGACGATCCGGGCCCTGGGGCCTCTCCACTTGAACGAAAAAGCTTTAGTCCAGGAGGTGGTCAAAGATGAGTAAGACAGCGACAAAACCCAAGAAGGCCCCCGCCCCGGCCAAGTCCGAGGAGGGCGGCCGGGTTCCCATCTTTGTCATGGGGAAGCGCTACGAAGTGCCGGCCTCGCTGACCATTCAGAAGGCCCTCGAATACGCCGGTTACCAGCTCGTCCGGGGCTGCGGCTGCCGGGGAGGGATCTGCGGCGCCTGCGGCACGGTCTACCGCTTCCCCGCTTCCTACAGGATCGAGGTCGGCCTGGCCTGCCAGACCGTTGTCCAGCCGGATATGTACATCGCCCAGATCCCGTTCTTCCCGGGCAACAAGGCCGTCTACGACATCGAGACCCTGGCCGCCGACGGCGGAACGATCGCCGCCCTCTATCCCGAGGTCTTCAAATGCGTCGGCTGCGGGACATGCACCCGCAGCTGCCCCATGGACATCGACGTCCTGGGTTACATCTCGAAGGCCATCCAAGGGGACATCAAGGCCGTGGCCGAGGGCTCCTTCGACTGCGTCATGTGCGGCCTGTGCGCGGCCCGCTGTCCAGCCGAGGAGGTCCAGTACAACATCGCCATCCTGGCCCGCCGCCTCTATGCGCGTCACCTCGCCCCCAAGGCCGCGCATGTGGCCAAGGCGGTCAAGTCCATCGAACGAGGGGCCTTCGACGAGGCCCTGCAGGACCTCAAGAAGAGGAGTGTCGACGAGCTCAAGAAGCTCTACAAGGGCCTTGAAGCAGAGCCCGACATGGCCGAGGACTCCTGGACACCCAAAGACAGGTCCTTCCTGGGAGATTGAACGATGCCTTACACGCCAGAACTCCGTGAATTGATCAAGAAGGTCGAGAAGACGCGTCCCGCCCGGGTCGAGAAGAAACGGAACGGGGAGGAATTCCCGGCCATGTCGCTCCAGGAGCGCGAGGCCATCCTGAAATTCCATCCCGACTTCAAGGAGGATGGCCGGACGGAGATCCTGGTCGGCCCGAGCAAGGGCTACCGGATCGCCAAGGAGATGGTCAGCCTCCTCCACGCCAAGAGCCGCGTCGACCCGGACGGGGTGGACCTCTCCCGCGTCGACCATGAGACCGACGTTCTCATCATCGGCGGCGGCGGGGCCGGCTCGTCCGCGGCGCTCCTCGCCCGCGAGAACGGGGCCAAGGTCCTCATGGCCACGAAGCTGCGCCTGGGCGATGCCAACACGATGATGGCCGAGGGCGGCATCCAGGCCGCGACCAAGACCGAGAAGGACTCCCCCTACTTCCACTACCTGGACGTCATGGGCGGCGGGCATTTCAAGAACGATCCCGGTCTCGTCGAGACGCTGGTCGTCGAGGCGCCCAAGGTCATGGCCTGGCTGGAGAAGCAGGGGGCGATGTTCTCCAAGTTCGAGGACGGAAGCCTCAAAGCCATGCACGGGGGCGGCACGTCGCGCAAGCGCATGCATTACGCCGGCGACATCACCGGCGCCGAGATCATGCGGACGCTCCGCGACGAGGTCAAGAACCACCCCGGCGATATCAAGGTCCTCGAGTTCTCTCCGGCCGTCGAGCTCCTCCTGAACAAGGAGGGGGCCTGCGCCGGCGCGGTCCTCTATAACCTCGAAACGGAGGAATATTTCGTCGTCCGGGCCAAGGCCGTGATCCTGGCCACCGGAGGGTCGGGCCGGCTGCACATCCAGGACTTCATGACCACGAACCACTACGGCGCGACCGGCGACGGCCTCATCCTGGGCTATCATGCCGGCGTGCCGCTCAAGTTCCTCCACACGGTCCAGTACCATCCGACCGGAGCCGTCTTTCCCGAGCAGGCCGAAGGCCTCCTCATCACGGAGAAGTTCCGGGGCGCCGGGGCCAACGTCCTCAACATCGACGGCGAGCAGTTCGTCTACGAGCGCGAGCCGCGGGACGTCGAGGCCGCCGCGTTCATCCGGGAATGTCTGGAGCGGGGCAAGGGGGTGCCGACGCCGACGGGCAAGCTCGGGGTCTGGCTCGACTCCCCGATGATCGATGTGCTCAAGGGCGAGGGGACGGTCCGGAAGGAGTTCCCCGGCAAGTGGATCCTCTTCCACCGCTACGGGATCGACATCACCAAGGAGCCGATGCTCGTCTATCCGACCCTTCACTACCAGAACGGCGGCCTCGAGATCAACAGCCGCACCGAGACCGTCGTCCCCGGGCTCTTCGTGGCCGGGGAAGCGAGCGGCGGCGTCCACGGCGAGAACCGGCTGATGGGCAATTCTCTGCTCGACGTCGTCGTCTTCGGCCGGATCGCCGGCTGCACGGCGGCCGATTACGTCAAGAAGGCCCGCCCGGACGGCGCTCTGTCCCTCGACCATGTCCGCGCCTACCACGAAGCCCTCGACTCGGCCGGCGTGCCGGTGGAGGGGCGCGTCGCCCCGATGCTCCTGCCCGACTATTCCAATCCCGATGTCCGCAAGAAACAGCTGACGACAAAATATACAGGAACGTTGCGGTAATCCATGAACGAGGTTCAGCCATGCCGGTAAGGCAAAGAGAAAAACCGTTCGGGCTCCCCAGGCCTGAGTCGCCTCATGGCCAGATCGTCATTCTGGAGGAACGCTGCAAGGGCTGCGGCTTCTGCGTCGAGTACTGCCCCCACCAGGTGCTGGCGGTGGCCAAACGCTACAACGCCAAGGGCTACCATCCGCCGGAGATCGTCAAGGCCGAGCTCTGCGTCAATTGCGGCTTCTGCCGCATGGTCTGCCCGGAGTTCGCCATCTACACCTACGAGTCCAATACCGGGGAAAAACCATGAAAGCCGATCCCAGAGGAGTCTTGACAGGGTCCCACTACATCGACGGAGATTTCGCCTGCTGCGAGGGCGCCTTGGCGGCCGGGTGCCGGTTCATCGCCGGCTACCCGATCACCCCCTCGACCGAGGTCGTGGAGCGGTTCTCCCGGCGCGCGCCGATGGTGGACGGAGCCCTGTTCATCCAGATGGAGGACGAGCTGGCCGCTTCGATCACCATCCAGGGGGCCGTCTGGGCCGGCAAGAAGGCCATGACCGTCACCAGCGGGCCCGGCTTTTCCCTGATGATGGAGCATATCGGCCTGGCGGCCATGACCGAGACGCCCTGCGTCTTCGTCGATGTCCAGCGCGGCGGGCCGTCGACGGGCCTGCCCACCCTGCCTTCCCAGTCCGACATGATGCAGGCCCGCTGGGGTTCGCACGGCGACTACGAGATCATCGCCCTTTCGCCCAACTCCCCTCAGGAGACGTTCGATCTGTGCATCGACGCCTTCAACCTTTCGGAGCAATACCGGGTGCCGGTCATGTTCATGATGGACGAATGCGTCGGCCATATGATGGAGCGGGTCATCATCCCCCCCGCCGACCAGATCGAGATCACGCCCCGGCGCTACACCAAGCTCCCGCCCGGCCAGTACCTCCCGTTCAAGCCGTCCGAGGACCTCGTCCCGGAGATCTTCAAAGCCGGGGACGGCTACCGGCTCCACGTCACCGGGCTGACCCACGATTTCCGGGGCTACCCCGTGATGACCGCCGAGGTCCAGGAACAGCTCGTCCATCGGCTGGTCAACAAGATCCGCCTCAACGCCCCGAAGATCTGGCGCTACGAGGAGACCGGCGTCGAAGACGCCGACGTCGTCCTTGTCACCTACGGCATCACCTCCCGCGTCGCCGGCGAGGCCATCGAGGTCGCCCGTCAGAAGGGGATCAAGGTCGGGATGCTCCGGCTCATCGTCGTCTGGCCTTTCCCCGAGCCCCGGATCCTGGAGCTCGCCAGCCGGGGCAAGGCCATGGTCGTGGCCGAGATGAACTACGGCCAGGTCTTCTTCGAAGTGGAGCGTTCGGCCAGGGGCAGGGCTCCGGTCGTCCTGGCCGGCCACGGCGGGGGGACGGTCCACAACATCGATGATATCGTCACTAAGATCGAGGAGGCGCACCGTTGTCAATCGTAAGCGAACTCCAAAAAGCGTCACTGAGCCCGGAGCCGGATTTTCATCCGGACAAGCATCCGATGGACGATTTCCTGCGCATGGACCGGATGCCCCACATCTGGTGCTCCACCTGCGGCATCGGCGTCAGCGTCAACTGCTTCGCCAAGGCCCTGGAGAAATGCGGCTTTCCGCTCGACGAGGTCGTGGTCGTCTCGGGGATCGGCTGCACCGGCCGCGTCGCCGGCTACGTCAAGGTCGATTCCTTCCACACGACCCACGGTCGGGCCATCCCCTTCGCCACCGGGCTGAAGCTGGCCAATCCCAAGCTCAAGGTCGTCGTCTTCAGCGGGGACGGCGACATCATCGCCATCGGCGGCAACCATTTCATCAACGCCGCGCGGCGGAACATCGACATCACGGTCATTTGCATCAACAACTTCAACTACGCCATGACGGGGGGGCAGGTCGCCGCGACGACCCCGACGGAGGCTATCCTGTCGACTGCGCCTTTCGGCAACTTCGAGTTCCCCTTCAATCTCCCCTTCCTGGCCGAATCGGTCGGGGCGGTCTACGTCGCCCGCTGGACGTCGCTACACGTCTACAACCAGACCAACTCCATGGTCGAAGCCATGAGGAAGCCCGGCTTCTCGTTCATCGAGATCATCGCCCCATGCCCGACGATCTTCGAGCGCCAGCAGAAGATGGGGGACGGCCTCGATCGCCTCCGCTGGTACTGCGAGAACAGCGAGATCCGGAACGACGCCGGGACCAAAAACGTCGACATCCGCCTCCGCGACAAGATGGTCGTCGGCAAGTTCGTCGACGTCGAGCGGCCGACCTACCTCGACGCGATGAACGCCCACTACAAGGATCGCCTCGGCGAGAAGTACAAGGTCTACGAGGGATAATATGGCCAAGACGGAAATCAAGATCGGCGGGTTCGGCGGCCAGGGCGTTATCCTGACCGGCTATATCATCGGCAAAGCGGCCTCCCTCTTCGACGGCAAGGACGCCACGATGACCCAGGCCTTCGGCCCCGAGGCCCGGGGCAGCGCCTGCAGCGCCCAGATCATCGTCTCCGACGACGCCATCCGTTACCCCTACGTCAAGCGGCCCCAGGTCATGGTCATCATGAGCCAGGAGGCGTTCACGAAGTTCTCGCCCGAGCTCGACCCGGACGGCATGCTCCTGGTCGAGGAGGAACTCGTCGATCCCAAGGGCCTGCCCCCGACGGTCAAGGTCTGGGGGATCCCGGCGACGCGCATCGCCGAGGAGCTCGGCCGGAAGGTCGTCCTCAACATGGTCATGGCCGGGTTCTTCGCGGCCGTCAGCGGGCTCGTGTCCAAGGACGCCATGCGCAAGGCCGTCGAGACGTCGGTGCCGAAAGGCACGGAAGGCCTCAACCTGCTGGCCTTCGAGAAGGGCTACGAATACGGCCTGGCCAAGGTCCAGGCCCATTGACCCGGCGGGGCACGCCGGAATATGAGGGAGGGACCACCATGGCGGATTTCGTCCACACCCCGATGTTCCCCTTGGGTCAGGACGCGACAGAATACGAAGCGATCTCCGGCGAGCACGTCGCCGCCGGCCTCTGCGACGGGCGTCCGATCCTCAGGGTCGCTCCGGAGGGCTTGACCCTGCTCGCCGAGAGGGCCTTCCGCGACGCGGCCTTCTTCCTGAGGCCGTCCCACCTCGAGCAGCTCGCGGCCATCCTCGAGGACCCGGAGAGTTCGGCGAACGACCGGACCGTCGCCCTGGAGCTCCTGAAGAACGCCGTGATCTCGGCCGAGGGCGTCCTGCCGATGTGCCAGGACACGGGCACGGCCATCATCAACGCCAAGAAGGGCCAAGGGATCTCGACCGGCGGCGGGGACGAAGAGGCCCTCTCCCGGGGCGTCTTCAACGCCTACACCCAGAACTGTTTCCGCTATTCCCAGAACGCGGCGTTGACGATGTACGACGAGAAGAACACCGGCTCGAACCTGCCGGCCCAGATCGACATCAGCGCTGTCGACGGCGACGAGTACCGGTTCCTGTTCATCGCCAAGGGCGGGGGTTCGGCCAACAAGACTTACCTGTTCCAGGAGACCAAGGCCGTCCTCAATCCGGCCTCCCTGGAGAAGTTCCTGATCGGCAAGATGAAGGCCATCGGCACGGCGGCCTGTCCGCCCTATCACCTGGCGGTCGTGATCGGCGGGACGTCGGCCGAGCTGGTGCTCAAGACGGTCAAGCTGGCCTCGGCCAGGTATCTCGACGCCCTGCCCACCGGGGGCGGGCCGGGCGGCCAGGCCTTCCGCGACATCGAGCTCGAGGGCCGGCTGCTCGAAGCCTCGCGCAAGATCGGCTTGGGGGCCCAGTTCGGGGGCAAGTATTTCGCGCTTGACGTCCGGGCCGTTCGCCTGCCGCGCCACGGCGCGTCCTGTCCCATCGGGATGGGCCTCAGCTGCAACGCCGACCGGAACGTCAAGGCCAAGATCACCCGCGACGGGCTCTTCCTCGAGCGCCTGGAAAAGGACCCGGCCAAGTACCTCCCCGGCCCGTCGGCGGGGGACGAGACCGCGGTCCGGATCGATCTCAACCGCCCGATGAGCGAGATCCGCGCGACGCTCAGCAAGTATCCCGTGGCGACGCGGCTCGCGCTCAACGGCCCGATCATCGTCGCCCGGGACATCGCTCACGCCCGGCTCAAGGAAAAGGTGGACAAGGGGGAGGATCTCCCCGCCTATTTCAAAGACCACATCATCTACTACGCCGGCCCGGCCAAGACCCCGCCCGGCTATGCCTCCGGCTCCTTCGGGCCGACCACGGCCGGCCGCATGGACGACTACGTCCCCCTCTTCCAGAAGATGGGCGGCTCGCTGGTCATGCTGGCCAAGGGCAACCGCTCCAAGGGCGTGACGGAGTCCTGCAAAGCCAACGGCGGCTTTTATCTTGGCTCCATCGGGGGGGCCGCCGCCCGGCTGGCCAAGGACTGCATCACCAGCCAGGAGGTCGTGGCCTACCCCGAGCTGGGCATGGAAGCGATCTACAAGATCACGGTCAAGGACTTCCCGGCCTTCATCATCGTCGACGACAAGGGCAACGACTTCTACGCCCAGATCCTGGCCTGACCTATTCAGAAAAACGCCCTGTGCTTCTACTGCGCTCTTATAAGGGCGTTTTTCTGAATAAATCAGGCCCGCTAGCTATTCCCAATCGGAGACGATGGCCAGGATGAGGTTCGTCAGGGCCTCGAGGTCGCGGCGGTCGATCTTCTCGATGAGCGAGTGGGCGTAGGAGCCCGGCCAGGATAGAGGGATGTCCACGGCGCCGCCGGCCAGGAAGACCGAGCCGTCGTTGCCGCCCCGGGAGTTGCCGATCTGGACGGGGATGGCCCGCTTCCTGGCGATGGCCAGGACCTTGAGGATCTCCGTCTTCGGCGTGACATTGCTCGAGTCGATGGCCCGCAGGACCGCGCCCTTGCCGACCGGCAGATAGGCGAAGCGCTTGGATTCGAGCGGGGAGTCGGTCGAGACGAACGTGTCGATGGCGAAGACATAGTCCGGAGCGAGGGTTTTGGCCAGGGCCGACGCGCCGAAGAGGCCGACCTCTTCCTGGACGTCCCAGGCGAAGGTGACCGTCTTGCCCTTGACGGTCTCGGGCCTCAGGCGCAGGGCCGCGTCGAGGAGCGCGGCGCAGCCGGCCCGGTCGTCGACGGCCCGCGTGGCCATCAGCCCGGGCCCGAGATCGGTGATGGTCTTCTTGGCCGTCAGGGGGTCGCCTTCGGCGACTCCGAGGGCCCGGGCTTCGGCCTCGCTGGTGACGCCGAGATAGATGTCGAAAGCCGTGGCTGTGAACGGCGCCTCCTGGGTTTCGACCTCGGACGGCCGGTCGTCGTAGCCCGGCCGCGGCGAGACGATCCCGGGAACGTCGCCCTTGCCGGTATGGATGATCACGGGCCGCGCCTCGACAGTCTGGGGGAGGATGCCGCCGCCTTGCTTGACCCGGACCCGGCCTTCCGGCGTGATCTTGTCGACGACCCAGCCGAGCTCGTCGGAGTGGGCGACGAACAGGATATGGGGACGTCCCGATCCGACCGTGAACCAGACGTTGTTCATCGCGTCACGCTCGGCCTTGAGCCCGGCCGGCAGGCGGCCCTGGATGAAATAGGACACGGGGCCCTCGTGGCCCGAAACCCCGGGCACGAGGAGGATCTCTCTGAGCAGGTCCCAAGCCTTCGACTGGGCCCCGGCCGGGGAGACGGACGCGATGAGCGCCAGAAGGACCGTGAAGAGCCGCCGGTTCATTTCCCACCTCCCGGCTGGAGGAAGCGCTGGAGGATATCCTGCAAGGCTTGGAGGTCCTTGACGGCGATGATCTCCGAGGGCGTGTTCAGGAAGCGGACGGGCAGGGCCAGCGTCACGACGTCCGCGGACCGGTCGGCGAAAGGCGCGGCCATCGGGGAATCGGGCCTGGTCAGGAACTGCAGCGGAGCGCCCGCGGCGGCGGCCGCCGCTTCGAGCGCGCTTCGGAGCTCCGAAGGCTCATCTTTGGCTTGGACGAGGACCGGGCCTCCGCCGGGGAAGGGGAAGCCGTCCCCCTTGCCGGCGGAGATGGCCTCGACGATGATCGTCCGTTTCGGCTGCCATTTCGTCCTGGCCCGCACGGCGCCGATCGCCGGGCGCGCACCCCGGCCGCGAGCCATGAACTTCGTCTGGGCGGCCCAGGCGATGACCGTCTCCTCCCGGGCGGTCCGGCCGGACAGCGTTCCGGTCACGGCGACGAGGGCGGCGGCCGCGGCTTTCAGGCCCAGCCCCGGCCCGGCCCACTGGTCGCCCGCGAGCTCCGTCAATACCGCGGGATACGTGACCGCGTCGAGCATCTCGATGCCTTTGGCCCGGGCTTCCTTCTCCGACCGGACGCCGAGGTCGACATAGGCATTCTCCAGGGAGAAGCCTTCGACCAGGGTCCGGCGCCGTTCTTGGGTGAGGAGATGGAGCGCGGGCTGGGAGATGACCCCCTGGACTGGCCCTTTGGCCGTCGATATGACGACGGGCTGGCCGAGCAGGTAAGCATCGAATCGGGCATGCGGCGGCGCGACCGGGCGGTCGAGTGTCAAGTACCCTTCCGGCGTGAAGCCGCTGACGATGTGCCCGTATCCGTCGAGACACCCGAGGACGAGAGTCGGCCCGGGCGTGCCGGCGAGTCTCACGGCGATCGAGCCCAGAGGATCGACCTCGATCACGGCCCCCTTCGGCAGCAGGCCTCGGATCTTCGCCGCCAGCATGTCCTCGTTGCCCGTCGTCGACGGGACGGCGAAAAGCTCCTTGATCACAGTCCTGAGGTCCGCCGCTCCGGCGGCGGCCGCGACGAGACAGACTCCCGCCGCGACGATCCCGAATGTTCGTCCGATGCGATGCGCCATCGTCGCCTCCTTCCATCCCTCGCCCCCGCTCAGACGTCATAACACACGACCGTACCACGGTCAATTCTTTCGTTATCGCCGGGTGCACAAAAGCCAAGGGGCCGCCCCGGCTGAATTCGAGCATTATGGGGGTGACGCGGTTATCTTGAACGCCGGGACCGGGTCGCGGAAAGAGGGGCTGAGGGGTATCGTCGAAGTGAGCATCAAGCGGTGATTTAGGCTTCGCGTGACGGAGACGCGGAGTCTTTAACCCGGCTCCGGAGCGGGAAGCCGTGAAGAATCACCGCAGCGAACGGAGACGATCCCTGAGGCCCCGCCGCGACCCAAGCCGGATTCTCGAGTCTGGGGATCGCTCTTGCGAAGAGGACGGGCCCATTCCTTTTATAAGGGAATTTGGCTATGATGATGGAACGGGAGGCCGCATGGATAAGGCGAAGTGGCTCAGGGTCGGCGTCGGGATCATCGTCCTCTTCCTGATCGGCGTCTTCCTGAGGCTGGCCCGGCCGGTCCTCGTCCCCTTTGCCATGGCCCTGCTCATCTCCTTCGCCGTTTCGCCCGCCCTGGATTTCCTGGTCCGGCGGAAGGTGCCGAAGGCCCTGGCCCTCGTCCTCATCCTGATCTTCTCGTTCGCCGTCCTCTACCTTCTCGGCATGGTGTTCTATTCCGGCGGCAAGTCCCTGGCCTCGGAGCTGCCCTCCTATACCGAGATGGTCCGGGGCTTCCTGGCGAGGATCGACAGCCTTGTCCCCGACCCCCGGCTCAAGGTCGGATTGACGGAGTGGATCCAGGGCTTCAACATCGGCCAGGCCGGGACTTTTCTCCTCTCCGCGCTCGGCCCGTTCTTTTCCTTCATGTCGGACCTCCTGCTCATCTTCGTCTTCATGACCTTCATCCTCGCCGGCCGCGGCCGCCTCGTCCGGAAGATCGACGAGGCCTTTCCGGCGGCTGAAGCGTCGACCCTGAGCCGGACGGCCGTGCGGATGGATTGCGAGATCCAGAAATACCTGGCCGCCAAGACCCTGACCAACCTGCTCATCGGCATCCTCGTCGCCGCGGTCCTCTCCATCCTCGGCGTCCGCTTTGCCGTCGTCTTCGGCGTCCTGGCCGTGATCTTCAACTACGTCCCGACCCTCGGCGCCGTGGTTTCCGTCGCGCTGCCCGCGCTCCTGTTCATGTTCCTTGAAGGGGGCCTGACCCTCAAGGTCGTCCTCGTCGTCGTCCTCCTCACCGCGATCCACCTGGCCCTGACCCGCCTGCTCGAGCGGCGGCTCATGGCCAAGGAGCTCCGGCTTTCCCCGCTCCTCGTGCTCTTTTCCCTGTTCTTCTGGGCCTGGCTCTGGGGCATCCCGGGCATGATCCTGGCCGTCCCTCTGCTCACGGCCACCAGGATCTTTTTCGATAATGTGCCGTCCCTGCGCTTCCTCGGGACGATGATGGACAGATAGGGCGGAGGGGGGATCAGCCCGCGAGGCCGGCCGAGGCCAGGAACTGCTCCAGGCGCCGCTCGATCTTGAGCGCCGTCTCCTTGTAGGTCTGATAGTCCGAGCCCAGGGGATCCTCGATGTCCCAGCCGGTGAGGACGGCCTCGGGAACCCCCCAGAATTCCCTCAAGTGGCGGGTGATGGACTCGTCCATGGCGATGACATAGTCGAAGCTCGAGAGGTCGAAGATCCCGACCGGCCGGGCGACGTGGCCCGAGATGTCGACCCCGTAGACGAGCTTCATGACCTGGACGGCCTCCTCGCTGGCCGGCCCGCCGGTCGCGCCGATGCCGGCGCTGACGACGACGGCGGCCGGGCCGAGCCTCTTGCGGGCGATGCCCTCGGCCATCGGGCTGCGGCAGATGTTCCCGTAGCAGACGAAGAGCAGCCGTTTTTTGGTCTTCTTCATTGCGGCGACCGTCAGGACCGTCCGGCCTGGGCGCTCTCGAGCGAGACTTCCTTGGCCTTTTCAAAGAGAAAAGAGGCCAGGACGTACTGTTCGGCGGCTTGGGGGACGAGGCCGTCCTTGACCATCTGACGCGCGCTCTCTTCCTCCGTCACGGCCCGCTCATAGAGCCAGGCCTGCTTGGAGGGCGCGAGCGAGGCCTCGGCTTCCTTGCGGATCGTCGTGGTGAGGTCGCGCAGGGCGGCCAGTCCCTGATCCGCGTCGGCCGCCTTGGGGCTCAGCAGGTGGACCCGGGTCAGGATGCCGCAGAGGATTCGGGCCCCGGAGAAATCGTTCTTGGCGAACGCGTCGGACGCGTCCGTTTCCTTTTCGAGAGCGATCCAGGCGAGAAGGTTCGGCCGGGCGGCTGAGGCCCGTGACATCTTCTGCTTTGTTTCCTCGAGCTCCTTGAACGCCGCCTCGGCCCGCTCCCGCTCGCTGACCTGGGACAGGAGCTTGCGCATCTCGGACTCGCCGCGATCGTAGCTCCGCTTCGAGGCCTCGAGGTTGCCGGCTTCCTTCTGTTTTTTTCCCTCGGTGATCCGGACCTGGATGCTGTCGAGCCATCGGGACAGGGAGGCCGCCTGGGTCGGGTATTTCTCCTTGATCGTGGCCAACGCTTTCTCGAATTCGGCGGCATCTTTTTCGCTCATGAACTTGGCCGGGTCCTTCATGAACGGAGCGAAATAGCCCATGATGGCCGCTCCCGCGTCGCCGCCGAGCGAGGGCACGGCCAGCTTCTCCGTCGCCGGCGGTTCGGGCGCGGGAGGCCGCACCTCGAATTCCCGGCCTGTCGGGATCTGCGCGCCGCCCGGCTTGGTGACCACGGTCCGGTACCGCCGGTCCCCGGTGCCGTCCGGGTCCTTCTTATTAAAGAGAGTGACGGCCCCGATGACGGCCAGGACCAGGACCGCGATCGCCGGAATGAGGATCCGCCTGAGCCGGAACTTGACCGTGATCTCGCGGTCCGTGAGAGGTTTCGTCCGGGCCGTGGCCGGCCTGGCCCGGGCCGTCATCTGGCGGGTCACCGGCAGGCCCTGCTCGGCCGCGTTCAAGTCCTCGAGGACGTCGGCCGCGGACTGATAGCGGTCCTGCCGCGATTTGGCCAGGCATCTCAGGATGATCCGGCTCAGGCCGGCCGAGATCTGGGCGTTGATGGTCTGGGGATCGGTCGGGGGCTCGCTCCGGTGCTTGAGGACGATGCTGAGCGGCGTCGCGCCCTCGAAGGGGACGCGGCCGGTGACCATCTCGAAAAGGATGGCCCCGAGGGCATAGATGTCGACGCGATGGTCGACGTCGCGGCCCTCAGCCTGCTCCGGGGCCATGTACTCCGGCGTCCCGATGATGACCCCGGTGCCGGTGACGCCCTTCGTGTGGAGCGAACGGGCGATGCCGAAGTCCATGATCTTGGCGTTGCCGTCCTTGTCGATCATGACGTTCTGCGGCTTGAGGTCGCGGTGGACGACCCCGAGGCGGTGGGCCTCGGCCAGGCCCTCGGCGATCTGCCTGGCCAGCCCGATGGCCTTGGCCTCGTTGAGATGCCCCGAGCGGCGGATGAAGCTCTTGAGGTCCTCCCCCGGAACGTATTCCATCGAGATGTAGATCGTCAGCCACTCCTCGCCGAGGTCGTACATGCGGCAGACATGGCGGTGGGAGACCTGGCGGGCCAGCTTGATCTCGTTGCGGAAGCGCTCGATGACCTCGAGGTCGGAGGCGATCTCGGGCTTGAGGAGCTTCAGGGCCACGACCTCGCGGATCTTGCTGTCGTAGGCCTTGTAGACGGCGCCCATCCCGCCCTGGCCGATCTCCTCGATGATCTCGAAGCGGCGGGCGAAGGTCTGGCCGCGCTCGAGGCCCTTTGAGGGGGTCTGCAGGGTCGCCGTCCCTCCCGAAGAGGCGGCTTCGCCCGACCCCGTGAGCTCACGTCCGCAGCGGCCGCAGTAACGGGTGCCCTCGGGATTCTCGTTCTGGCAGCGGGGGCATTTCATGCGCTTTATCCGGCCCTCTCGATAAAGAATATCAATTCGGATAGATTATATCAAACCCATAAGGAAATACGCCCGGCGGCCGGGTTTGGTTTCCCGGCCCGGCCTCTCGCTCTCAGCGGGCCGGCGCGGCCGCGGGCTCGTTGCCGGGCCCGAGCGGCCGCAACGTCAGCGTAAAGGCATAATCTTTCGCCGGCAGCGTGTACTGCGGATGGACCCTGGCCCCCCAGGAGTCGTCGCCGCCGACCCCCATCTGGGCGGCGTCGAGCGTCAGGCAGACGAAATCCCGCTTTTGGACCTCGGGGGGGTGCTTCGAGCCCCGGCTCTCCTGCGTCAGGTCCTCGGGCCAGTAGGGGTGGGCCGAGAACTCGAGGACGGGATCCCCGGTGATGAGGAGGCCATGGCCTGAGGCATTCCGAACGGCGACCCAGCGGGTGTCGGTCCTGTTGCCGAACTCCTGCGGGCTGACGTAGGGGCTGGGCTCGGCCGCCGTCATCTCGTAGAGACCGACGAATGCCGCCGTCTTCCGGTCCCAATAATTCTCGAAGGGCCCGCGGCCGAGCCATTGGACCCTGTCGAACCCCTGGGGCATGGCCATCCTGATGCCGAACCGGGGAAGCTCGGGAAGCTTGGCCCCGGACTTGAGCTTGAGGGTCGAGCGCACGGCGACCCGGCCGTCGCCGCCCACGGTGTATTCGAGGGTCTGCGTCTGCCCCCCCGCGAGGGAATAGGCGACGGTGACGACCACCTGTCCGGGAATCGAAGTGGCGGCTTCGATCGTCCTCAAGGTCCTATAGCGGCTGGCCTGACGCCAGACCGCCAGGCGTCGGGGCATCTGGTTGCCGAAATCGTTATCCGTCGGGGCCCGCCAGTAGTTGGGCTCGAGGCCGGCGCCGATGAGCTCGACGCCTTCGTGGGTGAACGAATCCAGCGAGCCGGTCAAGCGGTCGAAGCGGACCCCGAAGCTCTCTCCGGTGACGCGGAGGAAGCGCGGGCCGTCCTCGACCAGGAGCTGCGGCAGGGCCGTTTCGGACTTGACGGCGGCCTTGGCCGCGCTGGGCAGGGCGAACTGTTCGGCGGCGACCACGTGCCCCTTGGGGATGCCCGGCGAAGCTTCGCGGGCGCGGAGCGCGAGATCGAGGAAATATTCCATTCCCGGCTCAGGTGTGAAGCGGGGGAGGGAGAGGCGGACCACTATGCTCGCCTGAGGCGCCGCGGCCGGCTTGGCGACGGTTCCCGAGGCCAGCTTCCTTCCGGACGCGGTGAGTTCCCAATCGAGGTCGAACCGGTCGAGGCCGATGAAGTCGTAGCGGTTCCGGAGCTCGATCTGGCCCGAGGCCGGGTCGCCGGCGGCGAACTTGACGTACTGGTAGACCTTCTTGACCTCGTAGAGCGCCGGATGGGGCGTCCGGTCGGGGGCGACGAGGCCGTTGCAGCAGAAGTTCAGGTCGGACGGGACGTCGTCCGGACCATAGTCGCCGCCGAAGGCCCAATAGGCTTCGCCGTGATCGCCGGTCGCCGCGAATCCCTGGTCGACCCAGTCCCAGATGAACCCGCCCTGGAGCCGTTCGTGGCTCTCGATCGCATCCCAGTAGTCCTGGAGGTTGCCCGTGGAATTGCCCATGGAGTGGGCGTACTCGCACTGGATGACCGGGCGGTTCGGGTTGTCGGCCAGGGCCTTGACCATGTCTTCGATCGAATCGTACATCGGACAGTAGATGTCGGTGTGGTCTTTGAGCCCGGCCCGCTCGTACTGGACCGGGCGCGACGGATCGCGCTTCTTGAGCCAGCGGTAGGCCTCCTCGAAATTGATCCCGTCGCCGGCCTCGTTGCCGAGCGACCAGATGATGACCGAGGGGTGGTTCTTGTCCCGTTCGACCATGCGGGTGACGCGGTCGAGATGGGCCGGGCCCCAGGCCGGGTCCTTGGCCAGGCTCTCCGGGCCGTAACCCATGCCGTGGGACTCGATGTTGGCCTCGTCGACGAGATAGAGCCCGTATTCGTCGCAGAGCTCGTACCAGCGCGGGTCGTTGGGATAGTGCGACGTCCGGACGGCGTTGATGTTCGACTGCTTCATGAGCTCGATGTCCCGGCGCATGGACTCCTCGGAGATGACATGGGCCGCGTGCGGATCGTGCTCGTGGCGGTTGACGCCCTTGAGCCGGACGGCCGCGCCGTTGACGAAGAACTGCCCGTTCTTGACCTCGGACGTCCGGAAGCCGATCTTTGACGTGATCGCTTCGAGCGTTTTCCCGGCCGCGTCCTTGAGCTCGAGGACGAGACGATAGAGGTTCGGCGTTTCGGCGCTCCACCTCGCGACGTTGGGCAGGGTCGCTTCGAAGCTGGCCAAGGACTTCCCGTTCTCGAGAGCGGTCACGGGCCTCTTCGCCGTCGCGGCCCTCTTCCCCGCGGCGTCGAGGAGCGTCAGGGATACCGTGGGAGGGGCCTTCTCGGCGCCGGCCTCTCCGCCGAGCTCGACGGTGAGCAGGAGGCGGCCGTTCCGGTACGAGGCGTCGAGCCCGGCCCGGACCTCGAGATCGCGGATGCGGACCTTGGGCGCGGCGTAAAGGTAGACGTCCCGCTCGATCCCCGCCAGCCGCCAGAAGTCCTGGCATTCGAGGTAGGACCCGTCCGACCAGCGGTAGACCTCTGCCGCCAGGACGTTCTCCCCGGACTTGAGGAAGCGGGTGATGTTCCACTCGGCGGGCGTCTTGGAATCCTTGCTCAAACCGATCTTCTCGCCGTTGACCCAGACGTAGAAGAACGACTTGACGGCGCCGAAATGAAGGTAGACATCCATCCCCGCCCAGGCCTCGGGGACGGTGAACGTCCGGCGATAGGACCCGACCGGGTTGTGGTCGTGCGGGACGTAGGGCGGCTTGGGATTGCGGGCGTATTCATAGCCCGAGTTGACGTAGATCGGGGTATCATAGCCTTGGAACATCCAGTTTGACGGGACGGGTATCTCCGCCCAGCCCTCGACGTCCGCCCCGACGGCCCAGAAGTCCGTGGGCCGGTCCGCCGGGCGCGGCGACCAGCGGAATTTCCAGGTCCCGTTGAGCGAGAGATAGCGGGTCGAATCCCGGGGGAGCTTGGCGACGGCCGCGGCCGCGTCGGGAAAGGGGACGAAGGTCGCCCGCGGAGCCTCCGTGCCGATGTGCAGGACGGCCGGGTTCTCCCAATCCTCGGGCGTCGTCCCGGACGGGGCCCGGGAGAAAGCGAGCAAGGCGAGACACGCGATGACGACAACGGATCTTCTCATCATTCTTCCCCTTTGTGCAGAGCCTTATCGTCCGGCGTCGCCGGCCCAGAGGTCCCGGGGATAGGCCCCCGCTTCGACGAGCTCAAGGATGGCCGAACGGAACAGGGGCCGGTCCTGGGGATAGGTGACCCCGAACCAGCGCTCCTGCGTCGGCAGGATGCGGACGCGGGTCAAGCCTTCCCGGAGGAGGGCGCCGACGACTTCGGGGATGAGGAACTCGGCCTTGAGGATCCTCGCGGCGCTCGTCCGCATGAACTCCGGGAAGCGGCGCTCGAGCTCGCCGAAGAGCGCCGGCGTGAAGCCCCAGAAGTTCATGGACGTCCAGCTCCCCGGGTCGAGAGGCAGCCAAACGACGTCGTCCTCGGTATGCTTGATCCCGTCCGCGAAACGCTTGATCTTGAGGAGCTCGCGGATGCCGACGAGGTAGCCGTCGGCCGTGGCCTCGCAGACGCCCCGGGCCACGGTGCCGTGCTCCGACAGCGTGTTCTCGAGCCGGTAGCCGACCATGGCGTACTCCGGCCGCCCCTCCGGCGCCATATGGCCGCCGAAATAGCGGGCCATGGCCCCGAACGCGGTCCGGCCATAGTAATCGTCCGCGTTGATGGCCAGGAACGGCGTGGCGACGGCGTCCTTGCAGGCGAGGATGGCCTGGGCCGTCCCCCAGGGCTTGGTCCGCCCCGCGGGGACAGCGAACCCGGCCGGGAGCTGGTCGAGCGACTGGAGGACATAGGCCGTGTCCACGGCCCCCTCGATGCGGCGGCCGATCCTCTCCCGGAAAGCCTCTTCGATGTCCTTGCGGATGATGAAGACGACCTTGTCGAATCCGGACCGGAGGGCGTCGTACACGGAGTAATCCAGCACCACTTCGCCGCTCGGCCCGACCGGATCGATCTGTTTCAGCCCGCCGTAGCGGCTGCCGATGCCGGCCGCCATCACCACCAGGGTCATAGATGCCATTCCGATTCCTCTCTCGAGCCGCTTTTCCGCTATCTTAGTAAAAGGCTCAGGCCAGGTCAAACCGGCCCGCCTCGCCTTTACTTAGCCCGGGCTATCTTATATCATTGAATCAAAAGGTGAAGCCATGATCCGTTCGACGACCGTCATCTGCGTCCGGCACGGGGGGAAAATGGCCATGGCTGCCGACGGCCAGGTGACCATGGGCCAGACCGTCCTCAAGACGACCGCCCAGAAGATCCGCCGCCTGGGCAAAGGCGACGTGCTGGCCGGCTTCGCCGGGGGCACCTCGGACGCTTTCGCCCTCTTCGCCCGCTTCGAGGCCAAGCTCGAGGAGTACCGCGGCAACCTTTCCCGCGCCGCGATCGAACTGGCCAAGGATTGGCGCATGGAGAAAGCCCTCCGCCAGCTCGACGCGCTCCTCATCGTGGCCAACGCGGAGACGTCGCTCCTCATCTCCGGCACGGGCGACGTCGTCGAGCCCGACGACGGAGTCCTGGCCATCGGCTCGGGCGGTCCCTTCGCCCTGGCCGCGGCCCGGGCCCTGGTCAAGCACACGAGCCTCGACGCCCGGACCGTCGCCGAGGAGGCCCTACGGATCGCGGCCGACATCTGCGTCTACACGAATACCACGATCGCCGTGGAGGAGCTCTGAATGCCGATCGTCCTGCCCGAATCCCTCGACCGGCCCGCTCCCGCTCCCCCCGAGACCGAGCTCACGCCGCGGGAGATCGTGGCCGAGCTCGACAAGTATATCATCGGCCAGAAAGCGGCCAAGAAGGCCGTGGCCATCGCCCTGCGCAACCGCTTCCGGCGGCGCAAGCTCCCGCCCGTTTTGGCCGACGAGATCGCCCCCAAGAACATTCTCATGATCGGCCCGACCGGGGTCGGCAAGACCGAGATCTCGCGGCGCCTGGCCAAGCTGACCTCGTCGCCCTTCCTCAAGATCGAAGCCAGCAAGTTCACCGAGGTGGGCTACGTCGGGCGCGACGTCGAATCCATGATCCGCGATCTCGTCCGCATCTCGGTCGACCTGGTCAAGCAGGAGCAGGTCGCCGTCATCGAGGGCAAGGCCCGGGCCGCCGCCGAGGAGCGGCTGCTCGACGTCCTCCTGCCGCCGCCGCGGAAGCGCGAGGGGGCGCCCGGCGAGGCCGACGAGGAGGAGACGCGGGCGCGCGACACCCGGGAGAAGCTCAGGGCCCAGCTCCGCGCCGGGCTGCTCGACGACCGGACGGTCGAGCTCGAGGTCAAGGAGAAGACGACGCCGCCGCTCGAGGTCGTCTCGAACGCCGGGGTCGAGGAGATCGGCTTCCAGATCCAGGAGCTCCTGCCCGGACTCCTGGGCGGCCGGACGAAGCGCCGGCGGGTCAAGGTCAAGGAGGCCCGGGAGATCCTCCTCGAGGAAGAGGAGAAGCGCCTGGTCGACATGGACCAGGTCGCCCGCCTGGCCGTCGAGCGGGTCGAGCAGTCGGGCATCATCTTCCTCGACGAGGTCGACAAGATCGCCGGGCGCGAGTCCGGCCGGGGGCCCGACGTCAGCCGCGAGGGCGTCCAGCGCGACCTCCTGCCGATCATCGAGGGCACGACCGTCAACACGCGCTTCGGGCTCGTCCGGACCGACCACATCCTGTTCATCGGGGCCGGGGCCTTCCACGTCTCCAAGCCGTCCGATCTCATCCCCGAGCTCCAGGGGCGGTTCCCCATCCGGGTCGAGCTCACGCCGCTCGGCAAGGACGATTTCGTGCGCATCCTGACGGAGCCGGAGAACGCCCTCATCCGCCAGTACGAGGCCCTCATGAGCACCGAAGGCGTGAGCGTCGCCTTCACCCCGGATGCCGTCGACGAGATCGCCGACATCGCCGAGAGGGTCAACGCCGACGCCGAGAACATCGGGGCCCGGCGCCTCCACACCGTCGTCGAGAAGGTCATGGAGGACATCTCCTTCGCCGCCCCGGACATCGCCGAGAAATCCATCCGGATCGACCGGGACTATGTCCGGGACCATTTGAAAGACGTGCTCGTCAACCAGGACCTGCGGCGCTTCATCCTGTGATGGCCAGACCGATCGCGACGCTCCTTATCGCCCTCGTCGTCGCCTTGGCGCCCGCCTGCGGCCGCAAGGGGCCGCTCGAGCTTCCCCCCGGGCGCGCGCCCATGCCCGCCGAGGACCTGACCGCCGTCCCCGGCGAGGGCGCGGTGACCCTGGCGTGGAGGAATCCCGTCAAAGCCGTCTCCGGGCGGCCGCTCGGCCCTCTCGGCGCGGTCGAAGTCTGGGTCTTCGGGGGGGACCCCGCGGCCGAAGGCGGCCCTCTCGCGGCCGGCGAGTTCGAAAGGAAGGCCCGGCTCGTCAAGAAGTTCACCGGCCGGGAGCTCGCCGACATCGCCGCGGCGGGCGCGGAGCCGCCCGGCGCCATGGCCTTCACCTTTGCGCTCCCCGAGGAGACCGCCGCCCCGGCGAAGCTCGCTTTCGCCGTGCGGGTCTTCGACCGGGCCGGCCGGGCCTCGGCGTTTACGACGCCCGTCGCCGTCGAACTCTCCCGCAAGAAGGGGGGGGCGACAGGCGGGCGGGGGAGGGGGTAGCCTGATGAAGATCTACCGGTTCCGCTATCGCAAGAAGGTCCTTCAGGGCGTCCTCAAGGAGGAGTTCCTCTTTCCGATCAGCGGCTCGGTCTTCGGCGATTTCCGCATCGGCACGAGCCCGTTCCCGATCAGCGACGTCCGCGTCCTGCCGCCCGTCCTGCCGTCCAAGATCATCGGCATCGGCCGGAACTACCGGGAGCACGCCCAGGAGCTCGGCAACCCCCTGC
>Ga0209705_10000054_pt1 | contig 53358 bp, 46 predicted proteins | sample PPLLaktember2015_5_FD_187262 | JGI IMG/M metagenome (GOLD analysis project Ga0209705, IMG submission 187262) | Freshwater sediment microbial communities from Prairie Pothole Lake near Jamestown, North Dakota, USA - PPLs Lake P8 Core (1) Depth... | ecosystem: Environmental > Aquatic > Freshwater... | reverse complement strand
ACGCCACTGGCACTAGCATACGACCTTCCGGCGCTGTGTCAGAATGATCGTAGGCATCCGCGGCCGTCCCCTCCATGCCGCCGGACGTGCTGTGAGGTGCGATGTCCGAAGGGTCGATTTCCGTGCCACCGTCTGCCGGCGGCGACGCTGCCGCGGTGGCCTTGTTGCCACCAGGAACCGACGATCGCCTGCTGGCCGCCATCGTGGCCAACATGTTCGCCGGCGTCATGCTGGCGCGGGCGTCGGACGCGATAATCCTTTATGCGAATCCACAGTTCGCCTCGATGTTCGGCTACGCGCCCGGGGAGCTGGAGGGCAGGCCCGTCGCGGTTCTGAACGCGCCTGGTGAAAAGAGACCCGAAGAGGTCGCCCGCGACATCATCGCGCACCTCGACACTGAGGGTTTCTGGAGAGGCGAAGTCGAGAATTTCAAGAAGGATGGCACCCGCTTCTGGTGCCAGGCCCACGTGACGACGTTCGAACACCCGGCGTATGGGCCGGTCTGGGTGGTCGTCCAGTTGGACGTCACCGCGACGAAGCGCGCCCAGGAGGACCTGCGAAAGAGCGAGGAGCGGCTGGGCCTGGTCCTGCAGGCCACTCACGCCGGCGCCTGGGACTGGAACATACAGACCGGGGAGGTGTACTTCAGCCCGTTCTGGGTCGCGTCGCTGGGCTACTCGACGGCAGAAGTGTCCCCGACCGCCGCGTTCTGGGAGAGCCTCGTCCACCCGGACGACCTGCCTCGCGTCAGGGAGGCCCTGGCGCAGCACTTCGACGGCCGCGCGCCTGTCTACGAGTGCGTGAACCGACTGCGCCGGAAGGACGGCACGTGGCGTTGGAACCTCGATTGCGGCCGGGTGGTCGAACGGACGGCCGACGGCAAGCCACTCCGCATGGTCGGCACGGACACCGACCTTTCCAACCAGCGGTGGTCGGGGCTGAGGGAGATCGTCCGCATCTGCGCAGGCTGCAAGAAGATCTGTGAAGAGGCCGACCACTGGCGCCCGGTCGAGGCTCACTTCGGGGAACGCAGCCTGGCCCAGTTCAGCCACGGGCTGTGCCCGGACTGCGTGCGACAGTTCTACGGCGAGAATCCAGGCGTCGGCTGACAGCCCCCAGCACGGTATAGTGCTCCGCCATGTCCTATCCCGTGTCGGTCGCTCTGGAGCCGGCGCTCACGAATCGGAACCGGCTGACGACGGCGTTCCGGTTGATCCTGGCGATCCCGCACGTGATCCTCGTCGGCGGCGTGGGCCTCGGCACGGCTGGCCAGGACGACCAGCGGACGACGATCGGCGGGGAAGGGGGGCTGCTCGGCGCCGTCGCCATCGTCCTCGCTATCGTGAGCTGGTTCACCATCGTGTTCGCCGGCGTTCACATCACTGGCATCCGGCAGTTCACGTCGTTCTACCTGCGCTGGCGCGTCCGGGCGCTCGCCTATCTCATGTTGCTCGAGGACGCGTATCCACCGTTCGGCGACGCGCCCTACCCGGCGGCTATTGAAATGGTCGACCCGTCAGGCCCGCGCGACCGGCTATCCGTCGGCCTGCGGCTCATCCTCGCGATTCCTCACCTGATCGCGCTGTTCTTCGTGCTCGTGGCGTGGGGTCTCACGGCCATCGCGGCATGGTTCGTCATCCTGTTCACCGGGGCCTATCCACGAAGCCTGTACGGCTTCGGTGTCGCCGCGCTCCAGTGGCGTCTTCGCGTCGAGGCCTACATGCTGCTGCTGGTCGACGACTACCCACCGTTCTCCCTCACAACCGCTCGCTGACCTGTGCCTGCGATGAGCGAGACCCTCCTGTCCGGGGGATACACAATCCGTCGCGCGGTCCCGGATGACGTCGACACCCTGATCGCCTTCACGCTGCAGGAAGCGCAAGAGGCCGAAGGCATCGAGCTCGATGTCGCGGCCGTCCGGCACGGGGTGCGTGGAGCCTTTGACAATCCGGCGCGCGCCACCTGCTGGATCGCTGAGGGCCCGGAAGGCCGCGTCGTCGCCAGCACGTCGGTCGTCACCGAGTGGAGCAACTTCCACGGCGGCGAGTACTGGTGGGTCCAGAGCCTCTACATCGTTCCCGAGCATCGCGGTCGTGGGCTCGTCGACCGCCTCCTGGACCATCTCTGGTCCGCGGCCAGGGCGGCCGGCGCTCTTGATCTCAGGTTGTACGCGCATCGGTCCAATGAGAAGGCGCTGCGCGTGTACAAGCGTTGCGGGTTCAGGCGTCGCCGTACCTGATCCTGACCAGGGCGACGAGGAAGGGCCAGGAGCCGTGATACCGGGGGAGTTCCTCGTCCTCCTCGCCATTCTCGCGATCCTGATCCTCGGCCCGCGCCGGGGAGGAGGGGCGCCCCGGCCCGGTGGCGATCGTTCTTGGCATCGCCCTCCCGGCTTACCTCGTCGTGGCGTTCGGGTTCGGCTGGGTCTGGCACGCCGTCGTCGGGGACATCGCGCAACCGTGATCGGGCGGCGTCGCGTGACAACCGAGTGGCTTGTCGTCACCACGGCCGCGGGTGCATAGTGAGCCCATGGCCCGGATGTCGCCGCACGTGGTCGGCCTGGTGTCGGTCCTCGTTGCCGCGGGCGCCTCGGTGTGGCTCCTGGCCGAGAGCCGCGGGCCTCGCGTCGCCGCGGCCGGCTTCTGGTTCGAGCCCGTGACCTTCCAGTCCGCGCGGCTTGGCGGACCGGTCAGCCCCACTGACCTCCACACCATCTCGTCCATTGCCCGCGCGGAGATCGTGCACGCGTTTGCTGGCCTCAACGTGACGGTGTCGGACCGGCGCGACGCGGCCTATCGGGTGCAGGTGGTGCAGGAGGTGCGCGATCCGCGCACCAGGCGCCATATGAACGTGGCGGGGCAGTCGCGAGGCGTCCCTGGCGTGGGCGGATTCGGCACCGTCAACTTCTCGTTCTTCGCCAGCGGCGCGATGGTCTACACGCCCGACACCGCCACACGCGACGCACTGGTCGAGGCCATCGGGCGCGGCATCGGCCGTGGCGCGGTGCACGAGCTCACGCACCAGCTGCTGCCCAAAGCGCCGCTCCACGCGGGCCGGGACATCCAGAGCTACGAGTACTACTCCGGGGCTCGCCCCGAGCAGTTCTTCGGCCATATGCGCTGGGGCGTCGCGCGGCCCCTGCTGCAGGAAAGGTGGGGACGGTGAGCCAGGAGTCACATCATCGCGAGTGGATTGGGACCCCGATGTCCGCGGAAGACCGCGAAGCCCTGCGCTACGCGAAGGACCTGCTCGAGAACCCCGGCCTGGCCGCCAAGCTCACCGGCATCATCGGAATGCCGCTCGAAAAGGCCATCGCGCTGCTGCCCGAGCGCTGGTCGGACGCGGTGGCCATCGCCACGCGGAAGTCGCTCGACACGGCGCTCCACGTCGCGCTCAACACGCTGGATGACAAGCCGCGCTCGCGCGCGAGTGAGAAGCTGCACAAGCTGGCCGTGGCGGCCACCGGCGCCGGTGGCGGGGCATTCGGCCTGGCGGGACTGCCCATCGAGCTGCCCGTGTCGACCACCATCATGCTGCGATCCATCGCCGACATCGCGCGCAGCGAGGGCGAGGCGCTGGGCGCGCTCGATGCCAAGATGGCGTGCCTCGAGGTCTTCGCGCTGGGCGGCAGGACCACCGCCGACGATGCCAGCGAGTCGTCGTACTTCGTCGTGAGGGCCGCGCTGGCGCGCTCGGTGTCGCAGGCCGCTCAATACGTGGCCCAGAAGAGCCTGGTGGAAGAAGGGGCTCCCGCGCTGGTGCGGTTGATTGCGCAGCTGGCCTCGCGCTTCGGCGCCAACGTCTCCCAGAAAGTGGCCGCCCAGGCCGTTCCCCTCATCGGGGCCGCCGGCGGCGTCGTCGTCAACGTGCTGTTCATGGATCATTTCCAGGACATGGCGCGCGGGCACTTCACGGTGCGGCGGCTGGAACGCATCTACTCGCCCGAGGTGGTGCGAGCCGAGTACGAACGCCTGCCGTAGTCGCGCCCGCGCGAAGGAGGACCGACATGCGCGACGTCCCGTCGCAGCAGGCACTCGACGCCGCTGTCGCGTACGAGAAGCTCTTCGTCCCCGCATTGTTCGGCGAGTGGGCCCCTCGCGTGGCCGAGGCCGCGCACGTGAAGCCGGGCGACCGCGCGCTGGATGTGGCCTGCGGCACCGGCGTGCTGGCACGCTCCCTCTTTGCGCGGGCCGGGACGTCTGGCGCCGTGCACGGCCTGGATGCCAACGCCGGCATGCTGGCCGTGGCCGCGCTTTCGGCGCCGGCCATCTCCTGGCATCAGGGGGTGGCCGAAGCGCTGCCGTATCCCGACCAGTCCTTCGACGTGACCGCGAGCCAGTTCGGCCTGATGTTCTTCAGCGACCGTCTCAAGGCGGTCGGCGAGATGCTTCGCGTGCTGACGCCAGGAGGGCGTCTGGCGGTGGCCGTCTGGGGCCCCCTCGAGACGTCGCCGGGCTACCGCGACGAGGTGAGTCTCCTCGAACGGACGGCGGGGAAGGACGCGGCCGATGCGGTGCGCGCGCCGTTCGCACTCGGCGACCGCCAGGCACTGGCCGCGATGTTCACCGATGCCGGCATGGCGTCTATCCGCGTCACCACGCAACAAGGCACCGCTCGATTCCCGGCCGTGCGCACCATGGTCGAGGCCGACCTCCGGGGCTGGCTGCCGGTCATGGGCGTCGTGCTCACCGAGGAGCAGATCGGCGACGTCCTCGGAGAAGCCGAGGTGGCTCTCGGCTCGTATGTGGACGACACCGGCGCGGTCGCGTTCCCGGTGGCGGCGCACATCGTCACAGGGACGAGGCCATAGCGGACATGGACGCGGCGCGCGATTTCATCGACGCGCGCGGCCCGGCGGAGGGACGCAGAGGAGACCAGATGCCGCCGAAACCCGCCGCCGACCATTCCAGGGGCATCCTGGACCACCTGCTCGAGGGTTGTCAGATCATCAGCCCCGATTGGCGCTACGTCTATGTGAACGACGCGGTGGTGCGCCACAGCAGGAAGGAGCGCGGCGACCTGCTGGGACAACGCATGATGGACGTGTTCCCCGGCATTGAGCAGACCCCGATGTTCACAGCGCTCGAGCGCTGCATGGACCGGCGCGAGCCCTCGCGCCTGTTGAACGAATTCACCTACCCCGACGGCCTCCGGCGCTGGTTCGACCTCCGGATCGCGCCGGTACCTGAGGGCGTGTTCATCCTGTCGTGGGACGTGACGGAGCAGCGGATCGCCGAGCAGACCATCCACACCCAACTGCAGCGCCTGCGAGCGCTGCGCGCAATCGACCGGGCCATCCTGGGGAGCGGCGATCTCGATCTGGCCTTTCGGACGATCCTGGAAGAGGCGCGCGGTCAGCTGGGCGCGGATATCGTGAACCTGAAGCTGTTCAACCCGGCCACGCGCCTGCTCGAGACCGCGGCGGCCGTCGGGCACCGAAGCCCGATGGTGGAAGCCTTGACCCTCCGGCTGGGCGAAGGGGTGGCAGGCACGGCGGCGCTCGAGGGCCGCACCGTCGCGGTACCCACGGTCGCGGGCTCGCCCCTCATCGACGGCGCGCTGCGGGATGCCCTGCGAGCCGAGGATGTCCAGTCGCTGTACGCGTCCCCCCTCATCGCCGGGGACACTCTGATCGGCGTGCTGAACGTGATGCACCGCACCGCCTTCGCGGCACCTGACGACTGGCTCGATTTCCTCGAGACGCTCGCGGGCCAGGCCGCTATCGCCATCGAGCGGGGCCGCGCGATCGCCGGTCTCCAGCGGGCGCACCTCGATCTTCAGCTGGCCTATGACGCCACCATCGAAGGATGGTCGCGGGCACTGGACCTCCGCGACAGGCAGACCGAGGGCCACACACGGCGGGTCACCGACACGACCGTGGAGATGGCGAGGCTGGCGGGAATGACCGACGAGCAGCTCGTCCACGTGAAACGGGGCGCCCTCCTGCACGACATCGGCAAGATTGGCATTGCCGATTCGGTGCTGCTGAAGCCAGGGCCGCTGACCGACGACGAGTGGGAGAAGATGCGGCGGCATCCCACCGACGCCTACGAACTGCTCGCTCCGGTCGCGCACCTGAGGCCGGCCCTCGACATCCCCTACTGCCACCACGAGAAGTGGGATGGCTCGGGCTACCCGCGCGGTCTGAAGGGCGACAGCATTCCGCTCGCGGCGCGTCTGTTCGCGGTGGCCGACGTGTACGATGCGCTCCGCTTCGGCCGACCCTATCGCGACACGTGGCCCGAGGAGCAGGTGCACGCGTTCCTCCGCGCGAAGGCTGGCTCCCACTTCGACCCGGCGGCCGTGGACCTGTTCTTCAAGGCCAGGGACCAGCAGCGCCAACCAGCCTGAAACGCGGACACCACTCCAGGACCATGCCCGCCAACAGCGCCGGTGTCTTGCTGTACCGCATGCATCTCGGCACCCTCCAGGTGCTGCTCGTGCACCCAGGCGGTCCGTACTGGCAACGCAAGGATCTCGGCGCGTGGTCCATTCCGAAGGGCGAGGTGCACGAAGGCGAGGACCTGCTCGCCGCGGCCCGACGGGAGTTGCAAGAAGAGACAGGCGCCACGGCCGAGGGCCCCGCGCGTTCCCTCGGTCATGTCCGCATGAAGAGCGGCAAGATGGTGCATGCCTGGGCCATCGCGGGGAACTTCAATCCCGATGGCCTGCAGAGCATCACCTTCGACCTGGAGTGGCCCCGCGGTTCGGGAGTCATGCGGTCGTTCCCGGAGGTGGACCGCGCCGGGTGGTTTGCGCTGGACGAAGCGCGCCGTCGGATCCTGCCTGCGCAGGCGCCGTTCCTGGACGCGCTGGCCGCGGCACTCGCGCAATGAACGACATCTCCATGTGGATCAGAGCGCTGGTCACGGTGGCCGCTATTGCCACCGCTGAGACCCTGCACGGCATCGCACGCACCCTGTGGCTCGCGCCCGTCGTGGGTGACGATCGGGCGCGACAGATTGCGGTCTTCACCGGGTCGCTGCTGATCCTCGCCATCGCCACGCTCGCCATCCGCTGGATCGGCCCCCGCACCGTCGCCAGGAAGCTGGGGGTGGGGGGGCTGTGGCTCGTGGTCATGCTCGGATTCGAACTGGGCCTCGGCCGGGCCCTCGGCATATCCTGGGCGCGCCTGGCATCCGACTACGATCCGCGCCAGGGTGGGCTCATGCTGCTCGGCATGGCGGTCCTGTTCCTGGCACCCACCATTGCTGCCCGGATTCGCAGGCCGAAGCTGTGATGACGCTACAGGATCAGTTCGGCCAGATCGACATCTATCTCTTCGACCAGTTGCAGCGGGGCCGGATCAGGCCCGGCATGCGCGTGCTGGACGCGGGTTGCGGCGGCGGGAGGAATCTCGTGTACCTCCTGCAGAACGGATACGACGTCTGGGCCTCGGATGGCAACGCCGAGGCGCTGATACAGGCCAGGGCGCTCGCGACGCGACTGGCGCCGGCGCTCCCACCGTCGCACTTCCGCGTCGAGCCCGTGGAGCAGTGTTCCTTCGAGAGTGCGTTCTTCGATGTGGTGATCAGCAGCGCCGTGCTGCACTTCGCCAGGGACGACGCACACTTCGACGCGATGGTGGCCGAGTTGTGGCGCGTGCTGAAGCCCGGCGGGCTCCTGTTCTGCCGGCTGGCCTCCAGCATCGGCCTCGAGGGCGCACGACCACTGGGGCAGAACCGCTTTGTCTTGCCCGATGAGTCCGAGCGCTATCTCGTCTCGGCGGAACGCCTGCTGGCCAAGACGCGTGAGCTGGGTGGGACGCTGCTCGATCCGCTGAAGACGACCGTCGTGCAGGATCAGCGGTCCATGACGACGTGGGTGGTGGGGAAATAGGAGGCGGCCCCCGGACAGCTGGGCCGCCTTGGTTCGCGGTCTGCTCAGCGAACGGAGGTGACGAACGCCGCGGGGACACGCCCGACACTGGTGCGCAGCCGATCCAAACCCGTGCGGGCCGTCAGGTGGCGAACGACCACTCGAAGGTAGTACGCCTTGGGCTACTCAGTTCTCACGTCCGTCTGGTTCACCCGACCCATACTGCCGCCTCGCCGCCTCGAGCCGCTCGACGACCCGCGCCACCAGCGCGGGCGGCTCGGTCACGCGTGCCGAGGGACCGAACCCCAGGATCCACGCCTCCAGCCCCCAGTCGACCACGACGTCGAGGGTGAGGCGCACGCCGCCATCGCGGCGCTCCTCGAGGCGCTGGCTGGGATGCCAGTCGCGCTCGCGGATGTACGGCGCCTCGGCCGGCGTGAAGTCGACGACCACACGCTCGGGCGTGCCGGAGTACACGGTAAGCGAGTCCGGGAACACGCCCGCGCTGGCCTCCTTTGGATCGAAGGTCTCTTCCAGCACCACCAGCGACTCGAGGCGCTGTACGGCAAACGTCCGCATCTCGCCGTAGATGGGCACGAAGGCAAACAGGTAGAGCGTCCCCTGTGCATAGGCGACGCGGTAGGGCTCGACGAGGTAGTCCTTCACCTGCTGGCTGGCGAACGAGTGGTAGCGCATGCGGACGCGCCGGTGGCCAAGGATGGCGCCCATCAGCGCATCCACCAGCCGCGGTGCCGCGCGGGGCACCCGGGCCGTCGGCGCCTTGGCGGCCAGAGCCGAGGGGAGCTGGTCGAGGAAGCGCCATAAGGCCGGCGGCAGGGCGTCGGCCAGCTTGTCGAAGGCCGAGGTGAGGCTGTCGCGGAACGGGTCCCCGGCGAGCGCTGCCAATAGCGTGCGGCTCAAATAGAGCGCGCACAGCTCCGAGAGCGAGAACCCGGCCGACGCCAGCCCGCCGAACACCTCGCGGTTCAGCGTGTAGCGGGTCTTGCCGTCCACGCGTGACGACTCGATAGGGAAGCCGGCCTGCGCCAACGCGTTCAGGTCGCGCCGGATCGTGCGGTCCGAGACGCCCTCGCCGGCGGCTTCCTGCAGGTCGGGCAGCGAGAGGCCACGGGCGCGGCCTTCGAGGGCCAGCAGGATGCGCCACTGGCGCACGATCTCGGCATGACGTTCCATCGTGACCTCATCTGTCCAACCCGGCAGGTAGGCTTGCCGACATGATGCTGCGACTTCGGTTTGGCCGGCGGGCGCCGGCCGTCAGGCATGCCTGCCGCGAATGCGAATCCCGGCGCGCACTCTTCCGCTATCGGGGCCTCGTCAAGTGGGATCGGTATCACACGCTGTGCTTCCCGTGTTACCGGAGGCATGTGGATCGACTCAGGGCGGCCGCGCGTGTTTCTCCGCCTGCCGGAAACCCGTCACGCGCCGAGCCCGTGGCCGAAAAAAGCGCCGCCGTGGCGTGACGGCCGGAGGCACGCCGCTTGTATACTTTCCCGGTATGCGTAGCGTCCATCGTGCCCCCTTCCTGCTCGCCCTCGTTCTGCTCGCCGGCTGGGTGGTTTCCGTCCAGGCCCAGTCGAGCCGCTGTGCCGACTGCCACATCGCCAACCAGCAGTCCGCCGCCCCCAACTGGAGCGGGTTTGCCCTTCGCCATCTGCAGGACTGGGACTTCTCGCCCCACTCGCGCAACAACGTGGGCTGCGAGAAGTGCCACGGCGGCAATGCCAACACGTTCGAGAAGTTCCAGGCGCACCAGAACATGCTGCCAGCCTCGAGCCCCGCGAGCCCTGTGAGCCGCGTCAACCTGCCCAAGACCTGCGGAACGTGCCACACCGGGCCATTCGTGTCGTTCCAGAAGAGTCAGCACTACAAGCTGCTCCTGAGCGGCGACGACCGCGGACCGACTTGCTCCACCTGTCACGGAGAGGTGGGCGCGCACCTGCTGTCGCCGGCCTCGTTGTCGAAGCAGTGCGCCACCTGCCACGGCCCCGGCCGCGAGCAGGAGCGTACGGGGCGTGGCGACGAAGCCCGAATGCTCATGACTGAGGTGCGCGGGGTCCGGGCGCAGCTGAACGAGGCGCAGAGCATCATCCGCCGCATCAAGGACAAGACGCTGCGCGCGAAGTTCGAGGAGCAGTACCGGCAGGCCGAGGTGCCCGTCATCGAGGCGCGCAACGCCGGTCACGAGTTCGTGTTCGACAACCTGAAGGAGCGGCTGGATCGCGCGAAGCAGCGCGCCGAGGCGCTCATGGACGCTCTGGCGAACCAGTAGCCACGGCCAGCGCGGGCACGAGCGGCCGGCGCCGCTCGTCGCGCGGGTAGTAGACACGTTCCAGGAACAGCCCGGATGCCGGGGCGGTGAGTCGCGCCGGCATGCCAGACTCCTCGCCCAGCAGTCGCTGAACGTCCGCCGGCTCCAGCCGGCCGCACCCCGCTTCCACCAACACGCCCACCATCCGGCGGACCATCTTCCAGATGAAGTGCGACCCGCCCACGCGGACGAGCACCAGGTCGCCCACCTCGCCCACCGTTACCTCTTCGACCAGCACCTCGGTGGATGTCTCGTCCGGGTCGTCGTCGCTGAACGAGCGGAAGTCGTGCATGCCCGTGAACACCGCCGCGGCCGCTCGCATGCGCTCCACGTCGATGGCGTCCCTGACCCACCACACGTAGGGCTTGCCAAAGGCCGACCGGCGCCGGCTCACCTGGTACAGGTAGCTGCGCGCCACGGCGGCGTGCCGTGCATGGAAGCGCGCGGGCGCCGGCTCGATGCGAAGCAGGTTGATGTCGGCCGGCAGTTCGTCGTTCACCTGCCGGCGCAGCGTCTCCGGGGGAATCCGCAGGTTGATCTCGAGGTGCGCCACCTGGTGCAGCGCGTGCACCCCGGCGTCGGTCCGGCCCGAGCCCTGGAAGTCGAAGACCCGCTGGCTGGTGACCTGGGCGATGGCGCGCTCGATCTCTCCCTGGACGGTGCGGGCGTTCTTCTGCTTCTGCCAGCCGCTGTAGCGCGTGCCGGCGTATTCGAGCGTGACTTTGTAGCGGGCCATCGGGAAATGATCATAGCCGGGAGTCGGGAGTCGGGAGTCGGCCGTCGGGAGTCGGCTAGAATCCGGCCATGCACACACCCGTTCACGCCGCCAATCTTCCCAAGCCCGTGGGACCTTACTCGCCGGGCATGAACTTCGAGCGTCTCATCTTCGTGTCGGGGCAGGGCGCCACCGATCCCGCCACCGGCCAGCTGGCGGGCACGGACGTGGAGGCGCAGACCGAGCAGTGCCTGAAGAACCTGCGCGCCATCCTGCAGGCGGCGGGGTCGGACCTGCAGCACGTGCTGCGGTGCGGGGTCTTCCTGCTGGACATGAAGGAGTTCCAGCAGATGAACGGCGTCTACGCGCGGGTGTTCGGCGAGCACCGCCCGGCGCGGACCACCATCCAGGCCGCGGGCCTGCCCGGCGAGGGCCTGCGCGTCGAGATCGACTGCATCGCCTACGTGCCGTGAGTAAGAAAAGAGACCACGAAGGCACGAAGCACCTCGCGGTCCCTTCGTGTCCTCGTGGTTTCTGTTATTTCTTGCCCTGGTTCACGACGTTCATCGCCGTGGTGATGACCGCGGCGATATCGGCCACGTTCGAGGGCAGGATGATGGTGTCGGCGTTGTTGATGACCTTGCCGAACTCGCCGATGTACTGCTCGGCGACGCGCAGCTGAATGGCCTCGGCGCCACCGGCCATCTGCGAGGCCTCGGCCACGCGGCGGATGCCCTCGGCGGTCGCCGTCGCCACCGCCAGGATCGCCGCGGCCTGGCCCTCCGCCTCGTTGATTTGCTGGGTCTTGCGCGCCTCGGAATTCTTGATCGTCTGCTGCTTGTCGCCTTCGGCCGTGTTGATGGCGGCGTCACGGACGCCTTCGGAGGTGAGGATGACCGCGCGCTTCTCGCGTTCGGCGCGCATCTGCTTTTCCATGGCGGCCAGCACGTCCTGCGGCGGCGTGATGTTCTTGATCTCGTAACGCAGCACCTTCACGCCCCAGGGCTCGGTGGCCTTGTCCAGTTCGGCGACGACCGCGGTGTTGATGTTGGTCCGCTCTTCAAAGGTGCGGTCCAGATCGATCTTGCCCACCTCGCTGCGAAGCGTCGTCTGGGCGAGCTGCGAGATGGCGAACAGGTAGTCCGAGATGCCGTAGGAGGCGCGCTCCGGGTTCAGCACCTTCAGGTAGAGCACGCCGTCCACGCCCACCTGTACGTTGTCGCGCGTGATGCAGACCTGCGCCGGGATGTCGACGGCCGACTCCTTCAACGAGTGCCTGTAGCGGATGACGTCGATGAAGGGCACCAGGATATGAAAGCCGGCGTCGAGCGTGCCGGAGTAGCGCCCGAGGCGCTCCACCACGAACGCACTCTGCTGGGGCACCACGATGGCGGTCTTCGCCAGCACGATGAGAACCAGGATGGCGAGCAGGATGATGACGAACAGGCCGCCTTCGAACATGGGAGGCTCCTTAGGGGAGAGTGCAGGGTGCTGGGTGCCGAGTGCTGAGTGCGAGTGCCGGGTGCAGAGTGCGAGTGCTGAGTGCTGAGTGCTCGTTCAAGGTGCGGCTACTCCGGACGGACGCCGAGCAGCAGGCCGTCGACGCTGACCACCGTGCAGCGCTGCCCGCTGGCCACCACCGCCCCGGCCACGTTGCGCGCGCTCCATGTCGACCCGCGCACTTCCACGCGGCCGACCGCGCCGGGCAGGATGTCGCCCTGAGGAACGGCCAGCACGCCGACCAGCGAGTCCACGTCCGGTGGGGGAGGCGCCTGGAAGCGCTCCTGCAGCTTCCCGCGAAATACCAGCAGGTAGCCGAGGGACAGCACCGAAAAGAGCAGCCACTGCAGCCACCCGGCCTCGATCACGCCGACGCGCTGCAGCACGCCCACCGTGAGCGCGCCGAGACCGAAGAACATGATGAAGAAGCCGCTGGGTGTGGCCAGTTCCAGCACCATCAGCGCGAGGCCCCCGGCGAACCACATCCACCAGTCCATGCGCGCATTATAGGGGCTTCGTCGCCTTCGCGTATGATCGATGGTTCCTATGCCATCCATACTCGTGACCAACGACGACGGCGTGTCATCCGCCGGCATCCACGCCCTGGCGGAAGCCCTGCGTCCGCTGGGTGACATCACCATCGTCGCGCCCACGCACGAGGCGTCGGCCATCGGCCACGCCCTCACGCTGCGCCGGCCGCTGCGCATCGAGGACCACGGCCCCGGGGTGTACGCCGTGGACGGCACGCCCACGGATTGCGTCAATCTCGGCGTCGAGATCGTCCTCAGGCGCATGCCAGACCTGGTGGTCTCGGGCATCAACAAGGGATGGAACCTGGGCGATGACGTCACGTACTCCGGAACGGTGGCCGGCGCGATGGAAGCCGCGCTGCTGGGCATTCCGGCCATCGCGGTGTCGCTGAAGCGCACGCCGACGTTCGACTTCTCGTTCGCGGCCGACGCGGCCGCCACCGTGGCGCGCGCGGTCCTGGCGGGGAACTGGCCGGCGCGCACGTTCCTGAACATCAACGTGAACACGGGCCAGCCGAAGGGCTTCCGCGTGACGACGCAGGCGCGCCGGAACCACGTGACGAAGATCGACTCGCGCCTCGACCCGCGCGGCCAGCCGTACTACTGGATCGAGGAAGCGCTGGACGACTGGCACCCGGAGGGCGGGCGATCGGACTACGAGGCCGTCATGGAAGGGTACGTGTCGGTGACGCCGCTGCAGGCCGACCTGACCGATCACGCGGCGCTGCCCGCACTCGACGCTCTCGTGAGGTGAGGTGGCAGCCCGGGCGGCGCATCCTCGGGGAGTCCCAAGGATGCGCTCGCCGAGCGAGACACTAGGGGAGGGCGGTGACGCACGCGGCCGTTACCGTGAGGGTCCACGTGGGCGCGCCCGCCTGGTTCTCGCGGACCGTCACGGTCCAGTCACTGGCGCTCGAAGGGCTGTTGGCCAACACCAAGGTGGTGGTGAGCCCGCTCGTCCCGAACCCGCCGCCCAGCACGACCTTGCCCGCCGGGCACGTCGCGGTGACCGTCTTCGTGGACGCGTTATTGCGGGGACTGGTCGCCACCACCTGCTCGTAGCCACTGACGCCGGGGATCCCTTGCGGTCCCTGGAGGCCCATCGGCCCCGCGGGCCCCTGCGGGCCTACCGGTCCCAGATCACCCTGCGGTCCCGCGGGCCCCTGCACCCCGTCCGCACCCGCGGGCCCCTGCGGCCCAGCCGGACCCTGCTCGCCCTGCGCTCCTGCCGGACCCGCGGTACCCTGCTCGCCTTGCGGACCCGCCGGCCCCTGGGCACCCTCCGCACCGGCCGGCCCCTGCGGCCCCGCCGGGCCCTGCGCCCCGTCTGCGCCGGCAGCCCCCGGCGACCCAGCCGGACCCTGCTCGCCCTGCGGTCCTGCGGCACCCGCGGAACCCTGCTCGCCCTGCGGCCCCGCCAGACCCTGCTCACCCTGCGGCCCTGCAGAGCCTGCCGGCCCCTGCGCGCCGTCCGCGCCCGCGGGCCCCTGCGGCCCCGCCGGGCCCGCCGGCCCCTGCGCACCGTCCGCGCCCGCCGGTCCCTGCGGCCCAACCGGACCCGCGGAACCCGGCTCGCCTTGCGGACCCGCCGGCCCGTTGGGCCCCTGCGGACCAGCGGGCCCCTGGGCACCTTCCGCACCGGCCGGCCCCTGCGGCCCCGCCAGACCCTGCTCACCCTGCGACCCTGCAGAGCCTGCCGGCCCCTGCGCGCCGTCTGCGCCCGCGGGCCCCTGCGGCCCCGCCGGGCCCGCCGGCCCCTGCGCACCGTCCGCGCCCGCCGGTCCCTGCGGCCCTGCCGAACCCGCGGAACCCGGCTCGCCTTGCGGCCCTGCCGGCCCGGCGGGGCCCTGCGGCCCCTCGGGACCAGAGGGACCGGGAGTGCCAATCACGCCACCAAGCAGGTCGCCGTTTCGAAGCACCACGCCGGCTGACTCGAGAACCGGCGCGAACGACGAGTTCGTCGAGGTAACCGCCACTAGGTAGTAGCGGTCGAGGACGGTCCCGCGGAACGGCGGCGTCACCCGCACCACGACTTGGCCGGTCCCGTCGAGTACGCCCGTGGCCAGGACCATGGCGTCCGGACCGAGGGGGAGCGCGACGCCTCCATGGGTCAGGCCCGCGCCAAGCGCGCTGCCGCCCACTGCATAGAACTGTCCCGGCGGCCCCACGACCGTCACGGAAACCGCATCGCCGGCAGCCACGACATCCTGGGCAACGGATACCTGCACCGACTGCGCCTGCGCCTGGGCGCTCATCGCCAGGACGCAGATGCCCACAAACACTCGACTCACCACGGACCTCAAAACGGTTCTCATCACACGACTCCAGCGGCGCAAGTGCCAGGATTCTCGCCGTCGATGACCCTGATTGGGCTTCCTTCAAGCCACAGCGGTAAGACGGCTTCTCGCCCAGCCCATGGGCAACTTCCGGGCCAGCCGTTGGATGTCGTTAGATGCACGAAATTGCTCGTAACGACACCATTTTCGGTGTCATCACATGCCTGTCAATGAGCGTTAATGTCATTTACTGTCGTTTAAGTGACAAAAACTGTAAGGGGGTTTGAGAAAGCCGAACGCGTCCGCCTGGCCTGTGATACACTCCGAAGCTGCCATCGGGGCGTGGCTCAGCTTGGTAGAGCGCTCGGTTCGGGACCGAGAGGTCGCTGGTTCGAATCCAGTCGCCCCGACCACTTTCCGCCGCACAGGCCCGCGCGTTCCGCGGGCCTTTGTGCTTTCCGGGACCCCGTGACCGATTCCGGCCCTCTCCCACGCTCCCGCGTGTCGCTCACCAGCCTCGCTATCGCGGCGGGCGGACTGGCGCTGCTGGTCGTGAGCGTCCGCCAGGCCGGCTGGGACACCATCGTCGACAGTCTCCGCCGCGTGGGGCCATGGCTCCTGCTTGTGGTGTTGCTCGGCGCCGCGCGCATGGCGTTCCGGGCGCGGGCGTGGACTGTCTGTTCGCGCGCCCGCCACGAGACCGGCATCCCGTTCCGGGCCTCGTTCGTCGCCATCCTGGCCGGCGATGCCCTGGGCAATCTCACTCCCCTGGGCCTGCTCGCCAGCGAGCCCGCGAAGGTGGTGATGGGACGGCGCCACGTCTCAACCGCCGACAGCCTGTCGTCGGTGGCCGTCGAGAACGGCTTCTACACCGCGTCGGTCGCCGCGATGCTGCTGGGCGGCGTGTGGGTGATGCTGCAGCGCGCCAACGTGCCGTCGCTCCTCGCACGCGTGGGCGAGGGTATCGTGGTCGCTGCCCTGGCAGGGGGCGCGGTGGTGCTCTGGATGTTCCGGACGCGGCCGGCGGTGCTGTCGCGGCTGGGCGCGCTGGCCGGCCGGCTGCGCGGCGGACCCACGTCAGCCGGTGCGCTCGCGGAGCTCGAGCGCAGCATCTACGACGTCGTCCACTGGCCAATCGCGAGGCTGGTTCACGTGGCGGGATGGGAGGCGCTCTTCCACGTCGCGGCGGTCGCCGAAGTCTGGCTCATCCTGCGCGTGATCCCGGGGGGACAGGGCACCACGCTCACCGACGCGTTCCTCATGGAGACGACGGGGCGGTTCATCACGGTGGCCTTCAAGTTCATCCCCTACCGGCTCGGTGTGGACGAGATCGGATCCGGGTCCGTGTCGCAGCTGCTGGGATTGGGAGCGCCGGCCGGCGTCACGCTCGCGCTGGTTCGCCGCGTGCGCATTCTCCTGCTGAACGCGGTCGGCATCGTCCTGCTCGCGCGCGATCAGGCTACACTCAAACACTGACTGCAGGTGTCGTGTCCTCATGGAGTGCACCATGACCAGCCCCGGGAAACTCATCACACTGGCAGGCGCGGCCGCGATCGCCCTGTCCACCTGGACCTACCTGGCCCCCGTCACCGCGGCGCAATCCGCGCCCGTGGTGGATGAAGGCCTTTACAGCGGCATGCGCTGGCGCAGCATCGGCCCCGCGCGTGGCGGCCGCTCCATTGCGGTCGGCGGCAGCGATGCGCGCCCGAACGAGTACTGGTTCGGCGCCACGGGTGGCGGCGCGTGGAAGACCACCGATGGCGGCAGCAACTGGGAGCCGATGACCGACGGCAAGATCACGACCTCGTCGATCGGGTCGCTCGCCGTCTGCGAGTCGAACCCCGACATCGTCTACATCGGCGGGGGCGAGACGCAGTTCCGCGGCAACATCATCCAGGGCGACGGCATTTACAAGACGACGGATGGCGGCAAGACGTGGACGCACCTGCCGCAGCTGCGCGACTCGCAGGCCATCGCGCGCATCCGCCTGCACCCCACCAACTGCGACACCGTCTATGCCGCGGTCTTCGGCCAGGTCTACAACGACCATCCCGAGCGTGGCATCTTCAAGTCCACCGACGGCGGGCAAACGTTCCGGAAGACCCTCTATCGCAACGAGAAGACCCCCGGCGTGGATCTGTCGATCGATCCAAAGAACCCCAACGTGATCTACGCGGGCCTGTGGGAGGCTTTCCGCAGCCCGTGGGGCATGTCGAGCGGTGGCCCCGGCAGCGGGCTCTTCAAGTCCACCGACGGCGGCGACACCTGGACGGAGATCACGAAGAACCCCGGCCTGCCCGACGGGCCCTGGGGCAAGGTCGGCGTCTCGGTGTCGCCTGCGGACGGCAACCGCGTCTACGCGATCATCGAGAACGAGAAGGGCGGCCTCTATGTCTCCGATGATGCCGGGGCCAGCTGGAAGCTGATCAACGACAACCGGAACATGCGGCAGCGCGCCTTCTACTACACGCGCGTCGTGGCGGATACGAAGGAGAAGGACACGGTCTACGTGCTGAACGTCCAGTTCTTCAAGTCCACGGACGGCGGGAAGACGACCACGACGATCCGCGTGCCGCACGGCGACAACCACGACCTCTGGATCTCGCCGTCCGACAACCAGCGCATGGTCCAGTCCAACGACGGCGGGGGCAACGTGACGGTGAACGGCGGCCGCACCTGGACGAGCCAGGACTTCCCGACCGGGCAGTTCTACAACGTGTTCACGACGAGGCACGTGCCCTACCACGTGTGCGGCGCCCAGCAGGACAACTCCACGGCCTGCGTGGGCAGCCAGGCGCAGGCGGGGGCAGGCGAGGGCAGCCTCCCGCCCATCTTCTACGCGGCGGGTGGCGGTGAGAGCGGCTACATCGCGCCGGATCCCAACGACGTGAACGTGTTCTACGCGGGCAGCTACGGCGGCTTCCTCAGCCGGCTGGACCGCGAGACGGGCCAGCAGCGCGCGGTGAACATCTACCCGAACAACCCGATGGGATACTCCGCGATCGACATCAAGGAGCGGTTCCAATGGACCTACCCCATCGTCTTCTCGCCGGTGGACGGGAAGACCCTGTACGCCGCGTCGCAGCACCTGTGGCGCACCACCAACGGGGGCCAGAGCTGGGAGAAGATCAGCCCCAACCTCACGCGCTCGGACCCGAAGACCATGCAGGCCTCGGGCGGACCGATCACGAGAGACCAGACCGGCGTCGAGACCTACGCGGTGATCTTCACCATCGCCGCGTCGTGGCAGGACGCCAACACCATCTGGACCGGATCGGACGATGGATGGGTGCACGTCACGCGTGACGGGGGCAAGAACTGGGAAAAGGTGACGCCGCCGGACCTGCCGGACTTCACCCGCATCAGCCTCATCGAAGTGTCGCCGCACCAGGACGGCGTGGCGTATCTCGCCGGCAACCGGTATCAGCTCGGCGACCGCCGGCCGTACCTCTACAAGACGGCCGACTTCGGCAAGACCTGGTCCCAGATCGTCACCGGCATCCCGGAGAACGACTTCCCGCGCACCATCCGCGAGGACCCGAAGCGGCGCGGGCTGCTCTACGTCGGCACCGAGCACGGCATCTACGTCTCGTTCAACGACGGCGCGTCGTGGCAGTCCCTGAAGCTCAACCTCCCGACGACGCCCGTCCACGGCATCGTGGTGGAGGAGCGGGACCTGGTGATTGGCACGCACGGCCGCGGGTTCTACATCCTCGACAACATCGGGGTGCTGCGCCAGGCGACGCCCGAGCTCACCAACGACAACCTGTTCGTGTTCGAGACCTTCAACCCCATGCGCGGGCGCGACCGCAATGTCACGTTCGACTACTACCTGGGCAAGGGCGCAGACGAGGTGAAGATCGAGTTCCTGGACGCGCAGGGCGGCGTGCTGCGGTCGTTCACCGGAACCCCGAAGGCCGCGGAGACCCCCGAGCCCCAGGGCGACGGCGGGGGATTCTTCGGCGGCGGCCCGCCGCGGGTCGGCGTGGCGAAGGGCATGAACCGCTTCACGTGGGACATGCGCTACGAGGGCGCCATCGTGTTCCCGGGCATGATCATGTGGGCCGCGCAGCCGCAACGCGGCCCCGCGGCGCCTCCCGGAAAGTACTCGGTCCGCATCACCGCGAACGGCGAGACGAAGACGCGCGACTTCTCGCTGGGCATCGACCCGCGCCTGGTGGCCGACGGCATCACCGAGGCGTATTTGCTCGAGCAGTTCAAGCTCTCGCAACAGGTGCGCGACAAGGTGACGGCGGCCAACATGGCCGTCGTCCAGATTCGGGGGATTCGCGACCAGATCAACCAGCGCCTCGAGAAGGTGGGCCCGCGGCGGAAGGCGGAGATCCAGAAGCTCGCCGACAGCGTGCTCAACTCGCTGGCGTCGGTGGAGCAGGAGGTCTACCAGGTGCGGAACCAGAGCGGTCAGGATCCACTCAACTACCCGATCAAGTTGAACAACAAGATCGCGGCCTTGATGGGGATCATCGAGAGCGCCGACCACCGGCCGACGCAGCAGACCTACGAGGTGTTCGACGAGCTGTCGAAGGCCCTCGACACCGAGCTCCAGAAGAAGGACGCCACGCTCAAGACCGATCTCCCGCGTCTGAACGCCGCGTTCCAGCGCGAGAAGATCGAGGCGGTGAATACCGACGTGCCGGCGCCGCCGCAGACGCCTCAGCCGCGGCGGCAGTAGGCACTTCGCATCACCACGTGCCGGGCCGGACCTCGATCCGGTCCGGCAACGAGAGATGCGATTGCGCCCATCAGTTTCGAGGGGCCGCTTTCAATATCGTCAGTCAGGCCGGGCGCAGCAAATCTCCGTGCAATCGTGCGCGAGATCGGCGACCAGCGCGGTTACGCTACGGCACGTGCCTCAGACGGTCCCACCTGACGTCGTTGCGATGTTCGTCGAGCGGGCGAGCGAGATCTTCTACCGGGTTCGCATCGACGGCGACCCGTTTCGGGGTGTCGTGACGTTCGTGAGTCCGCAGTGCCAGCGCCTGACCGGCTATTCGCCCGAGGAGTTCAAGACGGGCCCGAACCGCTGGCTCGATCGGGTGCATCCCGACGACATGCCCGAGATGATGCGTCAGACACTGGCGATCCTCGCGTCGGGGCAGGAGGGCACGAGGACCTACCGGCTCCGCGACAGCGAGGGACGTTACCGGCACATCGAGGATCGCGTCGTGCCCACGATGGACGCGACGGGCGGCGTGGCCGGCTACCAGGGCATCGCTCGGGACATCACGGAGCGCGTGGAGCACGAGGAGCAGCGGCGGCGCGCCGTCGAGGCGCTGAAGAACGCCGAGCGCGGCGAGGCGCTCGGCCGCCTCGCCGCCGGCATCGCGCACGACTTCAACAACATCCTCACCGTGATCCTCGGGCTGTCAGAGGCCGTCCAGTGCCAGCTGGGCGACGGCCATCCCGCCGCCGCCGACCTGCTGGAGATCGACGCTTCGGCGCAGCGCGCCGCGCGGCTGGTGCGGCAGCTGCTCGGCTTCAGCCGGAGCCAGGAGGTGGAGCCCGAGTCGGTGTCGCTCTCGGCCCACCTTCCCGCGCTCGACGCGATGCTGCGCCACGCCGCGGGCGATCGCGTGAACCTGCAGATGGTGCTCGACCCGTCCCCGTGGCCGGTGTTCATCGATCCCTCGCAGGTGGACCAGATCGTGCTGAACCTGGTGACCAACGCCCGTGACGCGATGCCCGAGGGCGGCCTGTGCGAGATCACCGCGTGCAACGTGGAGCTGACGCGCGAGTTCTGCCAGGCGCACGCCGGCGCCGTGCCCGGTGACTACGTGTGCCTCCGCGTGCGCGACACCGGCGTCGGGATGGAGCCGGACGTCGTGAAGCACGCCTTCGTGCCGTTCTTCACGACCAAGCCGGAAGGCCAGGGGACGGGCATCGGGCTCGCGTCGGTGTTCGGCATCGTGAAGCAGAACCTCGGGTACGTCCTCATCGAGAGCGAGGTGGGGAAGGGCACGACCGTCAGCGTGTACCTCCGCCGGCACCAGGAGGCGGCGCCGCTCGACGCCCGGTGACGCGTCGCATAAAATAGGCGGATGCGCGTGGCCCGGCGGTTCCTGGTGAGCGGACGCGTCCAGGGCGTGGGGTTCCGGTACTTCGCCGCCGATGTGGCACGACGCGAGGGGCTTTCGGGCGCCGTGCGCAACCTGGACGACGGGACCGTGGAGGCGGTCGCGGAAGGCGAGGCCGAGGCACTGGTCCACTTCGAGCGCGCGCTGCGCCAGGGCCCCTCACGATCCCGTGTCGAGCACGTCCGCGTCGAGGACATCGAACCGCTGACGACAACCCACTCTTTCCTCATCGCCTGAGCCCGTCTCCTGATCCCTGACTCCTGACTCCTTCTCCCTATGGACCACTTGAAGTCGAAAATCCGTCACGTTCCCGATTTTCCGAAGCCGGGGATTCTCTTCTACGACATCACCACGCTGCTGAGCGACGCGCGCGGCTTTCGCGACACGGTGGACGCGCTCGCCGCGCCCTACATGGGCGAAGACATCGACTCGGTCGTGGGCATCGAGAGCCGGGGCTTCATCCTCGGCGCGGCCGTCGCCAACGCCCTGGGTTGCGGCTTCGTGCCCATCCGCAAGCCCGGCAAGCTGCCGTCGCGCACGGTCAAGGCCAGCTACTCGCTCGAGTACGGCGCCGACAGCCTCGAGATGCACGACGACGCCGTGAAACCGGGCAGCCGCGTCCTGATCGTGGACGACGTGCTGGCCACGGGCGGCACGGCGGAAGCGGCGGCGAGCCTGGTGAAGCAGATTGGCGGCGATCTGCGCGCGCTCGCGTTTCTCATCGAGCTGAACTTCCTGAAGGGGCGCGACCGGCTCCCGGGAGAGTCGGTGTACTCGGTGCTGCAGTACTGAAGGCACAAGGCAGCCTTCTGCCTTTTGCCTTAAGATCTTCCCGTTCGCGCCCGTAGCTCAGCGGATAGAGCACCCGCCTCCTAAGCGGGGGGTCGCCGGTTCAATTCCGGCCGGGCGCGCCATTTACCCGCAGGTCCTTATCCTTCCCCGCGGCCGCCCGCGCATCGATCGACGCCCTCGGCGGACGCTCGAGCACGCGCGTCGGACGCAGGAGCATGTACGCCGGGGAATCCTGCATCGACCCTGTAATGATTCGGTAAAGGTGGCGGCTCTCCCGACGCGATCTCGATTTCTCCAATAGAGGCGTTTCCGCAGGCGCGGAACGTCCAGGAAGGAAATCGAGATGCGTACCGTTTTCTTTGCGTTGCTCTGTCTGCTGCCCGCGGCGGCAAGTGCCCAGCCGCTCGGTACGTTCCGCTGGCGTACGGAACCCTACTGCAACGTCGTCACCGTCACGGTCACGCAGAACGCCGGCGTCTACACGCTCGACGGCTTCGATGAGCAGTGCGGCGGCAATCCGCGCCTCCCCGTGCACGGCATCGCCGTCCTCCAGGCCAACGGCAGCATCACGCTCGGCTTCGACGTCGTGACCATCCCCGGCGGCACGCCGGTGTCCATCGAAGCCGGCATCAGCCCCTCGTCGCTGAGCGGCACCTGGCGCGACAGCGCCGGCAACTCGGGGGACTTCACCTTCAACCCCGCGTCCACCGGCGGGGCCGGCCCGCGGACGGGTCCCGTCCCGCCGGCGCCGATCCCCAGCTCGTTCGTGCTCCAGCCGCAGGGCGGGTTCGCCGCCATCGGCGACGCGAATCAGCCGAGCGCCATTCCGGCGAGCGGTCCGGGCCGCCGGATGATGTGGCACCAGGCCAAGGCCGCGTTCCGGTCAGGCGAGGCCTTCGGCGCCGAGTGGGACGAGAGCTCGGTCGGCGTCGCGAGTTCGGCGTTCGGGGCGGGCGTGCTGGCCAGCGGACCGGCTTCGTTTGCCGCCGGGTCGAGCCTGGCCGCGCACGGAGCGTCCAGTGTCGTTCTGGGCTCATTCGCCGTCACGCCGGCGTTCGCGGAGGGCGCCTTCGTCTTCGGCGATCGCTCGACCGTCGCCAACCTGACGGCCGTCGGCCCGAACGTCTTCATGGTGCGCGCCGCCGGTGGCACGCGGTTCTTCTCCAACCCGGGGATGACCACCGGTGTCTCCCTCGCGGCCAACGGGGGGTCGTGGGTCTCCCTCTCGGATGCCAACCAGAAGGAGCTCTTCAAGGATCTCGATGGCGAGGACGTCCTCGGCAAGCTCGCGCGCATGCCGATCCGCGAGTGGAGCTACAAGGCACAGGGCGGAGAGATTCGGCATGCCGGTCCGACAGCGCAGGACTTCCGCGTCGCGTTCGGCCTCGGCGACGACCCGCTCGGCATCAACACCATCGACGCCGACGGCATCGCGCTGCGCGCCATCCAGGCGCTGGAAGCCCGCACGCGGGAGTACGAAGCCCGCATCAAGGTCCTGGAGCAGCAGATCGCCACGATGGGCGAAGCTGCAGGAGGCAGACGGTGAACCGTCGCGGCCTGTCACCCGCTCCGGCTTCCGTCGCGGTCGTCACGGGACTTCTGCTGCTGGCCAGTGCCTGGACAGCAGGCGATGCGCTCGGGCAATCCGCCGGCTCCAGCGCGATGGAGGATCCGGCCGTGACGCCGGCCGCGGCCGACTCCCGAGCCCCCGTCATCGCCATCGAGATGAGCGAGGCGACACTCGAGGGAGGAGCCGCGCGCCTGATCCGCCGCGAGCTGGATCGTCTCTGGTCACCCTACGGCGTCAGCATCGCCTGGACCGAAGGGCCCGCGGAGGGCTCTGGTGGATGCCTCGCCGTGAAGGTGGTGTTCACCGACGACGAGCCGGGCATCAAGCCCGGGCCCAATCGACGCCCCCTGGGCATCGTGTATCGCGTCGGCGAGCTGTACCGGCGGGTGATCTTCGTATCGCCCACGGCCGTGATGCGTTTGGTGCGGAAGAGCTCGAAGGAGCCGCGGGCGTCGGCGGTCCTCGCCTCGCTGCACGCGCGGATGATGGCGCGCGTCATCGCGCACGAGCTCGGGCACATCCTGCTCGAGTCGGAGGCCCACGCGCCGCGAGGGCTGATGCGCGGGCGGTTCCGCCCGGCCGACGTCGTCCAGCACGGGCGCGAGCGGTTCACGCTCGAGCCGGAGGAGAGCGACCGCGTCGCCAGCCGCTGCGGCGTGGCGCCTCCGGCGTCAGGGCAGCGCTGAGTATCCCCGTCACCGTTCTTCAGGAGTGTGTCATGCCGTTCGTCCGCGTTTCAGTCCTCGTGCTCTGCATCCTCGCACCCGCGCTGGCGCGTGCGCAGCCGCTCGGGACCTTTCGCTGGCAGCTCCAGCCGTACTGCAACGTGGTGACGGTGACTGTCACCCAGGAGGGAGGCGTCTACCGGCTCAACGGGACCGATGACTTGTGCGGCGCGGGGGCTGCCGCATCGGCGGTGGGCACGGCCTTTCTCAATCCGGACGGGTCGGTTGGCTTCGGCGTGACGATCGTGCCCGCCCCCAACGGGTCTCCCGTGCACATGGGCGCGTCGATTCAGCTCCCCACGCTGAGCGGGACGTGGCGCGACAGCGCCGGGCACAGCGGTTCGTTCGTGTCCACGCCGGGAGCGGCCGTGCCTGGCGATCCGCGGCCCGCGACCACGCTGGGCCTGAGCGGGGTCGCGCTCGGCTTTGGCCTCTCGCAGAGCGGGAGCCCGGGGGACGTCTCGGTGGCTGTCGATCTCCATGCGGTCAGATCCGCGATTGGCCTGCGCCAATCACTGTCCGGCGGCGTCGGGCTTGGCGACGGTGCGTTGGCGGCGACGACCTCCGAGGCGTTTGGCAATACGGCCATCGGCAACGGCGCGCTGCAGTCCACGAGCACCGGTGACTTCAACGCGGCGCTGGGCAGCGAGGCCCTCCGGGGCAACCTGACGGGCCGAGGCAACGTCGCGATCGGAGCGTTCGCGCTTCGCGCCAACGCCGAAGGCGAGGAGAACACCGCCGTGGGTGCAGACGCACTGGAGCGCAGCGCGATCAACAGCGGCAATACGGCGTTGGGAAGCGGGGCGTTGTTCCGCCTGCAATTGGGTCGCAACAACATCGGCATCGGGCAGCAGGCGGGTTTCAACCTGGTGGCGGGCTCGTTCAACACCTACCTCGGCAGCGCCGGCGTGAATCTCGACAACTACACGGTCCGCATCGGGTACAACGATCCCGGCAGCCGGACCTTCATCACCGGCATTCGCGGCAGAACGACCGGCGTCGCCAACGCGGTCCCTGTCGTCATCGATTCGTCAGGGCAGCTCGGCACGGTGTCTTCGTCGCGGCGCTTCAAGGGAGACATCAACGACCTCGGCGACGTCGCCCTCGGCATCCAGGGCCTGCGACCCGTCAGCTTCCGCTACACCACGCCATTCGCCAACGGCGTCAGGCCGCTTCAGTACGGCCTGATTGCCGAAGAAGTCGAAAAGGTCCTGCCCGAGCTCGTCGCGTACGACGCCGATGGGAAGCCCGAAACCGTGATGTACCACGTGCTGCCCACGCTGCTCGTGTCCGAAGTGCAGCGCCTGCAGCGGGAGCGCGACACGCTCACGTCCCGTGTCGAGATGCTCGAACGCGACCTCGCCCTCATCCGTGAGCAGTTGCAGGGCCGTCCTCAGCAGTAGTCGCCAGCCGTAATCAAACAGGCAGGAGCCGTATGTCAATCCTTCGCACATCCTTTGTCCTCGGGGCGGTGCTCGCACCCGCGCTCGCGCTGGCGCAGCCGCTCGGAACCTTCCGCTGGCAGCTGCTGCCGTACTGCAACGTCGTGACGGTGAGCGTGACCGCGAGTGGCAGCATCTATCGTCTCGAAGGCACGGACGATCAGTGCGGTGCGGGCGGCAGCGCGTCAGCGCTGGGCACCGCCTTTCTCAATGCCGACGGCTCGATTGGTCTGGGCCTGACCGTCGTGTCGAGCCCGGGCGCCTCGCCGGTGCACGTGGAGGCGACGGTCAGCACGTCCACCCTGAACGGCACATGGCGAGACAGCGCGGGCAATACCGGCAGCCTGGTGCGCACGGAGGGCGCCGGAACCGGCGGAAGTGCGCGCTCCACCACCGGCACCATCGGCGCGAGTGCCGTCAACCCCGCCGAAGTCCAGCTGCGCGTGGCTGGCACCTGCTCGCAGGGGCAGAGCGTGCAGGCCGTGCAGCAGGACGGCTCGGTCACCTGCGGGCCCCTCGGCACGGGCACGATCTCGAGTGTGACTGCCGGCCTCGGCCTCACCGGCGGAGGCACCTCGGGGGACGTGACCATCGGACTGAGGACGACGGCCACGGGTGCATTTGATTTCAGCAACCCCGATGGCTTCGCGGCCGTGGCTCCCTCGAACACGACGGGATCAATCCCGAGGTCCGGTCCCGGGACGCGCCTGGTGTGGTATCCGGGCAAGGCCGCCTTCAGGGCAGGTGCCGTCTCGAGTGAGCAGTGGGACGATCCCAACGTCGGGCGGGGCAGCATCGCGACCGGGGAGAACACCACGGCCCGAGGGGACTACAGCGCGGCGATGGGCTTCGGTTCCACCGCGTCGGGTTACGCCAGCGCGACGATCGGCGCTTACAACACGGCGTCCGGCAATTACAGCGTGGCGCTGGGCCTGGCGAGCGTGGCCGGCGGCCAGGGCAGCTTCGCCGTGGGCGAGAACAACAGCGCGCTCGGCGCGGGAAGCGTTGCGCTGGGATACCGCGCCCGTGCGCAGGGCGACGGCTCGTTCGTCTTCGCCGATCGATCCTCGGGCAGCTACTTCGCGGCGCTCGGCTCCAACCAGTTTCGCGTGCGTGCCGCGGGGGGCGTGGGGTTCTACACCAGTCCGACCCTGACCACTGGCGTCGAGCTCCATCCGGGATCCGGGTCGTGGTCCAACGTCTCGGACGTCAACGTCAAGGAGAACTTCCGCGACATCGACGGCGAGCACATCCTCGGCAAGCTGGCCGAGATGCCGGTTCGCACGTGGAACTACAAGACGCAGGCGACAGCAATTCGTCACGCCGGGCCCACCGCGCAGGACTTCAAGTCCGCCTTCGGACTCGGCGAGAGCGATCGCCAGATCAGCGCGATTGACGCCGACGGCGTGGCCCTGGCGGCCGCAAAGGCTCTCGAGGCTCGCACGCGCGCCCTGATGGACGAGAACCAGGCGTTGGCGGACGAGAACAAGGTGTTGCGCGATCGGCTTGCCGAGTTTGAGCACGCGATCTCGCAGATGAGGAGGCACCGATGAGCGCCGGTCATCGGCTCGCGCTGACGTGGGTGGCGGTCGGCATGGCCGCCGCCGCCGAGGCGCAGCCACTCGGGACCTTCCAATGGCAACTGGAGCCGTACTGCAACGTGCTCACCTTGTCGGTCACCCAGGTGGGCGAGGTGTATCGCCTCGAGGGCACCGACGACCAGTGCGGGGGCGGCCGGGCCTCGATCGTCGGGACCGCGACGTCGAATGCCGACAGCGACATCGGGTTCGGGTTGAGCATCGTGACGACACCAGGGGCGGTCCCCGTGCACGTGCGCGCCACGATCAGCCTGCCGTCCATCTCCGGAACGTGGCAGGACAGCGCCGGCAATGCCGGCGCGTTCGTGCCGACGACGAGAGCCGCGACGAGCGGCAGCCCGCGACCGGCGAGCGGCATCGCGGCCGCGGTCCTGAATCCGACGGAAGTACAGCGTCGCATCCGCGGGAGCTGTGCCGCCCGACAGTTCATCACCGGTATCGATCAGGACGGCCGCGTGTCCTGCTCGCCCCCGCGAGGCGGGACCATTACCGGCGTGGTCGCCGGCCCCGGACTGACGGCCTCCTCAGGCACGACCACGGCGAATCTCTCGTTCAGGACGTTCGCGCTCAGCACCTCCGCAGGGCTGGTCGCCACCGCGCCGCCTTCCGGCGGCGGGAGCCACCCCATCGTCGAGCGCCAGGGTCGGTTCTTCGCCTGGAGTTCGGGGAAAGGCGCGTTCAGGGCCGGTGAGGTCTTCTGGTATCCCGGGCAATGGGACGACCACGCGACCGGCGCCTACAGCGTGGGCATGGGAAGGGATGCCCGAGCGTACGGCAGGCACAGCTCGTCCTTCGGCGATTCCAGCATTGCTGACGGCCAGTACAGCTTTGCGCTCAACCAGGGCTATGCCCCGGGCATGGCAGCCGCGGCGTTCGGACGCGGGGAGGCTTACGGACCGTCCGCACTTGCCGCTGGCCTGGAAACCGGCGCGAACGGCCCGACGAGCGTGGCCCTCGGAACGAACGTCCAGGTGCCGTACGAGGTGCCCGGATCGTTCGTCTTCGGCGATTACCGTCCGGCCGCCGCGAGTCGCATGACCGGCGGCGCCCACCAGTTCAATGTCCGCGTCGACTCGTTCGCGGAATTCGTCTCGAATGCCGCGGCCACGACAGGAGTCCGGCTCGACGTCGGATCATGGCAGAGCACGTCGGATCGCCGGCTGAAGGCGCATTTTCGCCCGCTCGCGGGCGAGCGTGTGCTGGCACGGCTGGCACACCTGCCGATCCGCGAGTGGAACTACGTCACGCAGGACGCCACCATCCGGCACCTGGGCCCGACCGCGCAGGGCTTCCAGGCGGCCTTCGGGCTGGGCGAGTCGCCGCGCCAGATCAGCACGGTGGATGCCGACGGCATCGCCCTGGCAGCGCTACGAGCCGTCGAGGCCCGCACGCGGGCCGTCGATAAGGCACACCGAGATCGGCGTCGCGAGGTCGCCGAGCTGGGCGCACGTCTCGATCGCCTCGAGGGCCTGCTGAAAGGGAGAATGAAATGAGCCGGTCAGTCGTTCGATTCGCCATGGCCGTTCGCTGCGGCATGACTCTAGGTGCCACCCTCACGTCGGCGCAGGCCGTCGGCGCAGCCGCTCGGGACGTTCCGATGGCAGATGCTGCCGTACTGCAACGTCGTGACGGTGAGCGTGACCGAGAGCGGCGGCGTGTACACCCTGGACGGGCACGACGACCAGTGCGGCGCCGACACGCGCGCGCCGGCCACTGGCACCGCCGTCCTCAACCCCGACGGCACCGTCGAGATCGGTCTCCTCATCGTGAGCTCGCCGGATGCCGCGCCCCTGCACGTCGCCGTGCCCCTGAACGTCGCCACACTCGGCGGCACGTGGCGGGACAGCGCCGGCCGGCTCCGCCATGGTGGGGGTGAACGAGAACGGGTCGGTGGCATGTCAACCCGCCGGCACCGTCACCGGCGTCGCGGCAGGACCCGGATTGACCGCCGGAGGGAATGCCGGGCCGGTGTCGCTGCAACTGGATCTGGCGCACGTCAGGTCGGAGCTGCACCTGCGCGAGGACTCCGCGGATAACCTCGCCCTGGGCGAGGCGGCCCTGCCGACTCCTGAAACCGACGCCTTCGCGAACACGGCGATCGGCGGCGGTGCCCTGCAGCGCACGACGATCGGCGACGGGAACACGGCCATCGGATTCGTGGCCCTTTCGAGCAACACCGTTGGACACACCAATACGGCGGTGGGTGCCGGCAGTCTGGCGCACAACGAAAGCGGCTTCGCAAACGTGGCGGTGGGCTACAACGCGCTGGGGTCGTCGACCGGATACGGCAACGTCGGGATTGGATACTACGCTGGGTACTTCCCGGTCAGCGGGTCGTTCAACATTCATCTCGGCAGCAGCGGTGTGGCGTCCGACACCCACACCATCCGGATTGGCGACAGCCAGACGCGCACGTTCCTGGCCGGAGTGCGCGGCATCACCACCGGGGCCGCCAACGCCGTCCCCGTGGTCGTCGACTCCGCCGGGCAGCTCGGCACCATTTCTTCGTCTCGCCGCACCAAGACCGACATTGCCGATCTTGGTGACGCGGCCTCGCGAATACATGGCCTCAGGCCGGTCAGGTTTCGCTGGGGAGCTGCGCGACCGCCTCAGCGCCGATGAGCGGGGGGACCGGAGAGAGCGCCGGTAGGTGCGCGAACGCCTTCACTTGATGTTTGCCCTGCAGTTGGCCGAGAATTGGAAGTTGGACCCTATGAAAACTTCCGAGCGACACCACCTGAAGGACAACGAACTGGCCATGGCCGTGGGCACCGCCCAGACGTGGCTCGAGCAGAACCGCACGGCGGTCCTGGGCGCCATCGCGGCCGTCGTGCTGGTCGCCGGGGGCGTGCTCGGCTACACGGCCTGGCGCAACAACGTGAACAGCAAGGCCGCCGCGATGCTGGCCGAGGCCATGGTCGTGGAGGAGGGTCAGGTGCAGCCGCCGGCGCCACCGGCGGGCACCACCAACGACCCGACCAATCCGGGCGGGCAGTTGCCCGGCACCTATCCCACCCTGCAGGTCAAGCTCGAGACCGCATTGCCGAAGTTCATGGCCGCGGCCGATGCGTACCCCGCGTCGGCCGCCGGGCAGACCGCGCGGCTGCACGCAGCGGAGACGCTCGCGCAACTGGGCCGTCGAGACGAGGCCATCGCGCAGTACGACCAGCTGGTGGGCAGCAGCGATGCGCTGGTGGCGCGCGCGGCCAGGCTCGGAAAGGTGTCGGTGCAGCTGGTGGCGGGGCAGTTCGATCCGGCCATCGCGACGCTGAAGGAAATGGCCGAGCAGAAGGACGGCGCGCTGCCCGCCGAGGCCATGCTGATGGAGCTGGCCCGCGCCTACCGCCTGGCGGGCAAGACCGACGACGCGCGCACGACTCTCACGCAAATCGTCGAGCAGCACGCTGACTCACCCTTCGCCACCGAAGCGAAGGCCGAGATCGCGAAGCTCAAGAGCTGAGAAAAGAAACCACGAAGTCACGAAGAACGCGTGTTCTTCGTGGTTCCCTTCGTTTCTTCGTGGTTTCTTTTTGCCGTCGCCGTCACTCGGCGCCTTTCTTGAGCTCCTGTAACAGCTGCAGCGCGTCGAGCGGGGTGGTGCGGTTGATGTCCACTTCGCGCAGCTTGTCCCGCAGGCGCTCTTCCACCGCCGACGTCGCCTGGAACAGCCCGAGCTGCTCCTGCGGGGCCGGGCGCTGCCCGCTGATGGCCGGTCGGCCGCCGCGGCTGAGCTCGTCCTGCTCGAGCGCGTGCAGGATGTCCCGCGCGCGGGCGATGACCGGCGACGGCAGGCCCGCCAGCCGCGCCACCTGGATACCGTAGCTTCTGTCCGATCGGCCCGGCAGGATCTTGTGCAGGAACACGATGTCGTCCCTCCACTCGCGAGCGGCGACGTGCATGTTCACGACGCCGGGGAACGCGTCGGCCAGGTCCGTGAGTTCGTGGTAGTGCGTGGCGAACATGGTCTTCGGCCGCGCGGGGCCGTGCTTCGCCAGGTACTCGGCGACGGCCCAGGCGATGGACAACCCGTCGAAGGTGGCGGTGCCGCGGCCGATTTCGTCGAGCACCACCAGGCTGCGCGAGGTAGCGCCGTTCAGGATCTGCGCCGTCTCCTGCATCTCCACCATGAAGGTGGACTGCCCGCGCGCGATGTTGTCCGATGCGCCGACGCGCGCGAACAGCCGATCGATGATGCCTACCTTGGCTTCGCGGGCCGGCACGAACGACCCGGTCTGCGCCAGCAGGCAGAGCAGGGCCACCTGCCGCAGGTAGGTGGACTTGCCGCCCATGTTCGGGCCCGTGATGATCACGAGCTGGTGCGTCGTGGTGTCCAGGCGGACGTCGTTGGCCACGAAGGCCCCGCCCGCGAGGCGCTCGACCACCGGGTGCCGCACATCGGAGGCGACCAGCTCGTCGCCGTCGCTCACGTGCGGCTTGGTGTAGTTGGCCACGCTGGCGGTCTCGGCGAGGCCAGCCAGCACGTCGAGAGCGGCCACGGCCCGGGCGGTGTCGAGCACGCGCGGGGCCTCGGCGGCCACCCGCGCGCGCAGCGATTCGAAAATTGACAGCTCGTGCTCGAGGATGCGCTCGTCGGCGCCCAGGACCTTCTCTTCGTATTCCTTCAGGGCCGGCGTGATGAAGCGCTCGCCGCCGGCAATGGTCTGCTTTCGCAGGTAGTCGGCCGGCACCAGGTGCAGGTTGGCCTTCGACACCTCGATGTAGTAGCCGAACACGCGGTTGAAGCGCACCTTCAGCGATGAGACGCCGGTGCGCCCGCGCTCCTGCTCCTCCATCTCGGCAATCACCTGCTTGCCCGAGCGGCTGATGTGCCGCAGGTCGTCGAGCGCGGCGTCCACGCCGTCGCGCACGAACCCGCCCTCGCGCGCCAGCGCGGGGGGCTCGTCGGCAATGGTGGACTCGATCCACTCGCGCACGTCGGCCAGGTCGTCCAGCTCGCCGCGGAGGCTGCGCACGAGCGGCGCTTCGAACCCGTCGAGCAGCAGCGCCACGCGCGGCACGGCGCCCAGCGAGGCGCGCAGGCCCGCCAGGTCGCGCGGGCCGGCGGTGGAGAGCGCAATGCGCGAGACGAGGCGCTCGAGATCCTGGATGCTCTTGAACGCCTCACGCACCTTCGCACGCTCGGTGGCGCGGCTCGCCAGCTCCTCGACGGCGTCCAGCCGATCGCGGATGCGCTCGAGCACGACGAGCGGCCGCAGCAACCAGGCGCGCAGCAGCCGGCCGCCCATCGGCGTGACCGTGCGATCGATCTCGTGGAGCAGCGAGCCCTGCCGCCCGCCGTCGGTGGACTCCACCACCTCGAGGTGCTTCAGCGTGGTGGGATCGATCAGCAGGGAGTCGGACGCGTGCCTCAGCCGGATGCTGCGCACGTGCGCGAGCTCGGCCTTCTGCGTGTCGCGCAGATGCCGCACCAGCGCGCCCGCCGCCGCCACCGCGGCCTGCCGGCGCTCGAGCCCGAAGCCGTCCAGGCTGCTCACGCGCAGCTGCTCCATCAGGGTCTGCCGGGCGCTCTCGAGATCGAAGTGCCAGCCGTCCACCTCGGTGACAGGCAGCTCGAGCCGGCCGATCTCGGGGATGGCCTCCTTCACATCGTAGCCGGCGGCGACGACGATCTCGCGCGGGCGCAGCACGGCGATCTCGTCCTGCAGCGCCTGGAGGCCTTCGGGACCGGTGTACTCGGCCACGTCGAACTCGCCGGTCGAGAGGTCCAGCAGCGCCACGCCGTACTCGGCCGTGCGGTTGGCGGCGACCGAGGTGGGGGAGACGGACATCAAGAACGCGGGCTCGCGCGCGTCCAGGTAGGCCGCGTCCGCCAGGGTGCCCGGCGAGACCACGCGCACCACCTCGCGCTTCACCACGCCCTTGGCCTTCTTCGGGTCTTCCACCTGCTCGCAGATGGCCACCCGGTAGCCCTTCTTCACCAGGCGCGCGATGTAGCCGTCGGCGGCGTGGTATGGAACGCCACACATCGGCACCGCGGTGCCCGACGCGTCCTTCGAGCGCGACGTCAGCGTCAAGTCCAGCGCGCGCGCCGCCACCAGCGCGTCCTCATAGAACATCTCGTAGAAATCGCCCATCCGGAAGAAGACCAGGGCGTGGCGATACTGCCGCTTCGCCTCGAAGTACTGGCGCATCGCGGGCGTGAGGGTCGTGCCGGCCGGCACGCCGAGGGGCGCAGAGCTGGAGGGCTGGGACACGGCTGGTGTTCGAAAAACGGACAAGGTCGAGTATACGATGGCGGAGCAACCCACCGCCCGTGCTCATTCTCTCGCTCGATACCACGACGCGCGCTGGAAGCGCGGCCCTCGTCCTCGATGGCCGTGTGCTGGCGGTCTTCGAGGGCGACGCCACGCGCACGCATGGCGAGCGACTGCCCGGCGAGCTCGATCGCGTGCTGGAGGCGGCGGGCGTGTCCCTGCACGACGTCGATCTGCTGGCGGTGGCGTCGGGCCCGGGTGCGTTCACGGGCCTGAGGATCGGCCTCGCGTCCATGCAGGGCGTGGCGATGGCCGCCGACCGCCCGGTCATCGGCGTCTCGGCCCTCGAGGCCCTCGCGTTCGCCGCCTTCGAGCGGATGCACGTCGATTCGGCACGCGTGGGCGGCTGGATGGACGCGGCCCGCGGCGAGGTATTCGCCGCCTTGTACGACGTCCACCTTGTCACGGATGGCGACCCGGCGTCCAACGCTCAGACTCACCTCACGGAGGTCGCGGGACCAGTGGTCGGCCCGCCCGACCAGGTGTGGGCCGACTGGGAGTCCCTGCGCGTGCCGGGCATGACCATCGCAGGCGACGGCGCCGTGCGGTACGCCGCGGCGCTCGGAGAGGACGTTCGGGTGCTGCCGCCGCCCGCCCTCGCGCCCGCCATCGCCCGGTTGGCCTTCTGGACGGCCCGGGCGGGAGGCCCCCATCCGCCCCACCAGCTGCGACCGTTGTACGTTCGGCGTCCCGACATCGGGCGCCCGTAGCCCTGCCCGCCCGTGGTGCCAACGCCGCCCACTCCTCCTGTCGTGGAACCGCTGGCAGGCGCCCGCGACCTCGACGACGTGCTGGCCATTGAGGAGGCAACTTTTTACAACCCGACCACCCGGGAGTGGTACGAGGCCGAACTGGCACGGCCGGAGGTCTGCTTCGTGTACGTCATCCGCACGGACGAGGCGCCGGTGGCCGGATTCGTCGCATTCTGGCGCGTGCTGGACGAAATGCACATCAACAACCTGGCCATCGACCCCCGGTGGCGCGGCCGCGGCCTTGGTCGCGCGCTGCTGCGCGGTGTGATGGCGGCCGCCACCGGCCGCGGTATCCGCCGGGCCACGCTCGAAGTGCGCCGGTCGAACACGCCGGCGATACGCCTGTACGAGACCGAGGGCTTCGCCATCGTCGGGGTGCGGCCGAATTACTACTCGAACCCCGTGGAGGACGCCCTGGTGCTTGCCGCGGCAGTTGAATCGCCCCGATGAGGGTGGTAGAGTGCCCGCATAGGGGCTGGTGATCGAACGCCGGACCCCGGAAGGAGGCAAGCCCCATGGCTGAGGCACAGGACTTGAAAACCCTGCTCCTCGAGACCAACGACGAGTATCGCCAGTTGGCCTCCCAGCATCACGACCTCGACGAACGGCTGGTCGTCCTCGAATCCAAGCACTACCTCTCAGACGAAGAACAAGTCGAAGAAGTCACCCTCAAGAAACGGAAGCTGCACTTGAAGGATCGAATGGAAGCGATCCTGCGCGACCATCGCGCCGGTCATTCCGCACACGCCGTCTCGGTGTGAACACGGCAGGGCGGTCGCGCCCGAACGGGGCCACCTCACGGGGTGGCCCTTCTCTTGTACGCCGGGGCGCGGCCGTCTTGACCTATGATCGTGGCTCGATGTTCATCGATCGTGCCGGGTTCCCCTTCATCCTCATCGCCCTGGCCCTGGCCGTGGGGGCGGCGTGGGGCGGCGGACGCGCCTGGGCCGTGCCGTTCCTGGTGCTGGCCGCCTTCTTCGTCTTCTTCTTTCGCGACCCCAACCGCACCACCCCGACCGATCCCGGCCTGGTGATGTCGCCCGCGGACGGCCGCGTGATGATTGCCGGCGACCCGCCGGGGCCCGGCGCCCCCAAAGGAGACTGGCGCCAGATCAGCATCTTCCTCTCACCCATGGACGTGCACGTGAACCGCACGCCGGTGGAAGGGAGGGTGACGCACGTCGAGTACCACCCGGGCAAGTTCCTGCCGGCCTACAAGGTGGAGGCTGGCCAGTTGAACGAGTGGACCGAGGTGTGGTTCGAGCGCGACGGCCGGCCCATCGTGTGCCGCCAAATCGTCGGCGTGCTGGCCCGGCGCATCGTCTGCCGGCTGAACGCGGGAGACACGGTGACCCGCGGACAACGGTTCGGCGTGATGAAGTTCGGTTCGCGGATCGACCTGTTCGTGCCCCCGGACGCCCGCATCCTGGTCAAGCCCGGCGATCGAGTGGTCGCGGGTGAAACCGTGCTCGCCACGATGTCGTAACACACGTGAAGGGCGACCTCGTGAACCAGAGCCAGCACATGCACCCGAGAATTCACCCGGTCCCGCGGCCTGCCGAGCAGCGCGGGCTGCGGCGGGGCGTGTCGCTACTGCCCAGCCTGTTCACCATCGCCAACCTGTTCTGCGGCTGGGCGTGTGTCATCTATGCCATGCGCAGCGACCTGACGACGGCTGCGCCGTTCATTGGCATCGCCATCGTGCTCGACATGCTCGACGGCCGCATCGCCCGCATGACGGGTACGAGCAGCGACTTCGGCGTGCAGCTCGACTCACTGGCCGATCTCATCTCGTTCGGCATGGCGCCGGCCATCCTGGCGTTCCAGTGGGGCCTCGCGCCCCTTGGCCGGTTGGGATGGGCGGTGGGATTCCTGTTCGTCACGGCCGCGGCGCTGCGCCTGGCGCGGTTCAACATCCAGACGCACTCCGACAAGCGCTACTTCGTCGGCATGCCCAGCCCGGCCGCCGCCGCCATCCCGGCCGCCACGGTGTTCTATTTCCCCGAGGGCATGCACACCTTCCAGCAGGCGTTGCCGGCCCTGGCCGTCGTGCTCGTGCCCGCGCTGCTGATGGTGAGCACCATCCGGTTCCGCAGCTTCAAGTCCATCGACCTGGGCACCAAGCGCAGTTACCGGGGCCTCATCGCTCTCGCCGCCGTCATTGCGGCCGTCGCCAGTCGGCCGCACGAGGTGCTGCTGCTCATGGCCTACGCGTACCTCGCGTCGGCCTTCATCGGCATGGCGATGAGCCGGTTCCGATCGCACCACCCGGCCGAGCCCCCGCAGCAGACCTAGCCCGCGGGCCCCTGGTCCACCGGAAACTCCATCGTCACGGTCGTCCCGACCCCGCGCGTGGACTCGACGGTGATGTGGCCGCCCGACGCCTCGACGTTTCTCTTGGCGATGGTGAGCCCCAGGCCCGTTCCCGTGGCCTTGGTCGAGAAATAGGGCTCGAAGATCCGCTGCAGAGCCTCGTCGTCCATGCCCACGCCCGAGTCGGCCACGCTCAGGCGCACCACGCCGGCATGCTCGGACGTGGGTGTGGTGAAGCGGAGCCGCCCGCCGTTGGGCATGGCGTGCAGGGCGTTCTCGATGATGTTGGTGAGGGCGCGACTCACCAGGAGCCGGTCGATCCGGACCGCGGGCAACCCGGGTGACAGGCTCACCTCGAACGCGACGCGCCCCGCGAGCCCGGCGCGGTAGGGCTCGACGATCTCGTTGACGAGGGCCGGAAGGTCCTGCGGCTGCGGCCTCGGCTTTGGCGAGGACGCGAAGCTCGAGAACTCGGCCGAGATCTGCCGCAGCAGCCGCACCTGCCCGAGGATGCTGGCGATGCAGTCGTCCACCACCGGCCCGAGAGGTCGTCCGCGATCGGCGTGCACGCGCGCCAGGTGCTCGGCGTTCAGCTGAATGGGCGTCAGCGGGTTCTTGATGTCGTGCGCCACCTGCCGCGCCATGTCGGCCCAGGCCGCGAGCCGGTTGGTGCGCTCGAGCTCGGCGCGCTGCCGCCGCAGGTCGTCGGCCATGGTGTTGAACGCCTCGACCAGCCGGCGCAACTCGTCGTTCGACGTCGCCACCACGTGCGCGTCGAGATCGCCGCGGGCAATCCGGCGGGTGGCACGCATCAGGCGGTTGACCGGATCGGCGATGCGCTCGGCCATCGAGTAGCCCATGCCGGCGCCGAGCATGATGAACAACAGGGCCGCCAGCAGCACGCGGCGATCGAGCTCTTCGATCTGGCCCTCGATCTCCTGCTGGCGCGAGGTCAGGGGCACCATCAGGATGGCGTCACGCGCCTGGATGCGTACGGGCGCCGCGGCCACCAGGTACTCGACGGGGCCCACGGCCTCGCGGCCGACGAACGACGGCCGCCCGTCCAGCAGGATGGCCCGATACATCTCGCCGGGTGTGCGCGTGGAGAGCAGGCCGGAGGCGAAGAGGTTGCGCTCGCTGGACGCCAGCAGGGCGGGGCCGTCGAAGATGTTGACATCCTCGGCAATCACTCGGCTCAGCCACACGACGATGTTGTCGTCGACCACGGGGAGGGCCGCCAGGCCCCTCACCTGGAGGCTGCCGAAGTCCTCCACGACGCGGCTGGCCACACCGGCCGTGCGCGTCGCCTCCATCTCGATGTCGGCGAACATCAGGGCCGCAAAGTACGCGCGCGCCACGAAGGCAAGGGCCACCACCGGAACGACGGCCGCCGCGACGAAGGCGAGGAACAGCTTGCGATAGAAACTCGCGCGCACCTCGCGCAGCAGGGCGCGTCCCGACGTGGGCGTGCGCGCGGCGACCGTGCCATACACCATCGCGCCCAGCACTGCAGCCACGAACGCAAGGAACGCGAGCGACACGAGCTCGGCCATCACGATGAGGTGGCCGAAGCCGGTGTCGGTCCACGCGCTCAGCACGTAGATGGCGCCGCGGTCGTTCAGCACGTAGGCCTCGGCGGCACGACCGTCGTGCGTGAGCGAGATCCAGAACGGGACGCGGTTGGCCGAGGCCCGCTGGAAGGCCTGCTCGTCGAGCGGCCACGCCCGCGACTCGGATGCGTAGAGCACCTTGCGGCTCCAGCCGTAGACCGCGAAGTTCACCGGGGTCCTTGGCGCGGGCTCGGGCTCGGTGAAGCCCGAGCGCAACAGCGCCACGTAAGGACTCTGCGCCGAGACGAACGAGAGGTTGGCGTAGTCGAGCATCACGTGCACCACCACGTGACCGACCTGCCGGCGCTGTCCCCCCGCGTCGGGCACGCAGATGGCGCGGCCCGCGTGCAACAGGCGGCGTTCCTCCGCGAAGAAGGGCGACACCTCTTCGAAGATGTCCCACTCGCAGCTGCCCTCGGCGGCGGCCTGCGCGCCGGCGACGTCCGGCAGCTTGAGGGCGAACCGGCTGACCATCGCACCGGTGGCGTTGTAGAGCTCGACGCTCGACGTGAGCCGCTGGCGGGCGAGCGCGGTCTCGGACCACACGCGGAACGCCGCGTCCACGGGCGGCGCGCCCGGCGGCATGGGATCGGCCGCGCGCACCAGGTCGTCGAGCCCCTCGATGCGGTCGATGTTCGCCAGGGCATCGGCCAGGCGCGCCTGCAGTGTCCGCCGCTGCTCGAGCACCTCGGGCGCGTAGATGGTCTCGACCACCGCCCGCCGCGCGCCACCCGCGGCATCGACCATCGATGGATAGAACGCCAGTGACGGCAGCACCAGGGCCAGGATGGCAGCCAGCAGCCGCGCCGCCTGCGAGGCGTGACGGAGCCTGGAACGGATGCGCCCGATGCGCCAGGCGACGGCGACGATGAAGCCAAACGCCAGAAGGGCCGGCAGCGTCGGCGTCCAGAACGACATCACGCCCGGCGCCACAACCGCGAGGGGCGCCACGAACCACGCCGCCACGGTCAGCGACCGCAGCAGCGGTGCGTATGCGGCGCTGCGCGCCCATGGCGGACGCGCCAGGCGCAGGACGCTGACGGCGAGGGTGACGACGGAGGCGCTGAGCGTGATGATGCCAATCAGGATGGCGAGGCGCGCCCAATCCCAGGGCCGCAACCCGTAGTGCAGGATGTCCACCGGCACGCGCGCGACGCCGTGCCGGATGAACGCTTCGTATCCAACCACCAACGCGGTGACGATGACGCCGGCCACCATCTGGCTGGCCAGGAACGCGAGCACCTGCGCGGGCGCGGGCTCGCCCGAGCGGCCGGGGACGCGCCGACGCTGGCGCCAGCGGTCCAGCGTCGACACGCCGAGGCCCACCAGTCCGGCAACCAGGAGGCTCGATGAGAGGAAGTGAAGCGGCGAAGCGAAGAACGCCGGCGGCCGCAACAGATCGAGCGATGCCGCCGGGAGGAGGGGCGCGCCGCTCAGGCCGCCCAGATCGATCGCCAGGCCCAGCAGCCAGCGCGCAGCCACGAGCAGCACCACGACACCCATCGTCGCGAGGGCCACGGCGCCTGGTGACCGGGCCCACCGGCGCCAGTCGAGCAGCGGCCCGCTCGCGAGCAACAGGAGCACGGCGACCGCGGTCACCAGCGCCGCCTCCACGCCGCGCCGGAACGACGACCGCGCGCGCTCGAGTGACGACGACGACACCCTCACCGAGGCCAGGGTGTCGCCCGTGGTGGTGGAACGGAGCACGAACTCGTCGGGCCCCGCCTCGCCGCCCCCTTCGAACTGAGGGCGCACGGCGACGCTGACGAGGCCCGTGGGCAGGATGTAGTCGCCGGCCTCTCCGGCCTGGTCGACGCGCGCGAGCGGGGCCTGGAGCACCAGCGCGCCCACGCGGCGCGTGGCGTCACTCGCGTCGAACAACGGGTGCACCCGGACGATCCTGAGCCCCTGCGCAGCCGGCGCCAGGAACACCGCATCTGGACCCGTCACGCGGGCATCGGGCAGCTCCCGGGGCCGCCCGGTCCACGCCACCGGCAGGGTGGTAATCCCGTACAGCGTGGCCGCCACGGAAGGCGGCGCCGCGGCGGTGGCCGCCAGCAGGGCGTCGAACAGTCGCCGCTCGGACGCCGGCTCGCCCTGCGCCGCGAGCTGCAGGTGCTCCAGGTCAACCGGCGTTCGATCGACGACCCCCTGCAAGGCATCCTCGATCTGGCGCACCGTCGCTTCGACGGCCGTTGCGACCCGCGCGCGCGCCGCGGCCTCGTCCGCGCCGAACCGGCGCTGCTCGAGCACGCGCCCGCCCAACCACAGGCCGACGACCGTGACCAGGCCGCCGACGGCCAGGCGAGTGACGGATCGGCTCACATGGGAGGATCGCCGCATCGGGAGAGGCCATTGTACCGGGGTAACATGGAGAGCTCACCGATTCATGGATCAGTCACGCGCGCTCAAGCTGTTGCTCAAGCGGGGCGCCCTTGTCACCGCGGCCAACTGGCCTGTCGTGGTCGTCCAGTTCGTGGCCGATACCTTCTTCAAAGCGCTCCTGGCCGTGCCCATCGCCGGCGGCGTCGTGCTGGTCATGCTGCTCGTCGGCGCCGAGCCATCGGACCTGCTGCGCCTCGAGTATCAGGACATCGTCCCGACGCTCATCGGCGCGCTCGTCGCGCAACCCGTGGCCCTGGCGGCGTTCCTCGGCGCGCTCGGCCTGGTCGCGGTCGGCGGCTCGGTGCTGATGGTCGCGGTGAAGGCCGGGACGCTGACCGTGCTGGTAGCAGGGGAGCGCGCGGCCGGAGCCATCGAGCACCCGCCGCTGCACCTGTCGGCACTGACACGTGCCTCGCGCTTTTCCATCGAGCGGTTCACCGCCGGCATGCGGCGGTTGTTCCGGCGCTATCTCGCGCTGGTCACGACGCTGGCCGCGGCCTACGCCCTCTCGTTCGCGGCCTATGCCTTCTTCGTGCTCGGCCCGCCCCTGGCCGACGTGCTGGAAGGCCCGATGATGGTCACCCTGGCATCCCTCTGGGTGATCGGGCTCATCACGCTGGTGAACTTCCTCTATCTGCTGACCCAGCTCGTCGTGGCGGCAGACGACTGCTCGGTCGGCGAGGCCCTGTCCCGGGTCGCGCAGCTGCTGGTGGGGGAGGCGCGGTCCATCCTCGGCGTGCTCGGCGCCATCCTCGCCCTGATGGTCCTGACGACGGCGGGATCGGTGCTGGCGACAGCGGCGCTGGGGCTGATTGGGTTCGTGCCATTCGTCGGCCTGGCGGCCCTGCCGCTTCAGGTGATCGCGTGGCTGCTGCGAGGGTTGGTCTTTCAATACATCAGCCTCACCGGGGCGGCGGCGTACTTGCGGCTGCATGAGGAGAGAGAAAAGAGCGCAGTGAAAAGAGAAACGCTCGAAGTGTCGAGCTGATCGCCCGCTCCCGGCTGTTACTTCCTGCGTGCACTTGCCTGCTATCGTTCCGGCGGCACCGTCACGCCCGGAAGCGCCTCCATCGCCACCGGTGGCGCCTCGATGCGCTCACCGAACCCCTGCAGCCGCCCATCGCGTGTCACGGCCACCAGCCGGGCGCCGGTAGGCCGCGCCTGGAACCTCAGATGGGGTGCCGCACTCAACTCGCCCGAGGGGGCAATCGTGCCCAGGGGCTTACCGGTGCCAGGGTCGAACACCGCCACGCTATTGGCCAACGGCACGAAGATCGCCCCTCGATACACCTGCGGCCCCCCCACCGGACGCGCCGAGAGCTCGGCCGTCCAGCGCAGGCTGCCCCCACCCAGGGCGACGGCCCGCAGCACGTTGTCCTTCGCGACGAAATAGATGTGCCGATCGTCGCTCGTGGCCGGACCAGTCACGTCGCCGCCCACCCGCCAGCGCCAGCGCTGCCGACCGCTCACGAGATCGAGGCTGAAGGCGGCGTTGTCGGTGGTGCCGACAATCAACTGCCCGTCCAGGGCGGAAAGGCTGGTGATCCGGCCCGCCAGCGTCCGCGCCCATTGCTTCTGACCCGTGGCGAGATCGACCGACAAGACCTGCGCCCCCTCGAGCGCGAGATACAGGCGATCGAGCCCCGCGGCTGGGGGCACGACGAGAGCCGCGCCGAGGGTGGTGCGCCAGACCAGCTCGCCGTCACTCGCGCGCAGGGCCGCGAGGTCGCCGGCCTCGGTCGAGCACAGCAGCCACCCGTTGTCCCACGTGACCGTCACCATGCGGCCGGGGAACGGCGTGCGCCACCTCGTGACCCCGCTTCGCACGTCGAGGGCCTCGACCAGGCCCTCGGTGGCCGCGAACACCAGGCCATCGCCCGAGGAGGGCGCGATGGTGGTGGTCAGTTCGCGTCGCCAGCGCACCACGCCGCGATCCAGGTCGACGGCCACCAGCGCGCCGCCACGCAGCGGCACGTACGCGGCCGCGGCATCGTATGCGACCGGCGCCGCCGCTGGCGTGTCGAGCGGCACCAGCCAGCGCAGGTCCAGCGTGATCAGCGTGGCGGCGGCGGCCTGCGCCAACGCCAGCAGGATCAGGAGCATCGCCAGTTATAATAGCCTCCTTACCTCGAAGCCCCGTGGCACACGAAACCATCCTCGTTCTCGACTTCGGCTCACAGTTCACGCAGCTCATCGCGCGACGGCTGCGCGAGCTCTCGGTGTACTCCGAGATCCTGCCCTTCAACACGCCGCTCGACGCGATTCGCGCAAAGCAGCCCCGGGGCATCATCCTCTCGGGCGGGCCCAGCAGCGTCCGCGACGAGGGCGCGCCCCGGCCCGACCCGCAGGTGCTGCACCTGGGTCTGCCCACGCTGGGCATCTGCTACGGCATGCAGCTGATGACCGACATGCTGGGCGGCACGGTGGGCAGCGCGCCACACCGCGAGTTCGGCCACGCCGTCATCCGCCGCGAGCGCGATGACGCGCGCATGTTCCACGCGGTGCCGGACGAGCTGCGGGTGTGGGCCAGCCACGGCGACTTCGTGGCCGCCGCCCCGCCGGGATTCCAGGTCACCGCGACCAGCGCCAACGCGCCCGTCGCCGCCATGGAGGCGCCCGACCGCGGCTACTACGCGCTGCTGTTCCACCCCGAGGTGGCGCACACCGAGCAGGGCACCGAGATCCTCCGCAATTTCGCGTTCGGCGTCTGCGGGTGCACGGGCGACTGGACCATCAGGTCGTTCATCGACGAATCCACGGCGCGCATCCGCGCCCAGGTGGGGGAGGGGCGCGTCGTCTGCGCCCTGTCGGGCGGCGTGGACTCCACCGTGGCCGCCACGCTCATCCACACCGCCGTCGGCGACAAGCTCGAGTGCATCTTCGTCGACAACGGCCTGCTGCGGCTGAACGAGGCCGAGCAGGTGATCGAGCGCTACAAGAAGCTGCAGCTGCCGGTGAACTTCGTGGATGCGTCCGACGTGTTCCTCGGGCGGCTCGCCGGCATCACGGATCCCGAGCAGAAGCGGAAGATCATCGGCGCCACGTTCATCGACGTCTTCGAGGAAGAGGCGAAGAAGCTCGGCCACTTCGACTTCCTGGCGCAGGGCACGCTCTATCCGGACGTCATCGAGTCGGTCTCGGTGCGCGGGCCGTCGGCCACCATCAAGAGCCATCACAACGTGGGCGGGCTCCCCGAGCGGATGCGCTTCAAGCTCGTCGAGCCCCTGCGCGAGCTCTTCAAGGACGAGGTCCGCGCCGTCGGGCGCGATCTGGGCATCGACAAGGAGTTCCTGGTCCGCCAGCCGTTCCCCGGGCCGGGCCTCGCGGTCCGCGTACTCGGCGAGTTGACCCGCGAGCGGCTGGCGCTGCTGCAGCGCGCCGACGCCATCGTGGCGAACGAGGTGCGCGGCGCCGGCTGGTACGAGCGGCTCTGGCAGAGCTTCGCCGTGCTGCTTCCAGTGCAGAGCGTCGGTGTGATGGGCGACGCCCGCACCTACGAGTTCACGGTCGCCATTCGCGCGGTCGAGAGCCTCGACGGCATGACCGCCGACTGGGCGCGGCTGCCTCACGACCTGCTCGCCAGCATCTCCTCGCGCATCGTCAACGAGGTGAAGGGCATCAACCGGGTGGTGTACGACATCAGCTCGAAGCCCCCAAGCACGATTGAGTGGGAGTAGGGGAGTGCTGAGTGCGGGGTGCGGGGTGCTGAGTGCGAGTGCGGCGGGCATGGTGCGGTGTGCGAGTGCGGAGTGCGACTGGGCACGCGGCATCCCGCTTCTCGCGGGCAGCACCCGGCACTCACGCCTTGCACTGAGCACCCGGCACTCGCACTCAGCACCCCGCACTCCGCACTAAGCACCCTCTTCAGGTTCTCCATGCCCGACTTCGTCCACCTGCACCTGCACACCGAGTTCTCGCTGCTCGACGGCGCCTGCCGCATCGACGAGCTGCTCGATCAGGTCCAGAAGCTCGGCCAGAAGTCGGTGGCGGTCACCGAGCACGGCAACATGTTCTCGTCGGTGGTCTTCCACGACGCGGCGCGAAAGCGGGGTCTCAACCCGATTCTCGGGTGCGAGGTGTATGTCGCGCCCGGCAGCCGGTTCGACAAGAACGGCACGGCGGGGGAGACGGCCAACCACCTGGTCCTGCTGGCCGAGAACGCGGTCGGCTACAAGAACCTGATCAAGCTGGTCTCGGCAGGCTACACCGAGGGCTTCTACTACAAGCCGCGCATCGACAAGGCGCTGCTGGCGCAGCACGCCAGCGGCCTCATCGGCCTCAGCAGCTGCCTGAAGGGCGAGGTCGCCACCGAGGTGCGCGGCCCACACCCGCACAAGGCCATCGCCGCGGCGTCGACCTTCCAGGACATCCTCGGCAAGGGCAACTTCTTCCTCGAGATGCAGTACCAGGGCATCGAGGAACAGCGCATCGTCAACAACGGGCTGCTGCCCATCGCGCGCGACCTGGGCATGCCGCTGGTGTGCACCAACGACGTGCACTACCTGAAGCACGGCGATCACAAGCCTCACGACATCCTGCTGTGCATCGGCACGGGCAAGGGCGTGAACGACGAGCACCGGCTGCGCTACCACGGCGACCAGTTCTTCCTGAAGTCGGCCGAGCAGATGGCGCAGGTGTTCGGCGACTACCCCGAGGCGATGGCCAATACGCTGCTGATCGCCGAGCGCTGCAACGTCACCATTCCGAGCGGCGAGAACCACCTGCCGAAGTTCGAGGTCCCAGAGGGCTTCACGCTCGAGGGCTACTTCGAGCACGAGACGCGTCTGGGCTTCGCGCAGCGCCTCGAGCGCCTGCGCCAGCTCGAGGCCGAGGGCAAGCTGCGCCACACCATCGCGGAGTACGAGGAGCGCCTCACGTACGAGATCGCGATGATCAAGAAGATGGGGTACCCCGGGTACTTCATGATCGTGTGGGACTTCATCCGCTACGCGCGCGAGCAGGGCATCCCGGTGGGCCCGGGCCGCGGCTCGGCGGCCGGCAGCCTGGTCGCGTGGTGCCTGCGGATTACCGACGTGGACCCCCTGCACTACGACCTGCTGTTCGAGCGCTTCCTGAACCCCGAGCGCGTATCGCTGCCCGACATCGACGTGGACTTCTGCGAGCGCCGGCGCGGCGAGGTCATCGACTACGTCACGCGCAAGTACGGCCGCGAGAACGTCTCGCAGATCATCACCTTCGGCACGATGAAGGCCAAGGCCGTGGTGCGCGACGTGGGCCGCGCCATGGACATGCCGTACGCCGAGGTGGATCGCATCGCCAAGCAGATCCCGGCGGCGCTCGACATGACGCTCGAGAAGGCGCTGGCCGAGAATCCGGTCCTCAAGCAGATGCAGGACCAGGACTCGAGGGTCAAGGACGTGCTCGACATGGGGCGGCGGCTCGAGGGCATGTCGCGCAATGCGGGCGTTCACGCCGCGGGCGTGGTCATCGCGCCCGGCCCCATCAGCGACTTCGCCCCGCTCTACAAGAGCAACCGCGACGAAATCACGACCCAGTGGGCCATGAAGGAGGTCGAGCGCGTCGGCCTCCTGAAGATGGACTTCCTGGGCCTGAGCACGCTGACGCTCATCCAGGACGCGCTGGCCGAAATCAAGCGCACCGAGGGATTCGTCCTCGACATCGACGGCATCCCGCTCGACGACCCGAAGACCTACCAGCTCTTCGTCGATGGTCAGACCTACGGCATCTTCCAGTTCGAGAGCTCGGGCATGCGCGAGATTCTCCGGAAGGCCAAGCCGCAGCGGCTCGACGACCTGATCGCGATGAACGCGCTCTATCGCCCCGGCCCGCTCAAGAGCGGCATGGTGGACGACTTCATCTCTCGCAAGGCCGGCCGGAGCGAAGTGAAGTACGAGCTCCCGCAGCTCGAGCCCATCCTCTCGGACACCTACGGCGTCATTGCCTACCAGGAACAGGTGATGCGCATCGCATCGGTGCTGGCCGGCTTCTCGCTGGGCCAGTCCGACGTGCTCCGCAAGGCCATGGGGAAGAAGGACCCCAAGGTCATGGCCAAGCAGCGCGAGGCCTTCATGGCAGGCGCGAGCGCCAAGGGCGTCAACGAGAAGAAGGCCGCCAAGATTTTCGACTTGATGGAGTACTTCGCCGGGTACGGCTTCAACAAATCGCACTCGACCGCCTACGCGTACCTCGCCTACCAGACGGCCTACCTGAAGGCGAACTACTCCCGGCACTTCGCGGCGGCGCTGCTCACCATCGAGGCCGCCAACACCGACAAGCTGGCGCTCTACATCGGCGAGTGCCGCGATCGCGGCATCCAGGTGCTGCCGCCCGACATCAACGAGAGCCAGCTGCACTTCACGGTGGTCCCCGAGGGTGTGCGGTTCGGACTCACGGCCATCAAGGGGCTGGGCGAGGGTGCCATCCACTCCGTCCTCGACGTCCGCGCCGCCTCGGGGCGCATCACCTCGCTCCACCAGTTGTGCGAGTCGTTGGACCTGCGCCTCGTGAACAAGCGCGTGCTCGAGGCGCTGGTGAAGTCGGGCGCGTGCGACACGCTGATCCCGCAGGGCGTCCCGCTCACCGCCGGACGCGCCACGCTGTTCGGGGCGGTGGACGGCGCCATCGAGCACGGGAACCGCACCCAGCGTGACCGCGACCGCGGGCAGGCCGACCTGTTCGGCGGGGGCGAGGAGGGTGGCCTCACCATCATTCGCCTGCCCGACACGCCACCCTGGACCGAGATGGAACTGCTCGGCTACGAGAAGGAGGCGCTCGGGCTGTTCCTGAGCGGCCACCCGATCGATCGGCACGCCGGCGACCTGCGTGCGTTCGGCGCGCGCACGGTGGGCGATCTCACCCTGGGCGACCTGCCGCCGTCCACCGACGGCTCTCCCGGCCGGCTGCTGATGGAGGACGTCCACGTGGGCGGCATCGTCTCGGGTCTCCGACCGCTGAAGACGAAGAAGGGCGACCCGATGTGCGTCTTCTCGCTGGAAGACCACCAGGGCACGGTCGAAGTGGTGGTGTTCCCCGAAACCTACGCGCGGTACCGGGCCGCGTGCGAGAACGGCGCCGTGCTGCTGGTGCGCGGCAAGTTCGAGCGCGACGAGGAGTCGGCCCGCCTGCAGGCCACCGAGGTGCTGCCGCTGTCACAGCTCCGGGAACGGCTGTCGCGCGGCGTACGGATTCGTTTGAAGGCCGGCATCCCGCGTGAGACCATAGGCCAGCTCTGGGACGTCATCGCCGAGTTCCGCGGCGACCGGCCGCTGGCCATCGAGGTGGTGGTGAACGGCGGTGCCGAGCACACGGTGGTGCGGATGGACATCAACCCGTCGATCCGCGTCCGTCCCTCGGAGCAATTCGTGACGGCGGTGGAACGGCTCTGCGGGCAGGGCACGGTGGAGGTTCACTAGAAGTGAGAAGTGAGAAGTCAAAAGGTGAGGAGTCACAGCGAAGAAACCCACACGAGGCTCAGACGCGTGCTCTCCGCTTGTCACTTCCCACTTCCCACTTCGGATTTCTCACATTTCACTTGATCACGTTTCACCATGGCTGATCTGCTGGAATTCGAAGAACCCATCGGCATCCTGTTGAAGGAGATCGAGGCACTCTCGATGCTGCCGACCACCGAGGAGCGCAATCGAGAGATCGCGCGCCTCGAGACGCGCATCAACGCCATCCGCGGCGAGCTGTATCGGAACCTCACGGCCTGGCAGCGCGTCCTGGTGGCCCGCCACCCGGCCCGGCCGACCACGCTCGACTACGTCGAGCGCCTGTTCACCGACTTCGTCGAGCTGCACGGCGACCGGCGCTTCGCCGACGACCACGCCATCGTGGCCGGAATGGCCGACTACAAGGGGAAGCCCGTGCTGGTGGTCGGACACCAGAAGGGGAGCGACACCAAGCAGAAGATCTTCCGGAACTTCGGCTACGCGCGTCCCGAGGGCTATCGCAAGGCCCTCCGGCTGATGACGCTGGCCGAGAAGTTCGGGCGGCCCATCATCTGCTTCGTCGACACGCCGGCGGCCTATCCCGGCATCGAGTCGGAGGAACGCGGCGTGGCCGAGGCCATCGCCCTCAACCTCCGCGAGATGGCGATGCTCGAGGTGCCCGTCGTCGTGGTGGTGCACGGCGAGGGCGGCAGCGGCGGCGCGCTCGGTATCGCCGTGGGCGACCGCGTGCTGATGCACGAGTTCGCCATCTACAGCGTGATCCCGCCCGAGGGATGCGCCGCCATCCTGTGGCGCGACGCCAACCGGAAGGTCGAGGCCGCCGAGGCGCTCAAGATCACCGCGCCGGACCTGCTGCGGCTCGGCATCATCGACGAGATCGTCTCCGAGCCGCTCGGCGGCGCGCACACCGACCCGAGGCAGGCGGCGGCGCTTCTCGATGTGGCCCTCGATCGCACCCTGCAGCAGGTGTCGGCCATGGACCCCGACACCCGGCTCGAAGCGCGCTACCAGAAGTTCCGCGCCATGGGCCAGGTCGGCATCGAACGCACCACGGCATGATCCCCCGCATCTGGGAAACGCACAGCTGCGAGTCGGCCGCGGCTGACGTGCTGGCGCGGGAGCTCGGCGTGTCGCCGGTCACCGCGCGCCTGCTGGCCATCCGCGGGCTGCACGACCTGGACGAGGCGAGGCGATTCCTCTCGCCGTCACTCGACCAGCTGCTGGATCCCTTTCGTCTGGCCGACATGGGGCGCGCGGTCGTGCGCCTCGAGCGCGCCATCGCGCAGCGCGAGCGCATCGCCGTGCACGGCGACTACGACGTGGACGGGATCACCTCCACGGTCATCCTCCGCCGCACGCTGGAACTGCTGGGCGGCGATGTCGTCCACTTCGTCCCCGAGCGACTGCGCGACGGCTACGGCCTGCAGCCGGCCACCTTCGACCGCCTGAAGGCGGAGGGCGTGCAGGTGGTCGTCTCGGTGGACTGCGGCATCCGGGGCGCCGAGGCCGCGCGCCGCGCCCGCGAGCTGGGCATTGACCTCATCATCACCGACCACCACGAACCCGATGCCGAGCTCCCGGACGCAGTGGCGGTGGTCAATCCCAAGCGGCACGACTGCTCGTATCCCGACAAGAACCTGGCGGGCGTGGGCGTGGCCCTGAAGCTCGTGCAGGCGCTTTGCGCGCGCGCGGGCCGATCGGCGTGGGTGCCCGGGTTCGTGAAGGTGGCCGCCATCGGCACGCTCGCCGACGTGGTGCCGCTGGTGGGCGAGAACCGCGTCATCGCCAAGCTGGGGCTCGAGATGCTCTCGAAGGGCCCCCACAAGGTGGGGTTGCGCTCGCTGCTCGAGGCCAGCAGCCTGGTGGGGAAGACCATCGACAGCTATCACATCTCGTTCATGCTGGCGCCGCGCATCAACGCCGCCGGACGCATGAGCACGCCAGACATCGCGGCCCGGCTCCTGCTGGCGTCGGACGAAGGCATGGTTGTCGAGGCGCGGGCGCTGGCCGAACAGCTCGAGGTGGAGAACACCCGCCGCCGCACCGAGGAGCAGGACATCGTCGCCAAGGCGCGGAAGATCGTGGACACCGACCCCGAGGTGGGCGCGCGCAGCGTGCTGGTGGTGGCAGGCGAGGGGTGGCATCGCGGCGTCATTGGCATCGTGGCCTCGAAGCTGGTGGACGCCTTCTACCGTCCGGCCATCGTGCTGTCCATCGAGGACGGCGTTGCGCACGGGTCGTGCCGGAGCATCCCCGGCTTCGACATGCTGGCCGCGCTCGAATCGTGCGCCCCGCTGATGTCACGCTTCGGCGGCCACAAGCAGGCCGCCGGGCTGCAAATCGAAGCCGCGCGCATTCGTGAGTTCCGTCATGCCGTCAACGCCCACGCCGACGACCACCTCGAGCCCGACGACCTGCGGCCACGCCTCTGGCTGGACGGCCCTCTGGCCTTCGGCGCCATCTCCGACCGCGTGGTGGCGGAACTGGCATCGCTGGCGCCGTTTGGTCCCGCCAACCCGCGCCCGAAGTTCTTCACCGGGCCGGTCGAGGTGGTGGACGGCCCCAGGCGCCTGAAGGAACGGCACCTGAAGATGACCTTCAAGCAGGACGGCCGCCTCCTGCGCGGCATCCAATGGAACGCCGCCGAGCGGGAAGACGCGCTCACATCGCAGAAACGCGGCGTCGAGCTGGCCTACACCCTGGAAGAGAACGAGTTTCGCGGCGAGAAATACCTGGAACTCAGAGTCGAGGATTTTCGGTAGGCGACCCGGGACCTGACGCGATCCGCCGATGGACACAGAGGGGGCGAGGGCCGCAGATGAAGGCGGATGGCGCCCCGCTGATTCAGCGAGCGCAGAACACGCACGTGCGTGACAGGGCGGTGTAGCCCAGCACCTCCACGTGCGGCGACTCGTAGTCGTCGCGCGCCGGTTCGGTGCGCAACAGATCGGTGCTCAGGTATTTCTTGTTGCTGTCGCTGAACACCGTCGCCACGACCGCGTTGTCGCCCAATTCATCTTGCACTTTCAGCGCGCCCACGAAGTTGGCGCCAGACGAGATGCCCACGGCGAGGCCATGATGGGCCAGGGCCTGGGCCATCAGGATGGCATCGCCGTCGTGCACGGCCACGACCGCGTCCAGCTCGCCGAGCTTGACGATGGGCGGGACGAACTCGTCCGAGATGCCCTGGATCCGGTGCTGACCGACCTTGTGGCCGGTGGAGAGCGTCGGCGACTCCGCGGGCTCCAGCGGGTGGATGCGCACCGATGGTCCGCACGACTTGAGGAACCGGCCCACCCCCATCACCGTTCCCCCCGTGCCGACCCCCGCGATGAACGCGTCGGGCGCGAGCCCGGCGCCCGCCAGCTGCACCCAGATCTCCCGCCCGGTCGTCTCCATGTGCGCGCGGACGTTGGCTTCGTTTGAAAACTGATGCGGGAGGAACAGGTGCGGATCTCGCTCGCCGAGCGCATCGGCCTGCGCGATGCTGCCGAGGAACCCGCCCTGGGCCCGGCTCACCGGCACGATCTCGGCGCCGAAGCTGGCGATGAGCGACATGCGCTCGGCACTCATCCAGTCGGGCATGAAGATGGTGACCGGATGCCCCAGCGCGCGGCCCAGTGCGGCAAACGAGATGCCGGTGTTGCCGCTGGTGGCCTCGGCGATGCGATCGCCCGGGTTGATGCGCCCTTCGTGGTAGGCCTGCTCGAGCACGAAGAGCGCCATCCGGTCCTTGATGCTGCCGGTGAGGTTGAGCGACTCGTGCTTCGCATAGATGCGCCGCGGCCGCCCGCGATACCTGATATCGACAACCAGGAGGGGCGTGTTCCCGATCAGGCGGTGCAGGGAATGAAAGCGGTCGCGGACGGCGGGCTCGAGACCAGGCACGAGTTGGATTGTAACGCCGAGGGCCGATCGAACCCACAGACGGTAGCGTTGCCAGAGATGGCGCAGACGCTCACGGGCCGCAGATGACAGACACGGATGGGCCGCAGATGACAGGCACGGACGGGCCGCAGAGGGCCAGGGCCGCACCATGACCGTCCGCCGGCAGGGCCGCAGATGACGGACACGGACGGGCCGCAGATGACAGACACGGACGGGCCGCAGATGGCGCAGACACAGATGCGCCGCAGATGGCGCGGACACAGGTCGGGCCGCAGAGGGCCAGGGCGGCAGATGACAGGCACGAATTGGCCGCAGATGACACAACCCAGGCACCCGCAGATGGCCGGGGCCGCTGATGACAGACACGGACAGGCCGCAGATGGCGCACTATCCCGACAGGGCCACATGCCAGTTCAAGACGGAGCGGCTGAGCGCAGATTTCACGAAATCCGGGGTGGCACACAGGACGAGGGCCGGGCCGAGGGACCATCCCAGCCAGTTCAGCGGCACTCCCTCGAGTCGGTCCGGTTTCGGTTTCTGCTGTGCGCGTGGCCGATTCGGGCGGCAACTTCTTCACCGTGGTGCGCCGGTCCGAAGCGACCGCGGTCGACTAACTGATTGAGCGGTATCGGATTTACCGGGGTCTTCGGTCGGGAGTCGCCACGGCCTCCGCCTTGCTCCCGCCGGTGGCATGCAGAACCGTGTCCCGAGCAGCGGCGACAGCCGCACATTCTCAATCATCGGCGCCGCGATGGAAGTCCATCGCACCCTCGGTTGCGGGTTCCTCGAGGTCTTCTACCGCGACGCGCTGGCCATCGAGTTCGGCCTTCGGTCCATCCCGTTCGACTCGGAGGTCGCCTGCGGAGTCGATTACAAGGGACACCTCCTCCGCGGACACTATCGCATCGACTTCGTCTGCTACACGGAGGTCATCGTCGAGGTGAAGGCCCGGGCCAGTACCGGACCGGGCGACGAGGCCCAGGTGCTCAACTACCTCGCCGCCACCGGGCACCAGGTGGCTCTCCTGCTCAACTTCGGCGGTTCCCGACTCGACTACCGCCGTTTCGTGCTCACGAAGCCACAGGCACCAGACGCGTGAGCCCGACCGGTGGAATTGGCACGTCCGTGTCCTGCTGCGGCCTCGACTCGTGTCCGTGGCTTCTGCTCCGATCGGCCTCCCCGACCGTCTCTGTGACATCTGCGCCATCTGTGGCCCGTCCGTATCTGTGACATCTGCGCCATCTGCGGCCCCGTCCGTGTCTGTGACATCTGCGCCATCTGCGGCCCCGTCCGTGTCTGTGACATCTGCGCC
>Ga0209705_10000052_pt1 | contig 54125 bp, 47 predicted proteins | sample PPLLaktember2015_5_FD_187262 | JGI IMG/M metagenome (GOLD analysis project Ga0209705, IMG submission 187262) | Freshwater sediment microbial communities from Prairie Pothole Lake near Jamestown, North Dakota, USA - PPLs Lake P8 Core (1) Depth... | ecosystem: Environmental > Aquatic > Freshwater... | reverse complement strand
GTCGTTCGGCGCGATGCCCAACTGCGCCGCCGCGAACGGGCCGTCCGGGTTGTCCGGCGTGGCGCGCGTCACCGCCGTGCGCACCACGAGGTTGGCCACGCCGTTGGTGAACGAGCCCGACGGGGCGAGCGCGGAGTCGATGCGCGCCGTGAGGTTGGTCACGCCGTCGCGCGCGCCGAGGCCGAGGCTCGCCGCCGAGCCCAGGTTGAGCTTGGCGTAGGCGCCGGTGTAGTTCTGCGTGAGCACGTTCTGCGCGTTTTGCGCTTCCAGCGTGAAACCCAGCGTCAGCTCCTCACCAAGGTAGGTGAAGCTCGACGCCGGCGCGCAGCCCGGGTTCGAGCGGTTGGTGAGCGTGGGCGCGCCTGTCAGCGCGAAGGACTTCGGCTTGAAGCGCCCGACATAACCGCCGTTCGCATCGCCGTCCAGGCCGCTGCTGCCCGTGATGTTGACGCCCGCGACGATGTAGTCCGCCACGTCGGCCAATAGGAGCACGTTGCCCGCTTCGCTGTAGCACCAGTCCGCCGCCGCGCCCGCGCCGCCGGTCAACGCCACGCTCGCCGCGCCGGCGCAGCCCACGCCGCGGCGCACCAGGCCGAGCCCGATGCCGGGCAGATTGACGCTGGGGCTGACGCTCGCGGTGGCGGCGAAATTCGGCACGCTACCGTTGTCGGTGATGGTGCTGCCGGCATCGGGCACGCCGTCGTCGTTCGCGTCTTCGCCCACAGCCCACTGGTAGCCCTGCACCGTCATCGCGAAGTTGTCCCCCGCGGCGGCGAGCACGGTGCCGGCCGCGGTGTTGCTGTGCGCGATGCCGGGGAAGGCGAGGCCGAAGGGGCGCACGACGAACGGGTTGGAAGCGCCCACGGCCTCGAACCCCGCGACGTCCGGATCCAGGTCGAAGCGCGCGTGCAGCGAGATCGCGCCCGCGTCGGGATAGGCGATCACGGTGTCGGCTTCGGAACTCGCGTTGAAGTTGAGCGACACGCTCGAGTAGGCGGCGGCGCCCGCGCCGGCGTTGTCGCCGCTGGTGGCGATGTTGCCGCCGTTGATGTTCACCTCTTGCCCGGCGCAGGCCGCGGGGACGTTGCACTCCGCGCCCAGGTCCACGCTGCGCGTCTGGCTGGCAATGAGGCCCGAGCAGCTGCCGGTGGCGATATCGGTCTGGATCGCCTGGATGCGCAGGGTCTTCGCGTTCCAGCCCGTGTTCGAGGGCTTGCCCGAGATCTGCACCGGGATCGTGGTGTTGCCGTCGGTGACATTATTAAAGCGAAAGCCCGCCTGCGCCAGGGTAAAGGACGGATCCTCGGTGCCCGCCGCGGTACCGGTGTTCTCGCTGTAGGTGCCGTCGTTGGCGTTGAACCCGAAGGTCTCAGAGGTCGCGGCGAGGTTGGCGTAGCGGAAGTTCAGGATCACCGAGTTCGAGCTCACGGCGAAGGTGTAAGTGGCGGCGCCGTCGCCGGCAGTCGGGTCGGAGAGCGTGCCGCCGCCCGCGGCGATGCCGGTCCAGGTGCCGCGCGCGTTGGTGGTGGACAGGTTGAGGGTCCTCGCGCCCGCGTCCACCGGAGTGTGGCTCGCGTCGTGGGCGGTGATCGTGATCTGGTGCGTGTCGCAGGCCACGCCGCTGCCGGCGTGGCTGATGTTGTAGTGATCGAGGCTCACGCAGGGTCGCGTCTCGTTCATGTACTGCTGGATGCGCGGCTGCGAGAGCGCGCTACGGAAGACCGCCACCTCGTCGATGAGGCCCGGGAACTGCCGCCCGGCGAAGCCCTGGTCCGAGGCGATCTGAAACGGCATGCCGTTGGCGACCAGCGCGCCCGCCTGGTTGTTGGTATTGGCGTCCGCCACTCCGTTGAAGTAGATGCGCTGGAAAGCCCCGGCGCGGGAGTACACGAGTGTCACGTGCGTCCACTGGTTGAGCGGCACGCTGGCAGCGGAGGTGAGCTCGAGCGCGCCGCCGCCCCACCACCAGTTGACCGTGCCGGTCGTGGTGAGGTGGGCTTCGTAGTTGCCATCCTTGGACACGAAGGACTTGAGGCCCGCGCCGGGGTATGCGGTCGGTCGCAGCCACATCATCACGGTCAACTCGTCTGTGATGTCCAGGAGCGGGTTGTCAGCCACCTCGACGTAGTCGTCCACGCCGTCGAATGCACCGTAGCGACAGGTGCCCGGACTGCCCGCCACCACCGGCGTGACGTACGCGGTGGCCGCGCCGAGGAACGAGGTGCCATGCAGGCCGTTGCCGCTCAGGTCCAGCACCTCGCCTGCGGCGCCGCTCCACGCGTTCTCGTCCAGGCTCCAGCGCAGCACCGGCAGCAGGGGGCGCAGCGCGACGAGTTGCGCAACGCCTTGATCGGCGTTGGCGCCCGCAGTGCTCGCGGTGGCAGTACGCGTGCCCGAGGCGCCGGGCGTGGCGAGCGTCTCGTAGGCCATCACCATGGATAGTCCAAGGTCGCTCGGCGCGGCGACCGAGCGCGCTTCCAGCGCCTCGGTCAAGGCGCCCGTGGTCCAGTCGCTGGTAGAAGATCCGAACTCGAACACGCCTACCAGCATCGCACCGGCCGCGCCGGCGGCGACGCTCGGCGCCGTGTGGTCGGCGCCCGCGGCGGTGGCCGTGCCGTTGTGCGCATCAATGGGCACGACGGTATCCACTCCGGAAAACGTGGCGATGACGCCGGCCGCGCCAACATGCGCGCTGGCGCCGAAGGTCCAGCTGTAGGAGGCGGGCTCGGGCCCCGTCACCACGCGGGAGAAGGTCGCCAGGCGGCTGGTCGCGCCGCCGCCCGCGACCTGGAGGTCCTCGCGCACCAGCGTCCAGCCCGCGGGCGCAATGAGCGTGGTCGGAGAATCGCGCACAGTGACCGAGGCGATCATCACGTCGTCGGTGGTCGTGCCGGCGGGGACGGCGATGGTGAGCGCGGAGGGGCGCAGCGCGAAGATGACGCCGAAGTTCTCGTCGCTGCCGCCCCCGGTGAACGTCCAGTTCGTCACGGAGGCGGCGCCCGCGGTCGCCTGCAGCTGGAAGTGCAGCGAGAACCCGAGGTCGCGGCTCAGGTTGAGCCCGTTGTCGAAGGCCTCGGACCAACCGGCGCCCTCATTGACTAGGCGGTTGTCGTTCATGAATCCCGCGACCAGCAGCATGGAGCCGTCCAGGGTCGTGGTCTGCGTGCCCGTGTCGAGATTGTTGCTGTTCTGCGCCACGGCCTGGCCGCCCGGAATGGGAGCCGTCTCCAGGGGCTGCACCGGGTCGGCGCCGCGAAAGCGCGCCACCCGCGCGCTGATGGTGTTGCAGCTGGCGCTCTGTGTGAGGGTGAGCGGATCGGCCGCGGTGTTCGTCCCGGTGGCGACCTTGTAGAAAATGTAGCCCTGCAGTTCGTTGCCACCGCCGTAAGTCGCCGACCAGGCGAGCGTCCAGCCCACCGTCGCGCCCACGGCCGCGCTGTCCTCGCGCGAGTTGACCAGCGCGACCAGCACGTCGCCGGCGAGTCCGGCAGGCATGGCCGGGGAGACGATGTTGTTGCACCCGGTGGTGTTGTTGGTCGCGACGGCGCCCGCGCCGACGTAGGTTATCGGGCTCGCGCCGCCGGCCGCCTGCCCGGCCTGAGAGGCTGCGCGGAACGCGATCTGCGCATGCGCGCCCGTCGCGGTGAACAATGCCGCCAGGACGAAAAGGCCGAATCGCAGGAAAGTCATGGACGGATGGATAACAACAAGGCTAGCCTACAACCGCCCCGCCGCCAAAAACGTGAAAGATTGCCCGCTCAGTGGAGCGGCCGATGGGCGGCGCCTTCCAGGCGCTCAAAGGCGCGCCAGGGCGCGGCGTCGCTGTCGCGGCAGGCGCCGTACTGGAACGGCAGCCACTCCCGGCCAGGATTGAGAAAGCGCAGATCGATGAACCAGGCGCAGGTCGAGCCCGCCGAGAGGCCATCGAACGCCGGCCGGTCCGCGAACCAGCGCATGAAGCCGAGCGCGGGCGAGTGCCACGCGGCACGCGCGAGCGCCTGCTCCTTGGCGCTCGTGCCGTAGCGCGGGCGCGTTTCCCACTGGGCCAAGGCGAGCGGCTGGAAGCCCGCGTCCATGCGGCCGATGAAATCGTGCGCGGGCGGCAGCGGCGCCGTGCGGCGCAGGTTGACGTGCGCGTAGCGGTGCGCGAGCTCGTCGCTCGCATACACCGTCCAGTTGAAGGGCGACACCGCGCGCGGGATGGCGGCGAGCGCCACGCCCGCCCAGCCCTGGCGCGCGGCGTACTCGCGCGCGTACTCGAGCGCGCGCTCCTTCTGCAGCGCCTGGAAGCCGACGTAGGAGGCGAGCACGAGGCCCGCGGCCATCGACGGGAGGCGCGAGCGGCGCCAGACGATCGAGGCGATGAGTCCCGCCAGGATGATGCCGGTGAACCACAGGTCGATGATGAAGGTCGTGCCCCAGGCGTAGCGCGCGTCCGACACGGGCGCGAAGACGATGGTGCCGAAGCTGGTGATGAGGTCGCCCACGATGTGCAGGCCGAGGGCCATGGCGGTGACGCCGTACAGCGCGCGCCAGCCGCGGGGTTCGCGCAGCAGCTTGGCGAGGATCCAGGCGTAGAGCAGCGCCCACAACGGCAGCAGCAGCAGCGAATGCGTGGGGCCGCGGTGCTGCTCCAGGTACAGCAGCGGCGAGACCAAGCCGAGGACGAAGTCGAGGTCCGGCGCGGCGCAGGCAAAGAACCCCGCCGCCACGCGCCGCGGGATCGAGCGCGGCGGCGCATCCTTCGGCGCCGTCGCGCGCGCGAGCAGCGCCCCCGAAAGGGCGTGGGTCAGGGTATCCAAATGGGGACAGTCCCTATTATTTCGCTAAGCGAAAAAATGGGGACTGTCCCCATTTGATCAGGCGGCGCGTTTTTTGCGCTGGGCGTCCTTGGCGTGCATCTGGGCGTAGGCGCCGTGGGCGGCGGATTCGGCGTCGCCCACGTGCACCGGGTAGCCCATGTCGTAGAGCACCGAGCCCAGCGCCGACAGGCACAGCATCACGTTGTCCGGCCGGCACGAATAGCCCATCAAGCCGAAGCGCCAGATCTTGCCCTTCAGGGGCCCCAGGCCCGCGCCGATCTCCAGGCCGAACTCGCTGAGCAGGCGCGAGCGCACCTGCGCCTCGTCCACGCCCTCGGCGCACCTCACCGCGTTCATCTGCGGCAGCTGGTATTCCTCTTTCACCAGGAACTTAAGGCCCATCGCTTCCAGCCCCGCCTTCAGCGCGACGTGGTGGCGCTGGTGGCGCGCCCAGGAGTTCTCCAGCCCTTCCTCGCGGATCAGCAGCAGCGCTTCGTGCAGCGCGAACAGCGAGTTCGTCGGCGCAGTGTGGTGGTAGGTGCGCGCGCCGGCGCTCCAGTACCCGAGCAGCAGGTTCATGTCCATGAACCAGCTGTGGATCTTGTCTTTCCTCTTTTTCACGCGCTCGACCACGCGCTCGGAGAACGACACCGGCGACAGGCCCGGCGTGCACGACAGGCACTTCTGGCTCGCCGAGTAGATGGCGTCGATCTCCCAGTCGTCCACTCGCACCGGCGTGCCGGCAAGGGACGTCACCGCATCCACGATCACCAGGGCGCCGTGCTTGTGCGCGATCCTGGTCAGCTCCTTCGCGTCGGACTGTGCGCCGGTGGAGGTCTCGGCGTGCACGAAAGCCACCACGCTTATGCCCTTGTTCTTCTTCAGAGCGTCTTCCACTTTCTGCGGGTCCACCGGCTCGCCCCAGTTGTCCTCGACCACGATCGGCGTGCCGCCGCTGCGGATCACGTTCTCGAGCATCCGGCCGCCGAACACGCCGTTCTGGCACACCAGCACCTTGTCGCCGGGCGCCACCAGGTTGACGAAGCAGAATTCCATGCCCACCGAGCCCGGCCCGGAGAGCGGGAAGGTAAGCGGGTTCTTGGTCTGGTAGACGTAGCGCAGGAGCGACTTCAGCTCCTCCATCATGTCGACGAAGATCGGATCGAGGTAGCCGATCGCCGGCTGGCTCATGGTGGTGAGCACGCGCGGATGGATCTCGGTGGGCCCGGGGCCCATCAGCGTGCGCTGGGGCGGGTGGAAAGAGGTGATGCGCTTGGACGGGGCGTACTGGGTCATGGCGGGGTTCTCCGGGGAAATGCCGAAGGGGGCGTCGTCCGGGCGCGACTTCACGCGCACCGGGCTCTTGGCGCTGGCTTCGTCGAGGATATCGAGAGCGCTGATGCGGCCCTGGGTGATGCGCTCGACCTCGGCGGCCCAGCGCGCCGGCACATAGCCGGTCTTCACCCAGTTGTGCACGACCGCGCGGTCGAGCTGGAAGGCGCGCGCGACATCTGCCTGGGTGCCGAAGACTTCGACCAGCCGCTGCGCGCAGTTCATCGTGGGGAGGAGTCTAGGATGTCAAATCCATTTTGACAAGCGGGAATTTGCGAGGCGCGTGGCCGAGCATCCATAGACTCGACTTCAGGTACCCCGGAAGGCCTTGCGCACGATCTCGCGGACTTGATCAGCCTGCAGGCGCTCCGCGCCCTTGCGCGGGATCGCGATCCGCACGCGCGAGCGAGGCCTCGAAGCTGCAAGCGGCCTCCGCATTTTGTGAGCACGAACGCGCGAAGTGGTGGACTTGATCATTTCGAAGCTCGAGATGCTGCTATCTGTGTATGAAGACCTTATCACCAGCAGGACGCTTCGCTACAGTCCCCTCGAGGATCAAGCTGGCGCACGATTCGTCAAGGCGCGCAACGCGCGCCTCATCGACCGCTACGTCGAGATCGTGGGGCGCCTGTCGACGCTATTGATCGGCACCTTCGCCATCGAGATGATCTTCGAGGGCACGGGCACGTGGCTTGAGGACACCGCGCCGAAGTGGCGCGGCCCGGGCTAGTCCGACTGCGGCGCGGCCTGCGCTTCGCCGAGCCCGCGCGCGAATCCGACCCGCCCGGCGAGCGGCAGCTTGATCGCCGGCGGCCACGGATCGACGCCGAAGCTCAAGCCGAGCAGGTTCACTTCCACCCCTTCCACCCGTCCCGCGGTGGCGCCGAACAGGCCCGCCACGGAAAACTGCACGCCGCGCCCGCTCGGCGCTACGGCGAACACGCTGCCCGGCAGGTAGTCCTTGCCGATGGCGGTGGAGGGCAGGTCGGCTTCCAGCTCCGGCACGGCGCGCGTGATCCACGCGGTGAAGGTGTTCGAGTTCGGGCCCGGCCAGGCGCGATACTCGGCGGCGAACGGGTAACTCTGCGCCGCGGCTTCGATGCGCGGGATGAGCGGCTCGGCCGCGGCGCCGCGCACCTCGGCGTAGAGCTCCGGTGCGTTGCCGAACCAGCGCGCGTCCGGCTCGCGCGCGCGGATCGACACCGCGCTGTCGCTGTAGCGCAGGCGCCAGCCGATCACCTCGTACACCGTGTATTCCCCTGCGCGCGGCGGCTTCACCGCGATCCAGGTGTGCACGCCGAACAGCCCCCGCATGCCGACCGCGCGCGCGCCGTAGACTTGCACCACGGCCTCGGGCGTGGCTGCCGGGACGGGCGCGAGGCCGACAGGTTCGTGGCTCGCCGTGCGCCAGTCGTTGTCCATGCGCGCGAACGCGCCCGCGCCGATGGCGAGCACCAGGACGACGAATCCGGCAGTGAGCACGTGCTTGCGCCTCAAGCCTCTGCCCTCGACTCGCGCCAGATATCGAGCTTTTCCTGGATCACGCGGTCGGAATAGATGAATAGCACCGCGTCCTCGGACGCCTCGTGCGTGTGCGCCATCCAGCTCGGCGCGACGAAGATGTCGTGCGGGCCCCAGTCGAAGGTCTCGCCGCCGATCGCGCTGCGACCCCTGCCTTCCACCACGGCAAACACCGCGCTGTCGGTGGAGCGGTAGGGCGCCGACTGGAAGCCCTTCGGCAGGAGCTGCAGCCAGGTGGACATCGTCGGCATCGCCCAGCCGCCGTTCAGCGGGTTGAGGTACTTCATCTTGTAGGCGTGGCAGGCATCCGGCGCGCGCGTGCGCGAAAGCGAATCGAGCGACTCGCGCGACTTGCGGTAGGGGTAATTGAAAATCGGTGAGGTCTGCGAGCGGTGCGTCGAATCGACCGGCACGAGGTTGTTGCCGAACTCCGCCGGCGCCGCGCCCTCCGGGCGCTCGAGCTGGTGCGCCTTGCCGCCGAGGTCCTCGCGAAAGCTCGCCGCGAGCAGGTTGACGACGTGCATGTCCAGGCCATCCAGCCACACCATCGGCCCCTGGCCCTCGTGGCCGTGGTCGTGCCAGGTCCAGGAAGGCGTGATGACGAAATCGCCCGGCGCCATCGTCGTTTTCTCACCCGCCACCGCGGTGAACGCGTCCTTGCCCTCGATGATGAAGCGCAGGGCCGAAGCCGTATGCCGGTGCGCCGGCGCGATCTCGCCCGGCAGGATGATCTGCAGGCCGGCAAACAGGCTCTGCGTGATGCGCGACTGCCCGGGCAGGCCCGGGTTCTCCAGCACCATCACGCGCCGCTCGGCCTCGGCCGCGCCGATCAGCTCGCAGGCCTCCATCAGGTGCGGGCGCACCTCGGCGTAGCGCCAGATCGCGGGCAGCGCGCGCGTCGCGGGCTTCTCGGTGACCAGCCCGTGCAGCACGCGCCACAGCGGCGCGAGGTTCTGCTGCTTGGCGCGCCCATAGAAATCCTTGCGGCCCGCTTCGGCCGCGAGATTCACGGTGGGGACGATGCCCTCCAGTTCCTGGGCTTCGCGGTGCACGCTCTCAACCGGCTTCATCGCTCGCTCCCAAGTGTGAAATCGAACAGGTTGCGGTCCATCAGGTGCGAGGGCCGCACGTCGCCGAGCGCGCGCAGGATCGATTCCGCGCGCCCGGGATGCTGCTTCTCCCACTGGCGCAGCATGTCGCCCACCACGCGCCGCTGCAGGTGCTCCTGCGAGCCGCACAGGTTGCACGGGATGATGGGAAAGCCCTTTTCCTCCGCGTACGCCGAAAGATCGTCTTCGCGCACGTAGGCGAGCGGGCGGATCACCACGTGCCGGCCGTCGTCGGACCTCAACTTGGGCGGCATGGCTTTGAGCTTGCCGCCGAAGAAAAGGTTCAGGAAGAACGTCGCCAGGATGTCGTCGCGATGGTGCCCGAGCGCGATCTTGGTGGCGCCGAGCTCGCCCGCGACGCGATACAGCACGCCGCGGCGCAGCCGCGAGCACAGCGAACACATCGTCTTGCCCTCGGGCAGCACGCGCTTCACGATCGAGTAGGTGTCCTGCTCCACGATGCGGTAGGGCACGCCCAGTGCGTCGAGGTACGCCGGCAGGATGTGCCCGGGAAACCCGGGCTGCTTCTGGTCGAGGTTGACCGCGATCAGCTCGAAGGCGATCGGCGCCTTCTCGCGCAACGCCATCAGCACCTCGAGCAGGGCGTAGCTGTCCTTGCCGCCCGAGAGGCACACCATCACGCGATCGCCCGCCTCGATCATGCCGAAATCGGCGATCGCCTCGCCCACCTGGCGCCGCAGGCGCTTGGCGAGCTTGCCCGCCTCGTAGGCTTGCTTGCGGGTGTCCGTGTGCAGGGTGACGACGTTCATCGCAGGGCTCACAGGAAGGCGGAGCGCCCGCCGTCCACCGCCAGCACCTGGCCGGTGACGAAGGACGCTGCGCACAGGAAGTGTACCGCCTGCGCCACTTCTTCCGGCGTGCCGGTGCGCGCGAGCGGCGTGGTGGCGACGACGCGCTCGCGCTCGCCCGGCTCGAACTGCCCGTCCTCGGGCCAGGCGATGGCCCCGGGCGCGACCGCGTTCACGCGCACCGCGGGCGCGAGCTCGAGGGCGAGCGAGCGCGTCAGCGCGACCAGGCCCGCTTTCGCGACGCTGTACACCACGTAGCCCTTCAACGGGCGCTCGGCGTGGATGTCGGCGATGTTGACGATGGCGCCGCCGGCGAGCGCGAGATGCGGCGCCGCGGCTTGCGCGAGAAACAGCGGCGCGCGCAGGTTCGAGCCCATCAGCTCCTCCCAGTGGCTCGATTCGATCTCGCCGAGGTGCGTGGGGTAGAAGGCCGAAGCGTTGTTGACGAGAAAATCAAGGCGCGCGTAGCGCTGCAGCGCGGCGCCCACCAGGGCCTGCGGCGCGATGGGCGCGAGCAGGTCGCCTTTCACGCGCGTGGCGCTGCCGGCGCGCGCCGCGTTCAATTCCTTTTCCAGCTGCGCGGCCGCGGCTTCGGCGCTGCGGTAGTGGATCACGATGCTCGCGCCGGCCGCGTGCAGGCGGCGCGCGATCGCCGCGCCCACGCGCCGCGCCGCGCCCGTCACCAGCGCCACCTTGCTCTCGAGGCTCATCTCCTGCATGCGGGGAATTCTAGGTTAAATTCGCCGCATGCTGCCCGAGCCCGATGCCGATGCGCTCGCCGCGAGCGCGCGGCTCGCCGAGCGCATCCGCGCGCAGATCGCGCAGGACGGCGGCTGGATCTCCTTTGCGCGCTACATGGAACTGGCGCTGTACGAGCCGGCGCTGGGCTACTACGCGGGCGGCGCGGCCAAGCTCGGCGCGCCCGGGGACTTCACCACCGCGCCGGAGATGGGACGGCTGTTCGCGCAAACGCTCGCGCGGCAGGTGGGCGCGCTGCTCGAGCCGGGCGACGCGGTGCTCGAGTTCGGCGCCGGCAGCGGCGCGCTCGCCGCGACGCTGATCGAGGCGCTGGCGCCCGAGCGCTATCTGATCCTCGAGACCAGCGCCGAGCTCGCCGCGCGCCAGCGCGAGCGCCTGGGCACGCGCGCACAGTGGATTGATCGACTGCCCGAGGGGTTTCGCGGCGTGATGATCGCCAACGAGGTCGCCGACGCGATGCCCGTGCATGCGCTCGCGTGGCGCGGCGGCGGCGTGATGGAGCGCGGGGTCGCCCAGGTCGACGGTCGATTGGCCTGGGCCGAGCGCCCCGCCGCGAGCGAGGTGCTGGCCGCGGCGCGCCGGCTCGAGGTGCCGGTGCCGTATGAAAGCGAGATCGGCCTGGTGTCGCGCGCGTGGATGAAGCTGCTGGCCGCGCGCCTCGCGCGCGGCGCGCTGCTGGTCATCGATTACGGCTTTCCCGAGCGCGAGTACTACCACCCGCAGCGCGCCATGGGCACGCTCATGTGCCACTACCGCCACCGCGCGCATGGCGACCCGTTCTTCCACCCGGGGCTGCAGGACATCACCGCGCACGTCGATTTCACGGCGCTGGCGCGCGCGGCACGCGAGGGCGGGCTCGAGGTTCTCGGCTACTGCAACCAGGCGCAGTTCCTGGTCAATTGCGGCGTGACCGATATCCTGGGCGCCGAGGACGCCGGGGACGCGGCCCGCTACGCGCCGCGCGCGGCCGAGGCGCAAAAGCTCCTCTCGCCCGCCGAGATGGGGGAGCTCTTCAAGGTCCTGGCGGTGGGCCGCGGCGTGCCGCACCCGCTGCTCGGCTTTGCGTCGGGCGACCGATCGCATACGCTGTAGCCCCATGCGCAAGCTCGCGCTCCTCGCCCTTGCCCTGCCGCTCGCGGCGGCGGCGGACGACATCGCCGAGGCGAAGCAGCGCTGGGCGCAAAGCCCGCATGGGCCGATGCTCGAGCGCATCCTGCCGCCCGCGTTCGAAAAGCGCCGGCTGCCCGAGCCGCGCTCGAGCGGCGCACGCCTCGCGGTCCAGTACTGCGTGCAGTGCCACAACCTGCCCAACCCGGCGATGCACCACGCCGCGAAGTGGCCGACCATCGTCGAGCGCATGGTCTTGCGCATGGAGGGCAAGGGCAACCTCGGCAAGCTGATGGTCGACTTGATGGCCGGGGTGAAGGCGCCGAGCGCGGCGCAGACCGGCGTGCTCGTCAAGTACCTGCAGGAATACGCGCAGGCGCCACTCGACCCGAAGCAGTACCCGGAGGCCTACACCGCCGCGGGCGAGCCGTTCCGCCTTGCCTGCAACCAGTGCCACGTGCTGCCCGATCCGCGCCGCTACACCGCCAGGCAGTGGCCCGCCGTGGTCGCGCGCATGCAGGAGAACATGGAGTGGATGAACCGCGTGGTCGGCACGCAACCGATCCCCGGCGAGCCGCAACTCAGAATCGAGGCGATCAACGCCTTCCTCGCAAAGCACGCGCGCAAATAGCGCAATTAGCGTAAATAGGGACTGTCCCCATTTGCGTTTTGTGCAAATGGGGACAGTCCCTATTTACGGCGGCGTCGGGACGGCCATGCCCTTGGCCACCGCGGGGCGCGCGCCGATGGTGTCGTACCAGCGCTTCACCGCCGGAAAGTCGGCGAGGTCGACCTGGTGCCACTCGTGGCGCGCGATCCAGGGGTAGGTGGCGATGTCGGCGATGGAATATTCGTCGGCGAGATAGGCCGCCTCGCCGAGGCGCTTGTTCAGCACGCCGTACAGGCGCCGCGTTTCGTCGGTGTAGCGCTTGATGCCGTAGGGCACCTGCTCGGGCGCCGCGCGCAGGAAGTGGTGCGCCTGGCCGAACATCGGGCCGACTCCACCCATCTGGAACATGAGCCACTGCAGGCAGATGAGGCGCGTGCGCGCATCGCGCGGCATGAACTTGCCGGTCTTCTCCGCCAGGTAGATGAGGATGGCGCCCGATTCGAACAGCGGCAGCGGCTTGCCGCCGGGGCCCTCTGAATCGACGATCGCCGGAATGCGGTTGTTCGGATTGATGGCGAGGAATTCCGGCGTGTGCTGCTCGCCCTTGCCGATGTTGATGGCGTGCACCTTGTACGGCAGCGCGCACTCTTCCAGCAGGATGGAAACCTTGCGGCCGTTCGGCGTGCTCCAGGTATAAAGATCGATCACGGGTGTCTCCGCGCCAAAGCGCGCGAGTGTATCCTCCCGGCGCTGATGATCAAGTGGCTGCTCACCATCCTGATTTCGCTGGCCGTGCTCGCCGCGGCCACGCCCTGGCTGCAGCGCCTCGGCGTGGGGCGCCTGCCCGGCGACGTGAGGTTCAGCGTGCGCGGGCGCGAGTACTCGCTGCCCTTCGCCAGCACGGTGTTGTTCTGCCTCGTCGCCTGGGCCATCGGCCGCCTGATCTAGGGCGTAAGGAATAGCCGTCCCGCGACGACTGTTCCGGATACCAGCATGAAGCGAATCCTCGTTCTGTTCCCGAAGGACTGGGACCGGCTCGAATTCGGGCGGCCCGAGTATCGCGGCCGCTACGAGTTCGTCTACGCCGGCTTCGACCTGTTCCGCTTCCCGGCAAACGCGCAGCTCGCCACCTTCGACGTATTCCGCTTCGTCAACCGCCTGCTCGAGCGCTTGCGCGGGGAGCGCCTGGACGGCGTGTTCAGCAACAACGAGTACTTCGGCGCGCTGATCGCCGCCGTGCTGGCCGAGAAACTGGGACTGCCGGGGACCGATCCGCGCGTGGTGATCACCGCCCAGCACAAGTACTACGCGCGCCAGGCGTTCGCTCGCATCGCGCCCGAGGCCGCCGCGCGCTGCGCCGCCTTCCCGTACGAGGTGCGGCGGCGCGAGGACCTGCCCTTCGAGCTGCCCTGCTTCGTGAAGCCGGTGCGCGCCACGTTCTCGGTGCTGGCGCGGCGCATCGAGCGCTTCGAGGAGCTGCAGCGGCACCTTTCGTTCTGGCCGTTCGAGAAGTGGGTGATCAAGCGCCTGGTGAAGCCCTACAACGACCTCATGCGCTGGTACACCGATTTCGAGCTCGACGCGCACCACCTGATCGCCGAGGAGATTCTCCCCGGCGTGCAGGTGAACATGGACGGCTACGTGCACCAGGGGCGCGTGCGCGTGCTTGGCGTCATCGACGAGAACATGTACCCGGGCACGTTCGCGTTCCGCAGCTTCGAGTACCCCTCGCGGGTGCCGCCCGAGGTGAAATCGCGCATGACGGCGCTGGCCGGGAAGCTGCTCGCGGGCATGGGCTACCGCCATGGCTTTTTCAACCTGGAGTTCAGCTGGGATCCCGGCACCGGCCGCATCGCGGTGATCGAGCTCAACCCGCGCATGGCGTCGCAGTTGTCCTACCTCTACGAGAACGTGGACGGGGTGCGCCCCTACGAGATGCTCCTCGCGCTCGCCACGGGCGAGGCGCCCTTGGAGACCGCGGCAGCGGCACCTCACACCCACGCGGCCAGCTTCGCGCTGCGCAAGTTCGACGGCAGGCCGCTCGCCACCCATCCCACGCCGCAGCAGCTCGCGCGCGCGCGCCGCGAGTACCCCGAGGCGCACCTGATGCTGTACCTCAAGCGCGGCTTGAGCCTCGCGCGCGAGATGAAGTGGCTGGGCAGCTACCGCTACGCCGTGGTCAACATGGCCGCGGGCTCGCAGGAGGACCTGCAGGCGCGCTTCCAGGGGTTCGCGCGGCTGCTGTTCCCTGTCTCAGACCTGCCCGCCTGAGCCCGCGCCGCGCTGGATCACCTCCAGCAGGCGCGCGATCTCCTTCTCGTCGTCCCACGCGAGCGCCGGCGCCACCAGGGTGCGCGACAACAGGTAGCCGAGCATGAGCGAGAGCACCATGCGCGCGAGCGGTTCGGCGTCCAGGTCCTGCCGCAATTCGCCGCGCGCCTGGTAGCGCGCGATCGCTTTCACCATCCCGCCCCAGAGTTCGCGTTTCCACAGGGGCGCGAAGTCCCGCCGCGCCTCGGCGTTCGTCAGCAGCTCGATCAGCACGACGCGCAACGCATGCGGCGCGGCTTGCGCGGCGGCGATCCGCTCGCGCAGCACGTTCGCAAACCAGGCGTCGAAGGGTGCGTCCGTACCCTGCGGCGCGACCGCGGCCGCGATCATCGCCGGCCGCGTCACCTGGTGCAGCAGCGTCTGCTTGTCGGGGAAGTGCTTGAACAGCGTGCGCTCGGTGACCTGCGCCGCGCGCGCGATGTCGGCGGTGCGCGTTGCCGCGAAGCCCCGCTCGGCAAACAGGCGCTCCGCCGCGGCCAGGATCCTGTGTACAGTATCCACTATACCTTAGTATAGTAGATACTTTACTTGTCGGCCAGTGTCCCCCGGATCGCCGCCTCGCGCGCGCGCTCCACCCGCGCGCCGATGTCCTGCGGCGATTCGCGCGCGATCGTGCCCGCGTCCACCGAAGAGGCGGCGGTGAAGGCCCGCTCGACGAGCGATAGGTCCAACTCCGGCTGGGCGAGCCGCGCCGCTGCCAGGAGCAGGGCGAAGCGTTCCGGCCGGCGAATGGCGTCGGCGCGCTTGAAGAGCTCGAGCAGCGCCGCCGCGTCCTTCACTTCGAGCAGGACCCGGCAGCGCGCCGCGGCCACGGCGAGTTCGCGCGCCTCGTTCGGCGCGCGCAGCCGGTCGCACAGCGCCTCGATGCGCGCCTCGTCCAGTCCCCAGCACAGCACCGCGAAGCGCACCGCGAGCGGTGCGCCCGCATCGGCGGCGCGCTCGAGCGCGGCGCGCTCGTTCTTCAGCTCCGGCAGGAGCCGCGCGGCGAGCCCGCACTCGGCCAGCACCTCGAGCATGCGTGCCGGGTGCCTTTCCATCAGCCCGCGCGAGAACTCCTGCCATACGCGCTCGGCGACGAGGTGGTCGGCTTCGCCGATCTCCACCATGCGGCGCATGAGCGCCATCGTTTCGTCGGCAATGCGAAAGCCCAGGCGCGCGACGAAGCGCGCGACGCGCAAGATGCGCACCGGGTCTTCCTCGAAGGCGTCGGAGACGTGCCGCAACACGCCCTCGCGCAGGTCCTGCTCGCCGCCGAAGGGATCGATGAGGCGCCCGGCCTCGTCGCGCGCCATGGCGTTGATGGTGAGGTCGCGGCGCCTGAGGTCATCCTCCAGCGTGACGTCCGGCGCGGCGTAGACGGTAAAGCCCTTGTAGCCGCGGCCGCTCTTGCGTTCGGTGCGCGCGAGCGCGTATTCCTCGTGCGTCTCGGAATGCAGGAACACCGGGAAGTCCTTGCCGACCGGCCGGAAGCCGAGCTGCGCCATGGCCTCGGGCGTCGCGCCCACCACCACCCAGTCGCGGTCCGCGACCGGCAGGCCGAGGAGCTCGTCCCGCACCGCGCCGCCGACGACGTAGGACTTCACGCGTACAGCTCGAACTGCGGCAGGCTCTCCGTTTCGCGCTCGGCATCGCGCATCCATTGCTGCAGGGCGGGCAGCGCGAGCACCGCATCGGCGTAGGCGCGGCACACGGGCGGCAACTCCACCGCGTAGGTGCGAAAGCGCAGCACCACCGGCGCGTACATGGCATCGGCCGCCCCGAACGCGCCGAACAGGAACGGGCCGCGGGCTTCGCTCCAGATGGCGACGATGCGCGCGATCTCCGCCAGCACCTCGGGCGTGCGGCCCTTGCCCGGGTGGCGCTTGCGGATGTTCATGCACATGTGCTGGCGCAGATTCGGAAAGCCCGAGTGCATCTCGGCGCTGATCGAGCGCGCACGCGCGCGCAGCGCCGCATCCGCGGGCCACAGGGCGGGATGGCGCTCGGCGAGATACTCCAGGATGGCGAGCGAATCCCACACGCGCACCTCGCCGTCCACGAGGCACGGCACCTTGCCCGCGGGCGAATACTCGAGCAGTGCGCGCTTGGACTCGGGTCCGTACAGCGGGATGCGCACCTCGCGAAACGGCAGGCCGAGCACCTTCATCGCCAGCCAGGCGCGCAGCGACCACGAAGAGTAGTTCTTGTTGCCCACCACGAGCAGCATGCCGCGCGCCTCAGCGCATCGCCAGCCAGCGCGGCGCCACGCTCTCCAGCGCCGCGGGCTCGAGGTCGAAGGGAAAGGCGCCCTCGCACACGCTGGGCACCTGCATCGAGCGCAGGTTATCGCGCGTCATCAGCTTCACCGGCGAGAGCTCGAGCAAGCGCGCCTGCCAGTAGGACAGGCGCTCGCCCAGGCCGATGACGAGCCGGCGCCGCCCGGTGATGCGGCACACCGCCTGCACCAGTTCGCGCATCGTGTAGCGGCGCGGGCCGCACAGGCAGTAGCGCTGCCCGAACGTCTCGCGCGCATCGAGCGCCACGACGAACGCCGCCGCCACGTCGTGCACGTACACCGGCTGGAAGCGCGCCTCGGGGCAGGCGAGCGGCAGCACCCAGAAAAAGCGCGCCAGCCGCGCGAACAGGTTGAGGAAGGAATCCTCCGGCCCGAAGATCACCGAGGGCTGGAACACGGTCACCTCGAGGTCCTCCGCCGCCAGTACCGCGCGCTCGCCGATGCCCTTGGAGCGCAGGTACTCGGACGGCCCCTGCGGATCGGCGCCGAGCGCGCTCATGTGCAGCAGGCGCTTCACGCCCGTCGCGCGGCAGGCGTTGACCACCGCCTGGGCGAGCTCGACGTGCACCTTCGCGAAATCGGGGCCGTAGTCGTTGGGGCCGCGCTCGTCGGCTCGCCCGCGCCGGCTGTGCAGCACGCCGGCGAGGTTCACCACGGCGTCCTTGCCGGCGGCGAGCCGCTCCAGCTCGCCGGGCCGGCCCACGTCCGCCTCGACCACGTCCACCGTGGGCAGCGGCAGCAGGTGGCGGGCACGATCGCGCCTGCGCGCGGGCACCGTGACGCGCGCGCCGCGCGCCGCGAGCGCCGCCACCAGGTGCCGGCCGACGAAGCCCGCGCCGCCCACCACCAGGACATCGTCATGGCGCATGTCAGTCACCTTCAACGGTGCCGGCGGGCGCGTCGCGGCCGAAAATGACGCCGAGGCGCTCCTTGAGCGGGAGGCTGCGCCCCTCGAGCAGCAGCGCGTAATGCACCGTGTTCGCCAGTACGCGTTTCACGTACTCGCGCGTCTCGTCCAAGGGGATGGACTCGACGAAGATGGCGCCCTCCAGCGCGCGCGCCGGCTGCCAGCGCAGCGCGCGGTTCGGCCCCGCGTTGTAGGCGGTGGAGGCGAGCACCGGATGGCCGGTGCGATCGAGCACGTGCCGCAGGTAGCGCGAGCCCAGGTTCACGTTGGTCTCGACCTCGGCCACGCGCTTGGGCGAAAAGCCCGCGTAGCCGGTGCGCCGCGCCACCCATCGCGCGGTGTTCGGCAGGAGCTGCATCAAGCCGGTGGCGCCCGCGCCGGAGCGCGCATCGACGATGAAGCGGCTTTCCTGGCGCACGGTGCCGAGGATCCAGGCCTCCTCCAGGTCGTGGGCGCCGGCGTGCGTCTGGAACACCGCGCGGAACGGCGCCAGGTAACGCAGCCGGTAGTCGTGCAGCAGCTCGGTGCGCCCGGCAGTGCCGATGGCGCGGTCGTACACCCCGGCGCGGCGCGCGAGCTCCGCGGCCGCGAGCAGCTCGCGATCGCCCATGCCGCGCACGGCGAACATCCATTCGCTGGTCGCCTCGGTGCGTATTCCCAGCCGGTACAGCTCGAGCGCGCGCGCCAGCTCGACATGGCCGCGCACCGCGTCGATCTCGGCCTCGGTCGCCTCGTGGTAGGGCAGCGGGATCGAGGCGCCGCCGCCCAGCTCCTCGGTGGCGAGCACGCTGTAGTAGAGCGGCTGGCCCGCGATCCGCTGGTACTGCTCGCGCGCGCCCTCGGCATCGCCCAGGGCATGCAGCGCCCGGCCGCTCCAGTAGGTCCACGCCAGGTCGAGCCGCGCGACGGGCGACATCGGCTCGATGGCCTGGAGCACCGCGCGCCAGTCGCCGGCGCGAAGCGCCGCCCGGGCCTTCCAGGCGAGCTGCGTGTCGTCGAGCGGCGCCGAGCCCGCGCGCGCATACCACTTGAGCGCCTCGTCGCTGTGCTCGAAGGCCGCCAAGGTGGCCAGGCGCGCCCACAGGTACTCGCGCTCCCCGCGCGGCAAGCGCGCCGCCGCACCCTGGTCCATCGCGGATGCGGCTGCGGCGAGGTCGCTGCGCGCAAGGCGCAGCATCGCAAACACCACCACCTCGCGCATCGGCCGGGAATCGAGTTCGCCCGCCGCCCGTGCCAGCAGCTCCCGCGGCGCGCGCACGGCGCGCGCCAGCAGTTGCTCGTCGGGCCGGGACGCGGCCGGCAGGTACTCCAGCGTCCGCCGCGCCGCAGTCACGTATCCGTAGTACAGCAGCAGTCGCGCACGCTGCCAGACCAGCTCCTCGTCCGCGGCAGCGAGCTTCACCAGCTCGGCGACCAGCGCCTGGCAGCCCTCGGACAGCTCGCGCGGCTCGAGCCACACGGCGCGCGCCTCGAGCGCCGCCGGCGCATCGCCGCGCACGAGCCGTGCGCGCCAGGCGAGGCAGCGTATCTCCAGATCGTCCTGCACCAGCGGCCCCAGCGCGCGCTCGAAGGCGCGCCACTCCTCGCGTCGCGCGAGCTCTTTCAGCCAATCCGCGCGCATCAACTCGCCCAGGTAGGTCCCGGCGTGGCTCGACAGATAGCGTTCGATGTCCGTGCTCGCCGCACCCTCGATGCGCGATTTCAGGCGCCAGTACTCGACCCAGGGCGAGAGCGTGTGGGCGTCGAGCGCGCGCGCGTGCCGCTCGAGTCGCTCCGCGTCGCCGGCGCGGAACGCTTCGTAGGCGCCGAGCACGGCTTGGTCGCTGCCTCGCGCAGCGCCTGCGGCGAGCGCCACACAGGCCAGTGCTATATTCAGGAAACGCCTATAAATCATGCACTAAGAATAGCACGCGAATGACTCCGGCAGACCTCAAAGGATGGCGCAAAGCCGAGCGCACGCGACTCATTGCGGCGCGCGAGGCGCTCGATGCGTCCACGCTGGAGGCCTGGCGTCGACCCATGGACTCGCATCTGGAGCGCGCGTTCCCCGGGCTTGCCCGCGCGGTGCTCGCTTTTTGCTGGCCGATCCGCGGCGAGTACGACGCCCGCCACCTGGTGCGGCGGCTGCGCGAGTCGGGCGCAGTGACGGCGCTGCCGGTGGTGGTGGCGCCGAAGTCGCCGCTCACGTTCCGTGAATGGCATCCCGGCGTCGAGCTCGCGCGAGGGCCGCTCGGCATCCCCTACCCGGCGGCATCGCGCGAGCTCGTGCCGCAGGCGGTGCTGTTGCCGATGAACGGATGGGACGCGCAGGGCTACCGGCTGGGCTATGGCGGCGGGTTCTTCGACCGTACGCTTGCTGCGCTGCAGGTAAAGCCCTTGGTGATCGGCGTCGCCTACGAGCAGGCGCGCCTCGAGACGATCCATCCGCAGCCCTGGGACATTCCCGTGGACTACGTGGTGACCGAGCGCGGCGTGTACCGCCGCGACCCCGAGGGTCTCGCCTTTCTCGGGGCGCCCGAGCCGCAGGGTGACTCGGCGCTCGCCTCGCCGGTGTGCTACGCCGACGAGCGCATCATTCGCGGCGACTAGCGCGATTTCTCCAAGGCAATCTCGACGCCCAGCATGAGCTGGCTGCGGCGGTAGTCGTAGGCGTCGATGCTCGAGTCGCTGCGATAGTAGCTGTAATCGACGAACGCGCGCCGCCCGGCGCCCGCGTCGCGGCTGGCGCGCAGCGCGAGGCCGTGGCGGTCGTCCCGCCGCGCCTCGACGTCCCGGTAGCGGCTCGCGCGGTACTCAGCGCGCGCCTCCGTCTTCCAGCCCGCCACATCGGGCAACTCCGCGATGGCGAACAGCCGGTGTCGCCTCGGCGAGTAGCCGGGATCGCGGCGATCCTCGATATCGAGCTGATAGCCCGCGCGCCACAACGCGCGCTGCCACGCGAAACCGACGTCCGCGGACAGGCGCTGCTGCCACCCGTCGAGATAGCGGTAATGGCTGCCGCCGTCGATGCTCGCCAGCTCGTAGCTTGCGCGCAGATCGCGGCCGCCCTGCAGGCGAATGCGCCCCTGCACGTCGAGCGCCGCCGCCTGCTCCAGCAACTGACCGTCGAAATAGACGATGCCGTAGTTGCCGCCCACGCTGAACTGGGCAGCGCCCGTGTCCGTGTCACGGCTGATGCCGACGCGCAGCCCCTGCAAGTCGAACTCGCCCTGATCGAGGTACTTGCGCAGGACGAAGGCGCCGTGCGCGTTCCAGCCGAGCGCGCTGTTGCCGCTCAGATTGCGGCTCGACGCGCCGAGGGCCTCGACGAAGTAATCGCCACCCGTGCGGCTGCCGGCCACCGTGTTGTCCGTGTAGAGCGCGGGGTTGCTGTCGTAGCCGCCGGCCAGCGAAACCACGGTCCCGCTGCGCGGCGGCAGGGTCGCGCGCCCGAGCCGCTCCAGGGCGACGCCGGCCAAGGCGCGCAGATTCGTGTCGGCGCTTGTGCGATGCGCCTGGTCGAAGTGCGCGCTCGCCCCCTCGGTATCGCCGAGGCGCATCGCCGTCAGTCCCAGGTTGTAATGCGCCAGCGGCGCCCACTGCGGATCGCGCGCCAGCGCCTCGAACTCCACTCGCGCCTCGGCATAGCGGCGCAGCCGGTAGTAGGTCGCGCCGAGGTTGAAGCGCAGGCCGGGCGTATCCAGGCCCGAGCGCCGCGCCTGCAGAAACCCTTGCAGCGCCGCGGCGAACTCGCCTGCGTCAAACGCGGCCCGGGCCGCGTTGAAGTGCTGCTCCCCGGGAAACGCGGCGGCCGCGGGCGCCGGCGCAAGCACGCAAAGCAGGACCGCTGCGCCGATGGCGCGGATCGTAGCTCGAAGCCGCATGCGCTCTCCCTGGCATCCCCTGCCGTTGTCGCAGCCCGAGCATTATCGTCGAGATTATTTTGGGCGCGGCTTCGCAGGGTGGTCCCGGGCCTGCTCGCGCGCCGCGCCGGCTGCCTCCTTGGCACGATTGCGGCCGACGTTCTCCTTCGCTTCGCGGGCGCGTGCGGCAGCGTCTTGCCCGGCCTTTGACGGCGTCGCTTTGCCGGCGGCACCCGGCGATGCGCGCGGCCTCATGCGCTGCTCACTGAGTCTGCCGAAGGTCGATGCCACCGTCGCCGGCAACCCAGTCGCCTGAACGGCCGCAGCGGGCGTCGAGTCGTCGCGGGCCACGCCGAACTCCCCGGCCTTGAAGGTCGCGCTGCCGCCCGCGTTCGTCGCCACGACCGCGCCTTCCAGGACCGACACGTAAGTCGGGTTCTCGATGACGACCAGGAAGTCGGTACCGCGAACGCCGATGTTCAGGTTCGGGGTGAGCAATTCGAACGCTTCGGGGTTGCGACGCCCGAGCGTCCCGGTGACGATGCGCAGCGCGCCGCGCAGCAGCTCGAAGGCCGCGTGATCCGCCGCCGGCTCCTGCTCGCGATAACGGAAGCCCTCGATGCGCAACTGGGAGTTCTCGTGCAACGCCGCCCACATGCCGTCGTCGAAGTGCAGCACGACCCGCGCGCCGCCGGCGGTGGTGACGTGGCTGCCGGGCTCCACGCGCTGGCCCGGCACGATGCCCCGGCCTTTCGCACCCGCGGCGGCCACACGCACGTCGCCTTCCGCGTCGGCGACCACCGCGCCGGCCATCGCGGCTGCCGCAAACACCATTGCGGCGATCCCCGACACAAGAGTCGCAGACGCAAAGCCCCATCCCCTTGTCTTATGCATCTGCCCCCCTGGCGCCGCGCGCTGCGGCGACGTGACTACGGTTTACCGGGCCCCTTGGCCGGGGCGCCGCGCGCTTGCGCGCGCTCGCGCGCCGCAGCGGAGACTTCCTGGCCGAATTCGCGGCCGCGCTCGCCGCGCATCTCGCGCGCCTTGTTCGCTACGCTCAGGCCGAAGGCCGAGGATTCCTGCGCTTGCGGCGAGGCCGTAGCGGGCAGCTCGATGACTTTGGTGGCGGCGTCCGCCGCGGCATCTGCCGGCACCATCCGGATCGTCACTTCCAGATCCTGCTGCTGCGCCCAGGCCGAAGCGGGCAGTGCAAAGGCAATCACCATTCCAATCGCGTAGAGAAATGCTTTCAATTCCCGGCTCCTTATCAGTTTTTGTTAAACACTTGCGCGAGGGGCGGGCAATGCACCCGACCCGTCCGCGCGCCTGACTTCAATCTTCAGACGAAATGTCCTGCTGCTCGCGCCGCTCGAAACGCGGGCGACCAGCTCGCCGCCCGTCGCACCCCGCACGACCAGCGGCAAGCGCAGAACGTTCCCGCCTTCGCGCAGATCCGTCGTCCAGGTCAGCTCGCGCCGGTTACCGTAGCCGACGATCTCCACGTTCTCCGGAAGCGTGAGGCTCAGGGTCGCGTCGGGGAGCGCCTTGGCGGCGTTGAACATCAGGCGCACGTTCTCGGGCTGCCGAGCCGTAAGCACCAGCGTTTGCATGGGCTCAGGGCGCAGCGCGAACAGGATCGCCGCCACGCCCAGTCCCAGCACGAAGCTCGCCGCGAGCGCCATCCCGAGCACGGCTTGGCGGCCCCTGGGCGGCGCGGCGGTCGCATTGGCGAGCACCCGCCCGGCATATCCCGGCGGCAACGCCGGTGCGCTCAGCGTGCGCAATGCCGAACGCAGGGCGCCGGCGTCGCCGTAACCGCGGCGGCAGGCGGAACAACTGTCTACATGCGTTTGCATCGACCGGCCGTGGGCGGCCTCCAGCCGCCCGTCCAGCCAATCATCGACCTGCAGCGCGAAGCTCCGGCAATCCATTTTCATCGGCCTCTAGCGCTTTACACGCTCGACGGCGGAGAAAGGTTCCATCCCCAGTTCGGCGCGCAGACGCTGGCGCGCCCGGTGCAGGCGCGATTTCAGGGTGCCGAGCGGCGCCTCGAGAATCGGCTCCAGCTCTTCCAGGCTGTAGCCCTCGACGTCGTGCATCACCACGACCGCGCGCTGCTCGGGGTTGAGCCGGCCGAGCGCGGCCAGGATGCGCTCGCGCCATTCGCCGCGCTCGGCGCGCCCCTCCGGGCCGTCGTCCGGGGCCGCCACCGCGTCCAGGGGGTCGCCCTCCTCCGGCGCGCCCGCGGCGCGCGCGGCAAGCGGCGATCGGGCCTGCCGGCGCGCGAAGTCCACGTACTGCCGGTACAGCACCTTCGCCAGCCATGGCCGGAGCTGCTCGATTCCGGCCAGCTCCGCGCGCCGCGGATAGAGTTTGAGCAGCACGTCCTGCACCAGGTCTTCGGCGTCGGCCGCGCTGCCGGTGAAGCGCCAGGCAAGACGATGGAGAAACTCCACCTGCGGCCGCATCAGTTCCTCGAACTTCGATGCGGCAGCGCGCTTTCGCCGGAACTGCAAGATGCGCGGCATGCCGGGCACTATACGTCCGCATCATCCGCCTTTGGCGGCCGCCTCTTCCTCTTTGCCAACATTGACACCCGCGCTCGCGCGCCGGTGCGCCCTCCACGCCGCCTCGGCATCGCGCCGCGTCCAGCGCTGGCGCACGGCGAGCGCCTCCAGCACGTCGCTCACCTCACCGATGGTTTGCGGCCGGTCCTCGCGCTGCTTGTCCAGGCAGGCCGCAATCAGCATGTCCAGGGGTTCGGGAATGGCTTGCGCGGCGACCGTGGAGACGCGCGGCGGCACTTCGTTCAACACCTTGCTGGTGAGCGCGAGGTCGTCCGCGGTCTCGAACATGCGCCGGCCCGAGATGACGAAGAAGGCCACTGCGCCGACGGCGTAGATGTCGGCGCGCGCGTCCACGTCGGCCGGGTCGCGCAGGCGCTCGGGCGACATGTACAGCGGCGTGCCGAGGATGCGCAGCGTGCGCGTGATGGTCTGCTCCTCGGCCGAGGCGATATTCTTCACCAGGCCGAAATCGAGGATCTTCACGAAGTCGTACTCGCCGCCGTAGTGGCACACCATGATGTTGGTGGGGCTCACGTCCCGATGCACCATGCCCTTGCCGTGCGCTTCCGCCAGTCCCGCGCACACCTGGCGCAGCAGGTGGATGACGCGCGCCACCGGCATCGGCCCCTGCTCGAGCACCAGCTTGCCGATGGTCTCGCCTTCGAGATACTCCATCGCGTAGTACAGGCTGCCGTCGGAAGCGCGGCCGTAGTCGTAGATCTCCACCATGTTGGGATGCGACAGCTGGCTCGCGAGCTGCGCCTCGCGCTCGAAGCGCGCGGTCATTTCGTCGGTCGAGCGCGAGGGCTTGAGCAGCTTCACCGCAGTGGGCCGCTTGAGCAGGTCGTGGCGCGCAAGGTACACGTGGCCCACGCCGCCCTCGCCGATCTGCTCGCCGAGCAGATACGCGCCCACGCGCCGCTCCTCGGCCTCGCTTTGCAGGCGCGCCGCGCGAAACCACATGGCGAGCGCCACCACCACCGCGACCACCAGCGCGCCGAAGACGATGCCGAAAGCCGTGGCGAGCACCGCGAGCGGCGCGTAGGCTTCCTCGGCACCCATCTCCACGGCGATGCCCATGTCGAAGGCGGGCAGCCAGCGCCACGCGCCGACCACCGGCCGGCCCGCGTAGCCCGGATACGGCTCGACCAGCATGCCGTCCGGCGCGCGGCCGGCCGTCGCCTCCTCGGCCAGGCGCGTAAGGGTCCCGGCCGCCGCGCCGGGCGGCTGCAGCCGCTGCGACAGCGCGGCGGACGCGCCGGTGTACCGGCTCTCCGAAAGCATCAGCGCCTGCCGGTCGAAGGCGTAGACCTCGTCGGTGTCGCCGCTGCGCGCGGCGGCGAGGATGGCGGCGAACTGCTCGTGCGCGTACAGCCCGACGCTGAGCGCCGCGATGACGCGGCCCGCGTCGTTCACCACCGGGGTCTCGATCCACACCAGCGCACGCTCGAGCGGCGCCTTCCGCGGCAGGCGCGACAGGCGCTCGGCGTCCCGGAAGGGGTGCAGGAAGTGGGTATCGCCGCGGAACACCGGCGCGAGGGCCTGCTCGATGGCGCGCGCGGAGAACTCCAGGCCGCAGTACTCGCGGAACTTGGAGGCGATGATGCGACCGCTGCGGTCGACCACGTTGAAGGCCACCGCGCCGCTGCCCGCCAGCGCGTCGTCCAGCTGCTCGACCAGCGGCCGGCGCGCCGGCGCGCCGCAGTACGCCTCGGGCGTCGCGCCGTGCTGCGTGGCGATGTCGGCGAGCGCGCGCACCTGCGCGCGCACCTGCCGGTCGCGCGCCAGGCGCCGGATGCCGAGCTTCTGGTCCTCGATCCAGACCTCGATGGTCTTCGCCTGCGCCTCGAGCACGGCCTTCAGCGCCGCGGCGCGCGACTCGCGCAGCAGGCGCTCCACCGCGCCGTAGGTCCAGGCGCCAAGTGCGGTGAGCACGAGCGTGCTGGCGAGGATGGCGAGCGCGAACCACAGCCGCTGCCGGGCGCGGCGCGCGCGCGACTCGCGCGCCGCCGCCCCCTCGGGGTGCAGCGTGTGCATCGAGGGTTCCGCAGTGTCGCTCACGGGGGCGGGGATTACTTCAGGAACAACCGGTAGCCGGGATTGCGCGTCTCGCTGGTACGGGGATAGCCCAGGCGCGCGAGGAAGCGCTTGAAGTCGCCCATCTCGCGCCGCGGCACCTGGATGCCCACCAGGATCGAGCCGTAGTCGGCGCCGTAATTGCGGTAGTTGAACAGGCTGATGTTCCAGGTCGGGTTCATCGCCGTGAGAAATTTCATCAACGCGCCCGGGCGCTCGGGAAACTCGAACCGGTACAGCAGCTCGTCGCGCGTGAGCGGCGAATGCCCGCCGATCATGTGGCGCAGGTGGCCCTTGGCCACCTCGTCGGCGGACATGTCCAGCGTGCGGAATCCCGCCGCGCGCAGCGCGCCCACGATGCGCCGCGTCTCCGCGCGGTCGCGCACCGTCACGCCGACGAAGATGTGCGCCGCGCGCGCATCCGACATGCGGTAGTTGAACTCGGTGATGTTGCGCCCGCCGAGCGCGCGGCAAAAGCGCCGGAAGCTGCCGCGGCGCTCCGGGATGGTCACCGCCAGCACCGCCTCGCGGTGCTCGCCGACTTCGGCGCGCTCGGCGATGAAGCGCAGGCGGTCGAAGTTGGTGTTGGCGCCGCAGGCCACCGCCACCAGCGTCTTGCCGCGCGCCTTGTGCCGCTCGACCCAGGCCTTCGCGCCGGCGATGGCGAGCGCGCCGGCGGGCTCGAGCACCACGCGCGTATCCTCGAACACGTCCTTGATGGCGGCGCAGATCTCGTCGGTGTCGACCAGCACCATCTCGTCGACGAGCTGGCGGGCGAGGCGAAAGGTCTCCTTGCCCACTTCCTTCACCGCCACGCCGTCGGCGAACAGGCCCACGTGCTCGAGCTTGACGCGCCGCCCGGCCTTGAGCGAGCGCGTCATGGCGTCGGCATCATCCGGCTCCACGCCGATGACCTTGATGCCGGGTTTCAGGCGCTTGAGGTAGGCGGCGATGCCGCAGATCAGCCCGCCGCCGCCCACCGCCACGAACACCGCGTCGATCGGGCCCTCGCTCTGGCGCAGGATCTCCATGCCGATGGTGCCCTGGCCGGCGATCACGTCCGGATCGTCGTAGGGATGCACGAAGCTGTAGCCGTGGCGGCGCTTGAGGCGCATCGCCTCCAGGTACGCCTCGTCGTAGGAGTCGCCATGCAGCACGACCTTCGCGCCGCGCGCGGCCACCGCGTCCACCTTGATCTTCGGCGTGGTCACCGGCATGACGATGGTGGCGCGGCAGCCGAGCTTCTGCGCGGCGAGCGCCACGCCCTGCGCGTGGTTGCCGGCGCTCGCGGCGATCACGCCCTTGCTCAGGCGCTCGCGCGACAGGTTGACCATCTTGTTGTAGGCGCCGCGCAGCTTGAAGGAAAACACCGGCTGCAGGTCCTCGCGCTTGAGCAGCAGCCGGTTGCCCAGGCGCCGCGACAGCGCCGGCGCGAGTTCGAGCGGCGATTCGATCGCCACGTCGTAGACGCGCGCACGCAGGATGCGCTCGAGATAGTCTTCGCGTTTCACCGCGAAAAGCCTAGCACACGCCCCCTTGGACACCTTGCTTTCTCCCGCAGGCGGACTCGCCGGCGTGTTCGTCGCCAGCTTCCTTGCCGCCACGGTGGTGCCGTTCGCCTCCGAGGCGATCCTGTTTGGCTACCTGAAGCTGCATCCGGACCAGGCAGTGCTGGCGGTCGCCCTGGCGACCATCGGCAACACGGCAGGCGGGATGACCACCTACCTCATCGGGCGCCTGGTGCCGCGCAAGGAGATCCCGCACCTGGAACTGGTAAGGAAATACGGCGCGCCGGCCACCTTCTTCGCGTGGCTGCCGATCGTGGGGGATGCGCTGTGCGCGGCGGCGGGCTGGCTGCGCGTGAACTGGCTCGCCGCGCTCGGCTTCATGGCCGCGGGGCGGCTCGCGCGCTACCTGGTGATCGCCTACGCCGCCTGAAGCTTCGCCACCGCCACTGCGAGCCACTTCACGCCCTCGCGGCCGAAGTTGACCTGCACGCGCGCATCGCCGCCCTGCCCTTCCGCATCGACGATGACGCCGGCGCCGAACTTGGCGTGCACCACGTTCTGGCCGACGCGAAAGCCGATCGGCGCGCCGCCGGTGCCCGCCGGTGCGCCGCCGAAGCGCGGGTCGCGCTTGGGCGCCTTGGAGAAGGCGCCGGCGGTGAAATGCGACACCGGGCGCTTTTTCTCCGCGAAGCGCGGCGTGAGCCACCGCAGCAGCCCCTGCGGGATCTCGTCGACGAACCGCGACGGCAGGTTGTAGCGCGTCTGGCCGTGCAGCATGCGCGTCTGCGCGAACGACAGGTACAGGCGCCGGCGCGCGCGCGTGAGCGCCACGTACATCAAGCGCCGCTCCTCCTCGAGGCCGCTCTTTTCCAGCAGGCTCTGCTCGTGGGGAAACAGGCCCTCCTCGAGGCCGCCGACGAACACCGCCTCGAACTCCAGGCCCTTGGCCGAGTGGATGGTCATGAGCTGCAGCGCCTCCTGGCCGTCGCCGGCCTGGTGCTCGCCCGCCTCGAGCGCCGCATGCGTGAGGAAGGCGACGAGCGGGTCGGCGTCCTCGCCCGACTCGATCACGATGTCCTCGACGCTGAAGGCGGCCGCCGCGTTCACCAGCTCGCCCAGGTTCTCCAGGCGATCGGCGCCTTCGCGCTCGCGCTTGTAGTGCTCGAGCAGCCCGCTCTTCGCGACCACGTGCTCCACCTTCTCGGCCAGCGTCAGGCCCTGCACCTCCTCGCGCAGCGACTCGATCAGCGCCACGAACGGCGCCGCCTTGCCCGGGTCCGCCAGCGCCGTCTCGTAGAGGTTGCGGCCAGCGGCCTTGGCCGCATCCTGCAGCGCTTCGAGCGTGCGCGCGCCGATGCCGCGCGTGGGGAAGTTCACCACGCGCAGGAACGCGTTGTCGTCCGCGGGCAGCGCCACCAGGCGCAGGTAGGCGAGCGCGTGCTTCACCTCGGCGCGCTCGAAAAAGCGCAGCCCCCCGTACACGCGATACGGCAGCCCCGCGGTGAACAGGGCGTGCTCCAGCACCCGCGACTGCGCGTTCGAGCGGTACAGCAGCGCGATCTGGTCCAGGCGCGCCGCGTCGCGCTTGAGCGCGCGGACCTCTTCGACGATCCAGCGCGCCTCGTCGACGTCGGACTGCGCCTCGAACACGCGCAGCGCCTCGCCCGCGCCCGCCGCCGTCCACAGGTTCTTGCCCAGGCGCCCCGTGTTGTGGGCGATGAGGGCGTTGGCGGCATCCAGGATGTTGCCCTGCGAGCGGTAGTTCTGCTCCAGGCGCACCACCTTCGCCACGCGGTATTCGCGCTCGAAGTCCGCCATGTTGCCCACGTTCGCGCCGCGGAAGGCGTAGATCGACTGGTCGTCGTCGCCGACCGCGAACAGGCTCGCGCCCGGCCCGCCAAGCAGCTTGAGCCAGCGGTATTGCAGTTTGTTGGTGTCCTGGAATTCGTCCACCAGCAGGTGGCGAAAGCGCGCGCGGTAGTGCTCGCGCAGCGGCTCGTTCCTGGAGAGCAGCTCGTAGCTGCGCAACAGCAGCTCCGCGAAATCCACCACGCCCTCGCGCCGGCACTGCTCGTCGTAGGCGGCATACAACTCCACCTGGCGGCGCGTCGTCTCGTCGGTCACCGGCACGTCGGCCGCGCGCAGGCCCTCTTCCTTCTTGCCCATGATGAAGTACTGCACGTCGCGCGGCGCGAAGCGATCCTCGTCCACGTTCATGGCGCGCAGCAACCGCTTCACCGCGGCGAGCTGGTCCTGCGAGTCGAGGATCTGGAACTCGCGCGGCAGGCCCGCTTCCTGGTGATGCGCGCGCAGCATGCGGTTGCACAGGCCGTGGAAGGTGCCGATCCACATGCCGCGCGGGTTCACGGCGATCATCGCCGACAGGCGCGTGAGCATCTCGCGCGCCGCCTTGTTGGTGAAGGTCACCGCCAGCACGCCGGCCGGCGACACCGCGCCGGACTGCAACAGCCACGCGATGCGCGTGGTGAGCACGCGCGTCTTGCCGCTGCCCGCGCCAGCGAGGATCAGCGCGTGGCCTTCGGGCAGCGTGACGGCGGCGAGCTGTTCGGGGTTGAGGTGTTCGAGATGGAGCGACAAAGCGCTCCGATTATAGTCCCGGCGCGCGCGCCTTCGGCTCAGTTGACGCGGATGTTCAGGTCCGCGACCAGCTTGCGGTACATCTCGAAGTTGGCGCGCACCAGCCGCGCGAAATCCTCCGTGCTGCCGCCGACCGCTTCGAGCGCCGCCTTGGCCAGGCGCTCGCGCACCACCGGCTCGGCGAGCGCCTTGTCGAACTCCGCGGCGAGGCGGCGCACGATCTGCGCGTCCGTTCCCGCGGGCACGAAGATGCCCAGCCACTGGTCGATCACCAGCCCCTTGAAGCCGGCTTCCTCGTAGGTGGGCACCTCGGGCAGGCTGGGCGCGCGCGACTTCGTCGTCTGCGCGAGGATCTTCACCTTGCCGGACTTGTGGTGCGGGATCACCGGCGTCGAGCCGAGCGAGGCGATCGGTACCTGCCCGCCGATGAAATCGGCGATCGCCTGCCCGCCGCCCTTGTACGGGATGTGGGTGAGTTGGATGCCGGCGAGCTTGGCGAACCACTCCGCGGCCATGTGCTGCTGGGAGCCGGCGCCCGAAGTGGCATAGGCCAGCCCGGGCTTCGCCTTCGCCGCCGCCACCAGCTCGGCCACCGTGGACACCCCCAGCGACGGATGCACCGCAAGGATCACCGGCTGGCTCGTCAGCTGGATGACGGGGACGAGCTGCGTCATCGGGTCGTAATTGAGCTTGTAGACGTGCGGCGCGCTGGCAATGAAATCCGGCGCGACCAGCACCGTGTAGCCGTCGGCGTCGGCACGCGCCACGGACTCGATGCCGATGTTGCCGCCCGCGCCGGCGCGGTTCTCCACCAGCACCGACTGGCCAAGGGCCGGCGCGATGCGCTCGGCGAGCGTGCGCGCGGTGACGTCGGTCGAGCCCCCCGGCGGGTAGGGCACCACCAGCCGCACCGTCTTGGTCGGCCAGGACTGCGCCTGCGCCGCGAAGCTCGCAGCGAGGATAAGGGCGGCAAAAAGGGTGCGGGTCATGGGGTGATCCTCCTCTGCCCGCACCCTACCAAGAAACAGCGCTACCTGGATACGGTCGGCGCCTCGACGCCCGCGGTGCCGCGCAGGCGCTCGGCGAGCGCCTCGGCGTCCGCCTGGGTCGCCAGGCGCGAGATGCGCACCAGGTAGTCGTGACCGTCCTTCGACTTCACCGGCAGGATCTCGGCAGGGTAGCCGGCGTCGCGCAGGCGGTCGTACACCTCGAGCGCCGCGCGCTGCGTGGCGGCGCGCGCCAGGGTCAGCTTCCACTGGCCGCCGCTGCGCACCGCGCCGATGCCCTCCGCGATCTCGGTCTCCCGGGCCCACTGCGCGAGCTGCGTTGCGTCGACCAGGCCCACGGGCTGCGTTTCGCCCTTCAGGCGCCGGTAGAACTGGCGCGGCTGGTCCATCAGCACCGGGGTCTCGCCCTCGGCGCCGACCTCGATCTTGCCTTCGATCAGGCAGACGATCTCGCGCTCGGGCGCGGACTTGCCCCACAGGTCGGTGCCGCGAATGCCGGCGGTGACGGTGGCCACACGGATTCGCACGTCGCGGCGGCGCTCCTTCGCCAGCAGGTCGGTGGTGAAGCGAAAAGCGCCTTCCAGCACGTTCAGCGCGGCGCGGAAGATCCCGCCGCGATCGGGCGCGATCTCGAGAAGGCGCAAGCTGGCGTTCTCGCCGAGCTTCACCAGGCTGCCCTCGGCGAGCTTGATGTACAGGCGCGCGCCGCTGCCGGTGCGCACTTCGTCGCCGCCGCGCAACTCGGCGCCGGGCGCGAGCGGATAGCGGCGGATCGCGCCCACTTCAGCACGCTCGACCCAGGCGGGCATCTGCACGCCTTCGACGACGGCCGCGGGCGCCGCCTGCGCCGGCAGTGCCGCAACGGCGAGCATCGCCGCGACCATGTGTTTGAACAGCGTCTTCATCAATCCTCCCGAACTGTTCGACGCCCGTTTATACGCGTCTTCGCGCTGGGTGGATGCGCTAGAATGCGGCGCTTTCCGCGCACACCGTCACAGATGCAGCCTCATTACGATCCTCGCCGTGTCGAGCAGGAAGCGCAGGCCTTCTGGTCGAGCCGCGACGCGTTCCGCGTCGTCGAGGATCCGGCAAAGCCCAAGTACTACTGCCTGTCCATGTTCCCCTACCCCTCGGGGAAGCTGCACATGGGCCACGTGAGGAATTATACGATCGGCGACGTCCTCACCCGCCACTACCGCATGCGCGGCATGAACGTGCTGCAGCCGATGGGTTGGGACGCCTTCGGCCTGCCCGCCGAGAACGCGGCGATGGCCAACAAGGTGCCGCCGGCGAAGTGGACGTACAGCAATATCGCCACCATGAAGCGCCAGTTGCAGGGGCTGGGCTTCGCCCTGGACTGGTCGCGCGAGCTCGCCACCTGCAGTCCCGCCTACTACAAGTGGAACCAGTGGTTGTTTACCCGGCTGTTCAGGAAAGGGCTCGCCTACAAGAAGACCGGCGTCGTGAACTGGGACCCGGTGGACCAGACCGTGCTCGCCAACGAGCAGGTGATCGACGGCCGCGGCTGGCGCACCGGCGCGGTGGTGGAAAAGCGCGAGATCCCGATGTACTTCTTCCGCATCACGGCGTACGCCGAGGAACTGCTCGGCGCGCTGGAGAAGATGGGCGGCTGGCCCGAGCAGGTCAAGCTGATGCAGAAGAACTGGATCGGGCGCTCGGAAGGCGTGCGCATCGGCTTCCCGTACCAGCTGCAAGGCGAGGAAAAGACGCTGTGGGTGTTCACCACCCGCGCCGACACGCTGATGGGCGCGACCTTCATGGCGGTGGCCGCCGAGCATCCGATCGCCGCGTTCGCGGCGAAGTCCAACCCGAAGCTTGCGGCGTTCGTCGAGGAATGCAAGCGCGGCGCGGTGATGGAGGCCGACCTCGCCCAGTTGGAGAAAAAGGGCATGCCCACGGGCCTCACTTGCACGCACCCGATCTCGGGCGAGAAGCTTCCCGTGTGGGTCGGCAACTACGTGCTGATGGGCTACGGCGAGGGCGCCGTGATGGGCGTGCCGGCGCACGACGAGCGTGATTACGCCTTCGCCCTCAAGTACGGACTGCCGATCCGGTGCGTGATCCGCACCAACGCGGGCGACGCGGTACCCGAGCCGTGGCAGGCGGCGTACGCGGAGTACGGCACTTGCATCCATTCGGGCAAGTACGACGGGCTCGTTTACGCGGCAGCGGTGGACGCCATCGCTGCCGACCTGATGGCGAAGGACCTGGGCGACAAGCAGGTGCAGTGGCGCCTCAGGGACTGGGGCATCTCGCGCCAGCGCTACTGGGGCTGCCCGATCCCCATCGTGCACTGCGAGGCCTGCGGCGACGTGCCGGTGCCCGACGACCAGCTCCCGGTGCGGCTGCCCGAGGACCTGGTGCCCGATGGCACCGGCAACCCGCTGGCGAAAATGCCGGCGTTCTACGAAACGAAGTGCCCCGACTGTGGCCAGCCGGCGAAGCGCGAAACCGACACCATGGACACCTTCGTGGATTCGTCGTGGTATTTCGCGCGCTTCGCCTGCCCGGACAACGATGCGGCGATGCTGGATGCCCGCGCCAAGTACTGGATGCCGGTGGACCAGTACATCGGCGGCATCGAGCATGCCATCCTGCACCTGCTGTACTCGCGCTTTTTCACGCGCGCGCTGAAAGGCGAGGGCCTGCTCGAGGTGGACGAGCCGTTCACCAATCTCCTCACCCAGGGGATGGTGCTGGCCGAGTCCTTTTACACGGAGGCGAGCGGCCGGCGCGAATGGATCAATCCCGCCGACGTGGCGGTCACGCGCGACGCCAAGGGCAAGATCGTCGCGGCGAAGGCAAAGGACGGCCGCGACGTGGTGTACGAAGGCATCGGCACGATGTCGAAGTCCAAGAACAACGGCGTCGACCCGCAGGCGCTGATCGACAAGTACGGCGCGGACACGGCGCGCTTCTACATCATCTTCGCTTCGCCCCCGACCAACACGCTGGAATGGAGCGACGAGAGTGTCGAGGGGTCGTTCCGCTTCCTCAAGCGCGTATGGGCCTACGCCTTGAAGCACGCGGGCGCCGCGCCCGGGGCCATCGAGCACAAGGCGGCGCGCCACGAGATCCACAGCGTGCTGCGCCAGGCCAACTACGATCTGGCCAAGCACCAATTCAACACGGTGGCCTCGGCGGCGATGAAGATCCTGAACGCGCTGGAAGGCATGCCCGGCCGCAACGCCGCCAGCGAGGAGGGCCTGTCGATCCTGCTGCGGCTGCTGTCCCCCATCACGCCGCACCTCGCCCAGCACCTGTGGCACAGCCTCGGCTTCGGTGAGGACGTGATGCAGGCGCCCTGGCCGGAGCCGGACCCGGCGGCGCTGGAGCAGGACGAAATCGAGTACGTGGTACAGGTCGGCGGCAAAACGCGCGGCAGTCTGCGCGCGCCGAAGGCCGCGGGCCAGCCCGCGCTGGAAAGCCTGGTGCGCGCGAGCGAACTGGTGCAGAAGTACGCCACCGGCAAGCCGATCAAGCGCATCATCGTGGTTCCCGGCCGCCTCATCAACGTCGTCATTTGAGACTCGCGCTCGCAGCCGCTTCTGCCCTGTTGCTCGCCGCCTGCGGCTTTCACCTGCGCGGCACGGCGAACCTGCCGTTCGCGACGCTGTACCTGCCCGGCGCCACCGGCGGCATCGCGCTCGACCTGAAGCGCAACATCCAGTCCGGCAGCACCACGCTCGTGGTGGACGACGCCAAGTCCGCCCAGGCGCTGTTGCGTTTCACCGAAGAGACGCGCACCAAGGAGATCCTGTCGCTGAACGCCGCCGGCCGCGTGCGTGAGTATCGCCTCATCTACCGCGTCGGCTTTGGCGTCGGCGACGCCAAGGGCAACGATTACCTGCCGCCAAGCACGGTAACGCTAACGCGCGATGTCACCTACGACGACGCGGCGGCGCTGGCGAAGGAAACCGAGGAGCAGCTGATGTTCCGCGACATGCAGGCGGACATGGTGCAGCAGATCCTGCGGCGGCTGACCGCGGCGCGCGCCCCCGCAGCCGCGAGCGCGGCCGACTGATGCAACTGCGCGCCGAGCAGCTCGAGCAGCACCTCGCGAAAGCGCTCGCGCCGCTCTACGTGATCCACGGCGACGAGCCGCTCCCCGCGCTGGAGGCGGCCGATGCGGTGCGCGCCGCGGCGCGCCGGCACGGCCTCGCCGATCGCGAGGTGCTCATCGCCGAGCGCGGCTTCGACTGGAGCGCCCTCGTGCACGCGAGTGCCAGCCGCTCGCTGTTCGGCGACGGCAAGCTCGTCGAGCTGCGCGTGCCCGGCGGCAAGCCCGGCGTGGACGGCGCGCAGGCGATCACCGCCTGCTGCGCGCGGCTCGACCCGCAAGTGCTGCTGCTGGTCAGCCTGCCGCGTCTGGATCGCGCGGGGCAGTCTTCCGCCTGGTTCGCGGCACTCGCCGCCGCAGGCGTGGTCGTCGACATCTGGCCGGTGGAGCGCGCGCGCCTGGCGCAGTGGATCGGCGCGCGCCTCGCGCGCCAGGGACAGAAGGCGACACCCGAAGCGCTCGAGCTCCTGGCCGAGCGCGTCGAGGGGAATCTCCTCGCCGCGCACCAGGAAGTGCAGAAGCTCGCGCTGCTCGCGCCGCCCGGCGAGCTCGACCTGGACACTGTGGAGCACGCGGTGACGTCGGTCGCACGCTACGACGCCTACGCGGCAGCCGAGGCGCTGGTGGCGGGCGATCTGTCACGCTACGCGCGCGTGCTGCAGGGCCTGCGAGGCGAGGGCGAAGCGCCGACCTTCGTGCTGTTCGCACTCGCCGGCGCCCTGTTCGTGCTGCGCGATGCCGCCGACGGCAAGCCGGTTGAGCGCCTGTTCGCGGAGCATCGCGTGTTCAACAAGCCGCTGCAGCGCGCTGTGCAGGCCGCGCGCCGCCGGCCGCGCGCGCTGCTCGAGGCGGCGCTGGCGCACGCGTCACTGATCGACCGCACCATCAAGGGCGTGGCGCGCGGCGACCCCTGGGATCTGTTCATGGCCCTGGGGTTAAAATTGGCCGGTGGATCAAAAGCTTGACGTAAAGGCGTACGTACGCGGCCTGGGACAGGCAGCGCGCGCCGCCGCGCGCGTCATGGCGCGGGCCGATCGCGCCGCCAAGGACCGCGCGCTGCTCGCCATGGCGGCGGCGATCCGCGAGCGCCGCGCGCAGCTCATCGAGGCGAACCGGGGCGACGTGGCGCAGGCCGGCCGGGACGGCCGCGACGCGGCGTTCATCGACCGCCTCTCGCTCACCGACAAGCTTGTCGAGCAGATGGCAGCGGGGCTCGAGCAGGTGGCGGCGCTGCCCGACCCGGTCGGGCAGGTCTCCGGGCGCGTGACGCGCCCCACCGGCATCGAGGTGGCGCGCATGCGCGTGCCGCTGGGCGTCATCGGCATCATCTACGAGTCGCGTCCCAACGTCACCGCCGACGCGGCGGGCTTGTGCCTGAAGGCGGGCAACGCGTGCATCCTGCGCGGGGGCTCCGAGGCGCTGCAATCCAACCGCGCCATCGCCGCCTGCGTGCGCGCGGGCCTGACGGCCGCGGGCCTGCCCGAGGCCGCGGTGCAGGTGGTCGAAATCGCCGATCGCGCCGCGGTGGGCGAGCTGATCGCGATGCACGAGTACGTGGACATCCTCGTGCCGCGCGGCGGCAAGGAGTTGATTTCGCGCCTGATGCGCGAGTCGCGCATTCCCATGCTCAAGCACCTGGACGGCGTGTGCCACGTCTACGTCGACGACCGCGCCGACCCGGCAATGGCGGTGAAGATCGCCGACAACGCCAAGACGCAGCGCTACGGCACCTGCAACACCATGGAGACGCTGCTGGTGGCCGAGGGCATTGCGCCGCAGGTGCTGCCGGCGATCGGGCGCATCTTCCGCGACAAGCAGGTCGAGATGCGCGCCGACGAGGGCGCGAGGAGATTCATCGCCGAGGCCAAGCTTGCCAGCGAGGCGGACTACCGTACCGAGTGGCTCGCGCCCGTGGTGTCGATCCGCGTGGTGAAGGGGCTCGACGAGGCCATCGCGCACATTGCCGAGTACGGCTCGCAGCATACCGACGCCATCGTCACCGGCGACGAGGCGCGGGCGCAGCGCTTCCTGCGCGAGGTGGACTCGAGCTCGGTGCTGGTCAACGCCTCGACGCGCTTCGCCGACGGCTTCGAGTTCGGCCTGGGTGCCGAGATCGGCATCTCCACCGACAAGCTGCATGCGCGCGGGCCCGTGGGCCTGGAGGGCCTCACCACGCAGAAGTTCGTGGTGCTCGGCCACGGAGAGATTCGGCAGTAGTGGGCGCCACGGGGATTCTTGGCGGCACCTTCGATCCCGTCCACAACGCGCACCTGGCAATGGCGCGCGCGACGCTCGAGCACCTGTGGCTCGAGCGCGTCCTGTGGATACCCACGGGCGCACCCCAGTACCGCGCGCCGGCGCGAACGCCGGCGCGCCACCGGCTGGCGATGCTCGAGCTCGCCATCGCCGGCGAGCCGCGTTACGCGATCGACTCACGCGAGCTCGACCCCGGGCACTCGGGCTACACCGTGGACACGCTGAAGAGCCTCGGCGGGCATCCCGTGCTCATCCTCGGCGCCGACCAGTACGCCAAGCTGGAGACCTGGCACCGCTGGCGCGAGGTGCTCGAGCTGGCGGACCTCGCGGTGGTCGCGCGCCCCGGCAGCCCGGCCCCCGGCGGCCGGGTGCAGCAGGTCCCCATGGCGCCGATGGACATTTCCGCGTCCGACATCCGCGCGCGCGTCGCGCGCGGCGACAGCATCGCCGGCCTGGTGCCCGCCGCCGTGCAGCGCTACATCGAGCAGCACCACCTGTATGGACATCCGTAAGAAGCAGCGCGCGGTGGTCGAAGCCCTGGAGGACGTCAAGGGGCACGACATCGTGGTCTTCAACGTCGCCAAGCTCTCGCCGTTCTTCGAGCGCGTGGTGATCGCCAGCGGCGATTCCACCCGCCAGGTCAAGGCGCTCGCCGACAGCGTGCAGGAAAAGCTGCGCGCGCTCGGCGCGCGCGTGCACGGCGTCGAGGGCCAGGCGAGCGGCGAATGGGTGCTGGTCGACCTGGGCGACATCGTCGTGCACGCGATGCACCCGGCGGTGCGCAGCCACTACAACCTGGAGGAGATCTGGGGCGGCAAGCCCGTGAAGCTCACGCGCCATGGCAAGGCTGTACCTCGTCGCGCACGGCGCTAGGCTGCGCGGCTGGGCGCTGGCCGCGCGCGACGACTACCTCGCGCGCATGCCGCGCGGCTATGCGGTGCAGTGCGTCGCCGCGGCGCCCAAGGGCGCGCGCCTGGTCGCGCTCGACGAGCACGGCGAGACGCTGAGCAGCGCCCAGTTCGCGACGCGGCTCGCGCGTTGGGCCGGCGAGCAGGCCAGCACGGCCTTCGTCGTCGGCGGGCCCGATGGGCTGGACGCGCGGACAAGAAAGGACGCGGCGCTGGTGCTGCGGCTGTCGGCGCTGACCCTGCCGCATGCCCTGGCGCAGGTGCTGCTCGCCGAGCAGCTGTACCGCGCCGCCACCCGACTCACCGGGCACCCGTATCACCGGGAGTAGCCCTGCTACACTCGGCCGGACGGGGTCCGCCATGGCGCAACTGCTCGATCGCAGCATCTATCTCGCCTCGCGCAGCGCGCGCCGGCGGGAGCTGCTCGGCCACATCGGCGTCAAGTTCCATCTGCTGTTGTTCCGCAACCGCCCGGACACGACCCCCGACGTCGACGAGGTGCCGAACGACGGCGAGAACCCGCGCGACTACGTGATGCGCATGGCGCTGTCCAAGGCCGCGGCCGGCTGGAAGCGCATGCTGGAGCGCAATCTGCCGCGCGCGCCGGTACTCGCCGCCGACACGACGGTGGCGCTCGAGGGCCGCATCTACAACAAGCCCGCCGACCGCGCCGAGGCCGCGGCCATGCTCGCCGCGCTCTCGGGCAAGCGCCACGAGGTGCTCACCGCCGTCGCGCTGCAGTTCGAAGACCAGGTGGAGACCGCGCTGTCGGTGTCCGAGGTGCAGTTCCGCGAGCTGACGCCCGAAGACATCAACGACTACGTGGCCACGGGCGAGCCCGACGACAAGGCGGGCGGCTACGCCATCCAGGGCCGCGCGGCGCTGTTCGTCACCGAGATCCGCGGCAGCCAGTCGGGCATCGTCGGCCTGCCGCTGTACGAAACCGCGCAGCTGCTGCAGAAGATGGTGGGGCGGCGTGAGCGAAGAAGTCCTCGTTAACATCACGCCGCAGGAGACGCGCGTGGCGGTGGTGCACGCCGGCGCGGTGCAGGAACTGCTCATCGAGCGCGCCGCGAATCGCGGGCTGGTGGGCAACATCTGCATGGGCCGCGTGGCGCGCGTATTGCCGGGGATGCAATCGGCGTTCGTCGAGATCGGCCTGGAGCGCGCCGCCTTCCTGCATGTCGCCGACATCTGGGAGCAGCGCCGGCCAAACGGGGAAAGCGCCCGCCCGATCGAGAAGGTGCTCGCCGAGGGCCAGCCGCTGCTGGTGCAGGTCGTGAAGGACCCCCTCGGCACCAAGGGCGCGCGCCTGTCGACGCAGATTTCGCTCGCCGGGCGCCTGCTCGTGTATCTGCCGCAGGATCCGCATATCGGCATCTCGCAGAGGATCGAGGACGAAAGCGGCCGCCAGGCGCTGCGCGACAAGGTGCGCGCGCTGCTGCCGGCCGAGGAGAAGGGCGGCTTCATCATCCGCACGCTCGCCGAGGGCGCCTCGGACGAGGAGCTGCTCGCCGACATCGACTTCCTGCGCCACCTGTGGACCGACATCCGCGGCCGGGCGCTGGGCGCGCAGCCGCCGCTGCTGGTGCACCAGGACCTGTCGCTCGCGCAGCGCGTGCTGCGCGACATGGCCACCGAGCACACCGCGCGCGTGCTGGTCGATTCGCGCGAAAACTACCAGAAGCTGGCGGCGTTCGCCGCCACCTACACGCCGCAGCTCTCCGGCCGGCTCGAGCACTACGTGGGCGAGCGGCCCCTGTTCGATCTGTACAACCTCGAGCCCGAGATCGAGAAGGCGCTCGCGCGGCGCGTGGACCTCAAGTCCGGCGGCACGCTGGTCATCGACCAGACCGAGGCCATGACCACCATCGACGTCAACACCGGCGGCTTCGTCGGCAGCCGCAACTTCGACGAGACGGTGTTCAAGACCAACCTCGAGGCGGCGCAGGCCATCGCGCGGCAGTTGCGCCTGAGGAACCTGGGCGGCATCATCATCGTCGACTTCATCGACATGGACAGCCCCGAGCACCGCGCCGCGGTGCTGGAGGAACTCAAGCGCGCGCTGGCGCGCGACCGCATGCGCATCACGGTGAACGACTTCACGCCGCTCGGCCTGGTGGAGATGACGCGCAAGCGCACGCGCGAATCGCTCGCGCACGTGCTGTGCGAGCCCTGCCCGCTGTGCGCGGGGCGCGGCGCGGTGAAGACCGCGCGCACCGTGAGCTACGAGATCCTGCGCGAGATCCTGCGCGAGGCGCGCGCCTTCAACGCGCGCGAGTTCCGCGTGCTCGGCGCGCAAGGGGTGATCGATCTGCTGCAGGAGGAGGAGTCGGGATCGGTCGCCATGCTGCAGGACTTCATCGGCAAGCCCATCTCGCTGCAGGTCGAGCCGGGCTACACGCAGGAGCAGTTCGACGTGGTGCTGATGTAGTCAGGCCTGCGCGCACGCTGCCCAGGCGCGGGCCGTCAACGAGATCGACCCGTCTGCAGCGGTGGGCAGGCGCTCCCGTATGCGCTCGCGCAGGCGCGCGCGCGCGGTCTCGTCGAGCGACATCGCGTACGCGGGAGCCGGCCCCTGGCCGCCGAGGAACGGCCGCCAGTAGTCGTCGAAATCGGCAAACGGCGTCGGTAGGTCGATCGGCTTCACCGCGACGCCTTTCAGCCCTGCGCCGGCGAAGAGCGCCTCGAGCGCTTCCGGCCGGCACAGCGGGAAACGCACGCCTTCGTCGAGCTTGGCGGCCTGCGGGTCGAGCGCGGCGGCCGCGTCCCAGAAGACGCGCATGAGCTCCATCTTTCCGGCGTAGTCCCAGACGTAGGCCGCGATCGTGCCGCCCGGGCCCGTCATGCGAGCCATCTCGCGAATCGCGGCGGGCTGATCCGGAACGAAGTTCAGGACCAGCCCGGAGACCACCACGTCGACCGAAGCGTCACCGAGCGGGATCGCCGTCGCGCTGCCCGCGTGAAGCTGCGCGCGGCCAGCGAGATTCTCCTTCGCGGTCTTGAGGAAACCCTCCGAGGGCTCGACGCCGGCAACCGAGGTGGGGAAACAGCGGTCCAGGATCGCCGCACACAGCGCCCCGGTGCCGCAGCCCACGTCGAGCCATCTGCGGCCGGCCGGAATGTCCAGCCACGAAAGAAACAAGGGCGCGACCTGGCGGCTCCAGCGCCCGACGTACTGCTCGTAGGGGCTGCCGCGCTCCCAGGTGTCGGAGACGTGCTTGGAGCTCATGGTCGAACCTTTCCAGGGCTTGCGCCGGCTTCAAAGAACAGCGGCATGGCGGCGCTACGGAGCATAGCGGCGAAAGTCTATCGCGCGCTAGACTCGCGCGATGGACATTCCCTTCACGCCCGCGAGGCAGCTCGCCCGCCTCCTCCGCACGCGCAAGCTCTCCGCCACCGAGGTGATGCGCGCCTTCATCGCGCAGGTGGAGCGCGTCAACCCGAAGGTGAACGCCATCGTCACCTTCCTGCCCGAGCAGGCGCTGAAGGAGGCGAAAGCCCTGGACCGGAAGAAGGGCAAGAAGCCACCGCTCGCCGGCCTGCCCATCGCCTACAAGGACCTCGTGGCGACCAAAGGCGTGCGAACGACGATGGGTTCGCTGGTCTACAAGGACAATTTCCCGAAGGAGGATGCGCTCCTCGTCGAGCGGCTGAAGGCCGCGGGCGCGATCACGCTCGGCAAGACCAATACGCCTGAGTTCGGGGCCGGCAGCAACACCTTCAACGCGGTGTTCGGCGCGACGCGCAATCCCTACGATCCTTCGAAGACCGCGGGCGGCTCTTCCGGCGGCGCGGCCGCCGCGGTCGCCTGCGGGATGCTCCCCTTCGCGGACGGCTCGGACCTCGCCGCGAGCCTCAGAAACCCCGGCAACTACTGCAACGTGGTGGGCTTCCGGCCGACGCCGGGGCGAGTGCCCACTTACCCCGCGGTGAACGCCTGGGACACCCAACCGGTGATCGGGCCGCTCGCGCGCAGCGTGGACGATGCGGCCTTTCTCCTGTCGGCGATGGCCGGACCGGACCGGCGCGCGCCGGTGTCGATCGCCGAACCCGGCTCCCTCTTCAACCGCCCGCTCAGGCGCTCCTTCAGGAAAGTGCGCATCGCCTGGACGAAGGATTTCGGCGGCCTGCCGGTCGAGCCGGCCGTCACCGCCGTCCTGGAGAAGCAGCGCAAAGTCTTCAAGGACCTCGGCTGCATCGTGGAAGAGGCCTGCCCCGACTTCAGCGGCGCCACCGAGGCTTTCGAGACGCTGCGCGCAGTGTCGTTCGCCATGCGCCTCGCCCCGCTATTGAAGACGCATCGCTCCGAATTGAAGGACACCGTCATCTGGAACATCGAGCAGGGCCTTGCGCTCGACGGCGCGAGGATCGCGCGCGCGGAAAGCCTGCGCACCGAGCTCTACCAGCGCATGCGCGCCTTCCTGGAGAAGTACGAGTTCCTGCTCGGGCCGGTGAACCAGCTCCCGCCCTTCCCGGTGAATACCGAGTACCCGACCGAGATCGCGGGCGTGAAGCTTGCGAACTACCTCGACTGGATGAAGAGCTGCTACTACGTGACGATCACCAGCCACCCGGCGATCTCGGTGCCCGCGGGCTTCACCCCCGGCGGCCTGCCGGTCGGGCTGCAGGTCGTGGGCCGCTACCGCGACGACTTCGGCGTGCTGCAGCTCGCGCACGCCTTCGAGGCCCGGACCCAGGTCTGGAAGCAGCGCCCGCCGCTGGCGGGCTGACCCCCTTGCACGCCACCTCGGACCGGTGGCACACTGTCATATATATGAAAGCATTTTCACATATATGAATGTTGCCACGGTCAAGAGCGCCGACCGCACGGTGCAGATCCTCGAGGCCTTCGCCGCGGCGGGCGAGCCGCTCGGCATCGCGGAGCTCTCGCGCCGGCTCGCCATTCCGGTGTCGGCCTGCTACGCACTGCTGAAGACGCTGGAACTGCGCGGCTACCTGTACGAGCTCGGCCTGCGCAAGGGCTGGTACCCCACGCTGCGCTGGCTGCAGAAGGCGCGCGCCATCGCCGAGCACGACCCGATGCTCGAACGCGTGACGCCGCTGCTGGAAGCGCTCGGCAAGTCGACGGGTGAGACCATCGTCTTCGGCAAGCGCAGCGGCACCGAGGTCGTGTACCTGAACGTGGTCGAGTCGCCGCATTCCATCCGCTACAGCGCGCAACCCGGGGACCGCAAGCCGCTGCATTCGAGCTCGGCCGGCAAGGCGCTGCTCGGCGCCATGGCGTCGAAGGGGCGCGAGAGGCTCCTCGGCTCTCTCAAGTTGACCCGGGTCACGCCCAGCACGATCGTGCGGCGCGAGCAGCTGGAGAAGGACCTGGAGGCGGGCGCGAAGCGCGGCTGGTACGCCACGCGCGGCGAGAACGTCGCCGACGTGCACGCGATCGCCGCGCCAGTGCGCATCGACGGCGAGCACTACGCGTTGGTGGTGGCGGGGCCGGCGCACCGCATCGAGGCAGCGCTGAAGTCGCACGCCTCGGCGCTGCTGCGCACCGCCAAAGCGCTGGAGGGCCTGCGGTGAGCGCCACACCCTCGGGCATCGAAGTGCCCGTGGTGGCGACGCGCGACGCGGCATCCGATCCCGGCGCGCCGGGCGTCTATCCCTTCACGCGCGGCATCTTCGCCGACGGCTACCGCGGGCGGCCCTGGACCATTCGCCAGTACTCGGGCTTCGGCTCGGCCGAGGCGTCCAACCAGCGCTATCGGTTCCTGCTCGAGCAAGGACAGACCGGCCTGTCGGTCGCGCTCGACCTGCCGACGCAGTGCGGCTACGACCCCGACGACCCCATGGCGCGTCCCGAGGTCGGCAAGGTGGGCGTGTCGCTGTTTTCGCTCTCGGAGATGGAGACGCTGTTCGAGGGCATCGACCTCGGCGCGATCTCCACCTCGTTCACCATCAACGGCACCGCGGCGATCATCTACGCCATGTACCTCGCGGCGGCCGACAAGCAGGGCGTGCCGCGCGCCAAGCTCACCGGCACGATCCAGAACGACATCCTGAAGGAGTACGTGGCGCGCGGCACCTGGATCTTCCCGGTGCGGCCTTCGATGCGCCTCATCGCAGACTCGGTCCTGTACGCGAACGAGGTGACGCCGCGCTTCAACGCCATCTCGATCGCCGGCGCGCACGTGCGCGACGCGGGCTGCACCGCCGTGGAGGAGATGGCCTACACGCTCGCCAACGGCCTGGCCTACGTGGACGAGTTGATCCGCCGCGGCGGCGACGTGGCGAGGTTCGCGCGGCGGCTGTCGTTCTTCTTCTATGTCCACATGGACCTGTTCGAAGAGGCGTGCAAGTTCCGCGCCGGGCGCCGCCTGTGGGCCAAGCTGCTGCGCGAGCGCTACGGCGTGACCGACGAGAAGGCGCTGCACTTTCGCTTCGGCGTGGTGTGCGGCGGCTCGTCGCTCGTTGCCGCGCAGCCCTACAACAACGTCGTGCGCGTCGCGATCGAGAACCTGGCGGCGGTGCTTGGCGGCGCGCAGTCGATCTTCACCTGCGCCTACGACGAGGCATTCCAGATCCCGACCGAGTTCTCCGCCGAGCTCGCGCTGCGCACGCAGCAGATCGTGCAGCATGAGAGCGGCGTCGCGGCCACCGTCGATCCGCTCGGCGGCAGCTACTACGTCGAGTGGCTCACCGACCGCATGGAGGAAGGCATGCGCGCGGTGATGGGCGAGATCGACGCCTATGGCGGCGTGGTGAAGGCGATCGAGGACGGCTGGCTGCAGCGGCGCATCGCCGTGCGCGCGAAGGAGAAGAAGGACGCCACCGACCGCGGCGAGCGCGTGGTGGTCGGCATGAACCGCTACCGCCGCGAGGGCGAGGCGCAGAGCTTCGGCGAGGTGTTCCGCCTCGATCCGGGGACCGCCGCGCGCGTGCTGGCAAAGCACGCCGAGGTGAAGCGCACGCGCGACGCAGCGCGCGCGACGAGGGCGCTCGACGCGCTCGAGGCCGCGGCCGCCGACGACCGGGAGAACCTGATGCCGCTGCTCGTGGAGTGCTGCCACAGCTACGCGACGGTGGGCGAGATGGTCGAGCGCCTCAAGCGCCGCTGGGGCGAGTTCCAGGAGCCGGTGCAGCTATGAGCGCTCTCGCTCCAGGACCCCTCGCGGGCAAGCGCATCCTCGTCGCCAAGCCCGGCCTCGACGGTCACGACGCCGGCGCCAAGGTGATCGCGCTCGCGCTGCGCGACGCGGGCGCCGAAGTGATCTACACGGGCCTGCGCAAGTCGCCCGCGTTCATCGTGCGCGTGGCGCTCGACGAGGACGTCGCCGCCGTGGGCCTGTCGATCCTCTCGGGCAGCCACCAGGAGCTCGCCGGCGAGGTGCTCGAAGGCCTGCGCGCGGCGGGCGCGGGCGACATTTCCGTGTTCGTCGGCGGCACCATCCCGCCGCAGGACCGCGACGCGCTCCTCGCCGCGGGCGTGAAGGGCGTCTTCACCAACGACACACCGCTCGAGCAGATGATCGGCGAGCTTGCGCGGGCGCTTGCATGAGCGGGCCGCTTTCCGGCATCACGGTGCTCGAGGTCGGCCACATGCTCGCCGGCCCGTACTGCGGCATGCTGCTCGCCGACCTCGGCGCCGAGGTCATCAAGATCGAGCCGCCCGAGGGCGACATCGGCCGGCGCGTGAGCCCGCACGAGATCGCCGGCCACAACGCCTATTTCGCGAGCCTCAACCGCAGCAAGAAAAGCGTGGTGCTCGACCTGGCGAACGAGGCAGGCCAGGAGTCGCTGCGCACGCTCGCCGTGCGCGCGCACGCGCTGGTGACCAACCTGCGCCCGGCAGCCATCCACAAGCTTGGCCTCACCTACGAAGCGCTCAAGGACGCGAACCCGAAGCTGGTGTGCGTCGCGCTCACCGGCTTCGGCCTGCAAGGCAGCCACGCCGACCGCCCGGCCTACGACTACGTCATCCAGGCGCTCACCGGGGTGATGGCGATCACCGGCGAGCCGGGCGCGGCGCCCGCCAAGACCGGCTACTCGGCGGTGGACAACTCCGCCGGCATCATGGGCGCCCTGGGCCTGCTGGCGAAGATCGTCGAGGGCAAGGGCGGGCAGATCGACGTCTCCATGCACGACGTCATGCTCTCGCAGCTCAATTACCTTGCGGGCGCGTGGCTGAACGCGGGCGAGCGCGCCGCTCGCCTGCCGCGCTCAGCGCACCCGTATATCGTGCCCGCGCAGGTCTTCGAGACGCGCGACGGCTGGCTCGTGGTCTTCATCTCGCACGACGAGTTCTGGAGGCGCTTGTGCACCGAGGTCGGGCGCCAGGACTGGATCGAGGACGCACGCTTCGCGACCATGGCCGCGCGCCGCGAGCACCGCGACGCGCTGCTGGCCGAACTGGTGCCGCTGTTCAGGTCGGACTCGAGTGCTTCGTGGATGGCGCGGCTATCGCCCCTGGGCGTCGTGGCGGCGTCCGTGGAGACGCTCGAGCAGGCGCTCGACTCCCCGCTCGCGCAAGAGCGCGACATGGTGGTCTGGCTCGGCGGCGCCGGGATCCGGGCGGTCGGGAACCCGATCCGCATCGCCGGCGAGGCCACCGGCTACGGCCCGCCGCCCCGCTTGGGCGAGCACAACGCCGAGCTGCGGCAAGCGCCTTCAAACCTCGCCGCACGGGTGCTCGGCGGCGAGCGCCGCGCGATCGCGCGCGCCATCAGCGAGATCGAGGCCGGGAGCCCGGAGGGTGAAGCGCTCGGCCGGCAGCTGGCGCGCCATCGCGGGCACGCGCGCGTGGTCGGCATCACGGGGCCGCCCGGGGCCGGCAAGTCCACTCTGGTGGCCGCGCTTGCGCGCGAGTTGCTCGCCTCCGATGCGCGCGTCGCGGTGGTCGCCGTCGATCCGTCGAGCCCGATCTCGGGCGGGGCGCTGCTCGGCGATCGTATCCGCATGGGCGAAGTACAGCAGCACGACGGCGTCTTCATCCGCTCGCTCGCCTCGCGCGGTCACGCTGGCGGCGTGAGCGGCGCCACACGCGGCGTGGTCGCCCTGCTCGACGCGGCGGGCTTCGACTACGTGCTGGTGGAAACCGTGGGCGCCGGCCAGTCCGAGGTGGGGATCGCCTCGATCGCGGCGACACGGCTGGTGGTCTGCCCGCCCGGCCTCGGCGACGACGTGCAGGCGCTGAAGGCCGGCATCCTCGAGATCGCCGATGCCTTCGTGGTCAACAAAGCCGATCTCGAGGGCGCCGAGCGCACGGCGCGGGATCTGGTCGCGATGCTCTCGCTCGGGAAAGGCGCACGGCGTCCGGTGTTCCACACCATCGCCACCACCGGGCGCGGCGTCGACGCGCTGGCGCGCTGGCTCGAGGAGCGCGAAGCCGCGCTCGCGGCTTGAGCGCCTACTTCTCCTTCGGCACCCGCCCCAGCATGTAGAACTCGTCGTTCGGCCGCATGCGGGTGACGTTGGCCATGCGGTTTGACAGCGCGAAGAACGCGGCGATGGCGGCGATGTCCCAGATGTCCTCGTCGGCGAAACCCGCCTTGCGCAGCGCCTCCAGATCCGCATCCTCCACCGCGTGCGACTCGAGCGCCACCCGCATGGCGAAGTCGAGCATCGCGCGCTGTCGCGGCGTGATGTCGGCCTTGCGGTAGTTGATCGCCACCTGGTCGGCCACCAGCGGGTTCTTCGCGCGGATGCGCAGGATCGCGCCATGCGCCACCACGCAGTACTGGCACTGGTTCGCGCCGGAGGTGGCCACCACGATCATCTCGCGCTCGGCTTTCGTCAGGCCGCCCGCCTTCTCCATCAGCGCGTCGTGATAGGCAAAGAAGGCGCGGAACTCCTCCGGCCGGTGCGCCAGCACGAGGAACACGTTGGGCACGAAGCCGGATTTCTCCTGCACCGCCAGGATGCGCTCGCGCACGTCCCCGGGCAGGTCCGCGAGCTCGGGGACGGGAAAACGGCTGATCGGCTGGCTCGACACGTCGGGGCATTCTAGCGCCGGCCGGGATTCGGGTAACATGCCGGGGCCAACTTGGAGGAGGAGGCTTCAATGAAATTCGCACCCCATCGGGCCGCGGCGCTTGCCGCTGCCCTGCTCGTCGCCGGCGCCGCATCGGCGCAGGTCAAGCTGCCGCCGACCATCTCCTGGAGCGCCTACGACGTGGGCTCGGGCGGCTACAACCAGGCCGTCGCCATCGGCAACGCGCTCAAGCAGAAGTACAACGTCAGCCTGCGCGTGCTGCCGGGCAAGAACGACGTGTCGCGGAACCTCCCGGTGCGCGAAGGCCAGGTGCAGTTCTCCGCTAACGGCGTGGGCGGCGCCTACCTCGCGCAGGAAGGCGTGTTCGAGTTCGGCGCGCCCAGCTGGGGCCCGCAGCCGATCCGCGGCCTGATGCTGAACACCTCCGACCAGGTGCTCACGGTCGTCGCCGCGAAGGACAGCGGCGTGCGCACGGTCGCCGACCTGAAAGGCAAGCGCGTCGCCTGGGTGATCGGCGCACCGTCGCTCAACCAGAACATCACCGCGATGCTCGCCTTCGCCAATCTCACGTGGAACGACGTGCAGAAGGTGGAGTTCGGCGGCTTCGGCGCGGCGATGGATGGCATCATCAACAACCAGGTCGACGCGGCGTTCACCTCGTCGATCTCGGGCTTCGCCTACAAGATCGCCAAGTCGCCGCGCGGGCTGGTGTACCCGATCTTCCCGCACAACGACAAGGCGGGCTGGGCGCGCATGAAGGCGATGGCGCCGTTTTATTTCGCCTTCATGGGCACCGAGGGCGCGGAGCTCTCCAAGGACAAGCCGGCCGAGTCCGCGACCTACCCCTACCCGATCCTGATGACCTACGCCAAACAGGACGAGAGCCTTGTCTACAACATGACGCGGGCGATGGTGGAGACGTTCGACATGTACAAGGACGGCGCGCCCGGCAACGCGGGCTGGGCGGTCGACCGGCAGAACTTTGCCTGGGTGATCCCGTTCCACGACGGCGCGATCCGGTACTGGAAGGAATCCGGCCACTGGAAGCCGGAGCACCAGGCGCACAACGACAAACTCATCCAACGCCAGAAGGTCATGATGGACGCCTGGGCCGAGGTGAAGAAGGGCTCGCACGCGGACGACAAGGCGTTCGTCGCCGCGTGGCAGAAGGCGCGCGCCGCAGCGCTGACCAAGGCGGGGTTGGACCCGGTCACGACCAGCTGGTGAGCTAGTCCCGCGCCATGTCCGGCGCCGACGCCGCCGAGGCGCCGAGCGAGGCGCGCTACCGCGCGCTGGGTCCGTTCTGGAGCGCGGTGCTGATCGCGCTCGTGCTGGGCGCGATCGGCCTCGCGCTCAACCAGCTGCTCAACCTGGGCTTCTTCGTCGGCCGGGCGCTGCTCGACAGCGCTTACCTGTACTGGTTGTGCGCGTTGCTGGTGGGCGGGGTGTTCCTGCTGGTGCCTGCCGGAAAGCGCGCGCGCCGCGACGCCGTGCCGTGGTACGACGCGCTGCTGTTCCTCGCCACGGTCGGCGTGTTCACGTACTTCGCGCTGAACGCACAGCGCATCGTCGAGGAAGCCTGGGAGTACAAGGCGCCGATGCTCGCGGTGTGGGTGGCCTACGCGGGCTGGGCGCTGCTGCTCGAGGCAACGCGGCGCGCCGGCGGCACCGCCGTGTTCGTCGTGGTGACGCTCATCTCGCTTTACCCGGTGTATGCCGGCTACATGCCGGGCCCCATCTCGGGGCTGCCGCGCGACCTCGCCGCCACGGCTTCGTTCCATTTCGCCTCCAGCGAGAGCGCGCTCGGCATACCGACGCGCGCCTTCGGCGAACTGGTGATCGGCTTCGTCATGTTCGGCGCCGTCCTGCAGTACACGGGCGCCGCGCACTTCTTCAACAACCTCGCCTTCGCCCTGTTCGGCTCGGTGCGCGGCGGCCCGGCCAAGGTGGCAATTTTTGCCAGCGGCCTCATGGGCTCGGTCTCGGGCAGCGTGGTGTCCAACGTGCTCACCACCGGCGTGGTGACGATTCCCGCCATGAAACGCATCGGCTTCAAGCCCGCGTACGCGGGCGGCGTGGAGGCCTGCGCCTCCACCGGGGGCGTGCTGATGCCGCCCGTGATGGGCGCGACCGCCTTCGTCATGGCGGCGTTCCTCGGCGTGCCCTACGTCACCATCGCCATCGCGGCGCTGGTACCGTCGCTGCTGTTTTACTTCGCCTTGTTCGTGCAGATCGACGGCTACGCGGCGAAGAACGGCCTGCAGGGGCTGCCGCGCGCCGAACTGCCCTCGATCCGGCAGACCTTCGCCGAGGGCTGGCAGTACCTGTTCGTGTTCGCGTTGCTGGTGTGGATGCTGCTCATCCTGCAGCGCGAATCGCTGGCGCCGTTCTACGCCACGGCGCTGCTCCTGGTCATCAACCAGTTCTCGCGCCGCACGCGCCTGGACTGGCCGCGCCTGCGCAACTTGCTGGCGGGCGTGGCGAGCGCGCTGTCCGAACTCGCGGCGCTGCTCGCCGGCGTGGGCCTGATCATCGGCGCGCTCTCGGTCACGGGCCTCGCGGGCACGCTGGCCAACGATCTCGTGTACCTCGCCGGCAACAACATCTACGTGCTGCTGGTGATGGGCGCGCTCACCAGCTTCATCTTCGGCATGGGCATGACCATCACCGCCTGCTACATCTTCCTCGCCATCGTGCTCGCGCCGCCGCTGGTGGCCGCCGGGTTCGACCCGGTGGCGGTGCACCTGTTCATGCTCTATTGGGGCATGGTGTCGTTCATCACGCCGCCGGTCGCGCTCGCCGCGTTCGTCGCCGCCGGCATCGCCAAGGCGCCGCCGATGCAGGTCGGGTTGCAGTCCGTGCGCCTCGGCGCGGCGATGTACTTCGTACCGTTCTTCTTCGTGCTCAACCCGGCGCTCATCCTGCGCGGCGCGCCCGGTGAAATCATCGTGGTGGTGGGCACGGCGATCGCGGGCATTGCGCTGATCGCGTCGGCGCTTGAGGGCTACCTGGTCGGCATCGGCAAGACCGCTTGGCCCGCGAGACTGTTTCTCCTCGCCGGCGGGCTCATGATGGCGATGCCCGGCGGCGGCGAGCTCGGCCTGTCGCACGTGCAGCTCTCGCTCGGCGGGCTCATGCTGGCCGCGGCGGGTGCGGCCATCGCCTGGGCGGGAAGAATTCGCTAGGCTTCGCGCGGTTCGCGTACTCGCCGAGCACTTCGGTGACGCCCGCCTCGGCGGTAGTCGCCACCGCACAGACGCCCTTCGCCTTGCGCGCTCCGCGACTGCGGCTCTTCATATGCCCGCGGCACGAAATGCCCCCGGCCGCGGCTTACTTCCAACCCGTCATCCCCCACTTAAGATCTGCTCGCCCGTCGGCGCCCGCTTTGCGTTGCGGCTCCTTCGCCGCGGACCATTCCGTGAACTCCGCAATGCCGACCGTGCGCCGCCACGAATCGGGCAAACCCCATACGCTGCACTTGCCGCCCCAGTCGACCGAACAGGCGCCGCGCCCTGGGCCGTTAGCCGTGCCCGCCGGGTCGGCCCAATTCCACTCCAGCATCGAGGCAGGCCGCGGCGGCAGGCCCGGCACCGTGCCCGCGAGGAACGCGGCGTAGTCCACCGTCCGGCTATTGCCGGCGCCGCCGTGAAGATTGTCGTCCTTGCCTCCGACCAGCACATCGTCGCCGTCATCGCCGAAAAGCACGTCCTTCCCGAGCCCGCCCACGATCCAGTCGTTGCCGGCGCCGCCGTGAAGATTATCGTCCTTGCCTCCGACCAGCACATCGTCGCCGTCATTGCCGAAGAGCACGTCCTTCCCGAGCCCGCCCACGATCCAGTCGTTGCCGGCGCCGCCGCGCAGAACATCGTTTCCGTTGCCGCCGACGAGGTAGTCGTCGTTGGCGCCGCCCAGCAGGTTGTCGTTCCCCCTGCCGCCGTGCAGCTCGAGCTGGGCCACGACCACCAGTGAGCCATCGATCCTGTCATTGCCGTCGCCGCCTTCGACCAGCGTGGAGGCGGTCAGGCCCTTCAGCCGTACCTGGTCATTTCCGCCGAGCGCTTCGACGCGAATCCCGGTGATTCCCGAGTAGTAGCGGGTCGCACCGTTGATGGTCACCCGCACGATGCCGCCTTCGTCCTCCACAACCTCGATCTGGTCGTTGCAGTCGGTGCCGCGAACCTCCAGCAGCCGCTCGCGGCGGGTCACGTCGAGGTCGTAAGCCTGCTCCGCCGATCCCCCTTGGCCGTCCTCGACGCGGATGACGAACCGATACTCGCCCGAAGCCTGGGGGGTCCAGCTCACCCTGCCGGTGGCGGCGTCGATCGTCGCTCCCTCCGGGCCCTCCACCAGCCGATAGGTCAGCGTATCGCCGTCGATGTCGAAAGCATCTGCGTCATAGGTGTACGTCGTCGGCATCGCGGCCCTGAATCCGGTGGCGCGCAGCACGGCGCCCGAGCCTCCGTCGTGATCGTGCCCGTAGCCCTTGCCCTTATGGTGCTCGTGACCGTAGCCCTTGCCGTTGTACTGATGGCCGTCCTGCTGGCCGGCGTCCCACGCGATCGTCAGCGCACCGCCCGCGTCCAGGCGCGCGTGCATGTGATCGGCGCCATCGGCATTCGCTTCGGCGATCGAGAAGACCACGCCTTGCGTGCCGCTGCCCCGGATATAGAACGCATAAAGCGCGCCGCCTTCCAGGGCGAGGCTGCGCGACGATGCGCCATCCCCGCTGGCGAACACCACCTGAACGCGCCCGGCCGCAAGCGCCGCAGCCGCATATCCCGCTTCGCCGGCCGCCACTGCGTCCACGGTGCCGAAGATGTCGTCGACCCGGTACAGGCCGATCTCGCGCGCTCCCGCCCCGTTCATGAGATGGAGGACGGCGGTCACAAGCGAGCCGCCCGGGCCTTCGGCCTGGAACACGCTGTCTAGGTTCGCGCTCGAGCGCGGCGCGTCGATCTCCAGCGACGTAACCGGCGTGGTGAGGAAGTGCGGGGCGTCGTTCACGCCGGTGATGGAGACCGTGACCGCCGCCGTGCTCTCGGACCCGGCGCTGTCCCGCATGGTGTAGGTGAACGTGTCGGTCGCCATCGCGCCCACCTTCAAGGATTGGAACGCGTTGCCGGGGTCGTACACGAGATGGCCGTCGACCAGCGAGACCGTGGTGCCCGCCGCGCCGCCGGAGAACGCAATCACGCTTTTCGAGTCGCCGTCGTCCACGTCGGTGTCGTTCGCGAGCACATCGATCTGCACCACGTGGTCTTCATCCGTGGAAGCCGCGTCGGCACGGGCCACCGGCGCATCGTTCACCGGGTTGACGGTGATCGATACGGTGGCAACGTTCGAATCGAGGGCGCCGTCGCTCGCAAGAAATGCGAAGCTGTCGGTGCCGTGGAAGTCCTGGTCCGGCGTGTAGCTGAACGAGCCGGCGGGATTGAGGTGAACGCTGCCGTGGATCGCGCCGCTCACCAGGGCGAAGGTCAATGATGCGTTGTCCACATCAGTTGCAACCACCTGGCCGCTGAGGAGCGTGTCCTCGTCGGTGAACACGTCCTGCTGCTTGGCAACCGGCCGATCATTCACCGGGTTGACGATGATGGAGACGGCGACCGCGTCCAGGCTGTCCACGCTACCGTCGCTTGCGCGATAGGTGTAGGAATCGGCGCCGTTGAAGTCGCCATCGGGCGTGTAGCTGAACGAGCCGTCGGCATTGAGCACCAGGCTGCCGTGGGCGGGTCCGTCCACGAGGATGGCGCTCAGCGGATCGCCTTCCA
>Ga0209705_10000051_pt1 | contig 54201 bp, 49 predicted proteins | sample PPLLaktember2015_5_FD_187262 | JGI IMG/M metagenome (GOLD analysis project Ga0209705, IMG submission 187262) | Freshwater sediment microbial communities from Prairie Pothole Lake near Jamestown, North Dakota, USA - PPLs Lake P8 Core (1) Depth... | ecosystem: Environmental > Aquatic > Freshwater... | reverse complement strand
CGTGGACCTGTCACGGCTCGGCCCCCGTGCGGCGGCCGACTTCGCGGTGTACGACGACACCGATCCCGCCTGGCTTCCCGATGGCCGTGTGGTGTTCTCGTCCACACGCTGGCCCGCCTATGGGCAGTACAGCTCGGCGCACGCCACGCAACTGTTCGTCGTGCGCGCCGACGGGACCGGCATGCACCGCATCACCAGCGAGCGCAGCGGGGCGGATCGCCCACTCGTCGATCCGCTCACCGGGCGCATCGTCTACTCGCGCTGGTGGCGGAACCACCGGCTCGCCGCGCAGGCCCTCGACACCATCCCGTCGCCGGACGGGGTCGGGTATCGACGGCACCTCGGACTGGTGCCTGCCGTGGACGCGGCACTGAGCGGCGTGGGTCCCATCGAGAACGTGGTTCGTAACAGCTGGCATCTCGCGACGATTCGCCCCGATGGGGGAGACCTCGCCCTGTTCGCTGGCGTGTCGGGCCTCTTCGACGATGGCGAGGATGACAATCACGCCTACGGCGGATCGTTCGCCCCGGACGGTTCGCTGTTCACCAGTTTCTTCCCGATGCGGAACCTGACGGAAGCGGCGGGCTTCGGCGGCGTGCGCTGGTACAGGCGGGGCCCCGGCCGGCCAGTGCCGGTGATGGGCGTGACGTCCAACGACGTCGCGCAGCCGTTCGTCAGCAACAGCCCGACCTCGTACGCGGTGTACCGGAGCGCCTACTATGCGGCCGAGCCCGAGGCCCTGCCCGACGGGCGCGTCGTCCTCTCGCGAGCCGCCAGCGTGGCGCAGGACTACGGGCTGTATGTCAGCGAGGCGGACGGATCCGGGGCCACGTTGCTGTACGACGAGCGAGACCGTTCCGAGCTTCGGGCGCGGGTGGTCGCGCCGCGCAGCGTGCCGCCGACGATTCCCGATGCCACCACGCGGGTTGCCAGTGCCGTGCCCCCACCAGCCGGTGGGCCGTACGACATTGACGGCACGTATGTCTTCGACGCCTTGAACGTCTACTTCAACGCCCCGGTTGATTGGCCCATCATCAACGCCCCCGCGCTGGGAAGCGCCGCCACGATTCGCTTCTACCTGGATCATCAGCGCACGGCCGTTGGCAGCCTGGATCGCGACGACTGGCCCATTCTGCTCGGGACCACCCCGGTCCTGCCCGATGGATCGATTCCGCCGACGCAGCTTCCCGCGCACCTCCCCCTGTTCGAACAGATTCGGGACGCCGCCCAGCGGGTGCCGCTCACCGGCAGGGGCGCGCGAAGGGCTACGAGCGGCGCAACGCACGTGGCGGGACTGAACTACGGGATTACGGGGGCACGGCTGCGCTGCGTGGGTTGCCATGCGGGCCACTCGCTGATCCCCGTGCCGCCGACCGACGGAGAGGCCCGGTGGACGAACCTGGCGCCCGGTGCCGCCATCACCCAGTCGTCCCTCGACCCCGCTCTCGAGGGCAACACCGACGGGCTCATCGACAGGCGCGTGCAGACCGGGCGGCCCGAGTGGTACTGGCGCTCCGCGCCCGGACAGAGCCCAAACCGGCAATGGGTCGCCCTCACGTTTCCCCAGCCCGTGCGGGTGCGCACGGTGCGGCTCCATGGCGTGCCGCTCGGTGAATCGGCCACGACCGAGGTCCAGCAGGTGCGCGTGAGCGTGTTTGCCACGGCCTCGAGCCCGCAGGCCGTTTTCTCAACCATCGCTGGGCCCGTTCCCGATGCGGGGATCGACGTCGCGGTGGGGGACGTGACGGCGCAGCATATCCGCCTCGAGTTCCTGGCCGTCACCGGCATCACCCGATATCAGTACATCGCGAGCCTGGCCGAGGTGGAGGTGATTGCAGCGGGAGCGGGCGGACGGTGATCAGCGCATTCCGCCGGCCCGGGCTCACTCGCTCTTGATCGCACTCACCACCGGCACCCGCGTCGCGACGCCCAGCGCCAGCAGGGACGACAGCAGCCCTGCCACCACGACAGCCGCGAGCACACCGCCAAGTTCAGTCAGCGGCAGCGCCTGCCCGCGCTCGACAATGGCCGGCGCGATGGCCAGCGCCGCGGCAACGGCGCCGAGCAGGACACCGCCGACGACGAGCGCGGCGCTCTCGGCGACGACCATCACCGACAGGTGCGAGGCCTGGAAGCCGACCGCGCGCAGCAAGCCCCACTCGCGCTGACGTTCGAGGACGTTGCGAGCCAGCACCGCGCCCACGCCCAGCGTGCCCAGCAGCAGGCCCAACGCTCCGAGTGCCTGGAACGTCGCGAGGTAGGTGTTCTCCACGCGGTGATACGCGGCCAGCCGTTCGCGCGTGTCGACCACATCGACCCCCGAGTCGGCCAGGCGATCCTCGAGCATGGCCGCCACCGCCGCCCCGCGCGGCTCTGGCGTCTCGACGAGCCACACCCGGTAGCCCTCCTGGCGGGGGAACAGGCGGATGAAGTCCTGCTCGCCAATGACGAGCTCCGACTGCAGCACGCTATCCGCGAGTGCCGCGACGATGCGGAAGGTGACGGGCGAGCGTCCGTCGGGCGCGAACTGGAAGGTGTCGCCCACGCCCAGGTGAAACACGTAGGCCAGCGTCGTCTGGTCGGCAATGGCCGGGATGGTTCCGTCCTCGAGCTCCTGGTTCAGCAGCGTCCACGGTGAGGCGCCGGCCGCGGTTGCTCCAGCATCAGCGAACGAGAACCGGCCGGCCATCCGCGCGGGATCGACCCCCACGATGCGCGGGTTGCGCGGCTGGTAGAGCGTGAGGCAGCTGGCTTCGTCGCCGGGCCGCAGGCGCAGGCGCGTGACCACCATGTCCTCGAGCTCGGCAATCGACGGGTCGAGACCGAGCGCGTCACGTCCCGCCGGCGTGCCCGGGTCGTGCATCAGGGGGACGGCCGACTCGGCCATCAGCGCGAAGCCGCCGGTGCCGCCCGCACGGTCGAGCGACATGCCCGATGCCTCGCGGCGGAACGCGACCACGCTGACGAGCACGAACGTGGCAAAGGCGATGAGCGAGAGCGTGAGCACGGTGCGCGCGGGGCGCCAGCGCGTGTGGCTCTGCCCGAGCGTCCAGACGTGAGTCAGGCTGCGCCCGGCGGCGCCGCGGGCCGGGCTCCGGCGCATGAGGAACGCGCGCGCCAGCAGCAGGCCGCCGACCAGCACGGCGCCGCCGGCGCCGAAGAACCCGGGCGTGGTGCCCAGGATGCCGCGTGTCGCGGCTGCCAGCAGGCCGGCGGCGACGAGCAGGCTGGCCAGCCCGCCCCCCAGCGACGTCCGCGCGCTGCGCGGCGACGGCTCGGGCGCCGCGCCGAGCAGCAGCGATCGTGGCGAGCGGCGAGACAGCGCGCGCGTGCCCATCCACAACGCCCCCAGCGCCGCGGCTGCCGCGCCCACGACGCCCGAGGCGAGGGCCATCGGCTCGACGTGCAGCGCGAGCGTCGTGGTGCCCACCGCATCCACCCACCACGTGCGGAGGCCGTACATGATGGCGGCGGCGTATCCCATGGCGCCGGCCACGCCGATGGCGCCGCCCGCGGCGGCCACCACGGCGCCCTCGCGCAGGAACAACCCGCGCACCTGGCGGGGGGTGTATCCCACGGCCGCCAGAAGCCCGACTTCCCGCGCGCGTTGCTCCACACCAAGCGCGAAGAACAGGTACGCGATCAGCAGGGCCGAGACCACGAGGAAGAAGCTGAAGTAGAGGAAGTACTCGCCGAAGTCGGTCGTGCCTTCCGCGGCCGCGAGGGCCTCGGCACGAACGGGCCGAGCCACCACCTGGCTGCTCATGCCGGCGCGCACGGCGGCCGTGACGGCGTCCACGTCGCGAAGGGCAAAGCGGATGGAGGATACGTTGCCGAACCGCGAGCCCCAGAGACGCTGACCCACCTCGAGGGGCACGAAGGCCTTCGGCGCGGCGCGCCACTGATCCCAGTAGGCTTCGTCCTTCGGCCGAACCGTCGACAGATCCACCGGGAACGGCGGATCCCACGCCGTCAGGTCTGGCGCGTCGGTGATGCCGGGATAATCGGGCGTGAGCGTTCGATCCCCGCCGATGCGCATCATGGGCAGGATGCCCTGCAGGGCGAACGACGCGCTTCGTGTCTCGAGCCCGCCCTCGTCCGTCCACACGAAGTAGTCGAGGTGCACCGTGTCGCCGATGCGCGCGTCGAGATCGTCGGCGGCCCACTCGTTCAGCCAGATGCTGCCATCGCGAGGCGCTTCGGCAGAGCTCGGCGCGCGCTGCGGCTCGCGCCCGCGACGCGCGGAGGCGCCGGGCTGTGCGGGCGCCTCGGTCACCTGGACGCGGCCGACGCGCGTGCCGCCGCGGCCCACGCGCACTTCCAGCGCCCCCCGAACCAGGGGATCGCCGTCGCTCATCGTGTCGGTCCCCGGCGCCGGCGGACCGGTTGGCACCGATAGGCGGTTGTAGCCATCCACGTCCACCGCGGTGACGGTGGAGTAGGGCGTCACGCGATCGCCGATGCGGATGGCATTGGCCACGTAGGTGAGGGCGGGCACGCCCGGCCGGTTCACGCGGGCCAGCGCCTGCTGCACGCGTTCCACCACGTCGGGGCTGATGTAGCCGCCGAGACCCTCGATCGCCATCACGCGATCGCCCGGCACGCGGCGGACGCGCAGGCCGTGATCGGGTAGCGATGCGCTGGCCAGCCACGCTCGGGTTACCGCGTCCATGGGCACACGTGCGGGATCGTCGGCGCCGTCGCGCGGCATGAGCTGCAGCAGCGTGGTGTTCACACGCGCGGGCATCCTCAGCTCGCGCTGGAGCAGCGCCAGCGGGACGAACACGGCATTCACCGGTCCCTGGCCGGGCACCAGCGAGAACTCGCCCATCCGCCCGGACCCAAGCGTCCGCGACACCGTCACCCGGAGGCGCGCGCCCCCATCGTCACGACGGCCCTGGAGGGTGCCTAGTGGAATCTCGGAAGGGCCGCTGACGCGAAGCACGATGGCATCGCCGTCGGCGGCGCCGAGCTCGCCGGCCAGGCGCTCGCTGATGGCCGCCTCACGCGCCGACAGCGGCACGGCCTGCACGCCGTGAAATGCCCAGAAGGTGTCGTCCACGCCGTAGACCTGCACCTGCGAGGCCGCGCGGCCGGAGTCCGCGTGCGACGCGGTGCCCACGGTGGCGACGAGGGATGCGGTCTGGCGAATCGTATCGGGCGCGGCCACCACCATGGCGGCGCCAAGGCGGGCGGAGAACGTGGTGGCGGTGGAGACCGCCACATCGGTCGCGCCCAGACGCTGCAGCGCGAGGTCGCGCAGGCTGGCGCGTACCGAGGCCCCCACCAGCAGCGCGCCGGCGAGCACGGCCACGGCGACGGCCACGCCAAGGGCCACCAGCACGTGAATGGCGCGGTAGTGCCACAGCGAGGCGCGGGTCATCCACACATTACACGTCCTCGAGCCGTCCCCTGGCCATGGCCAGTCGCCGCTCGAAGCGCGCGGCCAGGGCGGTACTGTGCGTCACGACCAGGAGCGTGGTGTGCTGCTGGACCTGCAGCCGAAGCAGCACGTCGGCCACGGTCTCGGCGGTCTGGCTGTCCAGGTTTCCGGTCGGCTCGTCGCACAGGAGCAGGCGCGGGCTGCGCACGAGCGCGCGCGCAATGGCCACGCGTTGTTTCTCGCCCCCGGACAGCTCCGCGGGACGATGGTGGGCGCGGGGCTCGAGGCCTACTGCGGTCAGCAGCACGCGGGCGCGGTCGCGGGCATCGGGGTCGGCCTCACCCACCAGCGTGGGCACCAGCGTGTTCTCGATCACCGTCAGCTGCGGCAGCAGGCAGTGATCCTGGAAGACGAAGCCCACCTCGCGGTTGCGGAAGCGGGCCAGCGCGTCGGCGGATAGCGCGTAGGGATTGGTGCCGTCGAGGTCGACCGTGCCCGCCGTGGGGGCCTCGAGGCCGCCGGCGATGTAGAGCAGGGTGCTCTTGCCCGAACCGGATGGCCCGGTGATGACCGCCGCTTCACCGCTGGAGAGGATCAGGCTGACGCCGTCCAGCACGCGCAGCGCGCCCGCGGCGGTGGGGTACTCCTTGGTGATGGCGGAGAGGGTCAGCACGCGCGCGTCCCCCGGAGGAGGGTGTTCACGGGAACGCGAAGGGCACGAAAGGCACGAGGGAACACACGAAGAGCAATCATCGGGGCACGAGCCTGAAGACTGTTCATCGCCCTGCCGGGGCTGCGGTCACCGCCTCTTTGTACACCGATTCCACGCGCTCGGCCATGTGGTCCAGGGTGAACCGCTCGCGTACGCGGTGGTACCCGGCGCGGCCAAGGTCCCTCGCTCCTTCGTCATCTTTCCACAGCGCCAGCAGTGCGTCGGCCATGTCCTCGGGCGCGCTGGACTTCGCGAGCGTGCCGCCGCCGGTGGCGCTCACCAGCTCCGGAAACGCGCCATAGGCGGGCGAGACGAACGGCACGCCCGCCGCCATGGCTTCCAGCAGGTAGAGGGCCTTGGGTTCATGGTACGGGCTGGGCACGCAGAAGACATCCAGCTCGTGGAGGAACGCGAACTTGCCGGCGCGATCCGGCGACCCGCGGTACTCGAACTCGCCGGCCAGGCCGGCGGTCCCGAGCTGGCGCGTGATGGTCTCGAAGTACGCCTGCTGATCCGGACCACGGTAGCCCGCCGCCAGGAGCCGGGCGGGCGGCAGGCCCTTCTCGCGGCGCAGCAGCCGATAGGCCTCGACGAGGACGTGCAGGCCCTTCTCGGGAGCGATGCGTGCGAAGTAGCCGATGGTGAACGGGTTGCGATCGAGCGGAGCGGGCGCCAAGCCGTCTGGCGGGGCCACGCCGAGGGGGGCGACTCGCATCTTCGAGGCCGGGATGCCCAGGAAGTCGCGCATGTACTCCGCGTAGTACTGGCTGATGGCCACGAAGAGGTCCACATCGGCCGCCTGCGCGCGAATCAGGTCCAGCGCCTGCCGGCGGAATGGCTCGGGCAGCCCGTCGAGGAACAGATCCTCGCCCTGCAGCGTGACGACCACGGGGACGTTCCCGAGCGCGCGCTTGAGCGGGCGCGCCAGCGAGATGAGCAGCGTGTAGGGGATGTTCACGAGGTCGGGCCGTGGCTCGTCGCGGAGCCAGTGCAGGAGCTTCTCGATCTCCTTGCGCTGGCGTCCCTGCTCACCCTGGAGCGTCGAGACGGTGAGCGCGCCCAGCACCCTCGGGTCCACGGCAATCGAGCCGCTCGAGAACGCCTTGATCACCCACGGCGCGTCCCAGAGGCGGTCCAGCAGCTCGGGCGTGTGCCGGAAGAGCGACACGTGCTGCTCGAGGAACACACTGATGCCGCCGAAGAACACTCGTTCCTTCCGGCTGACGTTCTTCTCGTCGGTCAGCGTCGGCGTGTAGAAGGGGAGGAGCGTGACGTCGTGGCCGCGGCGGATGAGCGCCCCTGCCAGCGCGTTATCGCGCAGGCAGCTGCCGCAGTACATCGATGCGGCGCCGGCGGAGAGGAGGAGAAGGCGCATTCACGCCAGCCGCTGAATCGCCCGGCGAGCGTAGAGATGCTCGAAGAGGTTGCCCTCGTGCGGCTGGTCCCAGCCGATCTGGGTGGTGGGGATGCTGCCGAAGTTCAGACGGTCCACGTGGGGCGAGGCGACGAAGCGCGCGCGGAACCGCGCGTCGTTCGAGACGCACGTGACCACCAGCGATGGGCCGAGGCAGTCGGGCAGCTGGTCGGCCGGTAACTGGACGACGCTGGCATACGGGAACAGGAACTCGCGGTTGGCCAGCGGATGGTCCGCATCGCAGCGCACGACGGTGGGCAGCAGATAGGTGCCGCCGTGGGCGCTGGCCACGCGATCGGTGCCGCGCACGGTCGCCGATACGTCTCGGGCCGTGCGGGCGTCGCCGCCCTCGGTCGGCGACAGGTCCTGGTCGATCAGCGCGGAAATGCGGAGCGCCGTGGAGGGATCCGCGAACGGCGCGAGCACGGCTTCGGGGTCGTCGGCCGGGCGGGGGGTGACCTCGGCCAGCCTGGCGGCCAGCGCCTCGGCAACGCGATCCGCGTGCCGGGTCACCCACACCCCAGAGGCGTTGACGCAGGATCGGCCACCGTTGTTCGAGATCGACTCGGCGATCATGTCGATGTGCCGTTCCCAGTCGTCGGCCGCGTCGGGACCGATGACGATCTTGCTGTAGCCGGGCCCGTGCACCTCGACGCGCGGATCCGCCTTCCACCGCCTGGTGGACGCCACGTCGCCGAACACCATGCCGCGCCCGCAGCTGCGCAGGATCTCGTTGCCGCCCGCATGGTCCGCCGGATAGTAGCCGAAGGCCTCGGCCGGCACACCCGCGCTGACGTATGCCTGGATGATGCGAAACGGTGTCCACGGCTCGGCGCTGCCCGGCTTGAGCACCAACGGCAGCTTGAGCACGGTGGCCGGGGCCCACAGCGAGTGCACGCCCGGCGAGTTGCTGGGGAGCACCACGCCCAGTGCATCGGCGCGCGCGAAGAAGCTGAGCATGTGGCCGTCGGCCGTGCCGACACCGCTGTCGAGCAGCGACAGCTCGAGGCCGCGCGTGAGCCCGGCCAGCACCTCCTCGACACGGCTCAGCACGCCGTGCACCTTCGCCATGTTGCGCCGTACGCTCGCCCACGGCATGCCGGTGGTGGCCGAGACCTGCTCGACGTAGTCCTGCGGCGTCTGCCCCTGGCCGCTCGACTCGTCCAGCGGCAGCGTGTCGTGCATGAACGACTCGGCCGCCCGATGGGCGGCCGCCACGAGCTCGGTTACCGGCATGGCCTTCAGCCGCGCGCGCCGTTCGGCCTGCTGCCGCAGGTCGCGGCGGACGAGGCCCACGTTGGCCTGGCTCATCGCCACGAACGGCTCCCGGGTGCGGAAGTGCGGCACCACCACGCGGTCCACGCTCTGATAGGGCCGGCCCCAACGGAGGATGGGCAGTTCGATCATCAGTAGACGCCTTCCACCACGGCCTTCTGGAAGCGCGAGAACGGGCGGACGTTGCGAACGCCGTCCCAGGGATACTGCGCGCAGGGGCGCTCGCGCTCGCACTCGTCGCGTTCGAGGAAGCGCGGCATGAAGAACTCCTTCGTCAGCGTCGTCAGGCGCACGCGTCCGGTGGCGCCGTAATCCACCACGCGCGTGGGCTCGTCCGGTTCCACCACCTCGATCATCGCGCGCGGCGCGGGCGGGTAGTAGATGATGGCCCAGTTGTCCTCGGGTTCCGGCGGCTTGTGGCCGGCCAGCCCCATCAGGGTGTTGCCGTAGGTCGGGGCAAAGTAGGCACCCTCCATCAGCTCCTCCACCGCGAAGCGGTGGAACTGTGGCGTCATCTCGGTGCCGCCGCAGAAGACGCCGGTGACGCCGGCCTTCTTCAGCGAGATGCGCTCGCACAGCGCCTCGAGCAGCTTCGGCGTGGTGAACAGGCACTTGATGGTGTCGTGCGCCTTCAGCAGCGTGAGTGCCTGGTCGATGACGTGGCGCTTGTAGAGCTCCACCATCTCGATGTCGCCCGTCTTGATCAGCTTGATCACCCAGCGCGGGTCGAGGTCCACCATGTAGCAGATGCCGCCGCGGTGCTGGGCCAGGTGCTCGATGGCCAGGCGAAGCCGGCGCGGGCCGCTCGGGCCAATCTCCAGCCAGTCCGCACCCTTCGGGAAGAACGGATCCGGCAGCGTGTCGCTGAAGGTGGAGTAGTCGATGCGGAAGTCGTCGATGTTGATGCGCGACTTCGGGACGCCGGTGCTGCCTCCGGTCTCGAACACGTAGACGGGCCGGCCCGCGTAGCCTTTGGGCACCCATCGGCGCGCATCGCCCCCGCGCAGCCACTCGTCCTGGAACGCGCCGAACTTGTCGAGGTCGTCGTAGCTGTGCACGTCGCGCCGCGGATCCCATCCCGCGCGCGCCGCCCAGTCGAGCCAGAAGGGGCACCCGGTCTCGGGGCTGAAGTGCCACTGCATCAGCTCGCGGACCCACTGGTCCAGTGCCGCACGGGCATGGCTGAGCTCTGAGGCGGCGGGAGCGGGGGCGGCAGGCATGTTCAGGATTCTAGTGCAAAGAAAAACGGGAGCAGGCTGTATACCAGCCATGCTCCCGTGGGTCGAGCGCCGGGGTGAGAGAGATGCGGGAAGCCCCGGCCCCCGATCTGCGCTAGTTGGTCGCCGGCGTCTTCGGCAGGATGACCGCGTCGATCACGTGGATGACGCCGTTCGACGCCGCGATGTCGGTCTTCACCACGTGGGCGTTGTCCACCATCACCTGGCCGCCCATGGCCGACACCTTGATGGAGCCGCCCTGGACCGTCTTCGCCTCGGTCACCTTCACCACGTCGGCGGCCATCACCTTGCCCGGCACCACGTGATAGGTGAGGATGGCGGTCAGCTTCGCCTTGTTCTCGGGCTTCAGCAGGTCCTCCAGGGTGCCCTCGGGAAGCTTCGCGAACGCCTCGTCCGTCGGCGCGAACACCGTGAACGGGCCGGCGCCCTTCAGCGTCTCCACCAGACCCGCCGCCTGCAGGGCCGCCGCCAGGGTCTTGAACTGGCCCGCCGCCACCGCGGTGTCGACGATGTCCTTGCCCTGCGCGCGGGTGACCGTGCCGGCCGAAAGGGCCAGAGCCGCCACCGCCGCGCCAAACATCAGGTTCTTCAGTGCCTTCATGAGTTTCTGTCTCCTTGGTCTCGGGATGTGTCGTATGAGCGCTGGGACCGCAGGGGACCCGCATCTCCCCGAATCTGCCAGTTAGGACGCCTCGGCACCCGGAAGGGTCCCGGTTTCGGTGCCCCGCTTCCGAAAGTCGTTTGACCGTGGAGCATCGAAAAGATAACTTGTTTGACTGGTAGGAAAATGGTGTCGCCAACCCTCAAAGGCGAGCTGGGCGCCTACGGCATCGGCGGGAAGCTACGGGCGCTGCGCCTCACGCGCAAGCTGGGCCTGGTCGAGCTGGGCCGGCACACCGGGCTCTCGCCGGCCATGCTCTCGAAGCTCGAACGCGGGATCATGTTTCCGACGTTGCCGACGCTGCTCCGCATCGCGCTCGTGTTCGGCGTCGGGCTCGACCACTTCTTTGCCGCGTCTGCCCCTCGCCGCGCCCTCGGCATCGTCCGGGCGGCCGAGCGGCGGCGTTTCACGGAGAAGCTGGGAGGACGGGAGGTGGCCTGGGAGTTCGAGTGCCTCGACTTCACGGCCACCGAACGGGTGCTGAACGCCTACCGCGTCCGGTTCGCGCAGGCCGCGAAGAAGCCGCGCGCGCACGAGCACGCGGGAGCCGAGTTCCTGCACGTGCTGTCCGGCCGCCTCGGGGTGACCGTGGCGGGCGAGGAGCACCTCCTCGACGCGGGCGACTCCCTTTACTTCGATTCGTCACAACCCCACAGCTACCGCCGCCTCGGCGCGAGGCCGGCGGAGGCGATGGTGGTGACCGTGCCGGCGTGAGCAAGGAAACCACCGAGTCACGAAGGAACCACGAAGGGCGCGAAGTCAGAACCTCAAGGCCCCAAGACCCAAGACCCAAGACCCAAGACCCAAGACCCAAGACCCAAGACCCCTCAAGAGCTGCCACGCGGCCACGGCACGAACGCCGACGTGCGAGCGATGTAGGCCTCGTAGCCGGGCTTGCTCTGCACGAGGCTCCGCTCCAGCATCGTCACGCCCGAAACCCGCAGCAGCAGCCAGGTGATGAGCAGGGGGCCGACGAGCCCCATGACGCCGCCCGGCGTGCCCGCGCCGATGATGCCCAGGCCCCACCAGAGCACCGATTCGCCGAAGTAATTCGGGTGGCGGGAGTAGCGCCACAGCCCTCGATCCATCACGCGGCCGCGGTTCGCGGGGTCGCGCTTGAAGCCGGCCAACTGGCGGTCGGCCACGGCCTCGAACAGCCACCCTGTGACGAACACCAGGGCGCCGATCACGTCCCAGGCGGTCGGGAAATCACCGGGGTCGCGGGCCGCGAAGTAGAGCGGCCACGACACGATCCAGGCAACCACCGCCTGCAGCAGGAACACCTGCACGTAACTGCGCCACCACCACGTCGAGCCGTGCTGCTCGCGCCACGCGCGATAGCGGGGGTCCTCGCCATGCCCCACGTTGCGGCGGCCGATGTGCCAGGCGAGACGGCCTGCCCAGAGGATCGTGGCCCCGAGCACCAGCCAGGCACGCGGGTGCGCGGGCGGCGAGAACTCGAGGTAGGCGACCAGGGCCACCATGAAGGCCGGCCCCCACCACATGTCGACGATGGACGCGTTGGCGAGCCGGAGCGAGGCCAGCCAGAGGATGGTGAAGAGGAGGAGCAGCGCGAGCAGGCCGTCGATCACAGGTGTTCTCCGGACATCCTATCCCCTCGGCGCATACGTGATCATCCGAGCGGTCACCACGTCGTCGTCTACAATCGCAAGCGAAGGAGTCAACAGGCATGCGATCCGTCTTGATCGGTCTGGTCCTGCTCACGATCCCACTGCCGGCGGCGGCCGGCCAGCCAGCCGGCCCGGCGTCGGCCGCGGAGCAGGAGGTGCGGGCGTTCATCGCCACCTACAACGCTGCCTACGGGCGCAACGACTTGGACGCCTACTTCCGGTCGTTCGCCACCGACCTGACGCAGTGGTTCCCCTCGGGCCGTGTCGACCTGCCGTCGTACCAGGCGTCGTGGCGGAAGTACATCGGGGCCGGGAACCGGCTCGAGGGGGTGGAGGTCAGGGACCTTCAGGTGCAGGTCGGTCCGTCGGGAGACGCGGCGGTGGCGACCTACATCCTGCGCGTCACCGAGCGGACGGCGAAAGGGGAGGTCTCCACCGAGGACAACCACGAGACCGACGTGCTGTTCAAGCGCGGGGGGGCATGGACGATCGTGCACATCCACTACGCGCCGGCTCCGAAGAAGGCCACGCCGTAATCGGCAGCGGCCAGCGGCCCGGAACGGGACACGGCCGGACGACACGGGTCGCCCGGCCGTGCTGGTGCTGCTACAGCGCGCGCATGAACGCGACGATGTCCTGCTTCTCCGGCGCCGTGAGCTTGAGGCCGAGGACGACGTTGAAGAATTCGACCGTGTCCTCGAGCGTCATCAGCCGATCGTCGTGCAGGTAGGGCGGCGAGTCCTTGATGCCGCGCAGCGGGAACGTCTTGATCGGGCCATCCATCGACGCCTTGCGTCCGTTGATCATCACCTCGTTGAAGAACCGCTCGGTCCTGAGGTTGTGCATCAGGTTGTCGGTGTAGTACGGCGCCTGGTGGCACGCGCCGCACTGCGCCTTGCCGAAGAACAGCGCCTCGCCGCGCAGTTCGGCCTGGCTGGCCGTCGCGGGGTCGAGCCGCCCCATCACGTTCAGCTTCGGCGCCGGCGGGAAGTCGAGGATGGCCTGGAACTCGCTCATGGGGTGCACCTGGCTGCCACGCTCGAGGACATTCACCCCCTTGGCCTGGGCGCGGACCGGGTCGCCGTCGAAGTAGGCCGCGCGCTGCTCGAACTCCGTGAAGTCTTCGACCGTCTTGAGCGCGCGCTGTGACCCGAACAGCCGCTGCACGTTCACACCGCGGAGCGTCGGCGTGTCGATGCGGTGCCGGTGTTCGTTGGGGCGGATATCGCCGACCGTGTGGGTGGCGGCATTGGTGTGGCCGTTCGCATGGCAGTCGAAGCAGGCGACGCCCTGGTGGGCCTTGAGCGCACGCCGGTCCGGGGTGTTGTTGAACTGCTGCTGCGGGAACGGCGTGAGGAGCAGCCGCAGGCCTTCGATCTGCTTCGGGTTCAGCACGTCCCTGAAGAGCTCGTAGAAGTTCTCGAGGGTGACCAGCTGGCCCTTCGAGACATCGCCCAGGTCCGGACGCGTGGTCAGGTAGATGGGCGCCGGGAACTCGGGCAGCATGTGATCCGGCAGGTCGAAGTCGAGATCGAAGCGGGTGAGATCCCGCTCGGTCTGCTTCTTCGTCTCGTCGATGGTCGACTGCGGGAAGATCATGCCGCCCGACTCGTGGTGCGGATGCGGCAGCGGGAGGAAGCCCGGCGGCCAGGCGTTCTGCCCCTTGATCTCCTCGGGCGTCATGGCGGCGAGCTTGTCCCAGGTCATGCCGGCCGGCAGCTTGACGCGCACGCCATCCTGCACCGCCTTGCCGCGTGACATCGTCACGCCCTGGGCCGGCCGGTTCGCCAGGTCGTAACGCAGGGCGAGCAGGTCCTGCTGGCGTTTGGCAAAGGTGGGCTTCTCCTTCTGCGATCGTTCGACAATGGCGGCGAAGTTCTCCTGTACGGCAGGGGCCTGCGCCGAGATGGCGATGGCGCCGCACACGATGGCGGCCGCGCCGCCGAGGATGATTGATCGGACTCGTCGGATGGAGAGGTGAGTTCCCGGCATGCGACCTCCTTGTCGGCGCGCTCGGGCCAGGTGCGGACTCGAGCCCGTCTGCACGCGGTGGCGGGCTTCGATGCACCGGGGTCGCCCACAAACGGTAGCGTCCCGGCTACCTTCGACACTATGGCCGCCTGCAGTCGCGTGTCAACGGCGACGTGCGATCAGCGCACGGGAAACGTCGCCGAGAGGTAGTTCACCAGCGCGGTCTTTTCGGTGTCGGTGACCGCCGCGCCCCAGCGCACCATCTTCTCGACCTCGCGTGTCCAGCCCGTCGGGGTGAGGCGCTGTTGTTCCGAGAGGTCGGCGCCGTGGCACGCGAGGCACGCGCGCTTGAAGATAGCTTCTCCCTGCACAGCCTGTTCGTGAGACGCGACGGGCGCGGGAACGAAATGCGTCGACAGGTAGGAGGTGAGAGCCAGCCGGTCGCTCTCGGGTACCGTCGCGCCCCACCGGATCATCTTCTCGATCTCGCGGGTCCAGCCGTCGCGCGACAGGCGCTGCGACTCGATGAGATCGCTGCCGTGACACGAGATGCACCGCGCGCGCAGCACTTCGACCCCTGCGCCCTCGGGCAGCGTCCCGCGACGCAAGTCCGGCGCCTGCGCACCAAGCCCTGCGACCACGCCGAAAGCCGTGAACACGCTGACGACCACGAGTCGGGTCATTTTCTTCGCCACCATCCGGACTCCAGAACCTCCGAACCCGAGAACCCGAGAACCCAGAACCCGGAACCTATCGAACCTCCACCCTGACGCTGTCGTACTGGTTCCATAGGTAACCGGACGGGTTCCAGTGCGACACGGCCGGCTGCACGTTGCCGTTCGCGTCCGTCGCCCGGGACAGGATGAGGTACGACTCGGCGCGCGTGGCGTCGAAGGCGAACTCGAAGCGCCGCCAGGTGTAGCGCTGCTGCTCGCCGAGGAGGCGGGCCGGCTGCCAGCTGGCGCCGTTATCGATCGAGACGTCCACCTTGGTGATGTCGATCTCGCCCGCCCACGCGAAGCCCCCGACCGGCACCTGGCCCCGTGGCAGCGTCGCGCCCTCGAGCGGCGTCGTGATGAGCGATTTCACGACCAGTCCCGTGAGGGGCGCCATGTCCGCCGCCGCCACCGCTGCGCCCGGGGCCACGCGCTTCGACGGGTAGCGATAGGCCGTGGCCACCCAGAAGCTGTCGGACTCCGCGGCCGACACGCGCAGGCTGGAGAGCCACTTCATCGAATACGCGCCCTCCCAGCCCGGGATGATGGCGCGCAGCGGGAAGCCGTGGACGGGCGGAATGGGTTGCCCGTTCATCTCGTACGCGATGACGGTGTCAGGGTGCAGCGCCTTGTCCATCGGAACCTGGCGTACGAAGGCCGGCATGGTGCCGAGCGGCTTGTCGGCGCCCTGCATGTGGACGAAGCGCGCGGTGTTCTTCGCGCGTGCCCGCGCCAGGATGTCTGCCAGGCGGGCGCCGGTCCACCGCGCCGTGCCGACGGCGCCCTTGTTCCACTGGATGCCCGCCACAGGTGGGGTGAAGAAGGCGCGGCCGTTGCCCGCGCACTCCAGTGTCACGGTGACCGTCGTCGGCGGCATGGCGCGCAGATCGGCCACCGACAGGGCCAGCGGCGCGTCCACGTCGCCGTCCACGGTGAGCCGCCACGCCGGCTCCTCGAGCACCGGCGGCACCGGCAGGTGCGAGCGCACGTAGAAGTGCTCGACCGGTGTGATGACGCTGTCGAGGAGCGCCACGGGTGTCTCGTAATCGGGCGGCCGCAGCGAAAGGCGAGTGAGCTTGCCCTTCCCCCAATCACCGGCGCCTGGCGCTTGCGCGCGAAGAGGCGATGGGCTCATCACGGGTGCCAGCGCGGCCGTGGCCCCAAGCCGGCCGGCAAGCGCCATCAACTCACGTCGGGTCATGCAGGGATTGTAGTCGGAAGGAATCAGGAATCAGGAATCAGGAATCAGGAGGCGCCGAGCTTGTCCAGCACCAGTCGCCAGCGGCGGCGCGCGACGGGCACAGTCTGCCCGTTGGCCAGCAGCACCTCTCCCGTGCCGTCGGGAAAGGGTCGCGCCTCTCGCACCGCATCGAGGTGGACGATGACGGTGCGGGAGATCTGGCAGAAGTGCTTCGGATCGAGGCGACGCGCCAGCACCGCGAGCGTGGGCTGCATGGTCAGCTGCTCGGTGGCGGTCAGCAGCCGCGTGACACCGTCGTCGAACGTGAAGGCCACCACCTCGGCTCGCGGCACGACCTTGTAACGGGCGCCCCGTCGCGCGAGAAAGCGCGTCGGCGCGAGGCCTTCGCGCTCGGTGACGGCGTCGAGCGCGCGGCCGGCCTCCTTCGACGGCGAAGCCATCCGCACGCGGTCCAGCGCCGTTGCCAGGCGCGCCCGGTTGACGGGCTTCAGCAGGTAGTCGGTGGCCGACAGCTCGAACGCGTCAACGGCGTACTGATCGTACGCGGTGCAGAAGATGATGACCGGGCGCGGCCGGCCCAGCGAGGCCGCCACGTCGAGCCCCGATGCACCCGGCATCTGGATGTCGAGGAAGACCACGTCGGGCGCGAGCTCCGCGATCCGCTCGGCCGCCTGGACGCCGTCTTCCGCCTCGCCCACGACCTGTACGTCGCCGTGCGCCAGCAGCAACTGCCGCAGCCGCTCGCGCGCCGGCTGCTCGTCATCCACGAGTAGCGTTCGAATCATCGGAGGCATTATCGTCCGGCCTCCGGTCTCTCCCGACACGATCGGATGACCATGACGGTCACATCGTCCTGGTGCTGGCGCGACCCGCGGTGCTCCCGCACCGCGCTCAGCAACGCCGCGCACAGGTCGGCCGCGGTGCCAGCCTGCCGGGCCGCCACCAGCGCCTCCACCCGTTCGAGGCCGAACTCTTCGTCCTCCGAATCGAGCGCCTCGACCACGCCGTCCGAGAATGCCACCAGGACAGTCCCGGGCGGCAGCGTCGTGTCCAGGGCTTCGAAGCGCGCGGTGTCCATCAACCCGAGGGCCGGCCCCGACGAGGCCAGCGACGTCGCACGCGGCACCCCAGGGGCGAACACGAGCGGAGCCGGATGGCCCGCGTTGACCAGCGTGAGCGTGCGCTGCCGGGCATCGAGCGTGCCGTACACCAGCGTGGCGTACCGCTGGCCCTCAGTGGAGGCGAAGACGTCGGCGTTGAGCGCACGCGCCAGATCGGCCGGCGGCAGGTGCGCATGGCGCGCGGCCGTCTGCACGCGTCCCTGCACCGAGGTGGCTACCAGCCCGGCCGCCACGCCCTTCCCCGACACGTCGCCAAGCAGCACGCCCCAGCGGCCATCATCCAGCGTGAACACATCGTAGAAGTCGCCGCCCACGCCCTTCGCGGGCAGTGAGGCCGCCGCGCAGTCGAACCCGGGGATGGGCGGCAGTGCGCCGGGCCACATGTCCGCCTGCAGGGCCGAGGCCGTCGCCACCTCGCGCTCGAGATCGCTCTGGCGCGAGAGCTTCCCGCGAATGCGCTCGAGCGTGACGGCGAGCTTGGCGCGGCTGATGGGTTTCAGCAGGTAGTCGGTGGCATCGCAGGCGAACGCCTCGACGGCGTACTGCTCATAGGCGGTGGCGAACACCACCAGCGGCCGTGGCTCGGGCAGGGACGCGGCAAGCGTGGTGCCGCGGACCTCGGGCATCTCGATGTCGAGGAACAGCACGTCTGGCCGCTGCTCGCGGACGAGGTCGCGCGCCTCCACGGCGCTCCCCGCTTCGCCGACGACGCGCACCCCGCCCGCCGCCTCGAGCAGGTGCCGCAGCCTGGCGCGGGCCGGCGGTTCGTCGTCCACGATCATGGCCCGGATCATTTCTTCACCAATCGCGCAATCACCGATCACCCAATGACAATCGCCCAATCACCGGTCGCTCAATCATCAATGACCCGCCACCGCCGCGACCCGCGCCCGCGGCATCGTGATCCTCGCCACGGTCATGCCGGTCGCCTCGTCTCGATGGAGCGACAGAGCGGCCCGATCGCCGAAGTGGCCCGCCAGCCGCTCGCGCACGCTGCGCAGGCCGAAGCCCTCGCCGTTCGGCGGCCGCGCGCGGGCGTCCACAGGCCCGGGGCCGTTGTCGCGGACCTCGAGTGTGATCTCGCTGGCGGACGTGCGCACCGCCACCTCGATGCGTCCCGGCCCGCGCGTCTGCGACACGCCGTGCTTCACGGCATTTTCGATGAGCGTTTGCAGCAGCATCGACGGCACATGGGGGGCCGGCGACGGGTGGTCCGAGTCGATGACGCAGGTGAGGCGCTGCCCGAATCGGGCCTGCTCGACGTCGAGGTAGGCCCGGGCGAACGCCAGCTCCTGGTCGAGCGGCGCCCACTCGTTATCCGATCGTCGAAGCGTGTAGCGGAACACCTCGGCCAGCTGCTCGACGGCCTCATCCGCGCGGCCCGGGTCGGTGTGGATCAGCGAGGCGATGGCATTGAGCGCGTTGAAGAGGAAGTGCGGATTGATCTGCGCGCGCAGGGCCTTCAGTTCGGAGCGGCTGGTCTGCAGGCGCAGCTCCTGCGCGACGAGCTCCTGCTCCTGGCGCTTGTGCTGCAGGCGGATGGTCTCGAGCATGAACCCGAATACGCTGGCCAGCGAGCGCAGCATCAGCAGATCTTCGCTGAGCAGCCGGCGAGCATTCGGTCCGCCGCGGACCGCGAGCCTGACACGTCCGCCTGACGGGGTGGACGCCTCCACCTCCGCCGCCTTGCCGTCGGGCGGCGCCGCCTCGTCCAGGTGAATGGTGATGGGCGCGCTGAAGATCTCGGCCAGCCTGCGCTCGGCCTCGGCGAGCAGGGTCTCCTCGCTGGTGGCCGGCTGCATGGCGCCCAGCAGGTGCTTCACGGCGTCCACGGCCGTGAACTCGCGCCCGAACCAGAGGCGATCCAGGCTGCTCGACAACGCCCTCGACAGCCACGGCAGCACCATCGCCACCGGCACCAGGACGATGGCGGCCAGCCACGGCCGGACCGGGCCCGCCGGCATGGATTCGATGAACCCTTGCGCGGCCGTGAACACCAGGCCCAGCGTGCCGATCATGGCCACGAGCATGACGCCCCGCTTGATGACGAGGTCGTAGAAGTCGAACCGGTTCTCGAAGTACACCGCGACGGCGAGGAACAGGATGGGCGCGGAGCGCGAGATGCGCTGGAAGATCTCGACGAGCAGCGTGCGGTCGTCCAGCACGGCCACGGTCAGCATGACCATCGTGAGCAGGAAGAACAGCGATAGCATCGCGTTGCCGAGACGAAGGTGTCGCCCCCGAGGGGCGCCGGCCCGGCGGCGGAGCATGATGATGGTCGAGTACACGCTGGTCAGCGAGAAGAGGACGCCGAAGGCGAGCCCGATGAAGCGGTCGAAGGGCTGCGGGGGAGGCCAGTAGCCGTGGGCCGCGCCGATCAGGAAGATGCCCGCGACCGGACTCGCCACGTACATGATCCAGATGGGCCATCGCCACCGCCCGGATGGTAGCGGAGCGCACTCGGGCCCGCTCTCCCGGTCCACGACGTCCTCCCCGTAGACGACGTGCATGATGAGCGGCGGGAACACGAAGGCGAGGCCGAAGACCGCAAGGTCCAGCCAGCTCGAGGCCACATACCTCAGCCCCCCAAAGGCGAGGGGGCGGAACTCCGCGGCCGCGTTCAGCGCGAACCAGACCGTGCAGACGACGAACATGGTCAGGCTGACGCCGCCCAGGCGCGTGCGGGTCGTCCCGCGTGAAGGCGGCGCGCCCCAGACGGGGGACGTCTGGCGCAGGGTCATCAGCGTCGCCGAGCCGTAGGCGAAGGCGCCGAAGACGCAGACGACGAGGAACGCCAGGCTGACCGCGGTCATCGCTGGGTTAGTTTACGGGTGTGGCCCTCGCGCGGGTCCGCGGCAACCCTCGACCGGCACCCTCAGACCCTCGGACGGCCGGACGGCCGACTCGGACGGCATCGGATAAAGTGAACGCCGGGGCCGCCGTACCTGCAGGCCCGGCCTCCATCGTGTCTTGAACCTCGGTGTTCTCGAACCCCCGTGCGTTGAACCCATCGTGCTTTGAACCTGCGTGCTTTGAACCCACCGCGCTTTGAACCCACCGTGCGTTGAACCCCTCGTGCTGACCCGTTTCGCCCCCGCTCCCACCGGATTTCTTCACCTCGGCCACGTCGTCAACGCGCTCCATGTGTGGGACTATGCCCGCCAGGCCGGTGGACGGGTGTTGCTGCGGCTCGAGGATCACGACCGGCAACGCTGCCGGCCGGAGTTCGAGCTTGCCATTCTCGAGGACCTGGCGTGGTTGGGACTCCAGGCGGATGGCCCGCCCGTGCGGCAGAGCGACCGGGAGGAGGTGTACCGCGCCGCACTGGCCACGCTGGTGGAACAGGGGCTGGTCTACGGATGCGCCTGCACCCGGGCGGAGCTGCAGCAGGTGCCGCCCGGCCCTGACGGCGAGCGCCGGTACCCGGGTACGTGCCGGTCGCGCGGGCTTGGGCTGGCTGACGGCATCGGGTGGCGGGTGCGGATGGAACCCGGCGAGGAGTTGTTCAACGACCGGCTGCTCGGGTCGCAGACGCAGGACCCGGACGCGCAGTGCGGAGACCTGCTCATCCGCGATCGCCTCGGCAATTGGACCTATCAGTTCGCGGTGGTGGGGGACGATTGCGCGCAGCAGATCACCGACGTGATTCGGGGGGTCGACTTGCTGGCGTCCACCGGCCGGCAGATCAGGCTGGCGCGCCTGCTGGGACGAGACACGCCGCCGCGCTTCGCGCACCATCCCCTCGTGATGAAGTCGCCGACCGAGAAGTTGAGCAAGTCGGACGGGGCGACGGGCGTCCGCGACCTTCGCGCGGCGGGCTGGTCGGCCGCGCAGGTGCTCGAACACGCGCGGGCGCTCGTGCGCTAGCGTGTCCCACGGAACACGAAGGGCACGAAGGCCACGACGCATGCACGAAGCCAAACAGGTGCGGGATGGGCGGCCATCCGCGTCATCCCCACCACGATCTTCTTCGGGACTTCCTTCGTGCGCTTCATGCCCTTCGTGTTCCCGTGCCACGTTTCGGCCCTATACTTCGTGGGTTCCCCGTGGGGTCCGTCCCGCCCCTCCCCACGCGTCGTCCTGGCGGTTCGTTTGCCATTCCCCGAGGAGGGGCCATGCCGAAGTATCTACTCAAGGTCAATTACACCGCCGAAGGTGTCCGCGGTGTCATGAAGGACGGTGGCACCAAGCGCGAGGCCGCCGCTCGCACGCTCGTGAAGTCGCTTGGGGGCAAGGTCGAGACGTTCTATTTCTGCCAGGGCGAGCACGACGCCATTGTGATCTGCGACTTTCCGGACAGCGCCAGCGCCCTGGCCGGCTCGATGGCCGTCAACGCCTCGGGCGTCGTCACGGCGTCCACGACGCAGCTCATCACGCCGAAGGAAGTGGATGAGGCGGCGAAGAAGACCGGCAAGTACAGCGCGCCGGGGCAATAGCACGGCGGTTCAAAGCACGGCGGGTGCAAAGCACGGCGGGTTCACAAGCACGGCGGGTTCACAAGCACCGAGGTTCAAAGCACGGAGGGTTCGGATCACGGTTCGAAGTGCTTTGAACCTCCCGTGCTTTGAACCGCCGTGCTACTTGTGCCGCAGCGCCTGCCCTGGTCGGGCCTCGGTCTGCTGCCCGTCGCGCACCACCGCCACGCCGTTGACCAGCACGTGCACGATACCGGTCGGGTACTGGTGCGGCTCGGCGTAAGTGGCGCGGTCGCCCACCGTGGCCGGGTCGAACACCACGACATCGGCCGCCCGGCCGGGCGCCAGCCGCCCGCGATCCCGAAAGGCGAACTGGTCCGCCGGCAGCGACGTCATCTTCCGAACCGCCTCCTCGAGCGAGATCACCTTCTGCTCGCGCACATAGCGGCCCAGCACGCGCACGGCGTTGCCGTAGCCGCGCGGGTGGGGCACGCCCTCGCCGAAGGTATTCAACCCCGAGTCCGACGCCACCGACACCATCGGGTGCCGCAGGATGCGGTTCAGGTCGTTATCGGACATGAAGTGATAGACCATCGACGCGCCACCCGCGCGCAGCATCCGGCGCATCAGCTCCTGCTGCGTGGCCAGGTCGGCCGCGCCGAGCACCTTCTGCGCCGCCTGGGGAAGGGTGAGCCCGTTCAGCGACCGATCCGTGCGGTACTCCGCAATACGTGCGAAGTTGTAGTCCTCGAGCCCGCGCTCGCGAATCAGCTCGCGCATCTCGGCCCGGATCTTCGCCCAGGTCGCGTCGTCGTCCAGCCGCTCGTTGATCCTTTCCTGGCCTCCCTCGAGCACCCAGGAGGGGAAGCGGATGCCGAGGTTCGAGCTGGCGGCGTCGTAGAGATACTGGTCCGCGTTCACACGCAGGCCGCGCGCGCGAGCGAGGTCGATCATCTCGAGCGCCTTGGCGCTGGCGCCCCAGCGGCTGGGCGCATCCACCTTCAGGTGCGAAATCTCCAGCGGGCACTGGGCCTGCTCCGCGATGTCGATGGCTTCGGCCACCGCGTCTTCGAGCGTCGTCCCCTCGTTGCGCATGTGGGTGGGCATAGACGCCGCCGCGGCGGCCGACACGCGCGCCAGGGCGACGATCTCGGCCGTCTCGGCATAGGTGCCCGGCACGTACTGGAGACCGGTGGAGAAGCCGACCGCGCCATCGGCCATGGCCTTCTCCACCAGACCCTCCATCTTCTTCAACTCGTCCGGCGTGGCCTGGCGATTGGCCGTGCCCATCACTGCCCGCCGCACCGTGTTGTGGCCGATGAGCGTGCTGTAGTTGAGCGCCGGGCGCGCGGATTCAACCTCGGCAAACGCCTTCGCCACGTCCGCGGCCGACCCGCCGCAGTTGCCCGCGACGACCGTGGTCACGCCCATCCGGACGAAGTGCGGAATGGCGGGCTGGGTGGCAATCTCGTCGACGTGCGTGTGGACGTCGATGAATCCAGGCGCGACGACCAGGCCGGCCGCATTGATGGTGATCGCCGCGGTGGCGCCCGCGAGCGCACCGATCTCCGCGATCCGGCCATCCCGCAGGCCCACCGACGCCACGCGCCCAGGTGCGCCCGTGCCATCCACCACCAGGCCATTGCGGATGAGGAGGTCGAAGGTGGCGGCCGGCTGCGCCGAGGGCTTGGTCTGAACTGTTGGTGCGACAACGGCCAGCGCAACCGTGAGAGCGAGGGCGAAGATGTAGCGGTTCACCCGGAAATTGTACCGGACACCGGTTAGATCCCCATTCCTGGATCCCCGATTCCCGGTTTATCCTGTGGTGTCCCCATGGCACGCCATTTCCGGGTGCCGCGCCGTATCGGCGTGGCCGCACCTCCAGTCGCCGCCCCTCCTGTCGTCGACGAGCCGCCGTTCGACGTCGACGATCTCAGCGTGCTGTTCCGGGCCTACCACGGGCCGGACGGCCCGCCCGCCGATCCCGCCACCGCCGTCCGGCGCGCGAAGATCACGCTCACCCGGCAGCACCCCAACGACTTTCCGGACCGCCAGCTCCAGGTGTTCCTGAACGGCGAGGAGTGGTGCCGAATCCGGTCCGGCGAGTCCATCACGCGCGAGTTGGCGCCCGGGCCCTACCAGGTGAAGGCGTTCAACACCCTGTTCACCAAGACCCTGGACGTGAATCTCCGTCCGGGGGAGCACGTGCGGCTCCGTTGCTCGAATGGCTTCCCGACGGCCGGCTGGTTCCTGATGCTCTTCCTGCACGTCACCTACCTGCGCGTCCACCTCGAACGCGAGCCGTCCGAGTGACCACCGCACGCGTGACGATCGTCCGGAACCATCCGGACGATGTGCAGGATCGGCCGGTCCGCCTGTGGCTGGACGGCGAGCGGCTCGAGAATCTGCCGTACGGCAAGACGTTCGCGCGGCATGTCGCGCCCGGCCACCATGTGATAAAAGCTCACAACACGCTGTTCGGCACCACGCTCGAGATCGACGCGGCGCCCGGCGAGGAGGTCCGCGTGGGCTGCATGAACGGGATGACGGGCGGGGGCAAGCTGATGGTGCTGCTGATGGGCGTGGCCTACCTGCGGGTGCGGCTCGAGCAGCTGCCGTCCGGTGTCGTCGGAGAACACGCGTGAGAACAATGCTGGCTCTCGGGTTCGCCGTCGCCACGTTGTCGGTCGCCTTTGCCGCCGATCGCATCTTCACCAACCCGAGGCCCGACGCGCACCTCAAGAAGCTGTTTCCGCAGGCCGCCGGGTTCTCGCCGCTCCAGGGCACGCCCCTGCACTTCAAGGCCTACGCGGCGGATCCGAAGACCAACCCCAACGCGCCGCTCCTGGGCTATGCCTTCTGGACCACGGACATCGTCCCCAACGAGCGCGGCTACCACGCGGCCATCCACTTCCTGGTCGGGCTCGACCTGAAGGGCGTCATCACCGGTGTCGTCCTCGACTACGACTCCGAGCCCTACGGCTACTTCTCGATCCAGCCGCCGCAGTTCGTCGCGCAGTTCACCGGCAAGAGCGTGCGCGCGCCGTTCCGGCTGGGCGAGGACATCGACGCGGTCTCGCGCGCCACCATCACCATGAGCAGCGCCGTGCGGGCGATCAGGGACAGCTCGCGGGCCATGGCCCGCCAGTTCCTGGATCCCGCGTCGGTGAAGCCGTGATCCAGCCCGAGGCCGATCCCTGGGGCTTCGACGAAGAACCGGTCGAAACCCTGGCGGACGTCCTGCAGCCGCAGGTGCCGGACCTGCTGCTGCTCGTGGCGTTCCTGGCGCTGGCGTTGGTCAGCTTCCGGCGCAAGAGCGTCCCGCTCAAGTACGTCACCCTGGCTGCGGCGGTGGGCTACATGGGCTTCACCAAGAGCAGTCTCATCTCCATCACGGACGTCTTCCGGCTGGTGGACTGGGACATGCCCGTCTTCCGCTCGTCGCTCGTCTGGTACGGCTTCGCCGGTGTCACTGTGCTCTCCACCGTGCTCTGGGGGCGCTTCTACTGCGGCCGCGTGTGCGCGTTCGGCGCGCTCACGCAGCTGATGGACGCCGTCCTGCCGGCCGCGTGGCGCGTCGAGGTGCCGAGGTCCATCGAGGCGCGGGCGTCGTGGATCAAGTTCGGCGTGCTGGCCACCGTGCTCGCGTACTACGCGGCCACCCGCAACGTCCTGGTCTACCAGTACGTCGAGCCGTTCTGGATGTTCACGCTGATTGGCACCGCGCCGATGTGGATTGGTCTGGGCGCGCTGCTGATGGCCACGGTGTTCGTCCGGAACCTCTACTGCCGGTTCCTGTGCCCGCTGGGCGCGGCGCTCGGTATCCTCTCGAACCTCACGGTGTTTCGCATCAAGCGATGGAGCGAGTGCAGCACGTGCCGCCTCTGCCAGAAGACGTGTGAGTGGGGCGCCATCCAGGGGCCGAAGATCCTGGTCACCGAGTGCGTTCGGTGCGACGACTGCGAGCGGCTGTACGCCGACCAGCAGAAGTGCCCGCACTGGCGGATCCTGGATTACCGGGCGAGGAAGAAGGGGCTACCGCTCACGCCGGTGCGCTAGCATCCGCTTCGCGGGCCGCGGTCGAGCTCGCAGCGGACGAACGCGAGGCGCGGCGCGGTGAACGCCCGCATCTCGTCCGCGGCGCCGACGTACTGGTCGACGCTGTGTGGGCGCGCGGTGTCTTCGCGGATCGCCGCGTCGATGAGATCCAGCTGGCGTCTGATCTCGGCGTCGAGCCAGGTGGTGTCGTCCACGGGCTCGGAGGCCGTCTCGACGACCCGCTGCAACTCGGCGCGGTACATCGCCTGGTACTCGGGCACCCGCATCAGCTTGGCCATCAGGATGTTGGCGTCGTGGCCGTCGTTGGTGGGGAAGGTGGGGCCCCAGAAGGTGACGTCGGCATCCCACGCGATCAGCACGTGCTTGTCCTGGTCCTCGAGGCGGTACAAGTAGAAGTTGTTGACGCCCCAGGCGCCGAGGAACCCGTCGGTCTCGGCCACGAAGTTCTGCGCCGCCACATAGCGGATGAAGCCCGGCAGGTCGAAGCGATCGCCGATGACCTCGGGCAGGCGGTCCTGCCGCGTCTCGTCGATGAGCCGCACGAGCTGCTCGATGGGCCGGTACAGCTGCTCGTCGCCTGCCGACTCGTGGGTCTTCGGATCGAAGCGGTCCTGGTACGGGCGCAGGTCGTCGCCCAGGTGCTCGAAGTGCCACTCGGCCTCCCAGTTGTACTCGTACAGGTAACCGTCGTTCTGCGTGTTGCCGTCGATGGCGCCGAAGACGCGCGCGAGCAGATCCTTGTCCACCGATTCGACGATGACGTAGAGCCCGGCGTACTCGTTGTTCACGTAGAGCCGGGCGTGCGCCTCGCGCGGCGCCGGGATGCCCAGCCGCGCATACAGCGCCATCGTCACGGTCTCGTGGATGCCCGAGGCGTCCTGGGTGAGGTTGTCGAGCACGACCGACTTCAGGCCCAGGAACTCCTGGTCGGCATACCGGTTGAAGTCCACCCGCAGGCCCGGCTTCACGCCACTGCGGGAGCCCGTGCCGCGGGACCGGATGCCCGCGTTGCGCACGGTGAGGCCGTTCCAGGTGAGGTCGGCGGGGTAATAGTCGTTCTCGCGGAAGTTCTCCTTGAGCTTGGCCCAGTCGGCCGAGTGCATCAGGAGGTCGACGCGCTGGAGGACCTGCGCGTCGAACAGGGCGTCTGCGGTCGGGGGCTGTGGCTCGGGGGCCTGGGCCCGCGCCGATGTCGGCGCCAGGAGAAGGACCGCTGCCAGCCCGAGAAGAAGAATCCTTGCGGCTGTGCTGCGCATTGGTGCAAACTGTAGCTTAACAGTTCCTATCGGCCGCTTGTCCCACGGCCGCTAGGGTTCATCCCTGCGAAATGCTGCCCAGCGAACCCCGGACGCTTGGGCTGGCGTTGCTGATTGGGTGTGCCTTGGCATCCACGTGGTGCGGTGGCTCTCCGACTGCTCCGTCAGCCGCCACACAGGTTTCGACCCTCGAGACCACCACCGGTACATCCAACGATGTACCTAACGCCGGCGGCGCTCCAACCGAACCGCCGACCGTCCCACCCACGACGCCCGCGCCTCCGCCGGCAGGAACCAGCTCGACATGGATCAACGCCATTGCCGACACTGGCTGGTGCGGCTCGTCGGCCATGCCCCAGGTGGCCCGGCTCCTCCACAACCTCAGCGGTGACGTGCTGCTCGTAGGCGACCTCGCCTACATGAACGGCCTGCTCGACGAGTACCGGCGCTGTTTCGACCCGGATTTCGGCCGGCTCGGTGCCCGGCTTCGGCCCACGCCCGGCAACCACGACTACGGGCGTGCTGACGCGGACGGCTACTTCACTTATTTCGGCGATCGGGCGGGACCGGGTCGCCGCGGCTTCTACGCCTTCAAGGCGGCCTCGTGGCAGGTGCTCATGCTCAACTCGTCCGTGCCCATCAGCCGGAACTCCGAGCAGTACGCCTGGGCACAGCAACGGCTGCAGCAGGAGCCGACCCGGTGCACGCTCGCGGCGGTGCACCACCCGTTCGACAGCTCCGGGACCAGCGGCGCCAACCCGTGGCTGCGCGACATGTGGGGCCTGCTGTACGACCACGGCGCCGAGGTCGTCATCTCGGGCCATGACCATCTCTACGAACGCTTCGCGCCGCAGGATGCCCATCAGCGCCCGGACGCGGCGCGTGGCGTCCGCTTGTTCATCGCAGGTACCGGCGGTGCACCCCTCTACCCCCGGGCCCGATCGGCCATCAACTCGGAGCTGGTCATCCAGGCGCACGGGGCGCTTCGCCTGAAACTGGATCCCACGGCGTACGAGTGGGAGTTCGTGGACGTGAACGGGAATGCCCTCGACCGGGGCCTCGGCACCTGCCACTAGGGCGTCGGTTCCCTTTCGATTCTGATTCGCCCCCTCAGCCCGCGCGACACCATCACCTCGTTCTCCGCGGTCACGACGACCGCCTCCACGTCGGGAAGCCGCTCGACCAGCGCCATACCCTCGTCCGGCCCGAGGATGAACACGCCCGTCGAGAGCCAGTCGGCCTGCAGGGCCGACCTCGCGAGAATCGTCACGCTGCGGCAATGGCGGGCCGGCTGGCCGGTGTCCGGATCCAGCAGGTGGTGGTAGCGCTCGCCGTCCTTCACGAAGAATCGCTCGTAATCACCCGACGTCGAGAACGTCTCGTCCGCGAGTTCGATGGTGGCGAAGGTCTCGCCGCCCGCGCCGCGCGGATCGGCCAGGCCGACGCGCCAGGCTCGGTCGCCCCTCCGTCCCGCGGCGTAGAGGTCGCCCCCGGCCTGGAGGAGGAAGTCGCCAAAGCCGCGGTCGCGAAGGAGGGCGGCGGCCCGGTCCATGGCGTAGCCCTTGCCGATGCCGCCGAGGTGCACGCGCACGCCCGCCCGGTCGATCTGCGCGGTGCCCCGCGCCTCGTCCACCCTCACGGCGTCGTAGTCCACGAAGGGCAGGCGCGCGGCCACGTCCTCCGCGGCCGGCACGCGGTTGTCCTGGTCGTGGTCGAACTTCCAGACGTCGGACAGCGCGCCGAAGGTGATGTCGAACTTGCCGCCGGTGTGCTCGCTGGCCTCGCGGGCCGCGCGGAGCACCGCCCGCGTGTCCGGCCCGACGGGCACGGGCGTGCCCCCCGCGCTGGCGTTCAGGCGCTCCACATCGCTGCCGGGCCGCCAGACGCTGAGCGCCGCCTCGAGCCGTTCGAACTCTGCGTACACGGCCTCGACGGCGGCGGCTGCCCTGTCCGGGTCGGCGGTCAACACCGACACCCGCAGTTCCGAGCCCATGGCCACGCGGGCCTCCTCGACGAGGCCGGGCCCGGGCGACGGCGTCCGGCAGGCGGCGAGCGCGGCCAGGAGGGCCACCCCGGCCAGAATCCTTTTCGTAGCGGCGGACTCTATGTCAGGGAACGGCAAGGGAGGACATTATGAGCGGCTTTCTGAGCGTGAACGAGCATCCGGTCGAGCGCGTGGTGCGGGTGGTGCTGGGGATGGCGCTGGTGGGCCTGGCGGCCATGGGCACGATCGGCGCCTGGGGCTACATTGGTGTGGTGCCGATTCTGACGGGCGCGACCGGTAGCTGCCCGCTCTACAGCCTCCTGGGGATCTCCACGTGTCCGATGCGGAAACCGGGAGCCTGACCGACCTTGCCCTCCTCGAGCGCTCCGCGGCGGGCGATCGCGAGGCCTTCGACGCCATCGTCGCGCGGCACGGCCCCAGCGTCTATCGTCTGGCGCGTCTGCTCGCGCCTCGACAAGACGAGGCCGACGACGTGTTCCAGCAGGCGTTCCTGGCCGCGTGGAAAGGCGCGTCGCAGTTCCGCGGCGAGGCCTCGGCGCGCACGTGGCTGATGGCGATCGCGCGCAACGCCGCGATCGGCCTCCGCCGCCGCCACGCGCGAGAACCTGTGACCGATACGCCGCTCGACGAGCTCGGCGTGCGGGCCGGCTGGGGCGGTCCGGATCCCGAAGCCCTGGCCGTGGCGGCCGAGCACCGCGAACGGCTGGCCGCGGCCTTCGCGGCGCTGGCGCCGGAGGATCGCGAGGTGATCACCCTGCGCGATCTCGAAGGTCTGTCTGGAGAGGAAACCGCCGCGCTGCTGGGTATCGGCGTGGCGGCGATGAAAAGCCGCCTGCACCGGGCGCGGATGACGCTGGCGGCACAGGTGCGGAAGGAGGTGCCCCGTGCGGCCGGACGAACGTGAAGTGGCGGGGCTGACGTGCTCGGCCGTGATGGCGGCGCTCAGCCAGTACATGGACGGCGAGGTTCCCGAGGATGTGCGCGTCCGCATCGAGGATCACGTGGGCCGGTGCCGCGAGTGCGAGCGCTTCGGCGCGGATTTCTCGCGCCTGCTGGCCGGCATGCGGCGGCACCTGTCGGCCCCGGATCCCGTCCCGGTCGAGGTGCTGGATCGCCTGCGCACGACGCTGGCCGGCTGAACTATCATCGCGGGATGATCTGGTTCTACGAACGCGGGTCCGACACGCTCAGGATCGAGACGCGCTACAACTCGAACAGCCGCGCGTACGAACTGGTCTGGTATCACCCCGACGGCACGCTCACGGTGGAGACCTTCTCGTCCGAGGCGCTGTTCCGGCAGCGCAGCGAGGCCGTTGAAGCCGATCTCGCCAGCGAACACTGGCACCTGGCGGGAACGCCGACCCTGGTGCCGGACGGGTGGAAGCGGGGCTAGGCCAGGGCCCAGCGGAATCCGTACTTCTGAGAGCGCGAGCGACCGCACGCGCGTTCCCGTTACCGCGAAGATCGCGTTGCGCACCGGGAGGACCGCGGGCCGCCCAGGCCCAACGTCCGCGCCTCACCTGGCCGCACGCACGGCTGCGACAACAACGTAACGTCCTTGAAACACAAGTGTAACGACCACGTAATCTCGAGCTGGGACACTGCGAGCGTGGCTCGATACTTCACCACCCGACACCTGCCCCTGATCGCCGCGATGGCCGTGGCGATGATGATGGCCCCGACCGCTCGCGCCTACGCGGGCAACGAGGCGATGCTCAAGCTGTTGAGAATCCTCCGCGACCGCGGGTCCATCACGGCCGAGGAATACGAGGATTTGCGGCAGGCGGCCGAGGCGCCGGAAAGCTCGGCCGGCCCACCGACGACGCCCGCGGCCGCGGTGCCGGCAGCCCAGGCCACCCCGCCGCCGCCCGCGGCCCTGCCCGCGAGCACGGAGGCGTTGGCCACGCGGGTGCAGGCGCTCGAGGCGCAGGTGGCGAAGCAGGACACCGACGTGGTGAAGAAGGCGCTGGCCAACAAGTGGTACGAGCGCATCGGGCTGCGCGGCTACACGCAGTTCCGGTTCGCGGCGGCGGGGGCGTCCGAGAGTGGGCCGGATGTCGAAGTCCCGGCCGATCGGTCAGTGAACGACAAGGAATCGTTCGTCATTCGCCGCGGCCGCTTCGTCTTCAGCGGCGATGCGACCGAGCGTCTCGCGCTGTACGCGCAGATGGACTTCAACGGATCGACGGGCGCCGCGGACTTCTCGCTGCAGATGCGGGATCTCTACGCGGACATCGCGCTCGACAAGAGCAAGGCGTTCCGCGTGCGGCTGGGGCAGTCGAAGGTGCCGTTCGGCTGGGTGAACCTGCAGTCCAGCCAGAACCGGGCGGCGCTCGAGCGGCCAGAGGCGCTCAACAGCGCCGTCGAAGGTGAGCGCGACTACGGCGCGTACCTGATGTGGGCCTCGCCCGAAGCCCGGCGGCGGTTCCGCGACCTGGTGGGCCAGGGCCTGAAGGGATCGGGCGACTACGGCGTGCTGTCGGTCGGCGCCTACAACGGGCAGGGGCTCAACCGGCCGGATCTGAACGGCGATCCGCACCTCGTCGCCCGCGCGAGTTACCCCTTCAAGCTGGCGAGCGGACAGTTCTTCGAGCTGGGTGCGCAGGCGTACCACGGGACCTACGTCGCCGCGACACAGGCCATCACGGCCAACGGCGCGACCATCACGCCGACCAGCGACGCCGAGGGGCTGGTGGACCAGCGCGTCGGTGTCACCGCCGTGTGGTACCCACAGCCTCTTGGCATCGAGGCTGAATGGAACTTCGGGCGCGGGCCGGAACTGAGCGACGATCTTCGCTCGATCGACGAGCAATCCCTGCACGGCGGCTACGTGCAGGCGAGCTATCGCCGCGTGAACAGCTTCGGGGCGTGGTTCCCGTTCGTGCGGTGGAACTACTACGACGGCGGTCGCAAGTTCGCGCGCAACACCCCGCACATGAAGGTGAACGAAGTCGACTTCGGCCTGGAACTGGGCAAGTGGACCGAGCTGGAGCTGGCGATGATCTACACGCGGACGTTCGAGCGGACGCGGACGAGCGCGTTCCCCTATACGGAGGCCAAGGGCATCAACCGGCTCGGCGTGCAGGTGCAGTGGAATTATTGATGGCCAGACGCCGATGGATTCCGCAGACGCTGATGGATGCCGCAGAGGGGACGGATCCGCAGGGGACGGATCCGCAGATGACGCAGATGACGCAGAACCGGCAGACGACTCGGGACCGAGCCAATTCCATTCGAGAATCTGTGTAATCCGCGGCCCCTCCCCTCTGCGGCATCCCTCGCCGGACTCCCGTCCAATCCCCGCCATCCACGTCCCTGCCATCAACGTACAATCAACGTCGTGGTGATGCGGTGGCTCGTCAGCATGTTGGCCACGTGCGGGCTCCTGGCCTGCGCGGATGCCCCTCCGCCTTCTCCTTCGGCTCCAGTCCAGTCCGAGCGGCCCATCATCGAGGTGTCGCCCGCCGAGCGCGCCGCGGCGTTTCGTGCGGTTCTCGCCGAGGACGACGAGGCGCTTGGCGTGAGGACGACGGTCGAGCGCCAACAACTGGTGTCGCTCTACGGCAGCACGGACGCGCCCTTTCTGTGGGTGGACGAGACAGGCCGGGCCAACCCGGCCGCGCGCGAAGCGCTGGCCTGGCTCGAGGATGCCGCGTCAGAGGGCCTCGCCCCCGGCGACTATCGCGGCGCCGACTTCCGACGCACCGCTGCTGGGCTGCAGGGAGAGGAAGGACCCGACCTCGAAAACCTGGTGCGCTTCGACGTGGGTCTCAGCCTTCACCTGCTGCGCTACTGGCGCCACCTGCACATGGGCCGTGTCGACCCGCGCGCGGTGGGGTTCCGCATGAACGCGCCCGTGGACGACCACGACTTCGCCGTGATGCTGCGCGAGGCGCTGGCGGCCGAACGGCTGGGCGGCGCAACCGAGGATCTGAGGCCGCCGCTGGCGCTCTATCGTGGGCTCGTGCGCGCGCTGGCCACCTACCGCCGGCTCGCCGCCGAAGCCGTCCCACTGCAACTGGAGTTCCCGAAGGCCTCGGTGAAGCCCGGTGCGCCCTTCGACGCTCTGCTGCCGCTGCACCAGCGGCTCGCGTTGCTGGGTGACGTGCCGGCCGACGCCCCGGTTCCCGCGGACCCGGTCACGTACGACGGCCCCATCGTCGAGGGCGTGAAGCGATTCCAGCAACGGCACGGGCTCGAGCCGGATGGCGTGCTCGGGCGCGCGACGTTCGCGGCGCTCAACGTCTCGGTCGACCACCGCGTCGGCCAGCTGGAACTGGCGCTCGAGCGGTTGCGCTGGCTGCCGCATCTACGCGAGGACGGCTTCCTCGCGGTGAACATCCCGATGTTCCGGCTCTGGGGCTGGGGAATGGTGCCGCCCGATGGCGCGCCAGCCTTCGACATGGCGGTCATCGTCGGGAAGGCCCTGAACACGCAGACGCCGGTGTTCGTCGAGGAGATGCGCCACGTGATCTTCCGGCCCTACTGGAACGTGCCGCGATCCATCCTGCGGGGCGAGGTCCTGCCGGCGATTGCGCGCGATGCGAACTACCTGGCGCGCAACGACATGGAAATCGTGGCCGGCGAGAGCGACGAGGCGCGGCCGGTGGCCGCCGACGAGGAGGGCCTGGCGGGCCTGCGGGCAGGACGCTATCGGGTGCGCCAGCGCCCCGGCCCGAAGAACTCACTCGGGCTGGTGAAGTTCGTCTTTCCGAACGACGAGTCTGTCTATATGCACGGCACGCCCGCCGTGTCGCTGTTCGGCCGGGCGCGCCGCGACTTCAGTCACGGCTGCATTCGCGTGGAAGATCCCGTGAAGCTCTCCGAGTGGATGCTGCGCGACCAGCCCGAGTGGACGCGCGAGAGGATTCTGGCCGCCATGAACGGTGAGCGGTCGCAGCTGGTGAAGCTGACGCGACCGATCCAGGTGGTGCTGTTCTACCTCACGGCCGTCGTGATGCCGGGGGACGGGGCGGTCCACTTCGCGGACGACCTCTACGGCCATGACAAACGCCTCGAGCTGGCGCTCGAGGCGAAGTGAAAAGCAGAAAGTGAGAAGTCAAGGCGCCTGATCCTGCACCTCTGAGTGCTGACTTCTGACTTCTCACTTCTGACTTCAGGCCGCCCCGGCAGCCTGCTCTACCAGTGCCTGACCCGCCCCGTGTCCACGTGCACGAAGTTCGAGGCGGGGTAGTAGCCCACGCCGCCGCGACCCGCGGCCAGCGCGGCCTGGCGCAGCTTCGGCAGCGGCACGTCGGCCAGGCGGATGTCGATGGCCTGTCCCTGCATGTGCAGGCTCCGGCCGGCCACGCCCTCGCTGCGGCTGCGGAGCAAGGCGTTGGTCTTCGGCGAGCGGTAGCCGGAAATCACCTGGAACGGACGGCTGGTCTCGGTGAGGCCCGTGAGCCCGTGCAGCAGGTCCAGCAGGCCCTGGTCGATGGGGTGGACGTCACCGGTGCGGAAGTCGCGCAGGAACTGGTTGACCGTCGCCAGCGCGTCGGGCAGATAGCGGTCTCCCTGCGCGTACTCGACCGTGAGCTTCTCGCCGGTGTGCGTGTGCAGGAACTTCAACGCGCGGGTGCCGTCGGTAGCGGCAAAGAGCGCGCGGGGACGCGCGAGGACGGGAACGGCGGCCGCGAGCGTGGCCACGAACTGCCGGCGACACATCGAGCGCATGAAGACTCCCTGGCGAGAAGACAGCCCCGGCCGGGAGCCACGGCAGGCCCGGACCACGTGCTGATCGGGTTGAACGGGGACGTTGCACTATACCATCCCTCCCGCCGGGGCGCCCACTCCTGATATCTTGGTAGGTTCGTGACGACCGCCGCACAGACATCCGAGACGATCGCCCGGGAAGTGGCCCGGCGGCGCACCTTCGCCATCATTTCCCACCCCGACGCGGGCAAGACCACCCTCACCGAGAAGACCCTGTTGTACGCGGGCGCCATCGAGCTGGCGGGGGCCGTGCGCGGCAAGAAGGCGCAGCGGCACGCCGTGTCCGACTGGATGGAGATCGAGCGCGAGCGCGGCATTTCCATCACATCCGCGGCGCTGGAGTTCGACCTGTTCGATCACCGGGTGACGCTGCTCGACACGCCCGGCCACCGCGACTTCAGCGAGGACACCTACCGCACGCTCCTGGCGGTGGACAGCGTCGTCATGGTGATCGACGCGGCCAAGGGCATCGAGAGCCAGACGCGCAAGCTCTTCGAGGTGGCGCGGCAGCGGCGTCTGCCGATGCTGACCTTCGTCAACAAGCTGGATCTGCCCGCACGCGACCCGCTCGAGCTGCTCGACGAGATCGAGAGCGTCCTGGGGGTGGCCGCCGTGCCCATGAACTGGCCCATCGGCACGGGCGACCGCTTCCGCGGCGTGTACGACCTGCGGCGGCAGACCGTGCTCTTCTACGAGCGATCCGGTGGCGCGCGCCGGGCGCCGGTGGCGGTCACCAGCCCGAACGACCCCGACCTGGCCGAGCTCATCGGCGAGGAGCGGCGCGCCGAGTTGCTCGAGGGCGTCAGCCTGCTCGAGACCGCGGGGACTCGCTTCGACCTCGACGCCTATCGCGCCGGCCGGCAGACGGCGGTCTTCTTCGGATCCGCGCTGTCGAACTTCGGTCTCGAGTCGTTCCTCGAAGCCCTCGTCGAGCTCGCGCCGCCCCCGCAACCGCGCGAGAGCGAGGACGACATCATCGACCCCGCCGCGCCGGACTTCAGCGGCTTCATCTTCAAGATCCAGGCGAACATGAACCCGCGGCACCGCGATCGCGTGGCCTTCCTGCGCGTGTGCTCGGGCGTGCTCACGAAGGACATGCTGGTCACCAACGCGCGGCACAACGAGCCCGTGCGGCTGTCGCGCCCCAGCCGCTTCTTTGGCCGCGACCGCGAGACCGTGGAGACGGCGTACCCGGGCGACGTGGTGGGGCTGGTGAACCCTGGCCGCTTCGCCATCGGCGACACGCTCTACGCCGGCACGCGGGTGAAATACCCGCGCATCCCGCACTTCCCGGCGGAGTTCTTCGGCGCCGTGCGGCTCCGCGACGTGAAGTTCAAGCAGTTCGACGAGGGCATCCGCCAGCTCGAGGAAGAGGGGCTGATGCAGGTCGTCTTCCCGATCTATGGCAAGCGCGAGCCCATCCTCGGCGTCGTCGGCGCCCTGCAGTTCGACATCGTCGAGGCACGAATGAAGAACGAGTACGGCGTGACGTGCCAGGTGGACAAGCTGCCGCACATCGCCGCACGCTGGATCGACGACGACAGGGGCGCGTCGCTGAAGCTGCCGCAGGGCGTGCTCGAGACCGTGGACCGCGACGATCGGCGCGTGCTGCTGTTCCAGTCCGACTGGGAGATGCAGTACACCCAGCGCGAGAACCCGTCGTTGAAGCTGCTCGCGGTCGCCTAGAGGATCAGCCACGCAGCCATTCCCACGGCGACGCCGAGGACTGAATCCGCCAGGTAGTGATAGCGCCCGAGCACGGTGGCAATCGTGATGCCGAGGGCGAGGGCCAGGAACACGACGCCGGCCGAGGGGATAGCCGACGCGACCGCCAGGGCCACGGCGACCGACCCGGCCGCGTGCGCGCTGGGGAACGTGTTCACCTGGATGCTGCCCACCCTGAGGACCGCCAGGTTCAGTCGTCGAAGCCGCGGTAAGGCTGCGTCCGATCCCGTCTCACGCTCGATCGCCCGCGGTGGCCTCGTCTGCACCCACGGCAGCACCGCGTAGCATCCCAGCTCCGCGGCAAAGACCACCGCCCAGTACTTCTCGAGCGTGCCGGCCCGGCCGCCGAGCGCCAGTGTGGTTGCGCCGAGCGGAACCACCGCGTAGACCAGCAAGTAGAGGAGCTCGACCAGCTCGTGGACGACTGTCGGCGCCGCCCGGTAAGCGCGGAGGAGGCCGGTTCGGCCGAGCGCGACATCGTCCACGTGGAGAAGCCGCCGCTCGAGCGCGCGATCAGGCGTTACGAAGAAGGCGCCCGACGCCCGATAAGTGGCCAGCAGCACCAGGCTGGGCGCGACGATCCGCACGGCCAACCCGCCCGGCGTGGCCTCGCCGGGCAGCATGGGCCATCCCGCCCACACCACCGCACCGACGACGGCCATCGCCAGCGTCGGAACCCGCGCCCGTGTGAATCGCGGCTCCGCCCATGCCACCACGATCAGGTAGCCGGCATATCCCAGGACGAGGTCTGTCCAGGCGAGCATGGGCCCCACCTGGTAGTGTGCCACCTGGTGTCAGAACGCATACGTCGCATTCATGAAGACGTTGCGTCCCGGCTCTGCCACTCGCACTCCAGAGCGGAACGGATCCCGCTGATAGGAGAGGTGCTCGACGTAGTAGTGATCGAGCAGGTTGGCGACGCCCACGCTCACGGCAAAGGCCCCCGCGCGCACGCCGGCATGCAGGTTCAGCACGAAGTAGGACGGCGTCGTGGCCTCACCGAGGGAGCGGTCCACCTTCTCCTGCGCGGCGCTGGCGATGCCGCCCATCTCGCCGAACGTGCGCCCGTTGTCGAAGCGGAACCGCGCCTGCGCGCGGAGCGGCGGCATCTCGGCCAGGTCGTTCCCCGTGGCGCTCGAAACGGACGCCTGGTCGAAGGTGCCTCGCGTGTAGGAGACATCACCCGAGAACGTGAAGTTCGGGCGGAGCTGGGTCGAGCCGGCCACCTCGAAGCCGCGCAGGAGCGCGTCCACGTTCGTGAACGACCGCGCGCTTGTGTTCATCACGCCCGGCACCATGGCCATGCGTGGCGCCATGTAGACCGCCACGTAGTTGTCCACGCGGTTGACAAAGGCATTGAGCGACAGCGTCCGGCCCTTGCCATCGAAGGTGACCGATCCGTCGAAGCCGGTATTGCGCGTCGGCTCGAGATCGGGATTGCCCACCCAGTCGGTACCCATGCGCCGCAGCGCGAAGAAGCGCTCGTTGCCCTCGGCCACGCGGGCGTTGTGACCCACGCCTGCCGCCAGCTGCACCGCGGGCGTCGCGCGGTAGGTCACCTTGACGCGCCCGGCCGGCAGCACGTCCGTCCGCGACGTGGCGGTCGTGCCGTGGTAGGCCGCGTAGAGCGCCGTGTTGGCCTTCTGCGCATCGGCGGCCGAGTGGATGCTGTCCAGGCGCCCGCCGACGTCGATGGCCGTCCTCGTGCCGAGCGCCCGCGCGTGCTCGGCGAAGATGCCGACGGTGTCGATGTCCACGTCCGGGATCGAGTACTGCGTGGCATAGGCCATTCCAGCCATGACGGTGGACGTGTCCCAGTTGCGCCGGAACGCCTCGGCGCCCACCGTGGTTCCGGCGCCAATCTGCGCCTCGGCCCGGCCGCCGAACGTGTTCGTCGCGGCATCGGTGCCCATCGAGTAGGCGCGCGGCGCCGTGGACGAGGAGATGCGCAGCTCGTCGGTCATCCAGTGGTCCACCCGCGACCAGTAGACGTCGGCGCGGATGGCCGACACGCGGGCGCCGGTCCGCGGACGCTCGAAGCGCAGCGCGGCGCGGTCTGCGTTGTCATAGAGGGCGTCCATCTGCAGGTAGGGGTAGAGCATGTGGTCCGCCATCTGGCGGGTGTAGCTGGCCTCGACCTGCCCGCCGCCCGACAGCCGCCACGCAGCACGCCCCCAGGCCGTCGAGGCGCGGAAGGCCTCGGAGTCCACCTCGGTGGGCTTGTAGTTCGCCACCGCCGTGAACAGGTTCCCGCGGCCGTCGGTGTAGGGGTCGGAGCGCCGGAACGAGTAGCCGCCCAGCACCGCGAGGCCGGGTCCGGCGTAGGACGCCGTGCCCGAGGGGTTCACGAATCCGAACGAGCCCATCGACAGGGCCGGCGACGCATGCCAGCCATCCGGGGGCCGGCGCGTGACGATGTTCACCAGGCCGCCCATGCTGCCCTGGTAGCGCACGTCGAAGGGGCCCTTGCCGACCTCGACGCGCTCGACCTCCGAGAAGTCCACGTGGAAGGCAGGCGGATCCATGCGGTTCGGGCACGCGCCGTAGACGCGCTGCCCATCGATGAGGACGTTGAGGTCCCGGCTCTGCAGCCCACGAAGCACCACGTCGCTGGCGATGGCCCCCTTGCGCAGCCGCCAGACACCGGCGGTTTCCGCCAGCGCCTCGCCCACGTCACGCGCCGCGCTTTCGCGGACCTCGGTGGTCTCGAGGCTGTCGCGCGGCATCGCGGCGGCCACGGTGACGTGCTCGGTGACCGTGGCTGGCGCCAGGGTGATGGCCACCCGGTGGGTGGCCCCGCCCGGCACCACCACCGACGACACCTCGCGATGCGCGAAGCCGGGGGCATCGATGTGGATGTCGTAGGTGCCGGCCTCGAGGTTGTCGAACAGGAACGTCCCGAGCTCGTTGCTCGCGCCGCGGACCACGCGCCCCGACTCCTGGTGGGTGAGCGCGATGCTCGCCATCGGCAATCGGGCGCCATCGTGCGTGGCGATAGTGCCCGTGATCGAGGCGGTGGTGGACTGGGCGGACGCAAAGACGGGGACGAACGCGCACACGACGACCAAGGCCGCGTGGCGGGCCAGAGCGCGGGACATGAACTGCCTCCTGGGGACCGCTCAAGGGTAGAACGCGCGTTCAGTCGTGTCCATGCGGCACGTTGTCGCAGACGCGGAAGGACAGCCGCAGATGACGCCGATAACGGAGGGTCGCAGATGGCGCGGATGACGCCAAGCCGCAGATGGCGCAGATTACGCAGATCACCGTACCGGTGGTGCAGCGTTTCGACACCGGGGCAACCCGGCCGGAATCCTTCAGGCACCGACCGGCGATTGGAGCGCCACGCTGGCCGCCAGGCACAGGGCAATCGATCGGGTCGGCCGTTGGATCGGTGACGGAGGGGTCGAACTGTCGCCAGAACACCCTGCTGGAAATTCGTGGAATCCGCGAAATCAGCGGATCAGTGGCTCCGCGGAATCCCGGGTATCAGCGTAATCGCGCCTGAGCGGCCCGCACCTCGTCCTCGCTGAACGCCGCGCGCAGGTAGGGCTCGGCCTCGAGCATGGTCGTGATGTCCTTCCACGAGAGGCCGAGGGCCCGGAGGCGGTCACCGTCCATGTAGATCTGGCTGTTGGCCGGGTCCCCGTAATAGGTGACCAGCTTCTTCTCGGTGGGATCGAAGCGCTCGTGGATGCGGGCCACGATGTCATCCGTGTAGTGGCGCCGGCCCGCCTGCGGCTCGGCCGGCATGCCGTGGTCGGCCGTAATCGCCAGCAGGCGCCCGCCCGGACCGGCCTTGCGGTCGATGATCTCGAGCAGGCGCGCGGTCTGGCGGTCGAGTTCCGCCATCTCTTCCCGCATCTCGGGCGCGTCGGGACCGTAGGCGTGGCCTACGTAGTCGGGCCCCTTCATGTTGACGAACAGCAGGTCGGTGATGTCGTCCGCGCCGAAGGCCTCGCGGGTGGCCACCTCGGCCAGCGCCTCGCCTTCGAAGCGCTGGAACAGGCTCGAGGCGCGGAACGCCGACGGGTTCGAGATGTCGTGCCCCTGCCACGTGCCGCCGGCCTCCTCCCAGAAGGTCTTGCCGTTCATCGCCTTCAGGTAGTCGGGCATCGCGTAGCACTCCGGGTTGGTCTCCCACCCGGCGTCACGCGTGCTGTAGCTGGCCGCGATGACCTTGCGGCCGTTCACCAGGCACGAGCCGCGGCCGATCAGGCCCGCCGTGGCGCGAATGGCGCCGCCCTGGCCGACGATGATGGCCTTGCCGTCGGTGGTGAGGTTCCACACGTCGGCAAGCGTCAGCGCCATCAACTCGCGCGGATCCAGCCCGGCGTACGCCGGCTGCGGGCGCCGGGTGACACGGTTGAACAGGTTGTTGGCCGCGAGGCCGTGAACGCGCGGATCGGTGCCGGTCCCAATCGTCGCGTGCCCGACCGAGGTGAGCGTGGGCAGGTAGTTGATGCGGGCGTTGGTGTACCAGGCGCCCTCGCGCCGCAGCCGTGTGAGGGCGGGCATCAGGTCGGCGTGTTTGTCGAAGTAGTCGGCGCGCATCCCGTCGAACACCAGCAGCACGACCACGCGCGGTCGCTTCGCGGTGTCGATGGCCTCGCTCAGCACCCGGCCCGTCATGGTTGGCACGGGTGGGGCACCCATCATGGCCCCCAGCGTGGGCGCGACGTCCTGCTGCAGCGCCGGTTCTCGATACTCGCCCGCCTTGACGAAGGGCGCCCCGTGCAGCAGCAGCGGGATGTGCACGTCGGCCTCCGAAGGCGAACCGTGCATGAAACCATAGAGCGGGTCTCGCTCGGTGATGACATCGCCCTCGCGCGGCACGACGAAGATCTGGCCGCTGCGGCCCGGGTAGTACCCGCGTGCGAACATCTGCAACCAGCGCTCCCGCACGTCGGCCGGCACGGCCCCGCGCGAGGTGTCCGCCACCGGCGACGGAGCGACGGTGGGGGTGGCCGTTCCCGGATCGGCGGCGGTGGCACACGCGCCCAGCGTGAGCAACAGTCCAAGATGAGCCAGCAGACCAGGGGCAGGAGTACGGAACAGGATCGGCATACGATGTTCGGAAGAGGCGTGGCCAGAAAGTATCACGGTCCCCACAACGCGAGGTGACAGGACGATGACGGCACGAACGGGACAGCACATCGTGGGCATGCTTGGAGTGGGCACGGCGCTCGCGTGGGCGCTCGTGGCCTCGGCCGGCGCGGCGCAGCCCGCGCGTTCGGTGAACGACGGCGTCTACACCACGGCGCAGGCCGAGCGGGGGACGAAGCTGTTCGACAAGACGTGCACGGCCTGCCACGAGCCCGCGCGTTTCACGGGCGCGGAGTTCACGTCGGCGTGGACGGGGATGCCCCTGCAGGGGTTGTTCGATGCGGTGAACACGATGCCCGAGGACAATCCCGGCAGCCTCCAGCCGCAGGAGTATGCCGACATCGTGGCGTTCTTCCTGCAGTTGAACGAGTACCCGGCGGGGGCGGACGAGTTGAAGGGGGCGGCGGAGGCCCTGCGTGCCATCAGCATGGAGCCTCGCAAGCCTTGAGCGCGCCCACTTGAAGTAGACTTTACGAACGGTCGAGCTGGCGAGCGCCCGGCGGCGGGATCAATCGCCGACAGGGCGTCATGCCTGGCGGCGCGCAGGCGGCAGCGAATGCCATGGCCGATACGAGACCCCACCCGGCGTCCTTGTCCCGGTTGCTCGATCGGTTGTACGCGCGCACCCTCGCGCTGGCCGACTGGCTGAATGCACGCCGCATGGCCGTGGCCGTCGTCGCCGGCCCCGTGGTGCTGCTCGGTATCGTCGGCATCAACCAGGCGATCCTGTTCGACTTCCCGAACTCGGGCGACGAGTACGTCTATCTCTACCAGGCGCAGACCATGGCCGCGGGGCGGTTGTGGAACCCTGTGCCGTCGCCGCCCGGCCTCTTCCAGTTCAGCTACATCGTCCAGGAACCGGGCCGCGCGTTCGGGAGCTTCCCGTTCGGCTGGCCGCTGATGCTCGCGCTCGCGCTTCGCGTGGGGCTCCCCGCCTGGCTGGTGAACCCGCTGCTCGGCACCATCACCCTCGGCCTCCTCTGGTGGCTGGGCGCGCGTCTCTACAACCCGCGTGTCGGCGTCCTGGCGGCTGCACTCGGCGGCGTCTCGCCGTTTTTTCTCTTCAACGCCGCGTCGTACTTCTCGCACACCGCCTGCGGGGTGCTGCTGCTCGGGGCCGCATGTGTCGCGGCGCGTCAGGACCGCTCGCCTGCCTGGGTGCCTGTCACGGTCGGCATGCTGGTGGGCTGGGCCGTCGTCACGCGCTATTTCACCGGCGTGGTGTGCGCGGTGCCGATTGCGCTGCTGCTGTTGCGCCCCGGGGTGGGGCGGTGGCGGACGCCGACACTGTTCGTTCTCGGCGGCCTGCCCTGGGCGGCCGCGCTGCTGGCCTACAACGAGACGCTCACTGGCAGCCCGTGGCGGCTCACGCTCACCCCGCTCACGGCGTCGCTCTGGTTCAGGGACGGGTTTCTCGCGCGCGGCGCGGACATCCTTGCCACTCATGTCCTGCGCCACCTGCTCTGGACCCCGCCGATCCTCGTCGTGGCCTACCTGCTGTACCTGAAGGCTGCGCCACGCGACACGCGACGCGGCCTGCTCGAGTGGACGCTGCTGCTGATGGCGGTGACGATGTACTTCTACGTGGAGCGGGGGGGCAACCAGTACGGGCCGCGGTTCCACTACGAGGCGTTCCTCTTTCTCCTCCCGTTTGTGGCGGCCAACGTGTTCCGTCCTGCGTCGCTGGCCGGCGCGTCGCGTCGCGAGCGGATGGTGTTTGGCGCCGTGGCCGCGAGCGTGGCCCTCATGCCCATCTCGTTTGCCGTGCACGCCGTGCTCGAGCGCGAGGTGGTCCGCGAGCGTACGGACCTGTACGCCGACGCGCGTGCAGCGGGCCTCGAGAACGCGCTCGTACTGATCGGCGGCCGTGTGGGTACCGATCGATCGATGGCGGCGCAGGATCTCACACGCAACGGTATCGACTACAGCGGGAGCGTGCTCTACGGCCTCGACCCGGGAGCCGCCGCGCACTGCGAGCCGGGGGCGCGCCTCCCAGGCCGCACGACATACCTCTACGTGTGGGATCAGGCCGAGGAGGACGGCGACCTGCGGCCGCTATCGTGCCAGCCCCCGTCAGCGGTCCCGACCGAGGCCGTCGGCGGGCGGTCCTCACCGTCACGCAAGTAGGGCCAGGTGACCGCACAACGCGTGCGCGCACCGGTCCTCCGCCATCGGTGATCACGGCGTGCGGAAGGCTGCCCGTGAGGTGACCTATGTCTCGGGTCCCCCGGACTGCCGAGCGCCAGGATGACAGCAGACCTGCGGGAACAGGCGGGATCTCGCGCGTTGTCGGCGTGGCGACGTTCTTGCTGTGCTGAGGGCCAGGCGCACGGACGGCCCCTGCTCCAGCGGCGGCCGGCCCGCCGGCTCCCCCGGCGGGTGGTGCAGGAGGGCGGTGTCCCGGCATTCGGGGCTCCGCCCTTCGTTTTGCACGCCCGCGCTATAATTCCCTGTTTATTCCTACCGGGAAATCGCGGTCCATGCCGGGTGCGCCCCGCACGGCCGACGGTCGCGCCGGCCGAACTGAAGGAGCACGCACGTGGCGAAGATCAAGGTCAAGAACCCCGTCGTCGAGATGGACGGCGACGAGATGACACGCATCATCTGGCAGAAGATCCGCGAACAGCTCATCCTCCCGTATCTCGACATCGACCTGAAGTACTTCGACCTCGGCATCGAGTCGCGCGACCGGACCAGCGACCAGATCACCATCGATTCGGCCAACGCCACCCGCCAGCACGGCGTGGCCGTGAAGTGCGCCACCATCACGCCGGACGAAGCGCGCGTGAAGGAGTTCGGCCTCAAGCAGATGTGGCGCTCGCCGAACGGCACCATCCGTAACATCCTCGACGGCACCATCTTTCGCGAGCCCATCATCTGCCGGAACGTGCCGCGACTGGTGCCGCACTGGGACAAGCCGGTGGTGGTGGCCCGTCACGGGTTCGGCGATCAGTACCGCGCGCAGGACTTCCACTTCCCGGGTGCCGGCACCATCACGATCAGCTGGACGCCCGAAGGCGGCGGCGAGGGCATCTCGCGCGAGGTCATCACGACGAAGGGCAGCGGCGTGGCGATGGGCATGTTCAACCTCGACGCCTCCATCGAGGGCTTCGCCCGCGCCTGCTTCACGTATGCGCTCGGCCGCAATTACCCGGTGTACTTCTCGTCGAAGAACACCATCCTGAAGGTGTACGACGGCACGTTCAAGAACACCTTCCAGCGCGTGTTCGACGAGGAGTTCAAGAGCCAGTTCGAAGCCAAGGGGCTCACTTACGAGCACCGGCTCATCGACGACATGGTTGCCGCCAACATGAAGTGGAGCGGCGGCTATCTGTGGGCCTGCAAGAACTACGACGGCGACGTGCAGTCCGACACCGTGGCGCAGGGCTACGGTTCGCTGGGTCTGATGACCTCGGTGCTGATGTCGCCGGACGGCAAGGCCGTGGAGGCCGAGGCCGCGCACGGGACGGTCACCCGGCACTACCGCATGCACCAGCAGGGCAAGCCCACCTCGACCAACCCCATCGCGTCCATCTACGCGTGGACGCGCGGGCTGCAGTATCGCGGCAAGTTCGACGACACGCCCGACGTGGTGCGCTTCGCCGAGACGCTGGAGAAGGTCTGCGTGGACGTGGTCGAATCGGGCCGCATGACCAAGGACCTGGCCATCCTCATCCGCCCGGATCATCCCTACCTGACGACGGACGAATTCCTGAACGCCATCGACTCCGAGCTGAAGGCACGGATGGCGAGCTGACCTCAGTGGCGGAGCCGGATGCTGGTGACGTGGAGCACCGGCGGATCGCTCCCGGCACCCGATAAGGGCTCGCCGGCCTCGACCGTCACGATCAGGTGGTTGGTTCCCACGCGCCAGCGGTCCCCGGGCACTGTCCACGCGTAGCTGGCGCCTTGCGGGAGCAGAACCTGCGCTCCCGCCGGCGTGCCGTTGACGTGCAGCCCGATCCGCGCCGGGCGCGAGAGCAGCGCGCCGGGTCGCGCCGCGAGGACGACCTCGATTGTTTCCTGCTGGTCCACGCGGGCCAGGATCTCCGCCTGGGATCCGCTGGTCTGCCGCCATCGCTCGCGACCAGCGCGGCTCACCGGCAGCCACCCCTGGCCGAAACTGTCGCCGTCGGCCAGGGAGATCGAGTCCTCCCGCAGTCCCTCTCGGGCGAACAGGCGGGCCCCGGCCACGCCGGCGCACAGCGTCGCGTCGGTCGGCGCCCCCTCCGATTCGAGACGCACCCTTGCCCAGTCCGGCCGGCCCCCCAGGCCCAGTGCCAGCAATGCCGGCGTGTTGTCTGGCGAGGCGATGGTGATCTGCCAGAGAAAACGCGCACCGGGCGACCAGTCATGCGGCGGCAGCCCATCGGCCTCCAGCGCCGCCCTGGCCGTCGACGCCTCCTCCGCCAGCGATCGATCCCACCGAACGATCGTCGTCTCGGGCGAGGGGCGTCCCGAAAACGTCGCGCCCCTGATGAAGAGGCCGCGATCCCGCGCGATGTAGAAGCGCAGGCGGCCTCGTTCGGGAAGTTCAACGCCGATGCGTGCGGCCGACGCCAGGGATGTGACGTCCGACCACCCGCGCCGACCGGCCACGGTGCACTCAGCGCGGGTGCCGAGTCGATTCAGCCCCCAGCGGCTGTGCCGCCAGGGCGCGGTCAGGCCCTGACGCGAGTCCAGTACCGACCACTCCAGGCTTCCGTCGAGCGGCGACCACGCGGTGAAGATTGCCCCTCGGGCCACGTGGGCCAGCTCGAAGTCGTCGACCAGCAGTCGTGCACCGGACTCGTTCGCGGCGAGCCGCGTGTCGTCCCGGGGTTGCAAGGAGGGGGCGAGTGCCGGCAGGCCTCCGGTCGCGGCCGACACGTCCACTCCGCTCGCATCGAGGGCAACGTACGTCAGGCGGTCGGCACGCCGCGCCAGCAGCAAGAGCGCGTCGTCGTGCCCGAGTTCCTTCGGGAGGACGTCCTTCGCCAGCTGGATGACGGCCTGCCGGGACTGCGGCTGCGAGTCGAGGGTTCCCGGGGTGGCGACGAGGCCCACGAGGGCTGAGGGGCTGGCCGATTGCAGCAGATCCTCGAGGGAACGGCCATAGACGGGGAATGCGGTCCCCGTGAAGCCGGAGAGCGAGAGCCGATCCGCCGCGGTGTCGGTGGCGACGATCGTTCTGCCTGCGGCGAGCAGGGAGGACAGCCGCTTGGGATCGTGCGGTTCGAGGTCGAAACGCCGGGACGGGTCCAGGCGGTGATTGGCCCAGGCCATCAGGCGGCCGAATCGAATGCCCTCGATGACCACCGCGGTGCCGCTGGACTGCTGATGCACGAAGGCGTCCAGGAGATGGCCGGCTGGCCGATCGGTCAGCTGCGGTGCTTCTGCCGTGATCCTGACCGCCTGATAAGCGGGAAGCAGCAGACACAACAGCACGGCCACCGGGCGGCCGCCCGAGGGTACCCACGACGCCACGCGGCTCAGCCCGAGCCCAATGAGGACCCACGCCGCCATCAGTGGCAGTACGGCCCGCATGGCCGGATCCCAGGCCCCCGGCACCGGGCCCACGAACGCTGCCAACGCCAGGGATGTCAGGGCTCCGAGCAGCGGGACGGAACGGTGCAGGCCGAGAGCGCCGACGATGCACCCCAGCGCGCCGATGTCGAGGGCGACGGTCGAGGCGAGCGCAGTCACCCGCGCCTGCAGGATGTCACCGGCCGTCGAGCCGGGCTCGAACCCCCACCGCCAGAGCGCGATCCAGGCGTCGGCGATGCCCGATGGCCCTTCGTCAGCCAGACGCGGGCCGAGGAGGGCTCCCAGGGCCCACGCCTGATAGGCCACCGCGAGGACAGCCGCCGCGGTGGCCGCGCCGAGCCACAGACGACGCGGGCGACGCCGAGCGGTCGTTGCCGCAACGCCTGAAGCTGCAGCGAGCCCGATGACGAGGTCTTGAGCCGCGGCCACGGCGAGCGCACCGACCGCACCGGCGAGCAGCGCCCCGTGGCCAGTCCGCACCCATGCTCCAACGCACGCAAGGGCGATCAGCAGGTTGACCGCGAGGAACAGCACGCTCACATCGCCCTCGGCTGCCACGGCCGCAGACCAGACGGTGGGTGAGATCGCGAAGCCGACGCCGGCGACCGCTCCTGCGGGCGCGCCAACCGACGCTGACACGATGAAAGTCAGCAGGGCAGCCGCAGTCGCGGCGAGCGCGGCGGACAGCAGGTTGAGATTCCAGGAGGAGGGCAGGCTCACCCAGGCCCGGGCCAGGAGGCCCGACGGCCACCAGCTGTCGGGGCCGCCCAGTCGCGGGAGCCCCTGCTGTAACCAGACCGGATCGGTGACCTGAAATGGAAGGTCCTGCTCGACGCTCGATCGAGGCGTCAGCTCCGGCGCGAGGCCAACGCAGTACACCGTCAACGCAATCAGGCCGACGCCGATTGCCATCACGAGCGGCCGTGTCATTCGCCGACACTATAGTATTCGGCCATGAACACCGATGCCGCACGAGGCGGCGATCGCACGAAGGAGCGGGCGGTTGTCCTCGTGGCGGCCTGCGTCCTCGTTGTCTTTCGCGCGCTCGTGTTCATCTGGTGGGAGCAGTCGCATTTCGACGCGGACCAGGCGGTCGTGGGCCTGATGGCGAAGCACCTGATCGAGGGCCGCGCCTTCCCGCTGTTCTTTTACGGCCAGCAGTACCTGCTGGGTGTCGAGTCGTGGCTCGTTGCCCCGTTCTTCGTGGTGGGCGGGGTGTCGGTGGCGACACTCAAGCTGCCGATCCTGCTGCTCAATCTCGTGGCGGTCGTGCTGTTGCTCGTGGGCTTGGAGCGGCTCGCCGGGCTGCGCCCGTGGCAGGCCGGCCTGGTGTCATTGTTCCTGATCGTCCCGGCCCCGTCCGCCGCAAGCCGCCTGGTGCAGGCAAGCGGGTGCAACATCGAGCCCTTCGTCTACGTGCTCCTGATTTGGTACGTGCGCAACCGGCCGCTGTGGCTTGGCCTCGTGCTGGGACTCGGCGTCCTCAACCGGGAATTCACCATCTACGGCCTCACCGCCCTGCTCATGGTGGATTTCTGGCAGGGGCGCCTCTGGTCGCCCGACCGCCTTCGCGCGCTGGCCCTCGCCGGCATCGTCGCGATCGGCGTGTGGCAGGGCGTGCAGGTGCTCGTTCCCTTTGCATCCGCCAGCGGGCCAGCCACGGGGTACGCTGACTACGGTGGCCGGACGCACGCGGCCGAGGTTCAGCAGCGCTTCTGCTGGAGCCCGGTTGATCTGCCGCAACGCCTGCGGCTGCTGGCCACGTTTCAGCTGCCGGAGCTGTTCGGGGCACAGCGACAACCGGTCGTGCGCGTTGGCATCCTCGGCAGCGCCTTCCAGGGAATTGACGGCCTGTGGGGAATCCTCGTCGCCGCCTTCGCCCTGGCGGCAGGCCGCACCCTGTGGCTGGCGAGACGAGCTCTCGCGCCCGCCGCGCCGCCGCTGGCGCTGGGCGCCTACCTGGTGGCCGTCGGCCTTCAGTCGGCGTTCGTCTATGGCGTGACATGCGGTCAGCGCAGTCACCTGACCATGCGCTACATGCTGCTGGCATTGCTGGTGCCGGTCGGCATCGGGGCGTGCTACCTGGCCGTCGAACGGTCCATGAGCCTGGTGCGCGCGTTCGGGGCCGTCGTCGTCCTCTGGGCCGCGGTCTCGGCCGCCTCGCATGTCGCGTTGCTGGCCGAGTACCTGACGGATCCTCCGCCCGCTGAGTATCGCCTGTTGACCGACTACCTCGTGCGCGAGCAGGTGCGCCACGGCCGCGCCCCGTTCTGGGACGCCTACGCCGTGACGTTTCTCTCGGGCGAACGCGTCCGCATCGCGTCGGCGGATCTCGTGCGGGTCGAGGAGTACGTGCGCGATTACGAGCGGCATCGCGCGACCGCGGTCCGTCTCTCCACTACCCGGTGCGAGGGACCGCAGGTGGCACGATGGTGGGTGTGTCGGGCATCACCCTGAGCTCCTGCCGGCGCCCTGCGAGATGTCGCCCGACGGCACGGCCGTTGAAGGCGCGGATGGCGGCCTGAGATTGGACGCGAGGCGAAGACACCGACCTATCGGTTCGAGGCAGTCGGTTGCGGCGCCTGCAAGGGGTGCTCGCGCCAGCGCGCCGCGTCGTCGGGGCGGCTCCACGCGTCGTAGAGACGGACGAGCCGGTCGCGCGCTTCTTCGTCGTGCCCCAGCCGGTCGTGGGCCACCGCGAGCGCGTTGCGGGCGCGGGCGGTTTGCGGGTGCGACGGGCCATAGACGGCCTCGGACACGGACACGATTTCCATCGCGATGGCCAGGGCCTCGTCGAAGCGCAGCAGGGCATCGACGGCCGCGGCGTGCTGCGACAGCGCTGCCAGGACCTCTGGATGCGTCGGTCCCAGCCGGCCGCCGCGTGCGTTTCGGCGTCAGCGAACCGCCCGAGCGCCGCGAAGCTCTCGGCCAGCGTCGTTCGCACCTCCGCTTGGGTGACCGGCTGTCCGGCAAACGCGTAGCTCACGCTGCGTGACGCGTTGGCCAGCACCTCGGCCACGCTCATCGACAAAGGAACACCGCCGTGGGCGCGCTCTCGCTGCTGCGGAGTACCGGCAGCGACAACCTGGCGGTGGGCTTCAACGCCGGCGCGAACCTGACCACGGGGAGTCAATTCCTGATGATTGGGCACCGGGTGTCGCTGGCGAGTCGGATACCGTCCGGATTGGCGGCGCCCAGACGCGTGACCTCGACGAACTGAAGGCGCTCGTCGGCCGGCTGCCAGCGCGGACTTGCCCGTGAGCGGGGGGCAGCCATGGCCCGGTCCCGTTCCCGGCAGGCGCATGTCACCCGATCGGCGTCATTCGCGTTCTTCAGGACAGAGGAGGTGTTCATGCGTTAAGCCACCGTAGTGCTCTCCCTGGGCCTGTTCCTGCCTGCCCGCGCCGCCGAGGCGCAGCCGCGCGTGATCGATCGCGCTGCTGGGGCTCGGCACCTGGGCGTGAGGATCTGCCCTTCGAGACCGTGATGCTGCGGCCGCGCTAGCAATGTCACGCTTCGGCTCGCATCTGGCAGCATGATCGGCGCCTGAACCGTTTGCGTCGCGAGCCGTGATCGGGAAGGATGGAGAAGCATGCCCGTCGGCGCTTCTTCCATTCTTCTCGGGGCCTGGTTCCTGTTCTCCGGCGGAGCCACGCACCAGGTGGCCGCGCCGACCGAGTGCACCGAATGGCAGGAGTGCCGCGACCAGGTGGAGCAGGCCATCGCGAGCGGCGCCGTCGAGCGCGCGCACGATCTGGCGTGGCGCGCCGTGCAGCGCGGCCCGAAAGACGATGCCGCGCTGATGTTCCTGCTCGCGCGCGCGCAGAGCCTCGCCGGACGGCCGCACGATGCGCTGGTGATGGTGCGGCGCATCGCGGAGCGGGGCGTGGCCACCGAAGCCGCGACGCATCCCGACCTGGCCCGTCTGCGCGCCTTGCCCGGCTGGGCCGAGGTGGAGGCCGTCGCGGCGCGCGTGAATGCCGGTGAGCCGGCGGCCGAAACCAAACCGGTACCGAAGCCCGGGCGCTCCGAAGAGCCCAAACGGTCGGACGAGCGCGGACCGGCGAAGCCGCCGGCCGCGCCGTCCTCGACCACGGAGCGCCGGGGATCCAGCCGAGGCTCGGCCGTGGCCACCCCGGTGGAGGAAGCCGCCCGCTTCACGACCGATGGCTTCGTCGGTGCAGGGCTTGCCTACGACGCGGTCTCCCGCCGCTACCTGTTCGGGGATCAACACGGCCGCAAGCTGCGCGTCGTGGGCGAGGGCCTGGACCACGCTGTGGACCTGGTCCGCTCGGAGTCTGCTGGCTTCCTCGACGTGCGCGCGCTGGCCATCGACACCAGGCGCGGCGACCTGTGGGTCGCCAGCGCGAATGCCGAGGGAACCACCGCCACGCTGCACAAGCTGCAGCTGGTGTCGGGGCGCCCGCTCATGGCCGTTCCCTTCGAGGTCGACGATACGCCGGTCGTGCCCGTCGACCTGGCGGTGACCGCCGACGGCGCCGTGCTGGCGCTCGACGGGAGTGGCGGCCTGCACCGCCTGCGTCCCGGCGCGTCGACCATCGAGACACTGGTCCAGCTGCCTGTCGGGCGCGCCACGAGCCTGGCGCCCGCCGCATCGGACGGTGTGTGGTTCGTCGCGCACGAGGCCGGCCTGTCGCGGGTGGACTTGCCCTCTCGCGGCGTCACCGCGCTCGGCTCGCCGAAGGACGTGAGCCTGGCCGCATTCGAGCGGATTCGCGCCTACCGCGACGGGCTGGTCGGGATCCAGGCCGACGCCGACGGCGTCCGCCGCATTGTCCAGCTCGCCTTGAACGGCAGCCGCCGGTCCGTGCGAACTGCCAGAACGTTCGACACCCGAATCGAGGCCAGCGCAGGCCCCGCGTTCCTCGCGGTGTCGGGCGACGAGCTGTCGTTTGTCACCACGAGCGCGCAACCTTTCTCCCCCACGCCCGCCGGCGCGAGCCCGGCACGCGAGCCGACCGACCTCGTCGTTCGCCGGCTTCGCCTTCGTTGACCCACAATCGCCATGCCTAGAATTTCCTTGCCCACACTCGACACGATGAAGCCGGAGCAGCGCGCCGTCTACGCCAAGACGGTCGCCGGGCGCCGTGGATCGGTGCCCGCCAACGTCCTTGTCTGGCTGCACAACCCCGAACTGGCCGCGCGGGCGCAGAAGCTGGGCGAGATGGTGCGCTACGACACCACGCTCGGCCAGCGCTGGTCGGAGCTGGCCATCCTCGTAGTGGCGCGTCACTGGACGTCACACTACGAGTGGGCGGTGCACATCCCGGAGGCGGCCCGGGCCGGGGTGCCAGCCGAAGTCGTGGAGGCCATCGCCGAACGGCGCCAGCCCAGGCTCGAGGACGAGACCGATCGCGCGGTGTTCGACTTCGCGTCGGTCCTGGTCGCCTCGGGCCGCGTGCCCGAGGCCGTGTATCGCGCGGCCATCCTGGCGGTCGGCCAGAAGGCCGTCGTCGAACTGGTGGCCCTCATCGGCTACTACACGATGGTCGCCTTCACGCTGAATGCCTTCGAGATCCCGCCCCCGGGCGGGTCACCGGGGCTGGAGACGCCCTGAGGGCTGTCACCACGCGGGTGTTTTCGGCATCTCTGCTTGCGCAGAGCAGCGCACACCCAAGGAGACACCGATGGTACGACCGTGCCCGTCGTGCGGACGCAAGAACAGGATTCCCGCCGCCAGGCTCACCAGCCTGGTGAAGTGCGGCGCGTGCAAGACCCCGTTTCCGCCGCTCGCCGAGCCTATCGAGACCGATCCCACCCTGTTCGATGAGATCGTCCAGCACGCGGAGGTCCCGGTGCTGGTGGATTTCTGGGCCGCGTGGTGCGGGCCGTGCCGGATGGCGGCCCCCGAAGTGGCGGCGGTCGCCGAGGAGATGGCCGGCCGTGCGCTCGTGCTGAAGGTCGACACCGATCGGCATCCGGACCTGGCCGCCCGGTACGGCGTGCAGGGCATCCCGAACTTCGTCGTCCTCAAGAACGGGAAGATCGTGTCCCAGCAAGCCGGCGCCGTGCGGCGCACCGAGATGCGGCGCTGGCTCGAGCGCGCCGCGTAGTCGCTCACCCGGAGCAACGCGGAGCGGGGGCGCGGGACGCGAGCAAAGTCGCACGGCTTCGTGCAAAGTCGAGCTTGAGGCGCCAACAGCTCCTGTATACTCGCTGCTGCGCGCCACGTCCGTTGGTCCGCGCATCGCCGGCACTCGTTCCACGCCGCGCGTCAGTGGGTGAGCCATGGCCGAGTCGAGCGATCAGGAACCCCTCCACGAACCGCAAGGCACGCTGATCATCGTGTCGGTGTTCGGCGCCCTCTTCCTTCTCGGCTGGCTGCTGCTCTTCTTCGGCCTCTTCGTCCCCAGGGGCACGCACTAGTGGAGGCGCATGGAAGTTGACCGCTACGAGCGCTACTGGATGTGGGCCGCCACCGGGATGCTGGCGCTGTTCCTGGTGGCCATCGTGGTGACCGCCGTTTCCGGCGGCGCCCATCCGCCCAGCCACATCGAGACCATCAACCCGGAAACCCTCGACATCAGCACCGAGTTCGCCACGCCCGGCGTCGTCACCGCGCCCGACGGCGGCCTCACGGTCGTGATGCGCGCCGAGTTCTACGTGTTCAAGCCCGACGTCGTGCGCGTGCCGGTCGGGCGCCCGGTGCGCTTCCGCATCACCAGTCCCGACGTCCTGCACGGCTTCCAGATCGTGGGCACCAACGTGAACCTGATGGTCGCGCCCGGGTACGTGAGCGAGGGCACGACGACCTTCACCGAGCCGGGTGAGTACCTGGTCGTCTGCAACGAGTACTGCGGGCTCGGCCACCACAACATGTACAGCAGGCTCGTCGTGGAGGCCGCGCCATGACGCCCGCCTTACGGCTCGTCCTCGCGCACTTCTGGGTGGCGGTGGCGGCCTTCGCCATTGGCGCCATGATGGCCGTGATGCAGGCGCTGGCGCGCGCCGGCGTCGAGCTGCCGTTCGGCACTGCCAACCTCTATTACCTGTCGGTGACGGCGCACGGCGTGCTGCTGGCGCTGGTGTTCACCACGTTTTTCATCATGGCCC
>Ga0209705_10000050_pt1 | contig 54717 bp, 55 predicted proteins | sample PPLLaktember2015_5_FD_187262 | JGI IMG/M metagenome (GOLD analysis project Ga0209705, IMG submission 187262) | Freshwater sediment microbial communities from Prairie Pothole Lake near Jamestown, North Dakota, USA - PPLs Lake P8 Core (1) Depth... | ecosystem: Environmental > Aquatic > Freshwater... | reverse complement strand
GCCCTGCAGGCGATCGGCTACGCCGGCACGGCCAAGCTGCATCCGCTCGGCGCCTATTTCGAGGCGCACATCGAGCAGGGGCCCGTGCTGGAGGACGAGAAGAAGACGATCGGCGTCGTGCAGGGCGCGCTCGGCCAGCGCTGGTACGACGTCACCGTGGCGGGCCAGGATGCGCACGCCGGGCCGACGCCGATGGCGCTGCGGCGCGACGCGCTGCTCGGCGCGAGCCGGCTGGTGCTCGAGGTCAATCGCATCGCGAACGGCTTCCCCGACTATGCGCGCGGCACGGTCGGCTTCATGCAGGTGAAGCCGAACTCCAGGAACGTCATTCCGGGCGAAGTACGCACCACGGTGGATTTCAGGAATGCGAAGGTTCCGACCCTGGATGCGATGTGCGAAGCGCTGAAGCGCGCCGCGAAGGCCATCGAGGCCGAATGCCGCGTGTCGATCGAACTGCGCGAGAACACCTATTTCAAGCCCTGCGAGTTCGATGCCGCGTGCGTCGCCGCGGTGCGCGAGGCCGCTGTGGCACTCGGCCATGGCCACATGGACATCGTCAGCGGCGCGGGTCATGATGCGGTGTACATCGCGCGCGTCGCGCCCACCGCCATGATCTTCATTCCCTGCGAAGGCGGCATCAGCCACAACGAGATCGAGAGCGCCACGCCCGCGGACCTGGCTGCCGGGTGCAATGTGCTCTTGCATGCGACACTGAGAAAGGCCGGCATCGCGGGGAAGACCCGCGCCGCCGCCTAGGAGACCCCCCATGAACGACCGCGCCACGCTTCCGAGCCTCGAGCAGTCCGCCTTCTTCATGCCTTTCAGCATGAACCGGCACTTCAAGAAGGCGCCGCGCCTGATGGCGCGCGCCGAGGGCATCCACTACTACACCACCGACGGGCGCAAGCTCATCGACGGCATCTCGGGCCTGTGGTGCGTGAACGCGGGGCACTGCCGCGAGAAGATCGTGCAGGCGGTGCAGAAGCAGGTGGCCGAGCTCGACTTCGCGCCGACGTTCCAGATGGGCCACCCGCTCGCCTTCGAGTTCGCCGACAAGCTGGCGAGCCTCGCGCCCGGCGACCTGAAGCGGATCTTCTTCACCAACTCGGGCTCCGAGTCGGTGGATACGGCGCTGAAGTTCGCGCTCGCCTATCACCGGGCGCGCGGCGAAGGCCACCGCGTGCGCCTGATCGGCCGCGAGCGCGGCTATCACGGCGTGAACTTCGGCGGCACGGCGGTGGGCGGGATGGTCGGCAACCGCAAAATCTTCGGCGCACTGGTGGCGGGCGTCGACCACATCCGCCACACGCATGACCCGGAGAAGAATGCCTTCTCGCGCGGCCAGCCCAAGCACGGCGCGGAACTTGCCGACGACCTGGAGCGGCTGTGCGCGCTGCACGACCCGTCTACCATCGCCGCGGTGATCGTCGAGCCGGTGGCTTGCTCGGGCGGCGTGCTGGTGCCGCCCGTGGGCTACCTGGAGCGGCTGCGCGCGATCTGCGACAAGCACGGCATCCTGCTCATTTTCGACGAGGTGATTACCGCCTGGGGGCGTCTCGGCAAACCCTTCGGCGCGCAGCACTTCGGCGTCCTGCCCGATCTCATCACCACGGCCAAGGGCATCACCAACGGCACCGTGCCGATGGGCGCGGTCTTCCTGCGCGAAGGCATCTACCAGGCGTTCATGACGGGGCCGGAGAAGGCGATCGAGATGCCGCACGGCTACACCTATTCGTCGCATCCGCTCGCCTGCGCCGCGGGCCTCGCCACGATGCAGGTGTACGAGGAAGAGGGCCTGCTGACGCGCGCCGCGGAGCTTTCAGACTACTGGGAGGAGCAGGCGCATGCGCTGAAAGGCTTGCCCCATGTGGTCGACATCCGCAATATCGGCCTGATCGCCGCGATCGAACTCGCGCCGCGCCCGAATGCGCCGGGCGCGCGCGCGCTGGATGCGCACGTGAAGGCCTTCGAGCGCGGGGCCTATATCCGGGTGGCGGGCGACATCATCGCGCTCGCTCCGCCGCTCATCATCGGCAAGAGCGACATCGATCGGCTGTTCGAGATCGTGCGCGAGGTGCTGAAAACCACCGATTGAGGAGGTTACGCATGCTGCTCACCAGGCTTTCCCGTCCCGCCGCCGCCCTGCTGGCGGCTGCGCTGCTCATGAGTGCCGGCCCCGTGATGGCCCAGGCCACCGCACTGGCCAAGCTCGGCCCGGCGCCGGTCACGCCGCGCTACAACGACGTCATGACGGCGGTCCTGTATGGCGACCGCGAGGCCGTGGCGCAACTGCTCGACCTCGGCCGCTGGGTGGACAAGCCCGACTCCAACGGGCTCACGCCGCTGATGGCGGCCGTGCTCTCGCGCGACGCCGACATGGTCGCACTGCTCCTGCAGCGCGGCGCCGACCCCAACCTGCAGGCGCCGGGCGGCGACGTGGCGCTGCAAATGTCGCGCGCGGCCGGCGACGGCGCGAGCGAGTCGCTGCTGCTGAAAGGCGGCGCTAAGTACTAGGGACAGACCTTCAGGTCTGTCCCTGAAGGCTATTTGGCGGCGGCGCGCACGACGCCCAGGCGCCGGCCGCGCGCCTGCTGCTTCAGGCGCGGCGGGGTCACCAGGTCGCGCACGAAATTGGGCAGCGCGAACACGCCCTCGTGGGTCTCGCCGTTGAAGTAGCGCAGCTCGGTCATCTTGCGCTGTTCGATGCGCCGGTCGATCTCGTCGGCGGTGTAGGCCTTGGGATCGAGCTTGTCCGAGCACACCGCCATCGCCCAGAGCGACCCGTAGAGCGGGATATACATGGTGTAAGGGCGCACGATGCGGAAGATGCCGTTCAGGCGCTGGGCGAGCTCCTCCACGCGCCCGGGCCGGGCCACGGGCGAGCCGATGTGCAGGACCAGTGCGCCGCCCGGGGCGAGCGCGTGCCGGCACTGCTGGAAGAACTCCACCGAATACAGCGCCTCGGCCGGCCCAATCGGGTCGTTCAGGTCCAGCGCGATCAGGTCGAACCGCTCCTGCGTCTCGCGCACGAACTTCATGCCGTCGCCGACCAGCACCCGCAGCTTCGGGTTGTCGAAGACGCCGTTGTGCACGGCGTGGAAGTGCTCCTTCGCCACCTGGATCACCTCGGGGTCGATCTCGCACATCGTGACCTGCTCGACCGACGGGTGCTTCAGCGCCTCTTCCGAGGAGCCGCCGTCGCCGCCGCCGATGATCAGCACCTTCCTGGGCGCCGGGTGCGCGGTGAGCGCCGGGTGAATCAGGTTCTCGTGATAGACGAACTCCTCCTTCTCGGAGGTCATGTTGAACCCGTCGAGCCGGAAGATCTTCCCGTAATGCGGCGTGTCGTAGACCTGCAGGCGCTGGAAAGGCGTCTGCAGGTCGCTGACCTGGCGCGCGGCCTGGATGTAGAAACCGGTGGAGTCGTTGAGCGGCTCCATCAGCAGGTGGCCGCCGCGCTCCACCTCGTGGCGTGCGACTTCCGCGGGCTGGAAATAGTCCACGATCCCCTCGAACAGCTTCCTCGCCTTGGCGCTGTTGTCGTCGCTGTAGTTGCAGACGTAGACGTCGAGCGTCAGCCCCTGCTTCTCGGGCCAGGTATGGATGGCGATGTGCGACTCCGCCAGCACCACGGTGCCGGTGAAGCCGGAGCCTTCGAACTGATGAAAGGTCGCGTCCATGGTCGTCAGCCCGGAGGCCGCGACGAACTCCAGGCACTTCGACCTGAAGCCCGCGCCGTCCAGCAGCAGCTGCGGGTCGCAGCGACAACCGCCCAGATCACCGATGAGATGCAGACCGTTCATGTCCGTTCCCCCAGAAAAACGAGAAGGCGCAGCCCTGCACGTATTCCAGGCTGCGCCCCCGCGTGTCCGCCTTGCGGCGAAAAACCGAGCTCGTTAAGTTCGTTCAATTCGTGCAATACCCCGCTTGGGCCGCCCCGCACTTACGCATGCGAAGCTAAGCGCCGATTTAAATTTGGCGCCGGATCTCCGCTGAAACTGCGTCGATCAGGCGCCGCGCGATCGATATTTTGCTTGGAATCTTAGGTAATTGCAATACATCGAACCAATTTGCGGCCTCGATTTCGGGATCCTCGGTACGGATCTCGCCGCCCGCCCAGTCGCAGACGAAGGCGATCATCAGGCTGTGGGGGAACGGCCAGGGCTGGCTGGCGAAGTAAGACAGGTTCGTGACCGTTACGCCGACTTCCTCGGCGACCTCGCGCGCCAGGCACTGCTCCAGCGTCTCGCCGGGTTCGACGAAGCCGGCGAGCGCGCTGTACATGCCGTTCGGAAAATGCGGGCTGCGGGCGAGCAGCAGTTCGCGGCCACGCTTGACCAGCGCCATCACGGCAGGCGCCACGCGCGGGTAGGCGGTGAGCTTGCAGGCGGGGCATAGGCGCGCCCGTTCTTCTTCCCGGGTCACAGTGGGCGCGCCGCATCGCCCGCAGAACTGGTGGTCGCGGTCCCACTGCAAGAGCTGTAGCGCCCGGCCGGCGAGCGCGAAATGCGCGTCGTCCAGCACCGAGAACAGCGCGCGCAGCCCGAGCCAGCCGTAACCGGGTGGCGTGGCACCGGGGGCGACCTCCGCGGCCCAGCAGCCGGCCGTTCCCAAGTTCCCGAAGTAAAGAGTGCGCAGCCGCTCCGATTCCAGCAGCCCGCTGGTGAAGTGGGACGGCAGCCGGGCCCAGGCAGGTCGCTCCCGCACGCGGGGATCATCCGTGGGCCGAGCATCCGGCGGGCCGAGCTCGACCAGCAGCTGGTCGCCGTGGAACACGAACCACAGGCCCTCGGCGCCCGCGGCGCCGTGCACGCGGTGCTCGAAGTCCTGCGGGCTGGAGAAGGGCAGCAGGGACATGCGCCGATTGTAGCGAGCGCCCCTAGCCCACGGTGCGGGCGATGAACGCCGCGCCCTGCTCGAGCAGGAACGATTTGAACGCCTGCGCCGCCGGGGACAGGCGCTTGCCCTTGCGGTGGATGACAAACCACTCGCGCATCACGGGCAGGCCGGCGACCGGCAGCAGCACGAGGCGCCGGGCGCGCAGCTCCAGGCCGATCGTGTGCATCGAGAGGAAGGCGATGCCCATGCCCGCCATCACCGCCTGCTTGATGGTCTCGTTGCTGCTCATTTCCATCGTCTCCCGCACGCGGAAACCGCGCTCGGCGAACACGTGCTCCATGGCGGCGCGCGTGCCCGAGCCGCGCTCGCGGATGATGAACGTCTCGCTGGCGAGCGCCTCGAGCGGGACCCGGCGCCGGGCGGCGAGCGGGTGCCCGGGCGCGGCGATGACCACGATCGGATGCTTGGCGAAGGCCGACGCCTCAGTGTCCAGGCCGCGCGGCGGCCGGCCCATCACGGCCAGGTCCACGGTGTTCTCGGTCAGCGCGCGCACCACGGCTTCGCGGTTGCTGACCGCGAGCCGCAGGCGCACCTCGGGGTGGCGCCGCCGGAACTCGGCGAGCAAGCCCGGGGCGAAATACTTCGCGGTCGAGGTGACCGCGATCGACAGCTCGCCGCCGCCGACGCCCTGCAGGGCCTTCATGGCCTCCTCGGCCTCGCGCAGCAGGTCGGAGATGCCCGCCGCATAGCGCAGCAGCTCGCGCCCCGCCTCGGTGAGGTGCACGCGCCTGCCGAGCTGCTCGACGAGCGGCAGGCCCGCAGCCTGCTCGAGCTGGCGCATCTGCATCGAGACCGCCGGCTGCGTGAGGTGCAGTGCACGCGCGGCCGCGGTGTAGCTGAGGCGACGCGCCACCTTCGGTGAAGGTGCGCAACTGGCGCAAGGTGAGTTGTCGCAAAGTTTTCCTTATGCCTCGACCAACAAAATGTGAATTGTACTTATGTCACAGCGCCCGTAGTCTTCCGCGACGCAACGCAAACCGGGAGCAACGCATGGCGCAGCAGAGCGCAGCAGTCGGGTACCACGCGGGAGTGAAGGCGTACCGCCAGACCTATTGGCAGCCGGACTACGCGGTGAAGGACACCGACCTGCTGGCGTGCTTCAAGATCACGCCGCAGGCAGGCGTGGAGCGGGAGGAAGCCGCGGCAGCGGTGGCCGCCGAGTCCTCGACCGGGACCTGGACCACGGTCTGGACCGATCTGCTCACCGACCTCGAGCACTATAAGGGCCGCGCCTACCGTATCGAGGACGTGCCTGGCGATCCGAGCTGCTTCTACGCCTTCGTCGCCTACCCGATCGACCTGTTCGAGGAGGGCTCGGTGGTGAACGTCTTCACCTCGCTGGTGGGCAACGTCTTCGGCTTCAAGGCGATCCGCGCGCTGCGCCTCGAGGACGTGCGCTTCCCGATCGCCTACGTGATGACCTGCGGCGGCCCGCCGCACGGCATCCAGGTCGAGCGCGACAAGATGGACAAGTACGGACGGCCGCTCCTGGGCTGCACGATCAAGCCCAAGCTCGGCCTGTCGGCGAAGAACTACGGCCGCGCGGTGTACGAGTGTCTGCGCGGCGGGCTGGACTTCACCAAGGACGACGAGAACGTCAACTCGCAGCCCTTCATGCGCTGGCGCGACCGCTTCGGCTTCGTCGCGGAGGCGATCCGCAAGGCCGAAGCCGAGACCGGGGAAAGAAAGGGCCACTACCTCAACGTCACCGCGCCGACCCCGGAACAAATGTACCAGCGCGCCGAGTTCGCCAAGAGCCTCGGCATGCCGATCATCATGCACGACTTCCTCACCGGCGGCTTCTGCGCCAACACGGGGCTGGCGAACTGGTGCCGCGAGAACGGGGTGCTGCTGCACATCCACCGCGCGATGCACGCGGTGATCGACCGCGATCGCCACCACGGTATCCACTTCCGCGTGCTGCTCAAGGCCCTGCGCCTCTCGGGGGGCGATCACCTGCACACCGGCACCGTGGTCGGCAAGCTCGAGGGCGACCGGCAGGCGACGCTGGGCTGGATCGACCTGCTGCGCGAGCGCTGCGTGAAGGAGGACCGCTCGCGCGGCATCTTCTTCGACCAGGACTGGGGCTCGATGCCCGGCGCCTTCGCCGTCGCCTCGGGCGGCATCCACGTCTGGCACATGCCGTCGCTGCTCGCCATCTTCGGCGACGACGCCGTGTTCCAGTTCGGCGGCGGCACGCTCGGCCACCCCTGGGGCAACGCCGCGGGCGCGGCGGCCAACCGCGTCGCGCTTGAAGCTTGCGTCGAAGCGCGCAACTGCGGCCGCGACCTGGAGAGGGAAGGCAAGGACATCCTGGTCGCCGCGGCCAAGGTGAGCCCGGAGCTCAAGGCCGCGATGGAGACCTGGAAGGAAATCAAGTTCGAATTCGACGTCGTGGACAAACTAGACACGGTGGCCGCATGAAATCCGGAACCTTCTCCTACCTCCCGCCCATGACGCCGCAGCAGGTGCGCCAGCAGGTGGAATACCTCCTCGGGCGCGGCTGGAGCCCGGCGATCGAGCACACGGCGGCCGGGCGTGTGCCGGGCTCCTACTGGAGCATGTGGAAGCTGCCGCTGTTCGGCGAGCAAAGCGCGGACCGGGTCATCGCCGAGGCCGAGGCCTGCCGCAAGGCCAATCCCGGGCACCTCGTGCGCGTCATCGGCTACGACAACCGGCGCCAGACCCTGGGGGCGGAGATTCCGCTCGCGCATGCTTAAGGCGCTCCTCTTCGACCTCGACGGCACCCTCGCCGACACCGAGGAGACCCACCGCCAGGCGTTCAACGCCGCCTTCATCGAGCTCGGGCTGTGGTGGGACTGGGGCCCGCCGCTCTACACGCGGCTGCTCGCGATCTCCGGCGGCAAGGAGCGCCTGCGCCACTACATCGTCACGCTGCCCGTGGCAAACGCCGAGCGCGAGCGGCTGCTGCAGCTGGTGCCCGGCATTCACGCGACCAAGACGCACATCTACACCGAGCTCCTGGTGCGCGGCCAGCGGCCTTTCCGCGAGGGCGTACTGCCGCTGCTGCGCGCCGCACGGGCCGCGGGGCTCAAGCTTGCAATCGCCTCGACCACGACCTCGGCCAACGTGAGCGCGCTGCTGGAGGCGAATCTCGGCCGCGCGTCGGACATCGCCTTCGATGTCGTTGCCTGCGGCGACGTGGTGCCGGAGAAGAAGCCCGCGCCCGACATCTACCGTCTGGCGCTTTCGAGCCTCAGGCTGCCGAGCGAAGCCTGCATCGCCTTCGAGGATTCGCTGAACGGCCTGCGCGCGGCGAAGGCGGCGGGCCTCGCGACCGTGGTCACGCCCTCGCGCTGGACCGCGGAAGACGATTTTGGCGGCGCCGATCTGGTCCTGCCCTCGCTCGAAGGGCTCGAACTGCCGCGGCTCGCACGGTTGCTGGGAGAAGCGCATGCCTCGGCTTGAGACGACGCTCACCGAATTCATCATCGGCGAGCAGCGCCGCCACCCCGGCGCCACCGGCGGCTTCACCGCCCTGGTGAACGACATCCGGCTGGCCTGCAAGCGCATCGCCTACCTCGTCGGCAAGGGCGCGCTCGCGAGGCTGCAGGGCGGCACCGGGGAGCGCAACGTGCAGGGCGAGGAGCAGCAGAAGCTCGACGTGGTGGCGAACGACATCTTCCTGCGCACCAACGAATGGGGCGGACATCTGGCCGGCATGGCGAGCGAGGAGCTCGAGCATCCCTACCGGATTCCCGACGAGCATCCGCGCGGACGCTACCTGCTGCTCTTCGACCCGCTGGACGGCTCGTCCAACATCGACGTCAACGTCTCCGTCGGCTCGATCTTCTCGGTGCTCGCCTGCCCGCAAGGCGTGGCGGGCGACGAGGAGCGCGCGTTCCTGCAGGCGGGCGCGCGGCAGGTGTGCGCGGGCTACGCCATCTACGGCCCGACGACGATGCTGGTGCTCACGTTCGGCCGGGGCGTACACGGCTTCACGCTCGATCGCGAGATCGGCGAGTTCATCTACACGCATCCGAATCTGCGCGTGCCCGAGGACACGAGCGAGTTCGCCATCAACACCTCGAACGCGCGCTTCTGGGAGCCGGCGGTGAAGCGCTATGTGGAGGAGTGCCTGGCGGGCAAGAGCGGCGCGCGCGGCAAGGACTTCAACATGCGCTGGATCGCCTCGCTCGTCGCGGAGGCGCATCGCATCCTGATGCGCGGCGGCGTGTTCCTGTATCCCCGCGACGAGCGCGAGCAGGGACGCCAGGGGCGGCTGCGCCTGCTCTACGAGGCGAACCCCATCGGCATGATCATCGAGCAGGCCGGCGGGCGCGCAAGCACCGGCTACGGGCCGGTCCTGGAGGTCGAGCCCGAGGCGCTACACCAGCGCTCGGGCTTTGTCTTCGGCGCGAAGCACGAGGTGGAGCGCATCGAGCAGTACCACCGCGACCACAACCAGAAGCCCTACGACGCGCCGCTGTTCGGCGCGCGCGGGCTGTTCCGCGCCGCGCACGGCGGCTGAGGGCGCCGTGTCCGAAAAGCACCCGATCATCGCCATTACCGGTTCCTCCGGCGCCGGCACCACCTCGGTGATGCGAACCTTCGACCAGATCTTCCGCCGCGAAGGCGTGACGGCGGCGTTCGTCGAAGGTGACGCCTTCCATCGTTTCGACCGCACGGAAATGAAGCAGAAGATGGCCGATGCACTGGCGCGCGGCAACGCACACGTCAGCCACTTCGGGCCCGAGAACAACCTGTTCGAGGAGCTCGCGACGCTGTTCCGCGACTATGCCGCCGGTGGCGGCGGCCGCACGCGCAAGTACCTGCACAACGACGAGGAAGCCGCGCCCTACGCCCAGCCGCCGGGCACCTTCACCCCTTGGGTCGACATCGAGGCGGGCACGGACCTGCTGTTCTACGAAGGCCTGCACGGCGCGGTGGTCACCGAGCAGGTGAACGTGGCGCAGCACGCCGACCTGCTCATCGGCGTGGTGCCGGTGATCAACCTGGAATGGATCCAGAAGCTGCACCGTGACCGCGCCGCGCGCGGCTACTCGACCGAGGCGGTCACCGACACGATTCTCAGGCGCATGCCCGACTACGTGCACTACATCACGCCGCAGTTCGGGCGCACGCACATCAACTTCCAGCGCGTGCCGGTGGTCGACACCTCCAATCCCTTCATCGCGCGTGACATCCCGAGCGCCGACGAGAGCTTCGTCGTCATCCGCTTCGCCAATCCGCGCGGCATCGATTTTCCGTACCTGCTCACCATGCTCCATGACTCGTTCATGTCGCGGTCGAACACCATCGTCGCCCCGGGCGGCAAGATGGACCTCGCCATGCAACTCATCTTCACCCCCATGATCTGGCGCCTGATGGAGCGCCGCAAGCTCGCGCTCGGCAAAGGCTAGGAGGAGGACCGTGGCCCTGGTTTCGCTCAGGCAATTGCTCGATCACGCCGCCGAGCACGGCTACGGCGTGCCCGCGTTCAACGTCAACAACCTGGAGCAGGTCCAGGCGATCATGCAGGCGGCGCAAGCCACCGCGAGCCCGGTGATCCTGCAGGCCTCTGCGGGCGCGCGCAAGTACGCGGGCGAGGCCTTCCTGCGGCGCCTGGTCGAGGCCGCCGTCGAAGCGTATCCGGACCTCCCCGTGGTGCTGCATCAGGATCACGGGGCGAGCCCCGCGGTGTGCCAGAGCTCGATCCGCTCGGGCTTCACCAGCGTGATGATGGACGGCTCGTTGAAGGAGGACATGAAGACCCCGGCCTCCTACGACTACAACGTCGCAGTGACGCGCAAGGTGGCGGAGATGGCGCACGCGGTCGGCGTCTCGGTCGAGGGCGAGCTAGGCTGTCTCGGCTCGCTCGAGACGGGCGAAGCGGGCGAGGAGGACGGCGTGGGCGCCGGGGGCAAGCTCACGCGCGAGCAGCTGCTCACCGATCCCGCGCAGGCCGCGGATTTCGTCGCGCAGACCAAGGTCGACGCGCTCGCGGTCGCCATCGGCACCTCGCATGGCGCGTACAAGTTCACCAAGAAACCCACGGGCGACGTGCTGGCGATCGACCGCATCAAGGAGATCCATGCGCGCCTGCCCGACACGCACCTCGTGATGCACGGCTCATCCTCGGTGCCCCAGGAGTGGCTGAAAGTGATCCGCGAGAATGGTGGCGCGATCAAGGAAACCTATGGCGTGCCCGTCGAATCGATCGTCGAGGGCATCCGCCACGGTGTGCGCAAGGTGAACATCGACACCGACATCCGTCTGGCGATGACCGGCGCGATGCGCCGCGCGATGGCGGAGGATCCCGCCGAGTTCGACCCGCGCAAGTTCCTCAAGGCGGCGACCGCGGCGGCGCGCGATCTGTGCAAGGAGCGCTTCACGGCCTTCGGCTGCGCCGGACAGGCGCCGCGCATCAAGCCGCTGCCGCTGGAGAAAATGGCGGCGCGCTACGCCTGAGACGCGAACCGCGCCTTTCGCGCGCGGCGCGTTTCCCGGATAATTCCGGCCTTTCCCGCCCATGACTTCGCCCGCCGCTACCGATTCGGAGCTCGCCAACGCGCTGCGTGCGCTGGCCATGGACGCCGTGGAGGCCGCCAAGTCAGGCCATCCCGGCATGCCGATGGGCATGGCGGAGATCGCCGTGGCGCTGTGGGGGCGACACCACAGGCACAACCCGGCCAACCCGGCCTGGGCGAACCGCGACCGGTTCGTGCTCTCCAACGGCCATGGCTCGATGCTGCTCTACGCCCTGCTGCATCTCACCGGCTACGACCTGCCGATGGCGGAGATCAGGCGCTTCCGTCAGCTCGGCTCGAAAACCCCGGGTCACCCCGAACACGGCCACACGCCGGGCGTGGAGACCACCACCGGCCCTCTCGGCCAGGGCGTGGCCAACGCGGTGGGCATGGCGCTCGCCGAGAAGCTGCTCGCCGCGCAGTTCAACCGCCCGGGCCTCGAGATCGTCGACCATCACACCTACGTGTTCCTCGGCGACGGCTGCATGATGGAGGGCGTCTCGCACGAGGCCTGCTCGCTCGCCGGTACGCTCGGCCTGGGCAAGCTCATCGCCTTCTACGACGACAACGGCATTTCGATCGATTCGGACAAGGGCCCCATCGCCCACTGGTACACCGACGACGTGCCCAAGCGCTTCGCCGGCTACGGCTGGCAGGTGGTGGCCGGCGTGGACGGCCATGACGTCGAAGCGGTGAATCGGGCCATCCGCAAGGCCAAGCGCGAGCGCGCCCGCCCGACGCTCCTGTGCTGCAAGACCGTCATCGGCAAGGGCGCGCCGACGCGCGCCGGAACCGGCAAGGCACATGGCGAGGCCCTCGGCGAGAAGGAGGTGGCGGCGACGCGCGCGGCGATCGGCTGGCCGCATCCGCCGTTCGAGATCCCGCAGGCCGTCTACGACGGCTGGGACGCGCGCGCCGCTGGCAAGCGCGCGGAACGCAAGTGGGCGAAGCTTTTCGAGCAGTACGCGGCGCAGTACCCGGCGGAGGCGGCGGAGTTTCGCCGGCGCATGGCGGGTGAACTGCCCGCAGGCTTCGAGGAGCGCATCGCCGGGCTGATCGCCGGAACGCGCGCGAAGGCCGAGACGCTCGCGACGCGCAAGGCGTCGCAGAACGTTCTCGAAGCCCTCCTGCCCGAGCTGCCGGAGCTGCTCGGCGGCTCGGCCGACCTGACTGGCTCGAACCTCACCATGGGCAAGACGTCCCGCGTCATCACGCGCGAGGCGGGTGGCAATTACCTGTTCTACGGCGTGCGCGAGTTCGCCATGTGCGCCCTGATGAACGGCGTCGCGCTGCACGGCGGCTTCATCCCGTACGGCGGCACCTTCCTGGTCTTTTCGGACTATGCGCGCAACGCGCTGCGCATGGCGGCGCTCATGCGCCTGCGCGTAATCTACGTGTTCACCCACGACTCGATTGGCCTGGGCGAGGACGGCCCCACGCACCAGCCCGTGGAACATGCGGCCAGTTTGCGACTCATACCCAACATGGACGTGTGGCGCCCTTGCGATACGGTGGAGTCGGTGGTGGCCTGGACCTGCGCGCTCGAGCGCCGGGACGGCCCCAGCGCACTGCTGTTTTCGCGCCAGAACGTCGCTTTCGCCCTGCGCGACGACGAGGCGCTGTCGCAGGTGCGGCGTGGCGGCTATGTGCTCTCGGACGCCCCTTGGGCCAAGGCGGTGATCATCGCCACCGGCTCGGAGGTGCCGCTCGCGCTGGGAGCGCAGAAGCGGCTCGCCGAGGACGACATCGCCGTGCGGGTGGTGTCGATGCCTTCGACCACGGTGTTCGACCGGCAGGACGCGGCGTACCGGGAGTCGGTCCTGCCGCTCGGCCTGCCGCGCGTGGCCGTGGAGGCGGGCGTTACCGGCTTGTGGAGGAAGTATGTCGGGACGGAGGGCGCGGTGGTCGGCATCGACAGCTTCGGCGAGTCGGCTCCCGCGGGCGACTTGTTCAAGCACTTCGGCTTCACGGCCGAAAACGTCGATAAAGCGGTAAGGAGTGTCCTCAAATGACCATCAAGGTTGCCATCAACGGCTTCGGCCGCATCGGCCGCATGATCCTGCGGGCGCACTACGAAGGCGGCAGGAAGCACGATCTGCAGTTCGTCGCCATCAACGACCTGGGCGACGCGAAGACCAACGCCCACCTGCTGCAGTACGACACGGCGCACGGACGGTTTCCGGGCTCGGTGGCGGTGGCGGGCGACGCCATCGTTGTCGAGGGCGACAAGCTGAAGGTGCTCGCCGAGCGCGACCCGGCGAAGCTGCCGTGGAAGGCGCTCGGCGTCGACGTGGTGCTGGAATGCACGGGACTTTTCAACGGCAAGGCGAAGGGGGGCGCGAGCCATCTCGCCGCCGGCGCCAAGAAGGTGATCCTATCGGCGCCGGGCGACAAGGACGTCGACCGCACCATCGTCATGGGCGTCAACCACGGCGACCTGAAGGCCTCCGACACGGTGATCTCCAACGCCTCCTGCACCACGAACTGCCTCGCACCGCTGGTCAAGGCGCTCGACGACTCGATCGGCGTGGTGAACGGCCTGATGGTCACCGTGCACGCCTATACCAACGATCAGGTGCTCACCGACGTGTTCCACAAGGACCTGCGCCGCGCGCGCTCGGCCACGCAGAACATGATTCCCACCAAGACCGGCGCGGCCGCCGCGGTGGGCCTGGTGCTGCCGCACCTGAACGGCAAGCTCGACGGCTACGCCATTCGCGTGCCGACCATCAACGTGTCCATCGTCGACCTGAGCTTCACGGCGAAGAAGGCGACCACGGTCGAGGAGGTGAATGCGGCGGTGAAGAAGGCGTCCGAGGGCCCGCTGAAGGGCATTCTCGAGTACACCGCCGAGCCGCTCGTGTCCTCGGACTTCAACCACAACCCGGCGAGCTCGGTGTTCGATTCGAGCCTCACCAAGGTGGCGGGCGGCACGCTGGTGAAGGTGGGTTCCTGGTACGACAACGAGTGGGGCTTCAGCAATCGCATGCTCGACGCCGCGGTTGCGCTGATGAACGCGAAATAGCCGCATGCGCTTCAAGCGCATGGCGGACCTGGACCTGCGCGGCAAGCGCGTGTTCATCCGGGCCGACCTGAACGTGCCGCAGGACGAAGCCGGCAACGTTACCGACGACTCCCGCATCCGCGCCTCCGTGCCCGGCATCCGCCTGGCGCTGGACCAAGGCGCCGCGGTGATGGTGACCTCGCACCTCGGGCGTCCGAAGGAAGGCGAGTTGCGGCCCGAGGACTCGCTGGCGCCGGTCGCCAGGCGCCTCGGCGAGCTGCTCGGGCGCGAGGTGCCGCTCAAGCGCGACTGGGTGGGCGGCGTGGAGGTGAAGCCGGGCGAGCTGGTGCTGCTCGAGAACTGCCGCACCAACAAGGGAGAGAAGAACAACGACGAGGCGCTGGCGAAGAAGATCGCCGCGCTGTGCGACGTCTACGTGAACGATGCCTTCGGCACCGCGCATCGCGCGGAAGCGACCACTCACGGCGCGGCGAGATTCGCCAAAGTCGCCTGCGCCGGCCCGCTGATGTCGGCCGAGCTCGACGCGCTCGGCAAGGCGCTCGCCGATCCCGCGCGGCCGCTGGTGGCGATCGTCGCCGGTTCCAAGGTCTCCACCAAGCTCACCGTGCTGGCGGAACTGGCGAAGAAGGTCGACCGGCTGATCGTCGGCGGCGGCATCGCCAACACCTTCCTGCTCGCCGCCGGCAAGCCGATCGGCAGATCGCTCGCCGAGCCCGATCTGGTGGACGAGGCGAAGCGCATCGCGTCGGCGACCGAGGTGCCTTTGCCGACCGACGTGGTGGTGGCCAAGAGCATGGAGGGCGCGGGCGCCGTGAAGTCGGCCGATGCGGTGGCTGCCGACGAGATGATCCTCGACGTCGGGCCGCAGACGGCCGCCACCTACGCCCAGACCCTCCAAGATGCGGGCACCATCGTTTGGAACGGGCCGGTGGGTGTGTTCGAGAAGGAGGCGTTCGCCAAGGGGACGCAGGCCTTGGCGCGGGCGATCGCCGGCTCCCAGGCATTCTCCATCGCGGGGGGTGGCGACACCGTGGCCGCCATTCACAAGTTCGGCGTGGCGCAGCGCATCGGCTATATTTCCACGGCCGGGGGCGCGTTCCTCGAATTTCTCGAGGGCAAGACGCTGCCCGCCGTCGCCATCCTCGAAGAAAGAGCCTGATGCTCCGCAGCACCAAGATCGTCGCCACCCTCGGTCCCGCCTCCAGCGAACCCGCCGTGCTCGAGCGCATGATCCGCGCGGGCGTCGACGTGGTGCGCCTGAACTTCTCCCATGGCACGGGCGACGACCACCTGAAGCGCGCCGAGCTGGTGAGGGAGATCGGCCGCAAGACCGGCCGCACGGTGGCCATCATGTGCGACCTGCAAGGCCCCAAGATCCGGGTCGGCAAGTTCAGGCATGGGAAGATCGTGCTGGAGACGGGGCAGGACTTCATCCTCGACGCGGGTTGCGAGCTCGGCGAGCAGGGGCGGGCGGGCCTGGACTACAAGGAGCTGCCGCGCGACGTCGAGCCCGGCGCGGTGTTGCTGCTCGACGACGGCAAGATCGTGCTCGAGGTGACGGCGGTGCGCGGCGAAGAGGTGCACACGCGCGTGCGCCACGGCGGCGTGCTGTCCAACAACAAGGGCATCAACCGGCAGGGCGGCGGACTCACCGCCGCCGCGATCACGCCCAAGGACATGGAAGACATCCGCTCGGCGGCGAAGATCGGGACCGATTACCTGGCGGTGTCCTTTCCGAAGTCGGGCGCCGACATGTACATGGCGCGCGAGCTGATGCGGGCCGCGGGCGGCAAGGCGATGCTGATCGCCAAGATCGAGCGCGCGGAAGCGGTGAAGCACGAGGTCCTGGTGGACATCATGAGCGCCTGCGACGGCATCATGGTGGCCCGCGGCGACCTTGCCGTGGAAGTGGGCGACGCCGCCGTCCCGGCGCTGCAAAAGCGCATGATCCGCCTGGCGCGCGAGCACAACAAGCTCACCATCACCGCCACGCAGATGATGGAATCGATGATCTCGAGCCCGGTGCCGACGCGCGCCGAGGTGTCCGACGTCGCCAACGCGGTGCTCGACGGTACCGACGCGGTCATGCTGTCGGCGGAATCGGCGAGCGGCATGTACCCGGTGCAGACGATCGAGTCGATGGATCGCATCTGCATCGAAGCCGAGCAGACGCAGTCCATCAGCCTGGACCAGGATTTCCTCAACCGCGTGTTCAGGCGCGTCGACCAGTCGATCGCGATGGCCGGCCTGTTCACCGCCTTCCATCTCAAGGTGAAGGCGATCGCCACGCTCACCGAGTCGGGCTCCACCGCGCTGTGGATGTCGCGCCTGAACTGCGGCGTGCCGATCTACGCGCTCACCTCGCAGACGCACACGCGCTACCGCTGCGCGCTGTTCCGCGACGTCTACCCGCTGATGGTGATGTACGTCGGCCGCGATCGCGAGGAGCTGCTGCGCGAAGCGGAGAAGGTGCTGGTGGACAACGGCATCGTCAAGGAGGGCGACCTGATCGTGCTTACGATCGGCGAGCCCATCGGCAAAGCGGGCGGCACCAACACCATGAAGATCGTCAGAGTTGGGGAGCACAGAAAAGCCTAAAGGAGGCACCCATGCCCGGCACCACACCGAAAGCCACGCATCACGCCACCCTGCCGCCGCTCGCATCGCGCTTCGTCGACGTCGCGGCGCTGCCCTGGGAGAAGACGTCCTTTCCCGGCGTCGAGGCGAAGACGCTGCTCATCGACAAGTCCACGGGCCTGCTCACCGTGCTGCTCAAGATGGCGCCGGGCGCGCGGCTCCCGGACCACGAGCACGTGCTGATCGAGCAGACCTACCTGCTCTCGGGAACGCTCGTGTGCGGCGAGGGCACGGTCACGGCGGGCAACTTCGTCTGGCGTCCCGCGGGCAGCCGCCACGAGGCCTGGGCCGGGCCGGAAGGCAACCTGTCGATCGCCATGTTCCAGATCCCGAACCGCTTCTATCTTGCCGACGGCGCCGAGCGCGACTTCGTCGGCAACGACTGGGACCCGGCCTGGGGCGACGCGCTGCGCCGCCACGAAGAGGCAAGCGTTTAGCGCCGTCCCTCGTACAGATCGCGCCCCTTGACCAGGGCGCGGATCTTGCCGTCCGCCATGTTGCGCTTGAGCATCCAGAAGCCGCAGTCGGGATGTACGTACTTCACGCGCCCTCGGCCCAGCATTTTCTCGGCGCGCTCGATCGCACGGGCGATCTCGTCGGCGCTCTCGATCTCGGTGCGCTTGATGTCCACGACGCCCAGCCCAAAGCCGATGTCCTTGCGCAGGTCCTTGAATACGGCGAGTTCCGCGGGCGGCCGGTGCGCGCACTCCATGACGATGTGGTCGGCCTCGAGCGCGTTCAGGTAGTCCATCAGCTTCGCCCAGGTGCCCTTCTGGACGGACTGCCCGCCGTAGTTGCCGAAGCACAGGTGCACCGCCGCCTTGGCCTTCTTCGGCACGGCGCGCAGCACCTTGTTCATCGCCGCCGCTGCCCACCGCCATTCGTCCGGGTGGCCCGGCAGGTTCGCTTCATCCACCTGCACGACTTCCGCATCGAGGCGCTTCACCTGCTCGGCCAGCACGCCGGCGAGGGCGTGCGCGAGCTTGTCGGCGCTGCGGTAGTGCCGGTCGTGCAGGGTCTTGGCCAGCATGTGCGGCCCGGTCAGCGTGAATTTGAACGGCCGCGTGGCGAGTTGCCGGGCGCGCGCGCACGCGAGCGGCAGGTTGAGCGTGCCCGCGCCGACCGGCCCTTGCACCACGCCCGGCGGCCGCGTGCGAAAGCGCATGCCCGAGGCCTTCGCGTAGTCGAGCCACTCGGCAAAACCGATGTCCGCGCGAATGCCGGCCATCGGCCGCACGAAGTACTCGATCATGCCGTTGGTCTCGGGGTGGTTGAGGTCGAAGCGGTACATCTCGCCGTCGCAGACGAGGTCGATGCCGGCCTGCTCCTGCGTGTGCAGGATGACGCGCGTCGCGTCGACCAGGGCCTGCTCCGAGGGCGCCGCGGCCAGCCAGTCCGGGACCGGGTAGGAACCGACGACGGTGGTGAGGATGCGCGGCGCGGCCATCGCGGGCAATTATAATTCACCGGATGGTTAACACCGACGGCGTCTGCGTCCTCGACGCGCGTCACCTGGCGGGTTGCCTCGAGCTGTCGCGCGCGGCGCACTGGAACCAGAACGCGGCCGACTGGCGGCTGATGCTCGACATCGGCCGCGGCTGGGGCATCGCGCTCGACGATGGCACGCTCGCGGCCTCGACGCTCGTGCTGCCCTACGGCGATTTCGCGTGGGTGAGCATGGTTCTCGTACTGCCGAGCGAGCGCCGCAAGGGCTACGCCACGCAGTTGCTGCGCAGCGCGCTCGCCGACCTGAGCGCTCGGGGGCTGACGCCGATCCTGGACGCCACGCCGGCGGGCCGCGCGGTATACGTGCAGGAAGGCTTCGTCGATACCTGGGGCTTTCGCCGCCTGCAGCTGCGTCGCGCGCCGGCCGTTCTCGAGCGTCCCTCGGGCGTGCGCGCGCTGCGCGAAAGCGACTGGCCGGAGCTGCTCGCGCTCGATGCGCGCGCCTTCGGCGCGAGCCGCGAGCCGCTGCTGCGCGCGCTCGCCGCGCGCCTGCCGCAGGCAGCACTCGTCTTCGAGCGTGCGACGGGTCCGGAAGGGTTCGTGCTGGGTCGCGACGGGCGCGAAGCGTGCCAGATCGGCCCGTTAGTGGCGCGCAATGCCGGCGCGGCGCGCGCATTGCTGGCAGCGGCGCTGGCGGCCGTGCCGCCGCCGTTGTACCTCGACATCGTCGATCGCGATGCGGGACTGGGCTCCTGGCTCGAGTCGCTCGGCTTCGCGTTCCAGCGCCCGTTCACGCGCATGGTGCACGGCGCGGCCGCCGCACCGGGCGAGGCGGGGCTGGTGTTCTGTCCCGCCGGGCCCGAGCTCGGCTAGCCGGGCGCAAAGCAAAAGCGGGCGCTCGCGCGCCCGCCTTGCTTGACGCCGAGCCGACGTCGGCTACTTGCCGAGAATCGAACCGAAGCGCTGCCAGCGCTGGCCGTCGAAGCGGATCAGCTGCTCCGACTCGATCGGCGCGAAGTCCGTGGCGCTGGTGTTCACGCGGATGCCTGGCAGCATGAGCTCCGACCTGAAGTTCTTCAGGTTCGCCGCCTGCTTCATGATGTTGGCGCGCGTGAGGTTGTCGCCAGCCTGCTTGAGCACCTGGTGCATGGTCTCCGCCACGGCGTGGCCATACACGTTCGAGGCGTCGTGCAAGTTGCCCTCGGGATAGTACTTGCGCATGAATTCGCGCCAGGCCTTGATCGCCGGATCGTTCGTGAACTGCTCGTCGTCGGGATCCTTCAGGTACTGCGTGGAGATGAGACCGACCGACTTCTCGAAGCCCGCGGGCTTCAGCACCGAGCCGATCTGCGCCGACACGTTGTTGACGTAGTGCGTCGGCTTCCAGCCGGTGTCGTAGGCCTTGCGGATTGCTTGCGCGGCGAACTTGGGCGTGGTGATGTTGAAGAACGTGTCCGCGCCCGAGGCCTGCAGCTGCACGATCTGCGAGTCGACCGTCGGATCGGTGACCTCGTAGGAGACCTCGCTCACGATCATGCTTACCTTGCCGCCCAGGCCGTCCTTGAAGCCCTTCAGGTAGTCCTTGCCGTAGTCGTCGTTCTGGTAGAGCACGCCGATCTTGGCCTTGGGGTTGTTTTTCAGGATGTGCTCGGCGTAGATGCGCCCCTCGGTCTGGTAGTTCGGCTGCCAGCCCATGGTCCAGGGGAAGCGCTGCGCGTCATTCCACTTGGTCGCGCCCGTGGCGACGAACAGGTGCGGCACCTTCTTCGCATTCATGTACTTGTGAATGGCGCTGTTCGGCGGCGTGCCGAGCGGCTGGAAAATGAGCAGGACCTGGTCCTGCTCGACGAGCCTTCTCGCCATTTCCACGGTTTTTGGCGGGCTGTAGCCGTCGTCGTAGGAGACGAACTCGATCTTGCGGCCGTTCACGCCACCCTGGTCGTTGATCATCTTCCAGTAGGCGGTGATCGTTTTGCCGATCGTGCCGTAGGCCGAGGCCGGACCGCTATAGGGATTGATGTTGCCGATCTTGATGACCTTGTCGTTCGCGCCCGGGTCGTACTTCTTCTGCGCAACGGCCACCGGCGACGCGACCGCGGCGGCCAGCAGGGCTGCGATCGATGCGTACTTCAGGTTCATGGCTGCCTCCTCCTCAGGATTTGGATTGATTCTGCGCCTTTCGCGTCAGCCGCGCTACGGCCATGCGAACGGCGCCTGCGACTCCCATCGGCATCAGGTACACGAAGCCGAGCAGGAATATTCCGAAGATCGCCCAAGGGGCGGCCTTCGAGATGGCATCGGCGATGTTGGGCACGAACTGGATGAACAGCGCCCCGTAGATCGCCCCACTGATCGAGGCAAGCCCGCCGATCACGATGCCGACCAGGAACACGATCGACACGAAGATGTTGAAGCTGTCGGGCGCCACGAACTGGATGGTGATGGCACCGAGCGCGCCGGCGACCCCGGTGTACATGGCCGAAATGCCGAAGGTCATCGACTTCACCATCGCGGTGTGGATGCCCATTGCCTCGGCGGCGATGTGCTGGTCGCGGATCGCCGTCATCGCACGCCCCATGCGCCCGCGCAGGATGTTCCACCCGAGCCAGAACATCAGCACCGTGATCGCGAGGGTGAAGAAGTAAAGCCACTGGTCCGCGTCGATCGGCAGGTCGAAGGGCGGTTCGGGCTTGAGGATGACGATGCCCTGCACGCCGCCGGTCCACGATTCCAGGTGGTGGTACTTGAGCAGCGCGGGCAGCGACACGGCGAGCGCGAAGGTGGCAAGCGCGAGGTACAGGCCCTCCAGGCGCAGCGCGGGCAGGCCGAAGAGGAATCCGGCCACCAGGCACACCGCGGCGGCGACCGGAATTGTCGCCCAGTAGGGCCAGCCGAACTGGTCCATCAGGATCGCCGCGGAATAGGCGCCGATGGCGTAGAACGCCCCGTGGCCGAGCGATATCTGGCCGTTGTAGCCGGTGAGCATGTTCAGGCCGAGCAGCGCGATCGAGTACACGAGCACCATCGTGAGCTGGAATGTGCGGTAGCTGCTGACCACGAATGGCAGCACGCAGGCCGCGAGCAGCACGATGGCGATGAGGATGAGCTGGCGGCGGCTCATACGCGCGTCACCAGGACCTTGCCGAAGAAGCCCGAGGGCTTCACCACCAGCACGCCGATGATCAGCACCAGCGCTACCGCGAGCTTCAACTCGTTGCCGATGACGAAGGCGCCGAGCACGTTCTCCAGTACGCCGACGAGGAACCCGCCGAACACCGCGCCCGCCGGGTTGTCGATACCGCCGACCAGCGCTGCCGCGAACGCATAGAGCAGCACGCCGCCCATCATGTTGGGATCGAGGAACACGATTGGCGCCACCATCATGCCGGCGACCCCGCCGATGGCGGCCGCGAGCCCCCAGCCGAGCGCCAGCATCCAGCCTACGCGGATGCCCACCAGCCGGGCCGACTCGGGATTCTGTGCCGCGGCGCGCATCGCCAGGCCGAGCGGCGTGAAGCGGAAGAAAAGGTACAGGAGCAGCAGAACGACCAGCGTGACGCCGATCGCCCCGCCCTGGTGCGAGGTAATGTAGCTGCCGAAGATCGGTTCCGCCGGGAACGGGCTCGGGAAGGTCTTGATGGTGTAGCTGAAAATCCAGCCCGTGACGCTGTTCAGGATCACCAGCAACGCGATGAACACCACCACCACGGCCAGCACGGGCGAATTCTCCACCGGGCGGATGATGACCCGCTCGATCACCACGCCAAGGAAGAACGCGAACACCACCGTGAGCAGGAACGCGGGCCAGTACGGCATGCCGGCGTTGATCAGGCTCCAGGCGAAGTAGGTGGCGAACATCGCCATTTCCCCTTGCGCGAAGTTCACCAGGTGCGTCGCCTGGTAGATCATCACCAGCGCCAGCGCGAGGCTGGCGTAGATGCCGCCGGTGGCGAGCCCCGCGAGCACCTGATGCAAGAAGGCTTCCATGGCGCTCCCTCAGTAACCCAGGTACGAGCGCCGCACGGCGTCGTTGCGCTTGATCTCGCGGGCGGTGCCGGAGAGCACCACGCGACCGGTCTCGATGAGGTAGGCGTGATCGGCGAGTTCCAGGGCCATCGCCGCGTTCTGCTCCACGACCAGCATGCTGACCTTCTCCTTTTCGTTCACGGTGCGCAGGATCTCGAACAGCTCCCGCACGATGAGCGGCGCGAGGCCGAACGAGGGCTCGTCGAGCAGCATGAGCCGCGGGCGCAGCATGAGCGCGCGCGACACGGCGAGCATCTGCTGCTCGCCGCCCGAGAGCGTGCCGGCCTGCTGCTCGCGGCGTTCCTTCAGGCGCGGGAAGTAGCCGAACACGCGCTCCAGGTCGGACTCCACCGCGTCGCGGTCCTTGCGCGTGTAGGCGCCCAGGCGCAGGTTTTCTTCGGTGGTGAGGTTGACGAAGGTGCCACGGCCGTCGGGTACGTGGGCGATGCCCTTGCGCACGATGTCTTCCGTTGCCTTGCCGTCGAGCCGCTCGCCGGCAAAGCTCACCTGCCCTTGCGTCTTCACCATACCGCACAGCGCTCGCAGCGTCGTGGTCTTGCCCGCGCCGTTGGCGCCGAGCAGCGTCGTGATGGTGCCTTCGTCCATCGAAAAATCGATGCCGTGCAGCACGCGCGTCGGGCCGTAGGCCGCATGCAGCTTGGCGACCTCCAGAAACGCCGCCATCAGTGCGCCGCTCCGCCGAGGTAGGCCTGGATCACTTCGGGGTGTGCCTGCACCTCGGCGGGCGTGCCCTCCGCGATCTTGCGGCCGAAATTGAGCGCCACCACGCGGTCCGAGATGCTCATCACCAGGCTCATGTGGTGCTCGACCAGCAGCACCGTGAGCCCCAGGCGGTCGCGGATTTCCTGGATGAGAACGCCGAGATCGCCGACTTCTTCGTGGTTGAGGCCGCTGGCCGGCTCATCCAGCAGCAGGAGCTTGGGGTCGCTCGCCAGCGCCCTGGCGAGTTCTACGCGTTTCGCCGTGCCAAAGGGCAGATCCGCGACGCGCACCCCGGCGACCGCCTCGAGGCCGAGAAAGCGGATGAGGGACTGCGCCTTTTCCAGTGTCGCGCGTTCCTCGTGCAGTACCAGGGGCGTGCGCAGCGCGTTGAGCAGAAAGCCGCTCTTGGTGCGGCTGTGGTGCCCGATCATCACGTTGTCGAGCACCGTCATGGTCCTGAACAGCGCCAGATTCTGGAAGGTGCGGCCGATGCCGAGCGCGGCGATGCCGTGCTTGGGCACCTGCAGGAGCGAGGTGCCGTTGAACAGGATGTCGCCGCTGCCGCATTCGTACAAGCGCGACAGGCAATTGAACAGCGTCGTCTTGCCGGCGCCGTTGGGGCCGATGAGTCCCACGATGCGTCCCGGCTCGACATCGAAGCTCACGCCGTCGAGCGCGATGATGCCGCCGAAGCGCACACCGACCTCGTCCACGCGCAGCAACGCCTTTGCCGCAATCGGTTCGATTGCTTCCTCCTCCTGGTGGAACTGCAGCATCGCACCTCTTCGGGCGCTATTGCCAATCGTGTCGGATTGTCGGACGATATCTTCGACGCAGTCAAGAACCCATGACCGAATTCGCGGAGAAGCTCCGGCGCATCAGTCCGACGCCGGCCTATCAGCTCGTGGCGGAAGCCATCGAGCGGCGAATCCTGTCGGGGGGTATCCGCCCAGGGCAGCCCATCGGCACCGAGGCGGAGTTGGTGAAGCAGTTCGGGGTCAACCGCTCCACGGTGCGCGAGGGCATCCGGCTGCTGGAGCACGACGGCATCATCCAGCGCCAGTCCAACCGGCGCCTGGCGGTCAGCCTGCCGCACTATGAGCGCCTCGCGAGCCGCACCACGCGCGCTATGGTGCTGCACGAAGTGACCTTCCGCGAACTGTTCGAGGCGGCGATGGCGCTGCAGCTGGCGACCATCGAGGGCGCGGCGCAGCGCGCCACCCCCTCGCTGGTGGCGGCGCTCGAGCGCAATGTCGAGCGCACCGCGCGGGTGCTGGACGATGCGGGTGCGGTGGCCGAGCTCGACTCGGAATTCCACGCCCTCATCGGCAAGGCTTCGGCGAACCGCGTGCTGCAACTCGCGCGCGAGCCCTCCGACCTGCTGGTCTACCCGACCACGCGGATGATCCTGAAGAAGGTGAAGGAAGGGCCGCCCCGGCTGCTGGAAGCGCACCGCATGCTGCTCGATGCGATCCGCCGCCGCGACGTCGAGGCCGGCAGGCTGTGGGCGCGGCGCCACCTGAACGACTGGCGCAAGGGCTTCGAGCGCGCCGGCAACGACCTCGATCAGCCCATCGACCGGCTCTACCTGCGGGAAAGTGTCGCTGCGTCGTCCTGACCTCGCGGTCGGGGACTGACTGAAGCTGCCCGTCGTGTCTTACGATTTCATCATCATCGGCTCCGGGCACAACGGCCTCGCCTGCGCGGGCTACCTCGCCAGGGCCGGGGCCAGGGTCCTCGTCCTCGAGCGCGACAACCGGGTCGGCGGCAGCTGCCACACGGCCGAGGCCACGCTGCCGGGCTTCAGGCACAACATCTGCTCGATGGTCCACACCAACATCCCGCTCAGCCCCGTGTATCGCGACCTCGAACTCGAGCGCAACGGCGTGCGCTACGTCTACCCCGATCACCTGCGCGGCACGATCTTCCCGGACGGCAGGTGCCTCGTGATGTACCGCGATCCCGCGCAGATGGCCGCCGAGATCGCCAGGTTCTCCGCGCGGGACGCGCGGACCTTCACGCAGCTGGTGGAGGACTACGGCGAATTCATCGACTCGACCTACCTGCCGCTCATGTACTCGCCGCCGCTGCCGCCTTCGCTGCAGACGGCCGAGCTGGAGAAGTCGGACGAGGGCCGCGCGCTGATGCAGTGGCAGGCGAGCACGCCGGTGCAGCTGCTCGACGAACTGTTCGAAAACGAGCAGGTCAAGGTGCACTTCCTCGCGCGCATGACGGTGTTGGGCTTCCCGCCGGATGCCTTCGGGCAGGGCTGGATCTGCCTGTTCCGCATCCTCAAGGCCGAGGCGCCGATCTGCGTGGGAGGCTCGCAGCAGCTGGCGGAAGGCCTGCGGCGCGTCGTCGAGGGCGCCGGCGGCCTGGTGAAGACCGGCGCGGGCGTGAAGCGCATCCTCGTGCGCGACAACAGGGCGTTCGGCGTGGAGCTGGGCGAGGGCACGCGGTTCGAGGCCGCGAAGGCGGTGATCACCAATGTCGAGCCGAAGAAGAGCTTCCTGCAGATGGTCGGGGAGGAGCACCTGCCGCCCGCCTTCGCCACCCGGGTCAGGAACTACCATTCGCGCGGGCGCTCGCTGTTTTGCCTGCACCTCGCGGTGTCGGAGCCGCCCCAATATCGGGCCGGCGCCGACAACCCGCACGTGAACCGGGCCTTCAGCCAGGAAATGTTCTGCGGCACCGTCGCCGACCAGGTCCAGGCCTACCAGGAAATCGCGGCCGGCAGGCCGCCCCGCAGGGAGATGCTGCAGATCACGTTGCCGACGCTGTTCGACCCGTCGCAGGCTCCGCCGGGCAAGCACACCGTCCTGGTATGGCAGTACGCGCCGTACGAGCTGGCGCAGGAAGGGCCGCAGGGATGGAACAAGCTGCGCGACGAATATGCCGCGCATTGCCTGGAGCTATGGCGGTCCTACGCGCCGAATATGACCAGGGACAAGATCCTCGCCATGACGATCCAGGACCCTACCGACACCGTGCGGCACAACGACAACATGGTGAACGGCGTCGACGTGGTCGGCGACATGACGCCCGACCAGATGGGATATTTCAGGCCCTTCGCCGGCTGGTCGAGCTACAGGACGCCCGTCGAAGGCCTCTACATGTGCGGCGGCTACTGCCATCCCGGCGGCGGCGTGCATGCCGGGGCGGGGCACAATGCGGCCGGCGTGATCGCGGAAGACTTCAAGCTCAAGAAATGGTGGCAGTGAGTGCCGCAACGCGAGGCGCGCTTCACCGTCAACGCCCAGCCGCCGGAGCTGTGGAAGTTCATCCGCGACATGGAGTCGTTGTGCACCTGCATCCCCGGCGTCGAGAAGATCGTGTTGCTGGACGGGCGCAGCACCGACCTGACCGTGAAGGAAAAGGTTGGCGTCATCCCGATGGTGCTCACGCTAAGGGCAAGCATCGATTCGGAGGATCCGCCGCGCCGGCTGCATGCCACCGCCAGGGCGGAGCACCTCACCATGAACATCGACGTCAGCCTGGAGAAGGCGGCCAACGGCACCGAACTGCGCGCGCTCTTCGACGTGACGGGAACGGGACAGCTCAAGCCGATCGTGGACCGGCTCTTCGAGAAGCGGGCGACCGAGCGGGCCGCCCAGTTCGCCGACTCCCTTCAGAAGCGCTTCGGCGCGGTCCCGCCGGCAGGCGCTGCGGCGCCGGTTCCCGGGGAATGGCTCAATCGGTTCTGGCGACGCCTGCTGGAGTGGTTCACGCCCCGGCGCAAGTAACGCCTCATTTCGTCATCTTGACCGAGCGGTCGAGGAATTCGTTGGTGTAGACGGATTTCACGTCGAAGGGCTTGTCGATGCCGACATAGTCGCGCACCAGCTCGTAATCGGCTTTCATGCGGGCGTCGTCGTGGATGCCGAGCGCGACGGATTTAGAGGACTTGTCGCTCATCAGCACCTCGACCAGGCTCCAGTTGGTCATCTCGTTGTCGAACTTGAGCGCGCCGTTGGCGTCCACCAGCGCCTGTACACAGGGCTTGGGGTCCTTCACGCAGGTGGCGAAGGCGCGCTGCGTCACCTTGACGAACTTTGCGATCGCCGGCCTGTTCTTCGCCAGGAAATCGGCGTTCACCACCACCGAGTTGCCGTAGGGGTTGAGGCCCACGTCGCGCCAGGCGACGAAACCCATGTCCGCGCCCAGCTCGCGCTGGAAGATGTGGTGGATGTTGTAGAACGACGTGGTGATGTCGATCGACTTCGCCTTCAGCGCGGAGAGCTTGGCGTTGGCGTCCACGTTCACCCAGATCACCGATTTCGGATCGACGCCGTTCGCCTTGGCGAGCGCCGGCCACATCGGGCGCGCGCCGTCGGCCGCCGGATTGCCGATCTTCTTGCCGGCAAAGTCCTTGATGCCCTTGATGCCCGAGCTCTTCAGCCAGTACAGCCCCTGCGGCGAGTTGGCGTAGACGTTGAACACGCCGACCGTGTTGGCGCCCTTGCCCTTGGCGATGAGCACGTTGCCCATGTCGGCCAGCCCAATCGGGTTGGCCCCGGCGCCGACCTTCTGCACCGCGAGCATCGAGCCCTTGCCGGGCTCCAGGTTCACATCGAGCCCTTCCTTGGCGTACCAGCCCTGCGCCTTGGCGTAGTAGTAGGGGGCGTGATCGCCGCCCGGCACCCAGTTGAGGATGAAATCGAGCTTGGTCTGGGCCGCGACGGGAGCGGCGAACGTGGCGGCGGCGAGCGCCGTGACGAGCAAAGTGCGCATGGGGAGCTCCTCGGGCAATCGATGCGGTGATGGTATCGGCGCCCTTTCACAGCGTCAATGGCGCGCGGGGTTAACCGCCCGGTTAACAGGTCGGCGACTGGCCGAGGGCCGCCGGCTGCGCCAGAATACGGCCGAGGAACCCAGCCGACTCCGGGGGATGCATGAACGAAAACCTGCAACGCTACACGTTCGCGGTGCTGGCGCATGTCGCGCTGGTGCTGGCGTGGTACCTGTTCGTCAAGCTGGGCGACGTGCCCCAGTTCGTCATGCCCTCGCCGGGCGCGACGCTGGAGGCCCTGCTGGAGCCGGACTACGGCTGGTGGACCAATGCCGCGGTCACGGCCACGGAGATCTTCGGCGGCTACTTCCTCGCACTGGTGGTCGGCGTCGGCCTGGCGCTGGTGTTCACCTGGTCGAAGGCACTGGAATCGTTCTTCATGCCGCTCCTCGTATCGCTCAACATGATCCCCAAGGTGGCCCTCGGCCCCCTGATCATCGTATGGTTCAAGTACGGTATTGTCCCCAACAGCATCATGGCGTTCTCCATCTGCGTGTTCCCGATCCTGCTCACCACGGCCCGGGGCCTGCGCGAGACCGAGCCCGAGCTGCTCGACCTGGTGAGGTCCCTCAAGGGCTCGCGCTGGCAACTTTTCACCAAGGTGCAGTTGCCGGGCGCGCTGCCCTACATCTTCGCCGGCATGAAGGTGGGCGCCATCCTGGCCGTGGCGGGCGCCGTCGTCGGCGAGTTCCTCGGCTCCGACAAGGGCCTGGGCTACCTGATGCTGCAGGTGCAGGTGACGCTCGATACGCCGGCGATGTTCATGGCGGTGATCCTGATCACGCTGATCGGCATGGCGCTCTACGGCATCGTGCTTGGCCTGGAGCGCTGGCTGGTGGTGAAAGATGCGAGGCTGGCGTGATGCAGCCTTTCATCCATCTCAAGGCGGTCAGGAAGGTCTATCGCAGCGGCAAGACCGAGCACCTGGCCATTTCCGACGCGACGTTCGACGTCATGCCCGGGGAGCTGGTGTCCCTGGTCGGCCCGTCGGGCTGCGGCAAGTCCACGCTGCTCAAGATCCTGGCCGGGCTGCACGGCCACGACGGCGGCGAATTGCAGATCGGCACCGCCGAGCATTCTTTCGATCCCTCGCGCGACGTCGGCATGGTGTTTCAGGCGCCGCTGCTGCTCAAGTGGCGCCGCATCCTCGAGAACGTACTCCTGCCCGCCGAGATCCTCGGCCTGCCGATGGGCGAGGCGCGCGAACGCGCGCGGGCGCTGCTGGCGCTGGTCGGGCTTACCGGCTACGAGGCGAAGTATCCCTACGAGCTCTCCGGCGGCATGCAGCAGCGCGCGGCGATCGCGCGGGCGCTGGTGCACGATCCTAAGCTGGTGCTGATGGACGAGCCCTTTGGCGCGCTGGACGCGCTCACGCGCGAGAAGATGAACCTGGAGCTGCTGCGCATCTGGAAGGAATCGAAGAAGACCATCGTCTTCGTCACCCACGGCATCTCGGAGGCGGTGTTCCTCGGTACGCGCGTGGTGGTGTTCACCGCCGGGCCGGCCAAGATGGCCGACAACTTCGTCATCGACCTGCCGCACCCGCGCACGCTCGACATGAAGACGCACCCGCGCTTCGGCGAGTACACGCGCCGCATCTACCGGCTGCTGGGGATGGAGTGACGTCATGAACGAGCGCGCTCTGCCGCCGCGCTTCGCCGACGTCGAGGCGCTCGAGGACTTCATGAGTGCGCCGAGCGCCGCGCTCGAAGCCGACCTCGCGCGTGCGCCCGGCGACCTGATGGTGCTCGGTGTCGGCGGCAAGATGGGGCCGACGCTCGCGCGCATGGCGAAGCGCGCCGACCCAACGCGGCGCGTGATCGGCGTGGCGCGCTTCTCCGAGCCCGGCCTGCGCGAGCGGCTCGAGCGCCACGGCATCGAGTGCATCGCCTGCGACCTGCTGGACCGGGCGGCGCTCGAGCGGCTGCCGCGCGCGCCCAACCTCGTCTACCTGGCCGGCTACAAGTTCGGCGCTGCCGGCAATCCGGCGCTCACTTGGGCGATGAACACGGGCGTGCCGCTGATGGTCGCCGAGGCGTTTCGCGCCTCGCGCATCGTCGCCTTCTCCACCATTTGCGTGTACCCCTACGCCGACACGGCGGGCGGGGGCGCCACCGAGGCGACGCCGGCGGAGCCGCCGGCAGGCGATTACGCCTGGTCCTGCGTCGGGCGCGAGCAGATGTTCCTGCATGGTTCGCAGCGCTGGGGCACGCCCGGGCGCCTGGTGCGACTGTCCTACGCCATCGACATGCGCTACGGCGTGCTCCACGACATCGCCTCGGCGGTGGCGCAGGGCCGCACGCTCGACCTCTCAATGGGAACCGTCAACGTGATCTGGCAGGGCGACGCCAACGAGCAGGCGCTGCGCTTGCTCGCGCACTGCACCGCGCCCACGAGCGCGATCAACATCACTGGCCCCTGGAAGCTGCGCGTACGCCAGCTCGCCGAGGAGCTCGGGCGGCGCCTGGGGAAGATCCCGCGGCTTTCGGGCACGGAGGCGCCGACAGCCTGGCACGTCGACACGTGTGCCGCTCGGGCGCTGCTGGGCGCGCCGCGCGTGCCGCTGGAAGCGATGCTCGACTGGACCGCCGACTGGGTGGCGCGCGGCGGCGCGAGCCTGGGCAAGGACACGCATTTCGGCACGCGCGACGGGAAGTACTGATGCCGCTGCACTGGAGCCAGCTGCCCGCCGAAGTGATGTCGATCCTGCGCCGCGGCACCGTCATTCCCGCACACCCGCTCGCGCTCGATGCGCGCCGCAAGCTCGACGAACGCCGGCAACGCGCGCTCGCCCGCTACTACCTGGACGCCGGCTCGGGCGGCCTCGCGGTGGGCGTGCATGCGACGCAGTTCGCGATCCGCGAGGCGGGCCTGTACGAGCCGGTGCTGCGCATCGCCATCGAGGAGGCGACCGGCTGGGCGAAACGGCCGCTGGTCATGATCGCCGGCCTGTCGGGGCGCACCGAGCAGGCCCGCAAGGAGGCCGCGCTGGCGCGCGGCCTCGGCTACTCGGCGGGCTTGCTGTCGCTCGCACCGATGCAAGGCGCCGGCCTCGACGAGCTGCTCGAGCACTGCGCAGCCGTGGCGCACGAGATCCCGCTGGTGGGCTTCTACCTGCAAAAGGCGGTGGGCGGACCGGAGCTGCCATTCGAATTCTGGCGGCGCTTCGCCGCGATCGACAACGTGGTGGCGATCAAGATCGCGCCGTTCAACCGCTATCGGACCCTGGATGTGTTGCGCGGCGTACTGGCGGCGCGCGCCGAGGAGCGCGTCACGCTGTACACCGGCAACGACGACCACATCGTGCTCGACCTCATCACCCCGTTCACGCTGCGCCGCGACGGCCGCGACGCGACGCTGCGCATCAAGGGCGGGCTGCTGGGGCATTGGAGCGTGTGGACCAAGCGCGCCGTGGAACAGCTCGAGCGCATCCACGATGCGGTGGCGACCGAACGCGTCGGCGCCGAGCTGATGGCGCTCGATGCGCGCGTCACCGACGCCAACGGCGCCTTCTTCGACGTGGCGAACGAGTTTGCGGGCTGCATCCCGGGCTGCCATGAGGTGCTGCGCCGCCAGGGGCTGCTGGAAGGGACCTGGTGCCTCAACCCGACGGAAACGCTTTCGCCGGGGCAGGTGGAGGAGATCGATCGGGTCTACACGGCCTACCCCGAGCTGAACGACGACAGCTTCGTCGCCGCCAACCTCGAGCGCTGGCTGGGATGAGGGGAGCGCGCCGAGCGTCTCGCGGTGGCCGCCGCGACCCCGTCCGCAACCAGGGCCGCATCCTCAAAGCGGCCGTCGCCGAGTTCGCGCGCTACGGCCTGGGCGGCGCGCGCGTCGACCGCATCGCGGCGCGCGCCGGCGCCAACAAGCGCATGCTGTACTACTACTACGGCAACAAGGACGCCCTGTTCCTCGCCGTGCTGGAGGAAAGCTATGCGAGCATCCGCACCGCCGAGCGCGCCCTGCACCTTGCCGACGTCGACCCGCGGGAGGCCATGCGCCGGCTGGTCGAGTTCACCTGGAAGTATTACCTCGAGCATCCGGAGTTCCTGACGCTCCTGGCGAGCGAGAACCTGCACCGCGGCCGGCACATCAAGCGCTCGAAGAACATCATCGCCATGCACTCGCCGTTCGTCGCCATGATCCGCGAGGTGCTGGCGCGCGGCGCACGCGCGGGCGAGTTCCGGCGTGGCGTCGACCCGGTGCAGCTGTACATCTCGATCGCCGGCCTGGGATACTTCTACCTCTCCAACCGCCACACCCTGTCCACTATCTTCGAGCGCGACCTGACGCTGCCGCGGCACAAGAACGAGCGCCTGCGCCACATGGTCGAGCTGGTGCTGGGCTACCTGAGGAAGTAACGCCGTGCGCATCGCCCTATGCAATGAGGTCATCGCGCCGATGCCGTTCCCGCAGCAGTGCGAGTACGCGGCGAAGCTCGGCTACGACGGGCTGGAGATCGCGCCCTACACGCTGTCGGAGGAGCCGCACCGGCTGGGCAGCGCGCAGCTCGCCGCGGCGCGCGCCGCGGCTGAAGACGCGGGCATCGCCGTCACCGGGCTGCACTGGCTGCTGATCAAGCCGGCGGGACTGTCGATCTCCACGCGCGACGACGGGGTGCGCAAGAAAACCCTGGACGTCATGCTCGCGCTGGTCGACCAATGCGCCGAGCTGGGCGGCCGGTACCTGGTGCACGGCTCGCCGCACCAGCGCCGCATCGACGCGGGCGACACGCGCGCGGCGGCGCTCGCGCGCGCGCAGGAATGCTTCGCCGCGGCCGGCGAGCGCGCGGAGAAGGCGGGCCTCATGTATTGCATCGAGCCGCTCGCCTCCGAGCAGACGCCGCTCATCAACACGCTGAAGGAAGCCGCGCTGATGGTCGAGGCGATCGGCAGCCGCGCGGTGCGCAGCATGCTCGATTGCAGCTCGGCGGGGCGCATGGAATCGGCGCCGCTCGCGGCGCTGGTCGATCGCTGGCTGCCGAGCGGCATGATCGCGCACGTGCAGGTGAACGACCGCAACCGGCGCGGTCCCGGCCAGGGCGAGCTGAAATTCGCGCCGCTGTTCGCCGCGCTCAAGCGCCATGGTTACGCCGGCGACATCGCGGTGGAACCGTTCGACTACGTGCCCGACGGGCCCGGCGCCGCGGCGCGCGCCATCGGCTACGTGCGCGGCATCCTGGAGGCGCTCGAATGACCCCGAAGCTCCCCTGTCCCCGACCCGGGCGCGTGGTGCTCGAAGGTCGGTACGCGCGGCTCGAGCCCTTGTCGCTTGCGCATGCGCAGGGCCTCATGGCGGCGTCGGCCGATGCCAAGAGCTTCGACTATCTGTTCGACGTGCCGCCCAGGGACCTCGAAGACCTCAGGTCGTGGATCGGGCTGAAGGCGAAGTCCGAGGATCCGCTGTTCCACGCGGTCGTCGATCGCGCCAGCGGCATCGCCGGCGGGCGCCAGACCTTCATGCGCATCACGCCCGAGCACGGCGTGATCGAGATCGGCAACATCCTGTGGGGTCCGCCGATCGCGCGCACGCGCGTCGCCACCGAGGCGCTGTACCTCGCGGCAAAGCACGTGTTCGAGGACCTCGGCTACCGGCGCTTCGAGTGGAAATGCAACGACCTGAACCAGCCCTCCAAGCGCGCCGCGCGCCGCTTCGGCTTTGCTTTCGAGGGCGTGTTCCGTCAGCACATGTGGGCGAAGGGCGCCAACCGCGACACCGCCTGGTTCGCGATGCTCGACCGGGACTGGCCTGCGATCCGCGCCGCCTACCAGCGCTGGCTCGAGCCGTCGAACTTCGACGCGGCCGGCCGCCAGCGCTCGGCGCTGCAAGTGCCTACTGCAGCGGCTTGATCCTCGAGTTGTAGGCGTTGGTGAACGCCTCATCGACGTTCACCGGCCGGTCGGGCTTGTTCTGCGCGAAGGTGATGTCGATGGTTTTCTGCATCAGGTCGCGCTCGATCCAGCCGATGCCGTGCTTCCTCGAGCGCTCGGTGATGCACAGGTCCATGATCTGCGGCGTGGTGTTGAACAGCGCCTGCGTGTCCAGGCCCGGCACCACGGCGGCCATGGCGTCGATCGCTTCGCGCGGATTGACCTGCGCGTCGCGCCAGCCCTTGTGCGTGGCGCGCAGGAACCGCTCGATCAGCTTCGGGTCCTTCTTTTCCAGGTCGCGGTTGACGAAGTAGGTGTGGCCGTAGATCGGCAGGCCATAGTCGGCCCACAGGAGGTGCCCCACGTTGCCCTTGCCGAGCACTTTCTCCCAGATGGCGAAGCTGGTGTACAGGTCGAACGAGCCGTCGACATCGCCGCCGGCGACGATCGCCTGCTTGCCCTCGGGCTTCACGTTGACCAGCGTCACGCCGTTCGGGTCGAGATTGTTGACGGCGGCGAAGGCGGGCCACAGCACGCGGTGCGAATCCGCGGGCGGCGCGGCAATCTTGCGGCCCATCAGGTCCTTGGGCGAGCGGATGTTGGCGCTCTTCTTGAAAAAGACGTTGTTGCCGGCCTTGTCGTACACCACCGCCACCATGCGCAGGTTGGCGCCCTTCGAGATCGCGGTGAGCACGGTCGGCGCGTCCGAGATGCCGACATGGCCCTGGCCGAGGTCGATCTTCTTCGCGCTGTCGGCGGAGCCCGAGCCGCGCACCACCGTGAGGTCGATGTTCTCCTCCTTGTAGTAGCCCTTCTTCAGCGCCAGGTAGATCGGCGAGTGGTCGGCAAGGTGGAACCAGTTGAGCTGCAGGGTGAACTTGTCCTGCGCCGCGGCGGGGAGCGCGACGACGGCGAGCGCGGCGACGAGGGTGGCGGTGAGGCGGTTCATGGAGCTCTCCTTAGTTGGCGGCTTGTTCGCGGAATACCCACGGCGCGACCAGGCGCTCGGCGGCGACGACCACGCCGTAGAGCGCCAGGCCCAGCGCCGAGATGAGGATGAGCGAGGCGAAGATCGAGGGCGTCTCGAGCGTCACGCCGCCCGTGATGATCAGCGCGCCCAGGCCGCGCTCGGAGGCGACGAACTCCCCCACGATGGCGCCGATCACGCTCATGGTGGCGGCGAGCTTCAGGCCGGTGAAGATGTAGGGCACGGCGTTGGGGAAGCGGATCTTGGTGAACACCTGCCAGCGCGAGGCCTTGAGCGACCTCACCAGTTCGAGCATCTCGGGATCCGCGGTGGCGAGCCCCACCGCCGTGTTCACCACCATGGGAAAGAACGCGATGGTGGTGCCGATGACGATGTTGGGCCAGATGCCGTAGCCCAGCCAGATCACGAACAGCGGCGCAAGCGCGATCTTGGGCAGCGTGTTGAACAACACCAGCACCGGCATCATGGTGCGCATCAGCATCTCGTGCCATACGATCGCCACCGCCAGCACGATCCCGAGCACCGCCGAGAGCACGAACGCGCCCACGGTAGCGTAGAAAGTGGCGAGGAAATTGGCGGTCCACTGGTAGTTCGGCCGGAAGAACGCCTCGAACGCGGCGCTGGGCGTGGGCAGGATGTACTCCTTCACGCCGCCGAGCCTCACGCCCAGCTCCCAGACGAGCAGCAGCCCGAGCATCACCAGCGCGCTCGGGACGTAGTAACCGATGGCGCCGGCCAATCCGCGTTCTTGACTCGGCATCGCCGCTCCACGGAAAATTAACGAAACGGTTAAATCATAGGAAGTCCATTGACCACACGTCAAGCCGCGCCGCGATTGCGCATTGCGGCAATCGAGCTGAAGGAGCGCGACGTGCGGCTGCGCCTGCCGTTTCGCTTCGGCGTGGTGACCCTCACCGAGTCGCCGCAGGCCTTCGCGCGCGTGCGCATCCGCCTGGAGGACGGCCGGGAGTCGCAAGGGGCGGCCGCGGAGCTCCTCGCGCCGAAGTGGTTCGACAAGGATCCGGCGCTGTCCAACGAGGACAACTACGAGCAATTGCGCCGGTCGCTGGCGGTGGCGCGCGACGCCTATCTCGCGCACGAGGCGCGCACCGCGTGGGACCACGCATCGCCGGCGAGGGGCCTGGTGGAGAACTATGGCCCGGCGCTGCTCGACCGGGCGGTGCTCGACGCCTTGTGCCGCGCGCTGGGCGTTTCGTTCTACCGCGCGGTGCAGGCCAACCTCGTGGGGGCGGGCAGCTTCGAGGGTATCGACCTGGGCGCGTACTGCGCTTCGCTGAAGCCCCGCGTCTCGATCGCCGCGCGCCACACGGTGGGACTGGTGGATCCGATCACCGCGGCCGACCAGAACCAAAAGGTGGGCGACGGGCTGCCGGAAACGCTGCAAGAGGTGGTGGCGCGCTACGGCCAGCGCTACTTCAAGCTGAAGGTCGCGGGCGACGCGCGCGCCGACGTGGAACGCCTCGTCGCCATCGCCGCCGTGCTCGACCGCATCGCGGGCCCGTACCACGTATCGCTCGACGGCAATGAGCAATACGAGGACATGCAGGGCGTGGTCGAACTCTGGGCGCGGATGAAGGGCGAGGTGCGCCTCGCGCGCCTGGTCTCGAGCGTGCTCTTCATCGAGCAGCCGGTGAAGCGCCAGAAGGCCCTGGCATCGCCGGTCAGGGATATCGACCGGCCGGTGATCATCGATGAGTCGGACGACGCGCTGGATGCCTTTCCGCGCGCGAAGGCGTTGGGCTACCGCGGCGTTTCCTCCAAGACCTGCAAGGGCCTGTACAAGTCGCTGCTCAACGGCGCGCGCTGCGCGGCGTGGGGCGAGGGCTATTTCATGTCCGGCGAAGACCTGACGATCCAGGCCGGACTCGCGTTGCAGCAGGACCTGGCGCTGGTTTCGCTGCTGGGACTCACGCACGTCGAGCGCAACGGCCATCATTACGTAAACGGCATGGCGGGACTGCCGCCGGGCGAGCAGGACGCGTTTCTGGCTGCGCATCCGGATCTCTACGAGCGCAGTCACGGCGCGGTGCGCGTGAAGATCGAACAGGGCATGCTTGAGATCGGGTCGCTGGATTGCCCGGGGTACGCGAGTCGCGCGATGCCGGACTGGGATTCGATGCGCGAAATGAAACCTCAGAGGCAATCCGCGTGAGCACAAGGCGAATCGGCATCATCATGCACGGCGTGACGGGGCGCATGGGCACCCACCAGCACCTCGTGCGCTCGATCCTCGAAATCCGCAAGCAGGGCGGCGTGGCGCTCAAGGATGGCACGCGCCTGATGCCCGATCCGCTGCTGGTCGGTCGCAATGCCGCCAAGGTCGAGCAGCTCGCGCGCCAGCACGGCGTGCAGCGCTGGACCACGGACCTCGACGCGGCGCTCGGCTCGGGCGAGGACGAGGTGTTCTTCGACGCGGCGTCCACGCAACTGCGCCCGACGCTGCTCAAGCGCGCGATCCGCGCCGGCAAGCACATCTACTGCGAAAAGCCCGTTTCCACCACGCTCGCCGAGGCGGTGAGCCTGTACCAGGCGGCGAAGAAGGCGCGCGTGAAGCATGGCGTGGTGCAGGACAAGCTGTGGCTGCCGGGCCTGCTCAAGCTGAAGCAGCTGCGCGAGGCGGGCTTCTTCGGTCGCATCCTCTCGGTGCGCGGCGAGTTCGGCTACTGGGTGTTCGAGGGCGATCCGCAGTCCGGCCGCCCGCCCGCGCAGCGGCCCTCGTGGAACTACCGCAAGCAGGACGGCGGCGGCATCATCCTCGACATGCTGTGCCACTGGCGTTACGTGATGGATAACCTGTTCGGCGAGGTGAAGGCGGTGTCCTGTCTCGGTGCGACGCATATCCCCGCGCGCTGGGACGAGGGCGGAAAAAAGTACCGGGCGAGCGCCGACGACGCGGCCTACGCCACGTTCCAGCTCGCGGGCGGCGTGATCGCCCATTTCAACTCGTCGTGGGCGGTGCGCGTGCGGCGCGACGATTTGCTCACGCTGCAAGTCGACGGCACCGAGGGCAGCGCGGTGGCGGGCCTGCGCTCATGCAGGGTGCAGTCCTATGCCGATACCCCCAAGCCCGTGTGGAACCCCGACATCCCGCAGCCGATCGACTTCTTCGCCGGCTGGAAGGAAGTGCCGGACGGCGACTACGACAACGCCTTCAAGGTGCAGTGGGAGCTGTTCCTGCGGCACGTGGCGGGCGAAGGCCCGTTCCGCTGGGGGCTGCTCGAGGGCGCCAAGGGCGTGCAACTCGCCGAGCTCGGACTGAAAAGCTGGAAGCAGAGAAAATGGATCGACATCCCGAAGCTCAAGCCGTAGGGTGGGCCGGGGCCCACCCTACCCTCAAGCTGCCGGTCGACGGCGGCGGGCTGGAAACCTACCGGCTCCTCGGCCCGCGCAAGTTCGTGCGGCCGTCGAAACCGTTCACGCGCATCGCGCTTGCCGCGGCGCATGTAGTCGCCGACCCCCTCTCGGCGCGCGAGCCCTGGCTCGAGCCGGCCATCGACTGGGACGCGACGCTCGCCTACCGCCGGCACCTGTGGTCCTGGGGCCTGGGGCTCGCCGAGGCGATGGACACCGCGCAGCGCGGCATGGGCCTGGACTGGACGAATTCGCTGGAACTGATCGGCCGCACGCTCGATGCGGCGAAGGACGTGAAGGGCGCCGTGGTGTTCTCGGGCGCGGGCACCGACCACGTGGCGCAAGCCGACGTGGCGGGCGTCATCGCCGCCTACGAGGAGCAGTGCGCGGCGATCGAGAAGCTCGGCGGGCGCATCATCCTGATGGCGAGCCGCGCGCTCGCCGCGAGCGCCCGCTCGCCGCAGGACTACGGCAAGGTCTACGACCGCATCCTCGGCCAGGTGCGCGAGCCGGTGATCATCCACTGGCTGGGCGAGATGTTCGATCCGGCGCTCGAGGGCTACTGGGGCTCCAGGAACCACGTCGAAGCGATGGACGTGTGCGCCGACGTCATCCGCCGCAACGCCGCCAAGGTCGACGGTATCAAGATCTCGCTTCTCGACAAGGACAAGGAGATCGCGCTGCGCCGGCGCCTGCCGAAGGGCGTGCGCATGTACACCGGCGACGACTTCAACTACGCCGAGCTGATCGAGGGCGACGCCGAAGGCCACTCGGATGCGTTGCTCGGCATCTTCGATGCGATCGCGCCCGCGGCCTCCGCCGCGCTCTCGGCGCTCGCCGCGGGCGACCGCGCGACCTACCACGACATCTTCGCGCCGACCGTGCCGCTGTCGCGCCACATCTTCAGGGCGCCGACGCGCTTCTACAAGACGGGCGTGGTGTTCATGGCGTGGCTGAACGGCCACCAGGAGCACTTCGTCATGGTGGGCGGGCAGCAGAGCGCGCGCCACATCCTGCATCTCGCGGAGCTCTTTCGCCTCGCCGACGCGGCCGGGCTGCTCGCCGACCCGCCGCGCGCCTGCGCGCGCATGAAGCAGCTGCTGGCGGTGCACGGATGCGCCTGAAATGCAGCGTCGGCGACCTCGTAATCTGGGACAATGCGTCGCTGCTGCACTCGGCGACGCTGACCGATCCAGAAGATCCGCGCACCTTGTGGCGCATTACCGTCAAACAGGAGAGGCAATCATGAAACGCACACTGTTCCTGGCCGCCGTCGCGGCCGCTTTCGCGCTGCCCGCGGGCGCGCAGACCATCACCCTGCACGGCGCCTCGCAGTTCAGCGACGAGCACGCCTTCACCAAGGCGATGGTGAAATTCGAGGAGCTGGTGAAGAAGTACTACGGCAAGCCGGTGGAGTTCGTGCTGCACAAGAATTCCGAGCTCGGCCTGGAGAAGCAGTACTTCGAGTACATGGCGCAGGGCAAGGCGGTGGACTACGCCATCGTGTCGCCGGCGCACATGTCCACCTTCTCCAAGGCGGCGCCGTTCATCGACGCGCCGTTCCTGTTCCGCGACTTGAAGCACTGGAACAAGGTGCTCGACGCCAACGTGCTCAAGCCCGTCGCCGACGAGATCGCGCAGAAGGCCGACGTGATGCTGATCGGCTACGCCGGCGGCGGCACGCGCAACATCTTCGTCAACAAGCCGGTGAAGAACATGGCCGAGCTCAAGGGCCTCAAGGTGCGGGTGCAGGGCGCGCCGATCTGGTCCAAGACGTTCCTTGCCGCCGGCATGGCGCCGACGGTCATCGCCTACAACGAGGTCTACAACGCGATCCAGAACGGCGTCATCGCCGCGGGCGAGAACGAGGCGGCGGGCGTGGAGCAGATGAAGTTCTACGAGGTGGCGCCGCACCTGTCGATGACGCAGCACGCCATCACCATCCGGCCGCTGTGCTTCTCGGGCAAGACGTTCAAGAAGCTGCCCAAGGACCTGCAGGCGGCGGTGGTGAAGGCGGGCAAGGAGGCGGGCGCCTACGGCCGCAAGATCGAGTCCTCGGAGGACGAGCAGAAGCTGGTGGCGCTGGAGAAGGCGGGCAAGCTGAAGCGCGTGCCCTTCGCCGGCCGCGACCGCATGAAGAAGCTGGTCGACCCGGTGATGAAGGACTACGCCAAGGAGATCGGCGCGGAGGGAATTCTGGCGAAGATCAACGCCATCAAGTAGCGCATCGACGGTGCCAGACGCGGCGGCGCGCAAGCGCCGCCGCCTTTTCATGTTCCGGAAACTGATCCGCTGGTACGGCACGCTGCTGTCGTGGCTGCTCGTCGCGACCGTGGCGATCCTCATCGTGCCGGTGTCGCTGCAGATCTTCTCGCGCTACACCGCGCTGATCCCGTCCTACATCTGGACCGAGGAAATGGCGCGGTTCTTCTTCATCTGGTCGATCATGCTCGGCGCCATGGTCGGCATCCGCGAGGGCACCCACTTCGTGGTGGACCTGTGGCCGCCGATGAACGCGCGCGCCCAGGCGGCGCTGCGCGTGGTGTCGAGCGTGTTCGTGCTGGCGTTCGCGGGCGTGTTCCTGTGGTGGGGCATCGATTTCACCCGCTTCGCCTTCAACCGCATCTCCGAGCTCGCCGAGCTGCCGCTGTGGGTGATCCACGTCGCCTGGCCGCTCGCCGGCGCCACCTGGATCCTGTTCCAGGGCGAGCACGTGTGGAACGACTTGCGCCTCCTCGCGCGAGGCAAGGCATGACCGGCGCGACGCTGCTCGATCCGGCCACCGCCAGCCTGATCATGTTCGGCGCGTTCTTCCTGCTGCTCGCGCTGCGCGTGCCGGTCGCGTTCGCGCTGGGCCTCGCCTGCCTGCCGATCTTCCTTATCGAGGACCGCCTCACGCCGCAGAATCTGGTGCAGGAGACCTTCAACGCCTACAACTCCTTCATCCTGCTCGCGGTGCCGTTTTTCCTGCTCACCGCCAACCTGATGAACGTGGGCGGCATCACCACGCGGCTGGTGCGCCTGTCGCGCGACCTGGTCGGCCACTTCCCGGGCGGCCTGGCGCAGGTCAACGTGGTGCTGTCGCTGTTCTTCGCCGGCATCTCCGGCTCCTCCACCGCCGACGCGGCGAGCCAGTCGAAGATCTTCATCGAGGCGCAGAGGAAGGAAGGCTACGACGACAGCTTCTCAGTGGCGATCACCGCGGTGTCGGCGGTGCTGGCGGTGATCGTTCCGCCCTCGATCCTGATGATCGTGTGGGGCGGCCTGCTCACCGTGTCCATCGGCGGACTGTTCCTCGCCGGCATCGTGCCGGGGCTGCTGATCGCGCTGGCGCAGATGGCCACGGTGCACGTGTACGCCAAGCTGCGCAACTATCCGACCTACCCGCGCGCGACGCTGCTCGAGACCATCAAAGCGATCGGCGTCGCGGTGCCGGCGCTGATGACGCCGGTGATCATCATCGGCGGCAAGATCTTCGGCTGGTTCACCGCCACCGAGTCGGCCTGCATCGCGGTGCTCTATGCCGCGGCGCTCACCATGTTCGTGTACCGCGAGTTGGACCTGAAGGGCCTGCACCACGCGCTGCTCGAGACCGGGCGGCTCACCGGCGTGGCGCTGTTCGCCGTGGGCACGGCCTCGGCGTTCGGCTGGCTGCTCGCCTACTACCAGATCCCGAAAGCGCTGCTCGAAGGTGTCACGGCCTGGGGCATGGGGCCGATCGCTGCCGGCTTCTTCATCGCCGCGGTATTCCTGGTCGTCGGCATGTTCCTTGACGCGATTCCGGCGATCGTCATCGTCGGCACGGTGCTCGAGCCGCTGGCGAAGAGCGTGGGCATGGACCCGATCCACTTCGCCATGATCGGCATCGTGTCGCTCGCCTTCGGCCTGGTGACGCCGCCCTACGGGCTGTGCCTGATGATCTCGGCGCACATCGCCGGCATCCGCATCCTGGACGCGCTGAAGGACGTGTTCATCATGCTGATCCCCATGTTCGCGGTGCTGGCGCTGGTGATCCTGTGGCCGGACCTGGTGCTGTTCCTGCCCAAGCTCTTTCCGCCGGGAACGCTGTGAGATGAAGATTGTCGCCGTCCGCGCCCACTGCCTCGCGAGCGCGCTCGAGACGCCGTTCGCCTTCTCGCAGGGCTGGGTGAAATCGCGTGGCGCCTGCCTGGTCGAAGTGCAGACTGACGCGGGGCTGACCGGCTGGGGCGAGGCGCTGTGCCAGGGTCTACAGCCGCCGCAGATCGCCGCGGCGGCGATCGAGTCGGCGCTCGCGCCGCTGCTCGTCGGGGCCGATCCGCTGCAGGTCGAGCCGCTGTGGCAGCGCATGTACATGCACACGCGCGACTACGGCATGAAGGGGGCGATGATCGCCGCCATCAGCGGCGTGGACATCGCGCTGTGGGACATCGCCGGCAGGAGCCTCGGCCAGCCGGTATGGCGGCTCCTCGGTGGCGCGTTCCGCGAGCGGGTGCAGGTGTACGCCACCGGCTTCTATCGCATCGCGGGGCAGGGCGAGGCGGCGCGCCTCGCCGATGAGGCGCGGCAGCGTGCCGCCGAAGGGTTCCGGTTCTTCAAGGTGAAGCTCGGCTTCGGCGTGGCGGACGATCTGGCCGTGATGCGGGCGGTGGCGGGCGCGATCGAGGGGCAGGGGATACGCATGATGATCGACACCAATCACGCCTACGGCGTGGCCGACGCGGTGCGCCTCGGCCGCGCGCTCGCGCCGCTCGAGCTGCGCTGGTACGAGGAGCCGGTCGCGGCCGAGGACCTTGCCGGCTACGGCGAGCTGCGCGCAAAGCTCGACGTGCCCGTTGCCGGCGGCGAGAACGAGTTCACCGTCTTCGGCTTCCGGCATCTGCTCGAAGCGCGTGCGGTGGACATCGCGCAGCCCGACGTGTGCGCGGCGGGCGGCTTTACAGCGTGCCGCCACATCGCGGCGCTCGCGCTCGCGCACGGCGTGCAGGTCAATCCGCACGTGTGGGGATCGTCGGTCGGGCAGGCGGCGTCGCTGCACCTCATCTGCGCGCTGCCTGTCGCGAATCCGTCGCTGTTCGCCGAGGAGCCAGTCTTCGAGTACGACTGCTCGTCGCATCCGTTCCGCGAGGCGCTGATCGACGAGCCGCTGCGCCAGCGCGAGGGCTGGCTGGCGCGGCCTGCGGGACCCGGACTGGGCATCGAGATCGACCGCAAGGCGCTGGAGCGCTTCCGTGCCTAGCGCGCCGGCCGCGGAGCGCCTGTCGCTCAACACGGCGACGGTGAAGGTGCAGTGGTCCCTGGCGCAGGCCATCGACGGCTGCGCGCGGCACGGCATCCGCGGCATCGCGCCCTGGCGCGACAAGCTTGCGGAGATGGGCGTGCAGCAGGCGGCGTCTGCGATCAAGGCCCATGGCTTGACGGTCACCGGCCTGTGCCGCGGCGGCTTCTTCACTGCGAAGGACTGGCGCGACGACAACCGCCGCGCGATCGAGGAGGCGCACGCGATCGGGGCGCAGTGCCTGGTGCTCGTCGTCGGCGGATTGCCGCAGGGCTCCAAGGATCTCGCTGGCGCGAGGCAATGCGTCGCCGAGGGCATCGCGGCGATTCTGCCGGAAGCGCGCGAGGCGGGCATGCCGCTCGCCATCGAGCCGCTGCATCCGATGCAGGCGCCCGACCGGGCCTGCATCAACACGCTGGAGCAGGCGCTCGACCTTTGCGATGCGCTCGGCGACGGCCTGGGCGTGGCGGTGGACGTCTACCACGTGTGGTGGGATCCGAAGCTCGAGCAGCAGATACGCCGCGCCGGGAAGCAGCGGCTGCTCGCCTACCACATCTGCGACTGGCTGGTGCCCACGCGCGACACGCTGAACGACCGCGGCATGATGGGCGACGGCGTGATCGACCTGCCGCGCATCCGCGGCTGGATGGAGGACGCGGGCTACGAGGGGATGCACGAAGTCGAGATCTTCTCCACGCTCGACTGGTGGACGCGCGATGCCGACGAAGTGCTCCGGGTGTGCAAGGAGCGCCACCGCGCCACGTGACGGGCTTTCCGATCGCCGACGCGCACCAGCACTTCTGGGACCCACGCGCCAACTACCTTCCCTGGCTGTGCGACCCCGAGCCGATTGCCTTCCGCTACGGGGACTACTCGGCACTGAAGCGGCGCTACCTGCCCGAGGATTACTTCGCCGACGCCGCCGAGTTCGACGTCGTGAAGACGGTCTACGTGGAGACTGAATGGGATCCGCGCGATCCCCTGGGCGAGACGGCATGGGTCGAGCGGCTGCGCCGCGAGACGGGCTTTCCCACCGTCATGGTGGCGCAGGCCTGGCTCGACCGCGACGACGCGGCCGCCGTGCTCGAGCGCCAGGCGGCGCATGCCTTCGTGCGCGGTATCCGCCACAAGCCGCGACCCGGGCAGATGCGCGATGCGCGCTGGCGCGCCGGCTACGCGCGCCTCGCCCCGCTCGGCCTGCGGTACGACTTGCAGACGGCCTGGACCGAGCTGGGCGATGCGGCGGCGCTGTGCCGCGACTTCCCGGACACGCGGCTGGTGCTCAACCACACAGGGCTGCCGGCCGATCGTAGCCGCGAGGGCCTCGCCGGCTGGAAGCGCGCGCTCGCCGGGCTCGCCGCCTGCCCGAACGCGACGATCAAGATTTCCGGGATCGGCGTGCCCGGCGCGCGCTGGACGCCGGAGGCGAACCGCGAGGTCGTGCTGGCGGCCATCGAGCTGTTCGGGGCCGGGCGCGCGATGTTCGCGAGCAACTTTCCCGTCGACAGCCTGTGCGCGAGCTTCGCGGACATCTACGGCGGGTTCCGCGACATCGTCAAGGACTTCGGCGCGCTGGAGCAGCGCGCGCTGTTCCACGACAATGCGGTGCGCATCTATGCCATGGAGTGACGCATGACCGCCAAGCTGCGACTGGGATACATCGGCGTGGGGCTGATGGGATTGCCGATGGTGAAGCGGCTCGCGCCGCTCGGCTACGCGATCCGCGCCTATGACATCGTGCCGGCCCACGTGGCCGCGGCTGCCGCGGCGGGCGCTACGGCGGCCAGGTCGCCCGCCGACGTCGTGCAGGGTGCGGACCTCGTGCTGCTCAACCTGCCGACGACCGACGCGGTGGAGCAGGCCGTGTTCGGCGATGCGGGCATCGCGAGCGCGCTCAAGCCGCCGCAACTCGTGATCGATTTCTCCACCATCAAGGTCGACAAGTGCAAGGCGTTCGCGGCCAAGCTGCGCGCGCAGACCGGCTGCGGCTGGATCGACGCGCCGGTCTCGGGTGGGCCGCCCGCCTCGGGGAGCGGCACGCTCACCATCATGGCGGGAGGCGACGCCGCGTACATCGAGCGCGCGCGCAGCCTGTTTGCCGACATCGCGGGCCGCTTCACGCACATGGGACCCTCGGGCGCGGGGATGGTCGCGAAGATGCTCAACCAGCTGATCGTGGGCGCCGGCCACGCGGTGATGGCGGAAGCCGTGGTCATGGCGGAGGCCGCGGGCATCGACGCGGCGCGCCTGCCCGAGTGCCTCGCCGGGGGCCTCGCCGACAGCGGCCTGCTGCAGAAGCTCTACCCGCGCATGCAGCGGCGCGAGTTCGCGCCGCAGGGCTATGTCAGACAGCTGCTCAAGGACCTGGAGATGGTGAGCGAGTTCGCCGCGGGGCTGAAGGCGCCGACGCCGATGATGGGCGAGGCGCTGCAGCTCTATCGCATGCTCGCGCACCTCGGGCACACCGAGCTCGATACCTGCGCCGTGCTCAAGGTGTACGAGCGGTGAAGATCACCCGGGTCGAAGCAGTCCCGCTGTCCATCCCGAGCCGCTACGGCGCGGACTCCTGGGCGCTCGGCTCGGGCGGCTGGCGCGCGCTCGATTTCTGCCTGGTGCGCGTGGAGACCGACGCCGGCATTACCGGCTGGGGCGAAGCGTTCTCGTACTCGTGCCGGCGCGCGGTGGCCGCCGCGGTGAACGACATGATCGCGCCGATCGCGCTGGGCCACGACGCCGCGGACATCGAGGGCCTGCACGCCATGATCCAGAAGCGTCTGCACATCTTCGGGCGCTTCGGCGTCACCGCGTTCGCGCTCTCGGGCCTCGACATCGCGCTTTGGGACATCGCCGGCAAGGTGGCCGGCAAGCCGCTGCACGCGCTGCTGGGCGGGGCGAAGCGCGAGCGACTCGAGTGCTACGCGAGCTTGCTGCGCTATGCCGACAACGCGCTCGTGGCACGCTACTGCGAACAGGCGCTCGGCGAAGGCTTCCGCGCGATCAAGCTACACGAAGTGAGCGAGCCGGTGATCGCGGCGGCGCGCGCGGCCGTGCCGCGAGACCGGGCGCTGCTGCTGGACGTGAACTGCGAGTGGAGCGTCGAGGAGGCGAGCGCGGTCGGCAAGCGCCTCGCGCCGCTCGGCCTCGCGTGGTTCGAGGAGCCGGTGTTCCCGCCCGAGGACGGCGCGGGGCTGCACGCGGTGGGCACTGCCTGCGGCATTCCCATTGCGGCGGGCGAGAACTGCTGCTTCGCGACGCAGTTCCAGGCGTTGTTCGATGCTCAGGCGGTGCAGTACGCCCAGCCCTCGGTGACCAAGGTCGGTGGCATCAGCGAGTTCCGGCGCGTGGCGGAGCTCGCCGCTGGGCGCGGGGTGAAGCTCGCGCCGCACTCCCCTTACTTCGGTCCCGGCGCGCTAGCCACGCTGCACCTCATCGCCGCGCTGGCGCCGGAAGCGCGCTTCGAGTACTTCTACCTGTGGGCCGACGCCTCGCTCTACGGCGCGGCGCTCGCGCCGAAGAAAGGCGAACTGCCGGTGCCGATGGGTCCGGGACTGGGCGCCGATCCGGACGCGGAGGTCGTGCGCCGCTATCGCGCCGACTAAGGCCTGGGCGGACGCTTCAGCCGGATCAGGAACACCAGCGGCACCACGACGAGCGAAGTCGCGATGAAGAACACGAACGCGTCGAGGTAGCCGATCATTTGCGCCTGGCGCGCCATCTCGCGCGCGAAGGCGGCCTGCCCGGCCTGCGACTGCAGGTTCCAGGCGCCGAGCACCCAGGGCAGGGCGAGCGACTCGCTGTAGGGCGTGACGCGCTCCGCGAGCTCGGCGTAGCTGGCGCGCGACATGCGCACCGCCAGGCTGATGCTGAGCGAGATGTGGATGCTGGAGCCGATGTTGCGCACCATGTGGTAGACGGCGGAGCCCTCGGCGACGCGTTCCGGGGCGAGCGTGGCGAAGGTCACCATGGTGATCGCTACCCACAGCACGCCGACGCCGAAGCCCTGGATCGCCATCGGCCAGAACACGCTCTCGGTCCCGGGGTTCATGCCGAGCTGCGCCAGCTGCCAGCCCGCCAGCGCCTGCAGCGCAAAGCCGAGCAGGATCATGGCGCGCGGATCCAGGCGGCTGGCGAAGATCATGAGAAAGAAGGCGATCAGCGTGCCGAGGCCGCGCGCGCCCAGCACGAAGCCGATCACCGAATCCGGGTAGCCGCTGATGCCCTGCAGCATCGGCGGCAGCAGGGTCATGGGCGTGAAATTGAGCATGCCGAACACGAAGATCAGCACTATGCCGATGCTGAAGTTGCGATCGCCCAGCGTGCGCGGGTCGAGGAACGGGCGCTCGGCGGTCGCGCTGTGCACGATGAAGGCGTACAGCGCGATGCCGGCGATCGCCGCCCAGGCCACGATCTCGGCGGAATCGAACCAGTCGGCGCGCTCTCCCCGGTCGAGCATCAGCTGCGCGCTCGCCAGGGCGAGCGCCAGCATCAGGAATCCGAGCCAGTCCAGGCGCGGCTTGCTGGCGCTCGCGCGATCGTGGATGAAGGCGAAGGTGCCGAGCAGCGCGAGCAGCGCAAATGGCACGATCATGTAGAAGACGTAGCGCCAGTTGTAGGCCTCGGAGAGCCAGCCCCCGGCCACCGGCCCGACGATTGGGCCGACCACTGAGCCCATGCCGAAGATCGCGATCACCGCGCCGTGCTGGCGCTTGGCGTAGGTGTCGAGCACGATGGCCTGCGATACCGGCACCAGCGGCGCGCCGAACGCCCCCTGCAGGGCGCGGAACAGCACCAGCTCGCCGAGCGAGTCGGCGAGGCCGCACGCGAGCGATGCCGCGCCGAATCCGATCACGGCGAAGTTGCACAACTTTCGCCGGCCGAAGCGCGCGACCAGCCAGCCGGCGAGCGGCGTCATGATCGCCGTGGCGACGAGGTTCGAGGTCACCACCCAGGTGATCTGGTCCGGCGTCGCGGACAGCGCGCCCTGCATCTGCGGCAGCGACACGTTGGCGATGGTGACCGTCATCGCGTAGAGGAAGGTCACCATGGTGCAGGTGGCGAGGATCAGCGCCCGCTCCAGCGCCGCGGCCGGGCCCGTGGCCTCGGACAGCGGAATCGGCTGCGCGCTCACGCGGCCCGCGCGGCGCTCAGCGCAGGACGCCGAGCAGGTCCGGCATCCCGCGCTTCTCGCCCGTCTCGACGCTGACGCTCACCGTCATGCCGGCGCGCAATTCGGGAGCCTGGTCGGGCTGCTCGATCGCGAGGTGCACGGGAACGCGCTGCACCACCTTGACCCAGTTGCCGGTGGCGTTCTGCGGCGGCAGCAGGGCGAACTCGGCGCCGGTCGCCGGGGCGATGGCGCTGACGCGCGCCTGCCACGTGACGCCCGGATAGGCGTCGGCGACGACGCGTGCCGGCTGCCCGACACGCATGTCGGTAAGCTGCGTTTCCTTGAAGTTGGCCTCGATCCAGCGCGGGCCCGACTGCACGAGGCTGAACACCGGCACGCCGCGCGCGACGTGCTCGCCGGGCTGCAGTCGCAGGTTGCTCACCGTGCCGGCCACGGGGGCGTGCACGCGCGTGCGCGCGAGCTCCAGCGCGGTCGCATCGCGCTCGGCTTGCGCCTCGAGTACGCGCGGATGGCGCGCGGTCGGCAGCGTCGGGTCGCCGCCGAGGCCCGCCAGCACGCGCGCGACGTGCTCGCGCACCGAGGCGAGGCGCGCGCGCGCCGCGTCCAGGTTGTAGCGCGCCTCGTCGTAGGCCTCCTCGCGCACCATGCCGCGCTCGCGCAGGCGGCGCTGGCGCTCGAGCTGCACGCTGAGAAAGCGGATGCGCTCTTCGGCCTCCGCGGCCTCGGCGAGCGCCACGCGGTGCTCGGCGCGCAGCGTTTCGACCTCCGTGCGCACGTTCGCGAGCTGCGCGTCGGCGCGCGCCACCGCGACCTGGAACGGCGCCGGGTCGATGCGGAACAGGAGCTGCCCGGCCTGCGCTTCCTGATTGTCGGCGACCGCCACTTCGACGACGCGGCCGGCGACCTCCGCGCTCACGGCGATGAGGTGCGCCTTGACGTAGGCGTTGTCGGTTTCCGCGCGGCCGCCGCCGTCGGCGTAGTAGTGCAGGCCCGCGGCGAGCGCGGCGAGCGGCACGCCGAGCAGCAGCACAACGCGGACCAGCTTGCGCATGCGGGACACCGCGCTCATCGGTCCCGCTGCAGGTTGGTCTTGATCCTGAGCAGCGCATCGACGAAGCGCTCGCGTTCGTCGGCGCTCAGCCCGGCCAGCGCGTCGCGCCGCAGCTCGGCGGCGACGGTGCGCATGGTGCGCAGCGCCGGCTCGACTTCGTCGGTCAGGTGCACCCGCCAGACACGCCGGTCCTTCGCATCGTGCTCGCGGCGCACCCAGCGCTTCGCTTCCAGCCGGTCGAGCAGGCGCCCGAGCGTGGGCTTCTCGATCTCCAGGATCTCGGCCAGCTCGGTCTGGCTGACGCCGTTGCTGCGGAACAGGTGCGTGAGGACCCACCACTGCGCCCGCGTCAGGCCGAGCTTGCGCACGCGCCGGTCGTAGGCGGTGCGCATCAGCCGCGCCACGTCGTTCAGCAGGAAGCCGAAATTGCGGGACAGGTCCTCGCGGAACATGCGCGCATAATAGTTGCCTGGCTTACCATAAGCAATGCAAGGAAACCCGGCGGCAGGCTGCCGGTATGATGGCGGGATAGTTGCAACGCAACATTGGGGGGTCATCCGACATGCGCGGCGCAGTATTCCTGGGGAATCGCAAGATCGAGATCCGCAATTTTCCCGACCCGACGCCCGGGCCGGGCGAGGTGGTGCTGCGCATGCGCGCCTCCGGCATGTGCGGCAGCGACCTGAAGTTCTACCGCTCGCCGCCGGGCGAGGCGCAAAAGGCGCTCGGCCTCGGCGGCGACGCCGAACCCTTCATCGCCGGGCACGAGCCCTGCGGCGAGGTGGTGGCGCGGGGCCCCGGCGTCCCCGAGCGCGAGGCGCCACACGGCATGCGCGTGATGGATCACCACTACGCGGGTTGCGGCGTGTGCCCGCATTGCCGCGTCGGCTGGTCGCAGCTTTGCCGCGCGGGCATCAGCGTGTACGGCGTCACCGCGCACGGCGGGCACGCCGAGTACCTGAAGGTGCCGGTGCGCACGATCGTGCCGCTGCCCGAGGAACTCTCGTTTGCCGAAGGGGCGGCGGTGGCCTGCGGCACCGGGACCGCCTATGGCGCGCTGCGCCGGATGCATCTCGCGGGCGGCTCGACGCTCGCCGTATTCGGGCAGGGCCCGGTGGGCATCAGCGCGACGCTCCTCGGCGCGAAGATGGGCGCGCGCGTCATCGCGGTGGAATCGAACGCCGAGCGGCTCGCGCTGGCGAAGCAATACGGCGCCGATGCGGTCGTGGATGCCTCGAAGGAAGACGCGGAGAAAGCGCTGAAGCACCTCACGCGCGGCGAGGGCGTGGACCTCGCACTCGATTGCACCGGCGTCGCCGCGGCACGTCTCGCCGCGGTGCGCGCGGCGAAGACCTGGGGCACCGTGTGCTTCGTCGGCGAGGGCGGCGACGTGACGCTCGATGTGTCGCGCGACATGCTGAGAAAGCAGCTCACCCTCATCGGCTCCTGGACTTTCAGCGCCATGGGCATGGGCGAATGCGCGCGCTTCGTGGCGGACAACAAGATCGAACTCGAGCGCATCTTCACCCACCGCTGGAAGCTCGACCAGGCCGACGAGGCCTACAAGCTGTTCGACAAACAGGCCTCGGGCAAGGGCGTCATTGAGTTTTAGGGACAGTCCCTATTTACCTTGCGTATTGACGTAGAGCGCGTAGAGCGAGGTGCTCGCCGCCATGAACAGGCGATTGCGATGCAGCCCGCCGAAGCAGACGTTGGCGCAGCGCTCGGGCAGGTCGATGCGGCCGATGAGGCGGCCGTCCGGATTGAACACGTGCACGCCGTCCAGGCCCTCTTCGCCCATGCCCCAGCCGCACCAGAGGTTGCCGTCGACGTCGACACGGAAGCCGTCCGGCGTGCCCTTCGGGCCCGCGTCGATGAAGACGCGCCGGCGGGTCAGGGTTTTCCCCTCGAGCACGTCATACGCGAGAATTTTCCGCGGCACCGAGCGCGACTCGACGATGTAGAGGATCGATTCGTCGGGCGAGAAGGCGAGGCCGTTGGGCTGGTTGATGCCTTCGGCCACCACTGAGAGCGCACCCGCCGGATCGATCCGATAGACGTTCGTCGGCAGCTCGGCCGGCGCTTTGTGCCCCTCGTACCAGCCCAGGATGCCGAAGCTGGGGTCGGTGAACCAGATCGAGCCGTCCGACTTGCACACCACGTCGTTCGGGGAGTTGAAGCGCTTGCCCTCGAACCGGTCCGCGAGCGTCACGATCGAGCCGTCGGGTTCGGTGCGCGACACGCGGCGGCCGCTGTGTTCGCAGGTCACCAGTCGCCCCTGCCCGTCGCGCGTGTTGCCGTTGGCATGCCCGGAAGGCTTGCGCCAGACCCCGACGGCGCCAGTGACCTCGTCCCAGCGCCACATGCAGTCTCCGGGCACGTCGCTCCACAGGAGGCACTTCATGTCGCCGAACCATACCGGTCCTTCGGCCCAGCGCGTGAGGCCGGTGGCAAGGCGCTCGATCTTGGCGAGCGGCAGGCGGTAGCGCGCAAAGGAGGCGTCCACCTCCTTGACGGCCGCGTCGGGATAGCGCGCGCTGGGTTGCCAGCCGCCGCTCATCGTCAGCGCGAAGCGCGCGCGAGCAGGGTGTCGAAGCCCTCCTCGCTGAAGCCGCTCATCTTTTCGCGGCCGACGAGGATCAGCGGCACGCCGCGGCCACCGAGGCGCTTGAACTCCGCGTTGGCGGTGGGCGACTTCTCCACGTCGTACTCCGTGTAGGCGATGCCCTTCCTGCCGAAGTAGGCGCGCGCCTTGGCGCAGTAGGGGCACCAGGAGGTCGCGTACATCACCACCGGGCCGGCGGCCGCCGCCTGGGTGCGTGGGACCGCCGGCGCCGTGTTTACCTCGACCGGGGCCGAGTAGGAATTGACGCGCGCGCGTACTTCGCCCGCCCGGACGCCGGAGGGCGGCTCGCTGCTGTAGTGCACCTTGCCCTGCGCGTCGGTCCAGCGGTAGATGCCCTGCGCGGCGGCGGTGCCGGCGGCGACGAGCGCGAGGACGAGCAGCAGAGTACGGGTCATGGGCTTGCTTAGTAGCACAGCGGCGGTACCGAGGCAATCGCTATACTGCCCATGCCCGTGCCACGCATCCTGCTCACGCATTCACCCGAGGCGCTCGCGCAGTACTACGGCGAGCGGGCGCTCGCCGGCCTGCGCGCATTGGGCGAAGTGCGGCTGCACCCGGGCGCCGCGCCGCTGGAGGGCGATGCGCTGGTCGCCGCTGCGGCAGATTGCGACCTGGTCGTGTCCTACCGGCAGTCACCCGCGCCCGCAACGCTGTTCGAGCGCTTGCCGCGCCTGGTGGCGTTCCTGCGCTGCGCGGTCGACATCCGCAACATCGACGTGGCCGCCGCCAGCCGCGCCGGGGTGCTCGTCACGCAGGCGAGCGCGGGCTTCGCGCCGGCCGTGAGCGAGCTGGTGATCGGCTTGCTCGTCGACCTGTCGCGCGGCATCTCGCGCGCCGCGGCCGAGTACCACGCCGGGCGCGTGCCACAGGCGCGCATGGGACGAGAGCTGCGCGGCAGCACGCTCGGCATCATCGGCCACGGCGCCATCGGCCGCGAGTTGGTGCGCGTGGCGCGCGCGCTCGGCATGCGCGTGCTGGTGAACGATCCGTACGTGCGCGATGTCGAGCAGACGCCGCTCGATGCGCTGCTGGCGCAATCCGACTACGTGGTGCCGCTTGCGGTGGCGACGGCCGAGACGGAAAACCTGATGAACGACGCGGCCTTCGCGCAGATGAAGCGCGGCGCGTTCCTCGTCAACGTCTCGCGCGGCAATCTGGTGGACGAGGCGGCGCTGGCGCGCGCGCTCGATTCCGGGCACCTCGCGGGCTGCGCGCTGGACGTCGGGCGCGCGCCCGACCAGATGCCGACGCCGGCGCTCGCCGCGCGCGCCGAGGTCATCGCCACGCCGCACACGGCGGGGCTCACGCTGCCCGCCATCGAGCACCAGTCGCTCGAGACGGTGGCGCAGGCAGGGGAGATACTTGCGGGGCGCGCGCCGCAAGGGGCGGTGAACTCCGGGTACTGGACGCGAAAGGGATTGCTCAAGCCATGAAAACCATTCTCATCACCGGCGCCGCAGGCGACGTCGGCACCCACCTGCGCCGCGAGCTCGCCGGCCAGTACCGCATCCGCGCCTCGGACCTCAGGCCGCTGAAGAAGGTGGCGCAAGAGACCTATGTACGCGCCGACATCTCGAAGATGTCGGATGCGCTGAAGATCACGAAAGGCATGGACGCGGTGGTCCATCTCGGCGGCTACTCGGTGGAAGGACCGTGGGAAGGGATCCTGAGCGCCAACATCATCGGCTGCTACCACGTGTTCGAGGCGGCGCGCAGGAACGGCGTGAAGCGCATCCTCTTTCCGACCTCCAACCACGCGGTGGGCTTCTACCGGCGCGACCAGACCATCGACCATCGCGTCTACATCAAGCCGGACAGTCGCTACGGCGTCTCCAAGGTGTTCGGCGAGGCGCTCGGCAGCCTGTACGCCGACAAGTACGGCATGGAGGTATTCTGCATGAGGATCGGCAACGTCAATCCGGCGCCGATCGACAAGCGGCGGCTGTCGCTCTGGTTCAGCCCACGTGACCTCGCTCAGATGGTCGCCATCGGCATCGACCACCCGGACATCCGCTTCGAGATCGTCTACGGCATCTCCGCCAACAAGCGCGCCTGGTACGACAACTCGAACGCCTACCGGCTCGGCTACCGGCCGCAGGACGATTCCGAGGTCTATGCCGACGAGATCCTCGCGCGCGAGAAGCCGGGCGATCCCGTGGCGGAGAAATTCCAGGGCGGGCTGTTCTGCGTCGCTGAAGAAATCCCCAACCCCGCGCCTATCCCCGGGGCCGCGCGGCCCACCAGCCCCACCAAGGCAAAAGCCAGAGCGCGAGCGCGCTCGCGGCCACGGCGAGGGCGGCGTGACCGATGAACATTTAAATGGGGACTGTCCCCATTTAATCGTCCGCGTGCGCGGCGGGCTTGTGCGCCGCGACGAGCCGCTGCT